>Ga0184625_10000075_pt1 | contig 25622 bp, 24 predicted proteins | sample PLM3_30_b1_FD_133151 | JGI IMG/M metagenome (GOLD analysis project Ga0184625, IMG submission 133151) | Groundwater sediment microbial communities from an aquifer in East River, Colorado, USA - PLM3_30_b1 | ecosystem: Environmental > Terrestrial > Soil > Riparian zone | place: USA: East River... | reverse complement strand
ACTGCAGCAGTTAAAAGAACAGCATGAATTAACACGCCAGCAGATATTACAATCACAAAGCGAACTGGAAGTATTGCGTGCAAAACTTACGGAAGAAAACCGTAAATACGATGCAAAACGCAATGAGCACGACCTGCTGAAGAGCCTTATTGATTCTATGGACGGTTACCCAGATAGCGTGAAATTCCTGCACGATAACCCCAATTGGAATCACACCGCACCCATTCTGTCGGACATTATTTATGTTCAGGAACAATATCGCGCCGCGGTAGAGAATGTATTGGAACCGTATTTGAATTACTACGTTGTTAATAACCTCCAGGAAGGATTGAAGGCAGTTCATCTCCTGAATGAAAACAAAAAAGGCAAGGCAAACTTTTTCCTGCTGGACAAATTCGTAACGGGAGAAAAACAAGTATTTCACCAGCCTGCAGGAACAATCCCGGCTCTGGATGTGATTGAAGTGGATTCAAATTATCTCCAATTGGCAGAGCAATTATTAGGGAATGTATTCATTGCCGAAAACGATGAGGCTTTAGAAAATAGCAATGGTGCTGTGGTGTTGGAAAAACATGGTCGCTATGTAAAAGGAAAGTATTCCATAACTGGTGGCAGCGTTGGCTTGTTTGAGGGGAAAAAGATAGGTCGCGCCAAAAACCTGGAGAAATTGATAGAAGAAATTCACGTACAGGAAAAAATAGTGAGTGATTTGAAGGGGAGGATCCAATTTCATCATAATGAAGTAATCGGGTATAATGAGCAACTGAAGGAACAGGTCATCAGGCAAACACAAGAGGACATTAACAAGCTGACCAATCTTGTCTTCTCTCTTCAAAATAAGATAGAAAACCTGCATGCCTTGCAGTATTCAGCTCAAAATAAACTGGAGGAACAGCAACTCAGTTTAGAGGAGACTATGGCCTCCATTGAAGGTACACGCAAAGAATGGGTGGAGTTGGTTACACGCCTCAATGAATTGCGCGATAAATTGAAAGGGGCAGAAGAAGAATACAAGATAGTTGAATACGAATTTAATCATGCCCAGGATTCATACAACGAATTTAACCTGCAGGTAACACGGCAGCAGAGCAGGATCAATGCCCTGGCCCAGGAACTGGAGTTCAAGAAAAAGCAATTGAATGACCTTCGCGATCAAGTTGCCTCTAACGCCACTCAATTGAAGCAGGCGCAGGAAAGCATCCTGGAAAGTGAAGAAATACTGGCAACTGCTGAATCCGGGCTGGTAGACTTGTTTAGGCAAAAAGAAGAGGAAGAAAAGAAATTGAATGAGGCAGACCAGGCTTATTACAACCTGCGCAATGAACTTAATGCTAAAGAGAGCGAACTGCGTCACCGGGTGAAAGAAAAGGAGCAGATAGAGCACCTCCTGTCTGAGATCAAGGACAGGTTGAATGAACTCAAATTGCAATTAGCCGGAATGAAGGAACGCTTAAGTGTTGAATTCAGAATTAACCTGGATGATATACTTGACGAGCCAAGAACAGGTGAAGTACCAGTAGAGGAGTTGCAGGAAAAGGCAGACAGGATGAAGAAACGCCTGGAAAACCTGGGCGAGGTAAATCCAACTGCCATCGAAGCCTTCCAGGAAATGAAGAAGAGATATGAGTTTATCCTGGAGCAGAAGAACGACCTGGTAACTGCAAAGGATAGTTTGTTGCAGACTATCCAGGAAGTAGAGGCTACGGCTAACCAGCAATTTCTGAATGTGTTCAATCGCGTGAGGGATAATTTCCAGAAAGTATTCAAGGCATTGTTTACTGAAGAAGATACTGCTGATCTTGTTCTTGAGAATCCCGAAAATCTTGCCGAGACCGGGATAGATATCGTTGCCAAACCCAAGGGCAAACGACCTTCATCCATCAACCAGTTGAGTGGGGGAGAGAAGACATTAACGGCAACAGCGCTTTTATTTGCGATCTATTTAATTAAGCCTGCTCCATTCTGTATATTGGATGAAGTGGATGCACCGCTGGATGATGCCAACGTGGGCAAGTTCACCAATATGATCCGCCAGTTCAGTGAGAATTCACAATTCATCATTGTTACTCATAATAAGATGACCATGGGAGCAGTTGATGTGATATATGGGGTAACCATGCAAGAACCTGGAGTAAGTAAGTTGGTGGCGGTGGATTTCCGGCAACTTAATTAAGGACCTGGTTTCGCGCAAAGACGCAAAGGAATACGACGCAAAATAACTGGGACTAAAGTCCCGAATCGCTTTTTCAGTAAAACCCCAGCCCCCTTCGACTCCGCTCAGGATTGGCTGGGGTTACTAATTCCGTCCAGCCTGATCAACACTAACCTAGTTCATTTTGTGTGGTTAGTCGGCACCAAATCGATAGTAACCCCACCCCCGCCTGAATGACGTCAGTCGGGCAGGGTTCAGGGTGGGGTATAATGCTCCCGTTGATTGGGCTTTAGCCCTCCAAAAAGAAATAATTTCTTTGCCCCAAAGTTTTTCTTTGCGACTTTGCGTGAAAATGGACAGATGATCATTTCCCTCATGGTGGCCGCTTCTAAGAATAACGTGATTGGTAAAAACAACCAGCTCCTCTGGCATTTACCCAACGATATGAAGTTTTTCAAGAACACCACCTGGGCAATGCCGGTAATCATGGGGAGAAAAACTTTTGAGTCGTTGCACAGCAAGGCGCTCAACGGCAGGATCAATTTCGTCATCACAACCCACAAGGATCTCAAGAAGGCATCTGGCGAAATACACCTGGTGAATGGTATAGAGGAGTCCATTGAAAAAGCCAAAGCCACAGACTGCAAGGAGGTCTTTGTAATTGGCGGGGGCGAGATCTTCAAATCATTTATGAACAAGGCCGATAGAATTTATATAACCAGGGTTGACGCTATCCTGGAAGGAGATACCTATTTCCCCGAGATCAATCCTACAAAATGGTCATTACATTCCTCCAACCCCTTTCCACCAGATGAAAAGCATAAATATGCTTATGATTTCCAACTCTGGCAAAAAATAACCGACTGAGGCTACTCAAACTGGACCAGGCTAAATTTCACCCGTCCTACCGGGTCATCCCCGCCTGAATGACTCAGTCGGGCAGGCGGGCGGGCAATGCGTAATTAATTTTAGGTTTGCACCGATGTACAGTAAACTAACCCACGCCAAAAAATGGTGGCATTATTATCGAACGGCATCTAATGGACTTGGGCATGGCATTCACTCTCCTTTTATTTTTGATTTCGTAAAAAATGTGCTGAATGATAAGCGGGACTTTTATGCTTTTACGCCCATAGAAGGCCTCCGTGATCAATTGAAATTAGATCAAACCCGCATCCAGGTAGACGATCTTGGCGCAGGATCCAGGATTTCAAAGAATAACCAACGAACAATTAGCCAGATCGCAAGGCACTCTTTGAAATCGAAAAAGCTTGCACAATTCCTCTTCAGGTTGGTGAACTACTACCAGCCAATGAATATACTTGAGTTGGGAACTTCGCTTGGGTTAACAACCGCCTACCTTGCCTCGGCAAATGGAAGTGCAAACGTTTACACCATAGAAGGCGCTCCAGCCATTGCTGCTGTTGCAAGAAGAAACTTTCACCAAATAAATTTGTATAACACTAAATTGGTGGAGGGTGGGTTTGATTCAGTTCTGCCACTGATACTTGCTGAATTGGGGCAAATTGATTTTGTGTTTATAGACGGTAACCACCGCCTTGAACCCACGCTTAGGTATTTTGAAATGCTTCTCAAGCATGCTACTCCTAACACCATCCTCGTATTCGATGATATTCATTGGAGCCAGGAAATGGAACTCGCCTGGAAGTCCATCCAGGAAAATTCATCTGTTACATGTACGGTCGATCTTTTCTTTCTTGGATTGGTATTTTTAAGAAAGGATTTTAAGGTGAAGCAGCATTTCACCATCAGGTTTTAAGGTGCAGATCCCTATACATTTTTAGATGAAGCAGCTTCTTTTCTTTTTCCTCCTTTTGGGAGTTGTTAGCTCAAAAGCGCAAGAAATGGGCGAATATAAGTTTGCCCAATTTGCCGAAGGGAGGCATTTCCTGCCCTACAGAATCTTATTACCTGCCTCATTTGATTCGTCAAAAAAATATCCATTGGTCATTTTTCTGCATGGGGCCCTTCAAAAGGGAACGGAGAATGAAGCCCAGCTGAATATTGGTGGGCGGTATTTTCTTCGAGAAGAAAACCGCAACCGGTTTCCCGCCATTATTCTATTTCCTCAATGTCCTGCTGATGACTCCTGGGCATATTTTGAAACGCAGCTCAATTCAACCTCCGGCCTTGCAACAAAATGGTTCTTCCCATTCAGGAAAGAGCCAACACCGGTCGTTCTTTTGGTAAAGCATCTGCTGGACAGCCTGATCAATCTGCACTACGTTGATGTTTCAAAAATCTACCTGGGCGGCCTTTCTCAAGGAGGCATGGGGGTATTTGACATGATAGCCCGTTATCCCGATTTGTTTGCTGCCGCCTTCCCCATCTGCGGGGCTGGAAAAGTAAGCACTTCCAAAAACTTTGCAGGCGAGGTTGCCCTCTGGATTTTTCATGGGGAAAAGGATGACATCGTTCCTGCCCGCTTTGCAAGGGATTATTACAGGCAGCTTTCCAGGCTTGGGGCCGATGTAAGGTATACCGAATACCCTGGCGTTTTTCACAACAGCTGGGTCAATGCCTTCAACGAACCCGACCTGCTGCCCTGGCTATTTTCGAAGTCCAAAAAGGTGAGGTAAACTATTGACAATCTTTACTGAAAGCCCTACTTTTACCCCCTAACCGGGTAGTGAACTTTATGAATACAGTTACTATGGATCCAGCTTTGCTCAAGGAAGGAATGGAGTATGCGGAAAAGAACCTGTTGAGTGACGCATCCCATCTATATTTAGATAAAAAAATCCTTCGGCAAAACTTTGACCTCAGGGGTAAAAACGTGCTTGACTTTGGCTGCGGAATGGGCAATACAGCCCTCTGGATGGCCAAGGAACTGGGAGCAAGGGTGGATGCCTTCGACCTCGATCCAAATCATATCACCGTTGCCAGGGAATTATTGAGGAAATACAATGTTCCGGGGGTAAATTTTGACGTGAAGAACATCATTGAAAACCCCATCGACAAACAATATGACTTCATCATTTTAAATGATGTGATCGAACACATCAAAGAGGAATGGATCCCTGGAATTTTGCAGATACTAATCAATCGCAATCTGAAGCCGGGAGGTATCATATTCTTCAGCTATCCGCCCTGGGCCGGGCCCCATGCTTCTCATTTGCAACGGGCCATCCGCACACCCTGGATCCAGTTCTTTCCAAAGGGATACGTGCATTCTCAGATCAGGAAGAAAAACCAACAACTGGTGAGCGGTAAGGATTTGCTTACCGAATACCTGGAATTAAATCATATGACGCACGCAAAGCTGAATTCCTTTCTGAAACCCTTTGGGTTGAAAAAGATTTTCAGGCATAGTCATACGAAGTTTAATAAGCTTCCGCTAATGGAAAACGTCAATCTCAATTTCTTTCCATTTACATTTGTTGTCACCAAGGAATTAATCGCCTTCAGGAAATCTGCCTGAGCAGTTTATTGCATACATTCATTTTTCCTTTATCTTAATGCCATAATCCTTTGAATATGACGATTGGCGTTCTTAAAGAACCCGGATTTGAAACCAGAGTGTCACTTATAGCAGAAACCATTGCACCATTAATCAAGAAAGGAATTCAGGTGTTGGTAGAAACCGATGCGGGAGATAAGTGCTCGTGCGCCAATGCCGATTATGAAAAAGCTGGAGCAAAGATTACCGCAGCGGCAGATATCCTTTCCCAGGCCGATATAATTTTAAGAATTCAATCCCCAGATTCATCGCAAATCGCTGCTTCCTCTTCATCTGGAAGATCACCCATCTTCATAGGGGTCTATCAACCTTTATATAATACGGACCTGGTTAAAGAATTCAAGTCCAAAAATTGTACTGTTTTTAGCCTGGACATGCTCCCCAGGACAACCCGTGCGCAAAGCATGGACGTACTGAGTTCACAGGCCAACATTGCGGGTTACAAGGCAGTGGTATTGGCCGCCGAATCTTATCCCAGGTATTTTCCCATGTTTATGACTGCAGCCGGAAGTATTGCCCCCGCCAAGGTGCTCATACTTGGAGCAGGTGTAGCAGGATTGCAGGCCATTGCAACGGCCAGGAGATTGGGTGCGGTGGTGGAAGTGTTCGATACCCGACCTGCAGTTAAAGAAGAGGTGATGAGTCTTGGTGCAAAGTTCATTGAAGTGGAAGGAGCAGCCGATGCATCTAAAGCAGGAGGATATGCGGTGGAACAAACCGAAGAGTACAAGCAAAAGCAACAGCAAAGAATTAATGAAGCCATTACCAAGGCGGATATCGTAATCACTACTGCACAGATTCCGGGAAAAAAGGCACCTATCCTCATTACAAATGCCATGCTGGACAAGATGCGGAATGGATCTCTTGTGATTGATTTGGCTGCAGCAACTGGCGGAAATACGGAAGTGACGAAGAACAATGAGACTGTTCTGTATAAGGGAGTGAGCATTATTGGAAATTCAAACCTCCCGGCCTCCATGCCATATGATGCAAGTAAGTTGTACGGTAAGAATGTGCTGAATTTCCTCCAGCTCATCAATGATAAAGATGGAAAACTAAATCTGAATTGGGATGATGACCTGGTGAAGGGGAGCTGCATTGCGCACGCCGGGGAGGTGATGCATGAGCGAGTAAAGAGTGTTGTGAACTAACATTGACCGTTATAAGGTAAAAATATTTGATATGGAATCAATCCTGTCCTGGATATCACAACACGAGCAGATGATCTACATCGTGATCCTCATGATTTTTGTGGGAATCGAAGTAATTGGCAGGGTGCCCAGCGTATTGCATACGCCACTCATGAGCGGTGCAAATGCCATTCACGGAGTGGTAATCATTGGGGCCATCATCGTTATGGGTAAAGCAGAAACTGATAATTACCTGGCACTGGCGTTGGGATTTTTAGCAGTAGTGTTAGGTACGCTTAATGTTGTGGGTGGGTTTGTGGTTACGGATAGAATGTTAGAAATGTTTAAGAAAAAGAAGAAGTAAAGGCACAAGGCACAAGGTACAAGGAAGGTTCAAGATTTAAGAAAGACAAAGAAGAAAGTAAAGGCACAAGAGTCAAGATCCCTAGCCGAACGGACCGTTCGGTATTTGAATTTGAATATTGGTGCTTATTTGTTTTTTGTTTTTTGTTTTTTGGAATTTAATAATATTATGGAGTCAAGCATACTTACTATCTGTTATCTCGTTGGATCTGTCACCTTCATCCTTGGCTTGAAAGGGTTGTCCAATCCCGCTACAGCGAGAAATGGAAACCTCATGGCTGCAGTGGGAATGACCATCGCCATCATCGGAACAATTTTCCTCTATCGTGATGATCAAGGCAATAAGCTACATAACCACGCATGGATATTTGGCGGAATACTCATTGGCGCCATTGTAGGTACAATGGCAGCAAAGAAGGTGAAGATGACGGCCATGCCGGAAATGGTGAGTATGTTCAATGGAATGGGTGGTGCGTGTGCCGCGTTGATATCATTAATTGAGTTCAATCACCTTAGTCATTCTTTATCCCAACCCGGCTGGGATACATCATTAGAGGGATTCCAAGGCGCATTCTTAACTATCCTGCTTGGACTGATTATTGGATCCGTTTCATTTGCCGGCAGTATGATTGCCTGGGGTAAATTGAACGGAAGTATTAAAGATTTTGCGTTCAAAGGTCAGCATATCGTCAACCTGCTGATTTTAGTGGTGATAGTTGGACTTGCTGCTTTCCTGATGGCAAGAGTTGATTCATCAACTACATTCTTGTTTTATATCATTTTTGGATTATCCCTTTTATACGGCGTTTTCTTTGTTCTGCCCATAGGAGGGGCAGATATGCCAGTGGTGATTTCCTTGTTGAATTCATTCACTGGAGTAGCCGCAGCCTGCGGAGGTTTCCTGTACAACAACAAAGTGATGTTAACAGGTGGTATCCTGGTAGGAGCAGCAGGTACGCTCTTGACGATATTAATGTGTAAGGCAATGAACCGCTCATTGAAGAATGTATTGATCGGCTCATTTGGCGGTGGAGCAACTGCAGCAGCAAGTACATCAAAATCGGGTGGCCATTATAAAGAGATCAACCTTAGTGATGCTGCTGTGATATTGAGCTTCGCCAACAAAGTGATGATAGTACCCGGATATGGACTGGCTGTTGCGCAGGCCCAGCATGCCTGTCATGAATTGGAAAAATTATTGGAAGGGAAAGGCGTTGATGTAAAATATGCCATCCATCCTGTAGCAGGTAGAATGCCTGGTCATATGAATGTATTGTTAGCCGAAGCCGATGTGAGTTACGAAAAATTGCTTGAAATGGAGCAAGCTAATGATGAATTCCCCACAACGGATGTGGTTCTTGTATTGGGTGCAAATGATGTTGTAAATCCGGCCGCTAAATCAGATCCCGCGTCTCCAATATATGGCATGCCTATCCTTGAGGTGGAAAACGCCAAAAATGTGATCATCAACAAACGAAGCATGAAGCCTGGCTACGCAGGCATAGAAAATGAATTATTCTTCAGACCGAAATCTTCCATGCTGTTTGGGGATGCGAAGAAAGTGCTGCAGGATTTGATCAACGAAATAAAACAGCTCTAAACATTGGAAAAAAAGTCCGGCCTTTCAAAAAAGGTCGGACCTTTTTTTTATAAAACAAATCCCTATCATGAGTAAACTTCTTCTTTTTGCATTCTCCATTTTAATAGGCTACCTAACTAACGCCCAAAAACTAATGGGCTTCACCGAGGCAAATGCTGCAAAGCAAATTGAATGGGAGAAGCAATTTGACGCGCAACTCTCCGCCCAAAACCAGGACACGTGGATGAAGTTTCTAACTTCAAATCCCCATCATGTGGGCTCCGCTAAAGACAAGGTGAATGCAGAGTACATGGCTAATTTATTCAAGCAATGGGGATATCAAACGGAAATTGCCACTTACTATGTGTTGTTTCCAACGCCGAAGACACGAGTTCTTGAATTGTTAGGTAGTAAACCATATAAAGCAAAATTGGAAGAACCCTCGATACCGGAAGACAAGACGTCTGGCCAGAAAGCTGAACAACTTCCAACCTATAATGCTTACTCTGCGGACGGAGATGTAACAGCCGAATTGGTATTTGTGAACCGCGGAATTCCTGCTGATTATGAAGAACTGGAAAGAATGGGAGTTGATGTGAAAGGGAAGATTGTCATTGCAAAATACGGCGGATCCTGGCGCGGCATCAAACCTAAGGTGGCTGCAGAACATGGAGCTATTGGCTGTATTATTTATTCCGATCCCGAAGATGACGGATATGTGGCGGGTGATACTTATCCTGAAGGCCCCTTCCGCAGGAAGGATGGTGTGCAAAGGGGATCGGTTATGGATATGCCGGTCTACCCCGGTGATCCGCTTACTCCTGATATAGGAGCAACGAAAGATGCAAAGAGATTGGATAGAAGTGAAGCCATCACCATCATGAAAATTCCTGTGCTTCCTATTTCATATGAAGACGCATTGCCTTTGTTGCAATCTCTTGGAGGCCCGGTGGCGCCTGCATCCTGGCGGGGTGGACTGCCAATGACCTATCACGTAGGGCCAGGTAAAGAAAAAGTTCACCTGAAATTGGAATTCAACTGGGATCAAAAACCACTCTATAATGTGATTGCTAAAATGACGGGAAACGAATTTCCAAACGAATGGATATTGCGCGGCAATCATCACGATGGATGGGTGAACGGAGCGGCCGATCCCATCAGTGGCATGGTTGCGGAGATGGAGGAAGCAAGAGCGATCGGTGAATTGGCGAAGAAAGGATTTCGGCCGAAGAGAACATTAGTGTATTGTGCCTGGGACGGAGAAGAGCCTGCCTTATTGGGTTCAACCGAATGGGTGGAGGATCACCAGGAGGAATTAAAACAGAAAGCAGTTGCCTATATTAATTCTGATGGAAACAGCAGGGGCTTCATTAATGCAAGCGGTTCTCATACGCTTGAAACCTTTTTTAATGAGATCACGAATGATGTAATGGATCCGCAAACTGGGGTTACAATTAAGGAGAGAAGGTATGCCCGCACAGTCACTGAAGCCGATAAAGCCGCAAGATCAAAATTGTATGGAAATAAATACATCAAGTTAAATGCATTGGGTGCTGGCTCAGATTATTCGCCTTTCCTGCAGCACCTGGGCATAGCCTCTATGAACCTTGGGTTTGGAGGTGAAGGAACTGGAGGAGAATATCATTCCATTTACGATTCGTATGATTTGTTCACGAGGTTCAAAGATCCGGGATATCAATATGGACTTGCATTATCGAAAACTGCGGGAAGAACAATGCTTCGCCTGGCAAATGCTGATGTGTTGCCTATCGACTTCAACAGCTTTTACAAAACAGTGAACGATTATGCAAGTGAATTGAAAACCTTGTTGGAGAATACGAGAAATGAAACGGAAACAGAAAATAAGATTATCAAGGACAAACTCTTCGATCTGGCTAAGGACCCCAAAAAAACATATCAATCTCCAAAAATAAAAGACCCGGTACCTTTTCTGAATTTCAGTAGTGTAGAGAATTCGTTGGTAAGATTGAAAAATGCAACAGAAGAATTTCAGAAATCATATGGAAAGGCAACTCAATTGAGTGCCGACAAACAAAAACAATTAAATGATATCTTATATAAAGCCGAAAGATATTTACTCCAGTCAAATGGACTTCCTCGCCGCAACTGGTATCGTCACCAGGTATATGCTCCGGGATATTACACAGGATACGGAGTGAAAACCCTGCCTGGCATTCGCGAAGCCATTGAAGAAAGAAACTGGAAGGAGGCACAGGAAAATATTGAGGTTGTGGCAAGCACGTTGAATGAATATTCAACACAAGTAGAAGCGGCTTGTGGACAGATGAAGTAAAATTCTGCCAACCTCCTTGATGAATTCTCTGGATAACCCTGAGCGGAGTCGAAGGGCATCTCCGAATATCGGGCGTCCGAAGGACTCCTTCGGAGGAGTCGAGATATTCATGTCGAAACCTCGCTCTAAAATAGTGAACATGCATCTTCCAGCCTCATTGATAAATTCTCTTTCCAATCTTCCCGGCTTCAGTCCGGAACCCTTTCAACGCATTCACGAATCCGGCGAACAGGTTACATCAGTTAGATTCAATCCTCATAAATCAATCTCTAAATCTCCAGATCTCTCAATCTCAAAACATATACCGTGGTCTTCCCAGGGATATTATCTCAACGAGAGGCCCATCTTCACCCTCGATCCTCTTTTTCATGCAGGTTGTTATTATGTGCAGGAAGCTTCCAGTATGTTTCTTGAACAGGCAATAAAGCAAACCGTTAATCTGTCTCAGCCTTTGAAAATCCTTGATCTCTGCGCTTCCCCTGGAGGGAAATCTACCTTGATTCAATCTTTAATCAACGAAGAGAGCTTGCTGGTGAGCAATGAAGTAATTAAAAACAGGGTGAATGTATTACAGGAAAATCTTACGAAATGGGGAGGAAAAAATGTAATTGTTACCAATAACGATGCGAAAGATTTTGCCAGGCTTGAAAATTATTTTGATGTGATTGTTATTGATGCACCCTGTAGTGGAAGCGGCTTATTTCGAAAGGATCCAGATGCCGTTTCGGAATGGAGCCCGCAAAATGTAGAGTTGTGCAGCCAGCGCCAGAAGAGGATACTGGCCGATGTGTATCCTGCCTTGAAAAGAGAGGGAGTTCTCATTTATTCAACCTGTTCCTATTCGGTGGAGGAAGATGAGGAAATTCTCGATTGGATGAAGGAGAAATTTGAGGTTCGGGGTTTGAAGTTTGAAATTGATCCCGAATGGGGGATAGTGGAATCAATATCTGACAAATCTAACCTGTATGGTTATAGGTTTTATCCTGATAAGGTAAGAGGTGAGGGATTTTTTATTGCTGCCTTGCAGAAACTGGATGGGGATGAATTTACAGTTCATTCTAAGCGTTCAGTAATCAACCGGGCTTCAAAAAATGAATTAGCAATTGTTAAGGAATGGATAAGATCTGAAGGCAATATTTTAATTATCAAACACGAGCAGGAAGCTATAGCCATTCCGGCTGCACTGGAAGGGGAAATCCCTATTCTTCAAAAGAATTTGTACCTGAAACAGGCAGGGATTTCCATTGGAAAATTCACTGCAAAGGAACTCGTACCTGGTCACGCCCTGGCCATGAGTAACCTGGCTTCCCTGGGAATTGCAAGCATATCGTTAAATAGGGACTCGGCCCTACAATATTTACGCAAGGCGGATGTTTTAATTGATGTTGGTCAAAAGGGATGGGTGCTGGTAGAATACAATGGCATCAATCTTGGTTGGATAAAGAATCTTGGCAACAGGATCAACAATTATTATCCAAAAGATTGGCGTATTTTGATGCGTTGATTGTATTGAATAAATCATCTTTGCAATACCAACAAATCCATAGATATGAAGATCAGGTCATTATTTTCCATTTTGCTTGCCTGCATTTGCTTCTCCCTTGCAGCCCAAACTACTCTCCAGGTGCAGGGTATTTCTCCCAATCTTTACCTGGTTCATACAGTTGCAGCAAAGGATAATTGGTATAGTATAGGAAGACTCTATAATCTTAGTCCGAAAGAACTTTCTCCCTTTAATGATCTTCCAATGGAAAAACCGTTGGAAATTGGCCAGCAATTGAGAATCCCTTTGAAGCCTGCCAATTTTTCCCAGGATAACCAAAAGGAAGCAGATGAGGTTTTTGTTCCTGTGTACTATGTGGTAAAAGAGAGGGAATGGATGTACAGGATCAGCCAGAATAATAATAAGGTTCCTATTGAAAAACTGGAGCAATGGAATAACCTCACCAATTACGATATCAAGCCTGGCCTGGAAGTGATTGTTGGCTATCTCAAGGTAAAATCTTCACAGTCTGCTTTGGCTTCACAGAGCACCTCAGTAAGGACTTCTTCTCCAGTTGGAAAAACAACTGAACCGGCTCAAAAATCAACTGTGCCAGTTGTTATTTCAAAAACGGACGATAAGCCAATTGATCAGGCCAAGCAGAAACCCCAGGATGTAGTAAAGACTGAACCCGCAAAAGTTGAAACCAAAGTAGAAGATAAGGCACTAACCGAAAGCAAGCCGGTTGAAAAAACAGAGATAAAACCCGTTGTTTCGGCCCCCATGACGGACAACAAAGGGGGTTTTTTTAAAAATCAGTACGGTGAAACAGGGAAGGGAACCTCTGGTGCCGCGGGTGTCTTTAGAAGTACAAGTGGCTGGCAGGATGGAAAGTATTATGCACTCATGAATAACATCCCGGTGGGCACCATCATTAAGGTAGCCAATCCATCTAACGGGAAAGCGGTATATGCAAAGGTTCTGGGCGGACTCCCCGACATGAAAGAAAGCGTAGGCCTTGCACTGCGCATTAGTGATGCTGCTGCAACTGAGCTTGGGTTGGCCGCGAATAAGTTCCCTGTGAGTGTGAGGTATTAAGAAGGACCACGGACGACAGACTCCAGACCACGGACCACACAGGTCAATAGTCAAGTAAGAAGCTGATAGACCCTAACTATTAGCTATTAGCCCGATGGCTGAATCAGTAAATTACCTTGTTAGCTCCTGTATGCAACGATTTACCCCTTTTTGAAGTCAGCTTTCAAAATGATGTATGTATAGAGTTTTGCTCATAGTCCTGTTGGTTGCATTTGTTTCCTGTAAGAAGGACAAAGCAAATCAGGATTCCTTAATTGGAAAATGGAAGCTGACAGAAGTATATCAGGGGTATGCAATGGGTGGGTGCTTCTGCTGGTACCAGGTTCCAACCGCAAATGCGGACGTCCTTGAATTCTATTTTCCTGGTAAGTATAAATTGACAAAATCGCTTTTGTCATCTTCAACCGGATGCTCCGGAAATTATCGCGTGTTGAATGATACTACTATTGCCATGACCTACGATTGCCAGAGTGACCCCACTCGTGAATTCAATCATAAATACTCAATGTCATTCAACGAATTCATCATCGACTACCAGGGAATTGAAGGAGTGATTCGGTATAAGTATAGAAGGATGTAAGGTTTACCGATAACCCTTCAGGAATTCAGTAACCAGCATTCGCTTCTTTCCTTCCAGTTGCAATTCTTCCACTTTGATGGAGCCATCGATGCAGGCAAATTTCAAATATGATTTTTTATCTGTTTCTACTGATCCGGGTGTTGAAGCTGGCTTGCCGGTTTCTTTTTTCGCTTTATAGATTTTCAATAGTTTACCCTCGAGTTGCGTAAATGCAGCAGGATAAGGCGACAATCCGCGGATGAGATTATAGATTTCGTCAACTGGCTTACTCCAATCGATTCTTGCCGTTTCGGTAAATATTTTTGGGGCATGTTTTATGGCAGATGGCCCCGAAGCAATGGTTGCTTGCGGAATCTCTTTCAATGTTCGGTCAGCTATTCCATTTACAGTCTTGAGCAGGAGAGCTCCACCAATAATTTTCATTCTATCATGTAATTCTCCAGCCGTTTCTTCTTCACCAATAAGAATAGTTTCTTGCAACAAGATATTTCCTGTATCAATTTCATGCTGCAGTTTGAAAGTGGTTACGCCTGTTTCTTTTTCACCATTAATGATGGCCCAATTAATTGGAGCGGCACCCCTATATTGAGGTAAGAGGGAAGCGTGCAGATTAATTGTCCCTAATGGTGGGAGATCCCAAACCAAATCGGGCAGCATTCGAAAGGCTACTACAACCTGCAAGTCTGCCTTCAATGATTTCAATTCATCAAGGAACTGTGGATTCTTTAATTTTTCGGGCTGAAGTAGTCGCAATCCTTTTTGAACGGCATATTGCTTAATTGCACTCTCGTTCATTTTCAACCCTCGTCCTGCAGGCTTGTCGGGGGCTGTGAGCACACCTTCAATTTCGTATCCTGCACCCACAAGCGCGTCCAGGGATGGCACGGCAAATTCAGGCGTGCCCATGAAGACAATACGCAGGTTGTTTTTTTCGGGAGACATGCGCAAATGTAGGGACAGGGAATTAGAATGAAGAATTCAGAATTCTGAATAAAGAAGATAAAGAAGATAAAGAAGATAGGAAAATATTTCACCAATCTGAAATTCTCTAAATCAGAAATCTTGAAAGTTCAGTACTCAAGCCCTTGTAACTTCTTTATGGTATCCCGCATCTTGTATCCTGCATCTTGTATCCTGCATCTTGCATCTTGCATCCTGCATCCGGCATCCTGCATTTGGCATCCCGCATCATTTAAAGTCAGTATACAACAAATACTTCTTCCTGATCTCCTTAAATTTAGTCAACCCAGGTTGCCAACTCTTGCGGATTTCCGTTTCTGACTTTCCATCTTTGATCTGCTGCATCAACAAGTCATTTCCAACAAGCCTGTTGAATCCGCCAGTCTTGAGAAAGAAATTCGGCTTGTCGGGGAATAGTTTGTATGCCTGGATGAGGTATTTCAATTGGATTCTGCCATTCACATTCTTCAATACCTGGGTAGTTGTTCCGGTTATATTCCACCCATAGCAAAGCTTGTCTTTCAATTTCGGTTCTGTTGCACCGGGATGTGGAACGGGAGTGAAGGCATAGAGATTTTTCGGCAACGAAGGATGTCCAAAAATCTGGAAAGGCTTGTCGGTTCCTCTCCCTTCGCTTAGCACAGTTCCTTCAAAATAACAGGTGGAAGGATACCAATAGATGGATTGGATTTCTGGCAAATTTGGAGAGGGTCGAACAGGCAATACGTATTTTGTATTGTGATCATAATTCTGGCATTTGATCACCAGCGTATGAAAAGGTGTATCTGCAGTGGGTTGGGTGCCGAGGTTATAAGTAACCCTGTCATTTGCCTCTTTTGAGCCCAGCCAACGCTCTCCCTGCAACATCATCGCGTATTCTCCAATTGTCATTCCATACACCACGGGAATGGGCTGCATTCCAACAAAGGATTTGAATTTGAGATCAAGAACAGGCCCATCAATATAAAACCCATTTGGATTGGGCCGATCCAATACTATTAGTGGCTTTCCGTTTTCCAGGGCGGCCTCCATATATTCCTGTAAGGAGGATATGTAAGTATAGAAACGAACGCCAACATCCTGGATATCGAATATCAGAATATCTACATTCTTCAGGTCTTCGGCCGAAGGGCGTCTTTTCTTACCGTATAGTGAAATGACGGGTGCGCCAGTAGCAGGATCAATGGCGTCCTCAATCTTTTCTCCGTCGTTGGCCGCACCACGAAATCCATGCTCAGGACCGAAAATGACGGTAATATTCACACCAAGTTTATGAAGCGTATCAACGAGGTGCGTATTTCCTACCAGGGAGGTGTGATTGGCAAATACAGCAACCTTTTTCCCTTCAAGGAGAGGAAGATAAACCGGGATGCGTTCGGCCCCAGTAATAACCGTCTTGTTTTTAGGAATTGCTTTCTTATTGGTTTGCGCTGCTCCACTAAAAGAGACGAATAGGAAGCAAGCTATCAGCCAGCGCTGGAAGAGTGTGCACATCCGTCAAATATCAGGAAAAAAGTTTTATCAAAAAGTCTAAATGTTATTACTTTGACAGTTCTCTATTTTATATTTATTCCTCTTCAGAAGCGAATATGACTTCCTCAGCTTGTTAGGGTTGTTCATTAAGAGAAGAAGGATCCGCACAAAGAATAAAATAAATAATTATGCAAGAAGCCAAAAATGGCGACCAGGTCAAAGTACACTATCATGGACGCTTGAACGATGGAACAACATTTGACAGCTCGGAGGGCAGGTCCCCATTGGAGTTCGAGGTGGGGGCAGGACAGGTTATTAAAGGTTTTGAAGATGGTGTGTTAGGCATGAAAACCGGGGAAAAGAAAACGATTCGCATACCCGTTAATGAAGCCTATGGCGAAAAAAGCCCTGATATGATCATTGAATTCCCCCGGGACCAATTTCCTCCGGATATGAAACCTGAAATCGGCATGCAGCTCAACCTACGCGGCCAGGACGGAAGAAGTTTTCCGGTGGTGATCAGTGAAGTGAAAGATGAAGTGGTTGTACTGGACGGCAACCATCCCCTGGCAGGTAAGGACCTCATTTTTGATATTGAAATGGTGGAGATCCACTAGGCTAGCAAAGAAATTGTAAAAAGGTCCGATCTTTTGATCCTAATGTTCATGCATTTAGGTTCCAAAGATCGGACTTTTGATTCTTGAGGCAACTGCGGTGCTTGTCAACGAGGGCGCACTACAGTAGTTCTGGGTAACCAGAATCCCAGCCACAACCCAACAATGCTATAGGCAATAAACCAATCCATGAGGGCACCGGTAACAATTTCGATGGGTGTTTGGAACCAGATGTTTTGCGTGTAGGGATACCATAGCCAGGCAATGAACCCGATGGCTAGCCCACCCATCCAAATACTTCCTAATGAAAGGGAAGTTTGTCTGCCGAGCAAAAAAATCAGTAGGAGAATAATTAAGAGGTCAACAAAAAAACCCCTGACCATTGGGGTGATCATGTCCGCTTTGTATGCAGATTTATAAATGATCAGCGCATAGGGCTTTCCACTCATCTGCTCCATTAGTTTTTGTTTTTCTTCAGTAGTGGAGCCGGGTGATGCCTGGGGAAGCATGTATTGTCCGTCTTCTTTTAAAGTGGAAGAAATACTGCTCATCAATTGGTCCTGGCTGCTCACATACTTGAATTCCTTGTCGTGCAGGCCTGCGGCAGACCATGAAACAAATTGCCATGCAAAAAGCAGGATGGCTCCAACAATAGAGCCGACTAACCATTTTTTCATGTTGAAGTTGTTTTGGGGGTGTTTATAGCAAAAAGGTAAATGTTTTATTTGAGCAATGCAAGCAAGTTGTGACGGGTGGACGACAGACGACAGACGATAGACCACCGACCACGGACCACACACTCCATGAAAAAAACTGTGCGGCAAATTGAAATCCAATCCCATCAAGCTTTAATTAATTTGAACCTTCTTTTTCATTAGTTCTTTCCAAGGTAGAAATGTGTGGTCCGTGGTCTGTGGTCTATGGTCTTCTTTCTCCTATCTTTCCCAAAATTTTACAGCATGTTTGAAGGGTACTCGTTCACTGTTGCAGACCGTTTTCTTCGTTACGTTAAGGTGGATACTCAGAGTGATCCAAATTCAAATACGCAGCCATCTACAGAAAAACAGAAGGACCTCAGCAGGATACTGGTTGCGGAATTGAAACAAATGGGAATTAAGGATGCAGCTTTGGATGAATGGGGATACGTTTACGCTACCATACCATCCAACACTTCAAAGAAAGTACCGGTCATTTGCTTTTGCGCTCACGTAGATACCTCTCCGGATAGCAGTGGGGCTAATGTGAAGCCCATTGTTCACAAAAACTATGACGGCAATGATATTATTCTCCCCGATGACAAAACTATTGTGACCACAACAGGTGAACACCCTTACCTGAAAAAGAAAATCGGTGAGGATATCATCACGGCTTCAGGAACTACTTTGTTGGGAGCAGACGACAAGGCTGGCGTGGCAGTGATCATGGACATGACCAACTTCCTGGTAACGCATCCCGGGATTAGGCATGGTGATATAAAAATCCTGTTCACTCCCGATGAAGAAATTGGAAGAGGGGTAGATAAGGTGGATATCGGAAAATTAGGGGCAGAGTTTGGTTATACATTGGATGCAGTGGAACGAGGTTCATTTGAAGACGAAACGTTTTCCGCCGACGGCGTTACGGTTACCTTTTATGGAGTAAGTGCGCATCCTGGTTATGCGAAAGGAAAATTAGTGAATGCCATTAAGGTGGCATCCGCATTTGTGGACAGTCTTCCCAAAAGCAATTTTTCACCCGAAACCACGGATGGTCGCGAGGGATTTGTACATCCGGTTCAAATAAACGGCATTGCAGAGAAGGCCAGTGTTCAATTCATCGTCAGGGATTTTCAAACAGATAAGTTGGGTGAATATGAAAAATTTCTCAGGAAGAAAATGGATGAGGCTATTGCTCTTTTACCGGGGAGCAGGGGAGAATTCCAGGTGAAGATGCAATACAGAAACATGAAAGAGGTGCTCGACCAGCACCCACAGGTTTCGGAATATGCACGTGAAGCCATTGAGCGGGCAGGGGTTCCCGTTATAAATATGAGTGCCCGGGGCGGAACAGACGGATCCAGGTTGTCGTTTATGGGATTGCCTACACCCAACATTTTTACCGGTGAAATGGCATTTCATGGCAAGCATGAATATGTAAGCATTCAGGACATGGAAAAAAGCGTGGAGACGATTGTGCATCTGGCGATGATATGGGAGGAGAAGGGAAAATAGGCAACTGGCAATGGGCAATTGGCAACTCACAATTTCGATGCTGGTCAATACTCGTTAGTCCCTAAATGAATTCGCTCCGGAATAGGCAATTCATTCACCGGGCATAGGTCTGAGGGGTGAGTTGTCCATCATCCGTATTCTCCTTCCAAATCCTCATATACCAATAGATAGGAAACCCAATCATTCCGGCAAATAAAAAGACGAGTATCCAGATTAGTCTTTCCGTGCTGTCGATCTTTTTATTATTCACAACGTGGATAATATAATAGATCATTAACCCTAAGGTTGCGAGCGCCATCAGCAACGCAAAAACGATTATTGGTATGATTGCGAAAGGAATTTCTTCTGGATAGGGCTGGACGGATTGATTCCGAAAAATTTCAAAGAAAAAGCTAATGAAAACGGCGATGTAGATGGCGAACATGATGAATGGCAGGAAGGTAAGAACGCCAAGGAAGATTTTTCCTGATCTGGACATAGGGGGTTTATTTTTTGCAAGATAATCGATTTAGCAATTACCTTCATCCTCTTTTATTCACTTTCATTCAACCTCAAATTAAAGGTTCATGGAAAATTTTATTCAATACTGGTGGGTACTGCTGATCATTCTTTTCATTTTCAGCGGGCTGGTTACAGTTAACCAGGGGTACATCAACGTGTTGACGATGTTCGGAAAATACAGACGTATTCTTAGACCAGGGTTAAGTTTCAAAATACCTTTCCTGGAACAGATTTATCGACGCATCAGCATTCAAAACCGCTCTATTGAAATGGAATTCCAGGCAGTGACGCAGGACCAGGCCAATGTTTATTTCAAGAATTTGTTGGTCTATGCTGTGCAGAATGGTGATGAAGAAACCATCAAGAAAGTGGCCTTTAAATTCATTAGCGAAAGAGACCTGATGCAGGCGCTAACCAGAACTATTGAAGGTACCATTCGAAGTTTTGTGGCTACAAAAAAACAGGCTGAGGTCCTCAGTCTCCGGAAAGAAATTGTGGAGTACGTGAAAGATCAGATTGATCATTTGTTGGAAGAGTGGGGATATCATCTGCTCGATCTGCAAATCAACGATATTACTTTTGATAAGGTTATTCTTGACTCCATGAGCAAGGTGGTGGCCAGCAATAACCTGAAGGCTGCCGCCGAAAATGAGGGCCAGGCATTATTGATCACAAAGACAAAGGCTGCGGAAGCAGAAGGTAACGCCATCAAAATAGCAGCAGAAGCGGAGAGGCAAGCCGCACAATTGCGTGGACAGGGTGTTGCATTGTTCAGGGAAGAGGTGGCAAAAGGGATGAGCCAGGCAGCGGAACAGATGAAGCAAGCTAACCTGGACACCAATGTGATTCTCTTCAGCATGTGGACTGAAGCCATCAAGAATTTTGCAGAAGTGGGTAAGGGGAATATCATTTTCCTGGATGGCAGTAGTGAAGGAATGCAGAGAAGCATGCAGCAGATCATTGGGATGTTGAAGATGCCAGTTGGGGTTAAGTGATGGACTACGGACTACTTTGGGAAAAGTTTAAGAAATATAAACCCATTACTATCGTTTTAGGCACACATTTGTACATTTATAAATCAACAAAAAAATTGATTGATGATTTGGTTCCTACTCCAGGCAAATAACCCGGCTACTTCACCAGCAATCGACTCCACAAATAATGCAAATCTCTCCGCCCAGGCCGCCGCGCCTACCATGAACCTATGGGAAATGATAGCAAACGGCGGTCCTTTGATGATTCCACTGGCACTGCTGTTAGTGCTTGCAATTTTCTTCTTCTTTGAGAGATGGATTGCTATTAAGAGAGCAAGCAAGATCGAACCAAATTTCATGAACATTATCAGGGACCATGTATTCAGTAACAATGTTACGGCTGCACGGTCGCTTGCAAAGAATACTGATAGCCCGGTTGCCCGCATGATCGATAAGGGCCTTCAGCGAATAGGCAAGCCCATTGATGCCATTGAGAAGAGCATGGAGAATGTTGGAAAACTGGAGATCTATAAGATGGAGCGCAATCTTTCTGTGTTGTCACTTGTATATGGGATCGCGCCCATGTTCGGGTTCCTGGGAACCATCATTGGTATGCTGCAATTGTTTTATGGAATTCGCTCATCCGGTGAATTTACACCCGCTTCCATTGCAGGAGGTATCTATACAAAAATGATCACCTCCGCCTCAGGTCTCATCATTGGCTTGTTGGCATATGTGGCGTATAATTTTCTGAGCTCGCAGATCAACAAAGTGGTCAATAAGATGGAAGTTGCCAGTGCGGAATTTATTGACATTTTGCAGGAACCAACTAAGTGACCCTGAGCGGAGTCGAAGGGGGTCTGCACCATTTCGAGCGAAGTCGAGAAATGGAAAGTGAAGTACCGGAGAATATGAATTTAAGGGTAGTCGGTCATCAACTATCGATCATCGAAATAAAAATAAATGAATCTAAGAAGCAGAATGAGGTCGCATCCAGAATTGCATGCCGGGGCATTGAACGATATCCTGTTCATTCTGCTGTTCTTTTTTCTCATCGTTTCAACACTGGCCAATCCAAACGTGATCCGCCTGTCCCAACCCAAAGCAAAGAGCGATACCAAGGCCAAACAATCTGTTGTTGTCAATATCGATACTAAGGGTCAGTATATCGTCAATGGCAAAGCAATACCCGTTCAGGATTTAAGAACATTTATCCAACCTCTTATAGCGAAAGATTCCACTCATGCTACTATTGCTATCAATGCAGATAAAACAGTTCCAATTGAAGAGGTGGTTGCTGTGATGCGCGTGGCCCGTGATCTCGGTGCGAGAACTGTACTGATGGTGGATAAGACAGGCGCGCAATAATAATTCTTTACTTTGGAAACACCCACTCGTTTACCAGGTTGGCAACTACTGGCCAATCCGCACACGAATCCATTTCTCCTCCAGATAGTACAAGTTCATTAGTCGGAAAGGACTACATGATTGGAGTTCCTAACTCACTGAATTATTTCCACCTTTAGAAATGATCTGAATCAATATCTTCAATTTCATGAAACAAATTCAAACTTGAATTCGTTGCTTTGAAAATCTTAAACCTGCCACTATGAAAAGACAATTCTTCCTTTTCGGATTTAATTTACTCTTAATCGGAGCATTCTCGTGCAAGAAGCAAGGAACCGAAGGTCTCCAAAGCCTGATCGATATGCAGGCACTTGAAAGCAATCAATCCTGCCCGCAAGGTGGAATCATTGTAAAATCCGGGATAGATAAAAACAGGAACAATGTCCTTGACGCAAATGAGGTTGATAATACCAAATATGTTTGCAATGGCCAAAATGGACAAAGTGGCGCAGACAAACAGATCTTCCTACCCATTTACTGGTCACCGAATACCACCAGCACAACTCCGATTATTGGTGGGGAGGTGCTTAAGTTCTCAAAAAAGAATTACGTGGGAGTGGATTCCATTATCCTGGTAGCAAATCCTTATGTAGCTGACCAGACCAATACCGCCGAAATAGAAGTTTACAATATGACCGACAATGTTCCAATCGCCAATAGCAAGATCGTCACGAATAACCTCTTTAGTTCTACCGGGTTCTTGCAGACTGGCAATTTGTATAGTGCTTTTCCCGACAAGGAAATCAGAGTTGGAATAAGTCTAAAATCTGGAACAGCCGGTAAGTTCGCGGCTTCAGGAAATGCATATCTAATCCTTTATAGGAAGTGAGATGTTTTTGAAATAGTATCATTAAATTAATTCTGGATTCGCGTGATCCCGAATTTTTTTATCACGCATACCAGGCCTTTATCATCCTGTCGTTCCCATGCATGTCCTTCCTTAATTCCGTTTCATATCCACTTTGACCGAAAAGGTTTCTTACTGCTTTTGCTTTTTCAAAATGAATCTCCATTATCATACACCCACCCTTTGTTAAATTGGATTTCCCAAATTCTGCTAACGCCCTATAAAAAATCAAGGAATCATCTTCTGGCACAAAGAGCGCAAGATGCGGTTCATATTCGATCACGTGTTTGTCGACGGTTTCTTTTTCTTCTCCTGATATGTATGGTGGATTGCTGACGATTACATCGAATTGGGGCAATGTTGCCCGAGCTTTTTCATCCAGGAAATCAATTCTTCTGAATTCGATTGCTGCTTTCTGTTCATCTGCATTTTTTTTCGCCACTGAAAGAGCGCCTTCACTGATGTCGCAAGCATAAATTTCTAGCCTGGACATTTCCTTTTTCAACGAAATAGGTATGCAGCCGCTTCCCGTTCCCACATCCAAGACGCTTAGCCTTCGATCGAAATCAGTGTTTCCAGATCCGGATACTGTAAACTGTAAACTGTAAACCTCATCGATCGTCCATTGAACAAGCTCCTCCGTTTCCGGTCGCGGTATTAATACATTCTCATCAACATATAACTTCATTCCATGAAAATATGCCTCTTTCAAAACGTACTGCACAGGCTTGTGCGCCGTCAATTGTTGAGTTATAGATTGCAATTTCTCCAATGCCGGTTCCCTGAGTTGTGATTTCTTATTGATCATTCTTTCCGATTTCTTCCATCCGGTGAGATGCTCCAATATCCAATCAGCAATCGCTGACGATTCCCGCTCGTCATAGATAGCGGACAATTCTCTTATTAATTTTTTTGAAGCATCCTGGATGGTCATTCAACAAACTTAAAACAATTACTTTTGCCTCCTTCGCCTCGAAGCTTCGGGGCAATGGCGGCCGAAGGACCGTGGTTTGGGTCTCGAATACCGGGGTCTACTTCGGACATCAGTCTTCGGACCTTTGACTCTTAATGAACGTTCACGAAACATACATGCACCGTTGTATCCAGCTCGCCAAACTTGGCGCAGGACATGTTGCGCCCAATCCTATGGTAGGAGCTGTGCTTGTTCATGATTCCAGGATAATAGGAGAAGGATACCATCAGAAATATGGTCAACCGCATGCAGAAGTGAATTGCATCAATTCGGTGAAGGTCGAAGATGTTTCACTGATTCCAGCTTCCACGCTATACGTAAGCCTTGAGCCTTGTGTCCACCACGGGAAGACTCCACCTTGTACGGACCTGATCATTTCAAAGAAAATTCCAAATGTAGTGATAGGATGCAGTGATCCTTTTCCCGAGGTTAGCGGCAAGGGAATTGAAAAGCTGAAAAAAGCGGGAGTAAAGGTTGAGGTGAATGTGCTCGAAAAAGAATGTATAGATCTCAATAAAAGATTCTTCACTTTTCATTTACAGCATCGGCCCTATATCGTTTTGAAATGGGCGCAGAGTGAGAATGGGAAAATGGCAAGGATAAATAAGGAGAGGTTCGCCATTTCGAATGAATTTAGCCGGAGGCTGGTGCACAGGTGGAGAAGCGAGGAGTCTTCGATCCTTGTAGGCACCAATACCGCCTTACACGATGATCCGGAATTGAACAACCGTTATTGGACTGGCCCAAATCCCATCAGGCTGGTGGTTGACATGGATTTGAAACTACCACCTTCTATCAAGTTATTTAATAAGAAAATCCCTACTATCGTCTTCAATAGTAAACGACACACCTTGGAAAAAATCAGTTTTCATTCTCCACATCCAATAGGAAATGACGGATTGGCTTATTACCAGGTTACCACTGATGTTGACCTGGTTCAACAGATCATCCATGCACTTTACCAGTTGAAAATCTTGAGTGTATTGGTGGAAGGAGGGCCGAGATTGCTGCAATCATTCATTGATGAAAATTATTGGGATGAAGTTCGCCTCATCACCAATGCGGAAATGAGCATAGAAGAGGGAATTGCATCCCCTGTTTTTAATGGGATCAAAGAAGAGGAACAGGAATTATTCTCAGACAGGATAGAAATCTTTAAACCCATCGCCAGCCAATGATCTATCTCGTGGGAAGTATTGTTTTGACGTCGTGGTTAACGCTTTCTTTCAAAGTAGTGGAACGCATAGGGGTAGATCGATTCCAGGCGATTGTATTTAATTATATTTTCTCCGTGATCACCGGCTGCTTCGTGAATGGACACATACCGGCCTATGTTCACAATCTAAAATTGGATTGGTTTGCCTGGGCCTGCCTAATGGGAACCATTTTTATTTCCCTTTTCAATATCATTGCCTTTGCTGCGCAGCGAGTTGGCGTAGCTGTTACATCGGTTGCGAACAAACTTTCACTGGTTATTCCTTTT
>Ga0184625_10000074_pt1 | contig 25643 bp, 28 predicted proteins | sample PLM3_30_b1_FD_133151 | JGI IMG/M metagenome (GOLD analysis project Ga0184625, IMG submission 133151) | Groundwater sediment microbial communities from an aquifer in East River, Colorado, USA - PLM3_30_b1 | ecosystem: Environmental > Terrestrial > Soil > Riparian zone | place: USA: East River... | reverse complement strand
ACAGAATCAATCAAAAACAACATCTTCTAAATCAACGAAAATTGGTAAATTATAACAATATTATCGAATTATTAGAAATTTACTTTAAATAGGAAATATTATAATTAGTATTATAGGATAATAAAAGTGATCGACTATTGACAAATAAAAACAATATGATCAATCCAGAAAAAGTACTTTCTCGAACATTAGATGAATTGCGAATAACGGACAATAAAATAAAACAAAATACCTCCTTATTGGTGAAAAATCTGGAAACTTCGAACAATGATGAATTTTGGATAAATATTATGAAAGCAATAGTTGTAATATGCGATGAAAATAAATACGTTTTTTCAAAAGCTGAACTTTGTGATTTTCTAACGATTGGAGCTAGAGGCTTGGACAATAAAAAATATGAAACAATAGTGAACTCAAAAAACCAATCGATAAATAAAGTTGTTAGCGATGCAATATTTAGTATATACAAAGACATAATGGAGAATTATGATAATGTAGATAGTGATTTAAAATATTATTATCCAAAAATTATTTTGAATATTATTTCAATAATTCGAAGAGGTTCTGATATTAGTGGCGAAAAAGTAAATCTTTACGGATTAGAAAGATATTATTTAAAAAATAAACATGATGTCATAAATAAAAAAATAGAGATATCTGAGCCCATTGTTGGTGCCGTCGTCCAAAAAACTGATAATGCTGATGAAAAAAAATCAAGTGAAGTTTCTTCCTTACAGACTTTGATACCACCTTCTCCTTCTGTGAAGGAAAATACATTAAGCAAGAAAGATCTTGTCAATAACCTTAGTGTTATTACCGGAAGGAAAAAAAATGAACTCAATGAATTGCTGACAAAAATACCAGAACAAGATTACAAGAAAATAACAGATCTGTGTTTAAATTATAGTAAATTACAAAAATATTCAAAACTTATTGGAACGGAGGAGTTTAGTCACCAAATTGAAAAAGAACTAGGAAGAAAATTCAATGATAGACAACTTCAACATGCAACAATTTCAATCAGAAAAGTAAAGACCTATGTAGAAAATGTGTTAGATGGTAAATTCGTTCCACATGGTTCACATGGAATAAATCATGTCAAGCACAATTTAGAATATGGATATCAATTAATGGGGTTAATCGAATACAGAAGAAGAAAGTATTCTAATTCATATAATAAAAATTAGAAAATATAGACTCTATTTTAAAGTCAGAATGTCATTTACTGTAAGTTTGATCCTTCGGAGATATCTTCTGCTTTCTGGCCATAAAAAATAACAACAATCCAAACATTATCAAAACTATCGCAAGGCCTTGAGCTCCTCCTCTAGGGACCATGATTATATAAAAAATCGCAAATAAAAGACAACTAATACCTTGAAAAAAATACTTTAGTACATCATCGAGTTTAAATTTTTTCCCAATAAAACCTATTGCAAAGAATACTACTATTGGATAAAACGTGAATAGAAGGTATTGATCAATATCGACTCCATTATGAGGCAAGAAGATTATTTTCAATATAAATTAAAACAAATATCTATGTTTCTTTAACATGAAATCGCAAATCATTTATTTCTACTGCTACTTTCCTTTCTATTAATGATCTTGCATTCTCAAAAGGTAAAATCGCAACATCCTCCTTAATGAATGGACCATATTTTGCCATATCAACCCCCATAAACTGGTCTGTCGGTTCCAAAAATCTTATAATAATCATTTTGGACCTTATGATTCCTGATATGGAATCCAAATTATTCACATTCCCATTAATTAAAGATTGAATAATCAAATCCTTTCTTTGTGATACTTTTCTTTCTTCTTCAAAAATATATTTCTCTTCATCAGTTAATTTAGAATAGTCATCAGTAGATAATGAAGGGCAGGGCAAATGTTTACCATAAGAATTTTCCAAAAGTTTGTGGGTTCTTAATTCGATCAATGATTTTGTAGATAATATTAATAATCTAATGAGTTCATTGTGTATATCTAATTCTAGATCTTCATATTTTTGGATAGAGAGTTCCTTTATTAGTTGTGCAATTTTCCTATAAACATCAGATGATAGACCTTGGATCTTTGGAATTTGGGTTTCTTTTTTTAGAAGTTCCAAGATAAAATCTAAGTCGATCTTTTTTTCTGAATTATTCTTGCTACTGCTATTATCATCCATGCCTGCCAATAATTTCTACCTTTTTGGTAATTTCTATATTTAAATACCACTTTATTAAAATTTTAATTGAGTAAAATTTTTTAATGTATAGTGAAGGTTCCAAACGCCAGAAGTTAAGGCATTTTATTTTCTCAATTTAAAACTTAATTATGAGAATACTATAATCGGTTCTGATTGCCTTATAAAATAGTTAATGGAAAAATTGAACCCATAAAGTACACAAGTGATGATGTATTACTTAAGATGGAGAAAGACGGAATAAAATTTCTTGATTTACAATTTACTGGATTATTCGGCAGATTTCACCATACTACAGTAGCAGCTAATATGTTAAGAAAGGACGATTTTAAGGATGGATTACCAAAACTTGACGGTTCCTCAATAAAAGGTTTCACAGAAATTCATGAATCCGATTTAATCATTAGACCCGATCCTTCCACATATGCGCTTATTCCATGGATAGAAAAGTATCCCACAGCCAGACTCATATGTGATATTCTCTCTGGCGGTGAAAAGAGATCGTCCTATCTGGCCGATCCACGTGGAATTGCTCAGAACGCCGAAAAATACGTCAAAGAAAACGGTTATGATATTTCGTACTGGGGACCCGAGGTCGAATTCTTTGTTTTTGATAAACTTCAAGTAAATACATTAACCTCATTTCATAGTCAGAGCTATGAAATAACTTCTCGTGAAGCTCCATGGTCGACAGAAAATGTTGGTTATACTCTCAGACTAAGGGAAGGATATCTACCAAGCCCACCAGGAGACACTCTCATGGACTATCGTCACGAATGTGTGGATGTTCTCAGTTCAAGTTTCGGGATAATTTGTGATGCTCACCATCATGAGGTAGCAACTGCAGGACAATGTGAGATAGACATTCGCTATGATAACCTTGTTAATACTGCTGATTCAGTTCAAAGTTACAAGTACATTGTCAAGAATATTGCAAAGAAACATAATATGATAGCAACAATGATGCCCAAACCAATCGCATTGGATAACGGTTCTGGAATGCATGTCAATGTAAGTCTTTGGAATAAAGGAAAGAATCTATTTTATGACCCAAATGACAAGTATGCCGAGCTATCTCAAACTGCAAGATATTTTATTGGTGGAATACTAGATCACGCAAAAGCTCTTGCAGCTATCGTTGCTCCCACTACAAATTCATATAGAAGATTAATACCTGGGTATGAAGCACCGGTTTATATTGCGTGGAGTACGGGTAATAGATCAGCAATAATTAGGATTCCTGCCCATTATAAGGGAGAAAAATTTGCACATTTGAAAAGGATAGAATTTAGGGCACCAGATCCATCATGTAATCCATATTTAGCTTTTTCTGCAATAGTTGCTGCTGGCCTTAATGGAATAAAAAACAGGATTGAAACAAATGATCCCAAGATAGAAGATCATGTTGACGCAGATATATTCAAGATGACTGACGCTGAAAGAGAACAACATAAAATTAAACAATTACCGGCAAGTTTAAGAGAATCGATTGAAGAATTAAAATCAGACTCAAAATTCTTGAAACCAATATTTGATAAACATGTTATTGAACGTATAGTTGACGATGCTGCAAAACAACACATGGAATTAGCTGTTCGCCCTCACCCACATGAATTTACCATGTATGCTGATGTGTGATCAAAATAGACTCTACACTTTATTTTTCTTGCCAGAAAATAAACTTGTGATAAATTAAAACGAATTACGAATTAAATCAATCATTCTGGAACCGTTATTTTTTTGTTCATTATATCTCGGGTTAATTGAAAGAATTTAGCGAGAATGTCTGTAGGTATCTTGTTCTGAAATCCGTGGAACGATGCTATGTATATTATTCCATCTTCTGTAGTTGAATTCTTAGCCGATTCTAATCCTGGAGTAAAAATCGTTCCAGTAAAGTTGTCCATTTCTATCATCTTAAGTACCGAGTCGTACGCCTTTTCTGGATCTAAAACAAATGACGTCATCACAGTATCAGGCGCCAATTTATTCTGATCTGATACAGCACCAAATGCATAGATTCCCTTCTCCTTGGCTGCACGAATCACACCTTGGCCCGAAGTATCAGCTACATGCAATAAAAAGTCTGCACCTTCTTCAATTTGAGATAATGCGGCCGCTCTTCCCTTAGCTTCATTATCCCAATCGCCCAAGTAAGTCACAAGTACCTTAGATTTAGAATTAACGTATAAAGCTCCTTGTTTGTAACCTTCATAAATGTTCTTTAGATTAGGATATTTATCGTCTCCTCCAATGAAACCAATCGTATGGTTTTTTGAGAGCATGCTTGCAAGAGCCCCAAGAAGATAAGCAGCTTCCTGCTGTCTTGGGAAAATTGAAGCTACATTTTTAGATTTTACTAAGCCAGTAAACACAATAAACTTTATGTCAGGATATTCTTTTGCTACTTTAAGAACAGGGTTTCCCCATTCATATCCTTGTGCTATGATAATATCATAATTTCTGTCAGCATAACTTTTAAGAGTCGTTTCTATATTAGAAATTGATACATTATCTAGGAAACTAACTTCATAGCCATACTTGGAAATTATTTCTTGTCCAGCATTGTAAGCAAACGCTCCCCAACCGGCGTCACTAAATAAACCATCTGTTAGATATGCTATCCTTAAAGATTTGCCACTAGGAGTCAGTGTTTGAAGTGGTTTATTTTGAACTTGCCCATGAGTATCCTGAATAAGAACAGAATAACATATTACAGTAAGCCAGATAAGTGAAATAGTAATGGCAATGCCTACTAATATTTTTTGAGTGGACAAATTTCCTATTCGTCTTCTATAATTCATTCTTGTCATTTTTATCCTCAATGTTCTCTTGATTTGAAAGAGGAAGGGTAAAGATAAAAATGGCTCCTTTTTGCCCAGAACGGCTTTCAGCCCATATTTTCCCACCGTGAGCTTCGACAACGCTTTTTGCAATAAACAAACCCAGTCCAGTTCCTCTATCGGATTTTGTTACAAATTTGGAAAATAATTTGGGGAATATTTCTGCATGTATTCCAGTTCCAGTATCTTTTACCATAACCTGAATTCTATTTGATTTGATTTCTGTTGTAACGATAATGGATCCTCTTTTGGTAAATTTGCCAGCATTATCAAGAAGGTTAAGAACGACCTGACTTAACCTCATCTTGTCACCTCTCACAAATAGAGATTTATTAGCACTTTCATAATTTACGCTGAGATCCTTATAGATAAACTGAATATCTTTCTTGTATTCTTCAATAGTATTTAATATTAAATCATACAAATTAAATCGTTCAGTATTTAATTTTAAAGAATCGCTCTCAATTCTAGTAACATCAAGTATATCCTCTGCAAGCCTACCTAATTTTTCAGTATTTCTCATTATAATATCCATATATTGATTACGTTTTTCTGAACTCAAATTTGCAGATTGAAGAAGATAAATAGCATAAAGAATAGGCTGTATAGGAGTCCTAAGCTCATGAGCCGCAATATTGATGAATTGATTTTGTGCTTCATCTTTGTTTTTAAGTGATTCATTTGCTATCTTCAATCTGTAATTAGACTCATTCAAATCTCGAGTTCGTTTTTCGACTTCATCCTGCAAAATACTATACCATTTTCTTAAAAGAAAGACTAGAACAATTATTGCAGCGGTAGTTCCTACGAGTAAAGAGAACATTTTAGCACCTTCAGTAAAAAGTACTGAATTTATCTTCAAATATATTCTATCTGTTGGTGTTACTACCTGAAGGAAATACACAGGTTTGGTTCCTACTAATATTGGAGATTGAGTATTCAATCTCTCGCCTCTTCCATAATCATACTGTGCGTATCCAATATTTCCAGCTAATAAATAACGAGTGAGATTGTTCAAATCCTTATTGTAATTGATAAACTGTTGTGTTTCATTTTCAAAAAAATTCTTCCCCACCAGATCACCGCTTGCTCCTACAGCCAGAAGGTTACCTTTTGTGTCAAAGGCTACTAAAAACTGTGAATTTATATCATTAATATTCCCATAATTCCTAAAAAATTCGATGGTAGGCAAATTTGCCACTACTGTCCCAATATAATGACCATTATCCATACTAATTATTGGATGGGTGATCACTATTCTATATTTACCATCTATCCCAGTAAAACCATCAGAGTATACAGGTTGAAGGCTTTTTTTGGTTTCTTTCATATATTCATTAAATGAGATATCAATATTCACAAAGGTTTCTAATCCCTGTGATGCCTTGTGAGTAGTAATAATGTCTTCTTTATCGGTAATTAAAAGACTGTCAACTCTTGTAACAGAGTTAAGTTGGTTAAATTTTTCATCAACTATCTTGCCAACTTTATCTCCTGATAACATTTCACTTTGCAAATAAATTGAATCAGCCAAATCCTGAAGCATAGAGGTAACTAACCGAAGATCAGAGCCAATATTTTGAGAAATTGACTTAGTAGATTTTATCTGACGATCCAATTCCTGTTCGAATATGCTTTTTCTGATATTCTTTTCGTTGACTCCTTGGAAGAAAAAAAATAATCCATAGGAAGCGACAGCTATTATAATAACAGATATGACACCTATATACATCATTTTACCAGAAAATGGTGTCATTAATTATCTAGTTGATTTCTCCTCGTAGTATTTAATCTGTTTTAGTTATATCATACATTTTTAATTCAGAAAGATTGAACTCAATTTCATAATTGTTGAATTCACTGAAATAATGTTTTCATAATGGGACTTTCATATGAGAATAACATTATAAAATCCATCATTACTCATTATGTTCCTACTGTTTTTACCAAACTGGATTATCATCATTATTTATCTATGTGCAAGTATGGAGGGGATGGGATTTGAACCCATGACCACCTGCGTGTAAGGCAGGTATCATAACCAGTCTAGACCACCCCTCCATGAATTTGAATTCTGGGTGAACAAAGTATAATATTCAGGGGCTATTTGAATTAAACAAAAAATAATCACACGTTTCCAAATTAAGTATTTTTAATTCTAATTTAACGTTTTCAAACTTTTATTAAACTGCATAGCTAATTCACTAGTCATGTCATTTGGCGTTGATACACTAGGAGGTTTGACCGAAAAACTAAAACAATTAGTAAATGACACCCAAGACCATTATGAATCGTTTATTGATGATACTCAACTTTACAAAAAAGGGAAAATTGGCGAAAAAGAATTTTTCGGAAAAATTGCAAGATATATGATATCTTTATCTGCACTAAATTTTTTAGCCATTAGAGTAATATTGGAAATGAGATCTGCAGCTGATAAAGGCTCATCAGTAAAGAATCCCACTGGCGGAATTGCACAGCCTGCATCTGGTTCTGGATTTGGAATTAGTGCCTTTGTAGATAATAGTGGTAGTATTGGCAGCCCATCATCAGACAATGATCAATATCTACTACCAGAGCCTGATCAAATGATCGAACCAAAATTCAAACCTGTTGATATAGCAATTAAACCAGAAAATAAAAACCAAAATTCAAAAAAGAATTGCGTCAATTGCAAATCATCCATTTCTCTAACTGCTAAATTCTGTCCCAAGTGCGGAAATTCGCAATAATTAAAAACTCCGTTTTGTTTTAATTTATTATGGAGATCTTCAATGGAAGAGCTGCTACTGAAGAGTATATGTCCACACATACCCTAACTTTTTCAACTCCAGAAATGACATTAAAAAAATTTGTATTGTGGTTAGGCGATCAAGTTAATGTTCCTGGAAAGAACAAGACTATGCCTCGATTGATGATTTATATCAATGATGTCAACAATCAAACAAATAATTCTGACTTCCTTCCAGATACTGATGAATCATTCAAGCCAAGTGGAGCAGTTACTGATATGTTTAAAGAACTTTCAACTCAGGTTACAACTCCGACTAATTGTAATAAGTGTAATTATCTTCTAAAAACAGGATCAAAATTCTGTCCCAAGTGCGGATCAAAACAACAGTAGAGTATTATTATAAAAATAAATTTTAGATTAAGACTATGAACTATTCATGATCTTCTAATTATTCACCTTCATCTCTTGATTTAATATTTTTCTAAATGCTTTAAATTAAAGAAATAAAGGTTATAGACTATTGCATAGCAATCTAGGAATCGAATCTAGAGCTTTTGGTTTCCTTTTTATTAGTATTGCAATAGCAGTTCTAACTGGAACCATAATTAACGAATTCTTATCAACATATGATGTTCCAATTTATTATCAACTACTATCGTGGGTTATGATCTTTACTTTAATTTTGGTGATAACCTTTACGAAAAAGAAGAATACGTTTCATTCCATAAGAAACAGAATGAAAAATAGTATAAGATGGCCTCTTCATGCAAAAATAATTAACGGTTTAAGTTGGGCAGGACCTTTTTTGGCCATACCTGCATTTCATTCATTTTCACAGTACCTCATACTTCTAGGAATCGGTACCGGTAACATTTCCACTTATCTATTAATTAAATCATATAGTAATTATGATAATAAAGAACAATTTGTTGTTGGAATAATTGCTCTCTTTATGATTCCAGTTCTATTGTTGGTTGATGTGACCCTGAGTTCCATAATAATTCATCAACATATCTTGACGCTTTCTAGATTTTTTGTAGCAATATCCTATGGCATGGGAGGTATCTATGCGTTAATTGAAAGATGAAAAGACTGCAATATGTATAATGAGTGGGGGATTAGATTCACTTTGTGCTACCGCTTATATTAAAAGCTACAAGAAATATGCGATAAAGATTATTACTTATTCTTACGGGCAAAGAGCTAAACGTGAGATAGTACAATCTAAAAGGCTGGCCAAAGCTCTCAATTCAGACGAATTTCGTATAATAGACATAAATTTTATGAAGGAAATATATGGTAATTCAAATGTCCTAACCAGCAATAAATTATCAATTCCCTCTAAATTTGACTATAGTATTGTAGTGCCAATTAGAAATGCGATATTCATCACTATTGCCACAGCTTGGGCGTTTAGCGTTAATGCCGACTTGGTTGTATATGGCGCACATACCGATGATTTTAATTACCCGGATTGTAGACCGAAATTTATTGAATCAATAACAAATACCTTGAATATAGCAGAGGAAGACAAAATCAACAATGGAGTTAAAAGAAAAATATCTGTATGGTCTCCATCTTTAGAAGGGATAAACAAATACGAACTATTAAAGTTAGGTCACGAAGTACTCGGAGATACTATTTTTGAATCATGGAGTTGTTATTCTAATGGGAAAAAAATTCATCAAGATATATTGCAATGTGGAGAATGCGAATCGTGTATAAATAGGAAGATGGCATTTACTAAAGCAGGTATAGAGGATAAAACAGTTTATGCAAAGAACTGAAAATAAGACGACAGTAAGAGTTAGTGAGATATTTACTAGCTTTGAAGGAGAAGGGGCTTTCGTAGGAAAGAAAACAATGTTTATCAGATTAGCGGGATGTCATTTAAAATGCAGATGGTGTGATACAAAGTATGCCTTGCCCCTAGATAGTGGAAATGATTACCAGGTCGATGAAATTAAAGATCTAATTGTAAAAGAACTTCAACCATTCACATACAAGGTAAATTTCACAGGAGGAGAACCATTATTACAGTACAAAGCTGTAATACAATTAGCAGATTTTATAAAAAAATATTCAAACCTAAAGACATACATAGAATCATCATGCTTTGATTCTGAACTATTTGACAAGATTTTACCTTATATGGATATATGCAAGATCGAATTCAAGACTGAGGATTCTAAAGTTCTAGAAGATGAGGATTATGATAATTTGCTATTAAATGAATTTAGATGTTTGGAATTAGCCGTCCAAAATAACAAGACTACTTACATTAAAATAGTTGTCACTAATTCTACAAATCTTGAAAGTTTCAAGAATTTGGTATACAACATTTCAAAGAAAATAAAGCCTTCAGACATTATGGATTTCATAATACAGCCTAGTCATGGCATTGATCAACCAACTGTTAATAAACTTCTAGATACTTATGATATTGTCCAACCCATGTTTCCTGAAGTGAGGATTATACCACAGTTACATAAAGAAATAGGGGCCAGATGAATCAAATAGAAAATGATGAATATGAAAAAAACTCCAATTAATAAAAGAAAGATTGAAAAACTAGTTAGGGAGTTGATAGTACAACTCGGAGAAAATCCGGATCGTGAAGGCTTGCAGGGAACTCCAAAAAGAATGGCTGATATGTATGAAGAAATTCTTGCTGGTTATTGCATGAACTCTGAGCTTGAAATTAGTTTTAGTGAAGAAGTTGATTCGATTATTGCTAAAGATATTCAATTTTATAGTATGTGTGAACATCATATGCTCCCATTCTTTGGCAGAATACATATTGCCTACACTCCTTCAGGTAAAGTCTTTGGTATTTCAAAACTCGCACGCTTGGTAGAAAAATACTCCAAGAGATTGCAAATTCAAGAAAGACTGACAAAGGAGATTGCAGACGAGATAATGAAAATGGGAGTTAAGGGAGTAACTGTCATTACGGAGGGTGAGCATCTATGTATGAAAATGCGCGGAGTCAGAAATGACAGTACAATAATAACCATAGCAAATCGTGGTCTGGTTGACCAAAATGATGCACGAGCTCATCTGTTAGCTTTAATATATGATTCTAAACCTAAGATACATACAGTCTAGCAATTAACTTACAATAATCCTTATAAAAAAGGACCATTCCAATAGGTAAGAAGAATGACAAATACCATATTTAGATTACAATCAACCAAGTTCAGTACCGACAATATACAGACAACATTGGTATGTTCAAAATGCGATGAAGTCTTCTCAAAGGATTTCCCTTTGGACCTTGAAGGACAAACAATTGAATTTAAATGTCCTGTATGCAATTCTGTTGGTGAAGCTGATCTTCCGTATAAGAGCGCTGAAGAAAGAGAGGAACTCGAAGAAGATTTTGACGAGGTAGAAGAAGAAGACGGTGGAGAAGAATTTGAGGAAGATTATTGATTTGGAACACCAGAATTACGCTTATTGCTTATTCTAATAATTTTAGTTCATAATTTTTAGCATTAGAAAATTTCTAGTCTAATCAGTCTTTAGAACCAATCCTTGACAATTGAGCCAAAAATGCAGTTAGCTGGATATCTGGATGTGATCCATGAGTCAAACGATAATCATATTCAGCTATTAAGGAAGCAAAGTCTTCGGGATGGGCCAACTTTAATGAATACACCGCATCATATGCATACTTTAGAAAGTCAAACTCGGACATTCCATAGACAGCCGTTAATTCAAGTAATTTAATTCTGGCATCATTAAATTTACCTGACATGGCCAATTTGATAATATCATTTACCTTTGACTTCCCAGTAAGTCCTAATGATGCTAGAACATTTGAAACGGAAATCGAACCCATCACAGATGCGCTTTGAAGTATGTTTATACAATGACGTAGATCGCCGTTGGTCGAATCAAAAATTTGAGAAATTGCTTTATCATCATATTTTATTCCCTCCTTTTTACATAACCATTTTAGATGATTTTCTATGGTTTCTTTTTCAATTCTCTTAAATCTAAAAATTGCGCAACGACTTTGAATAGGCTCTATAATTTGAGATAAATAATTGCAAATAATCACGAAACGAGTAGTTTCAGAACTATCCTCAATTATTCTTCGCAAGGCTGTCTGAGCTTCAGATGTCATTTCATCAGCCTCATCTAACATTATTATTCTGAATTTTCTTTCATCACTTTCAGTGGTTCTAATTTTAATAACTGCGGCAAATTCTTTAACTCTCTCTCGCACCATTTTTATCCCCCTTTCATCTGATGCGTTAAGCTCAAGTGTGTCTCTCTTCCAGTCTTCTCCAAGTAGTTGTCTTGACATACAAAGAGCAGTCGTAGTTTTTCCGACTCCTGCAGGACCTGTAAATAACAAATGCGGCATTTCGGCAGGTTCCTTCATTAGATTCTTTAAACTTTCTATAATTTCCCTTTGATTGACAATATCATCTAATTTAATTGGTCTATATTTTTCTACCCACATTAAATTGGACAAGTTTTTTGCCTGAACTTGTGGCATATAAAATGTTCTAATCATCAGTTATATATTCAGTCCTCAAACGATTCTTTATTTACAAGCTATTCTAAGACTATATTCCGAATGATGTCATCATCAAACACCGTTTTTGCTCAAAACGTATTTGAAAGCATAAAAAATACATATTTACTAGAATATCTTCTTGAAGAGATTAGAGTTACATTCAAGTCTGATCTAAAAATATCCATTTATGATATCAACATTGATGCTAAAGAAGGTGATATCTTGTTAATGCCAAGGTGGCTTACAAAAATTTTGTCAGGTAAAAACCTAATTGATATTCAACACAATGAAATATCAAGTTATGTCTCTAAGGCCTTGAATAGAGAACGAATATCAAAACCACATGACATATCAGGCGTAGATATCGACTTTTACATACGGGTAAGCGACTTTCTCAAAAGTCTTAACGAAAAAGAAAGAGAAAATCTTATGGTATCTCTTAATTCCTTTGTGATGTCCAGATTGGAAAAAATAGTAAAATTAGCTGCTGCTTCATCACTTTCTGCAGAAATGGAAGCAAAATTATCTGCAGAGGAAAAACAGCTTTATAATTTTATTCACAGTTCTTCATCGGCCTTTAAACAATGGGTGCTAAACAAGTAGATGACTGAACAAAAACAACAGACTACATCGGCAATTTCAGATGAATTAGAATCATTTCTACGTGGATTTAAGGACAGAGATGGTAATTACAAGTATTTTGACAGAATAAACAATATGATGGCATCAAATTCCACGTTTATTGTAGTTGATTATATCGATTTAGATACAAATAATCCAGAACTTACAAAATTAATCACAGATACACCTGATGATATGTTTGACGCCTTTAACAAAGCTGTATATTCTATATTAAGGGAAATTCATTATGATTATGCTCAAGAAATTAAGGACAAGATAAAAGTAAGAATTGGAAATTATTCGGTTCAAAAAGGCTTACGAGAGATAAATGCAGATGTTATTAACAAATTGATAAGCGTTCCTGGCATGGTGGTTAGAACTTCTGAGATTAAACCCCTTGCTAAAAAAATAGCATATGCCTGCTTAAATTGTAATACATTAAATGAAGCGCAGCTTAAAGGACTTACACTAAAGAAACCTACAAGATGTACTCAGTGTTCTGAAAAAGAACTTGAAATGGATCCAGAAAATAGTTTTTTTACAGATTTTCAACTTGTTAGACTTCAAGAATTGCCAGAAGATCTGCCAGCAGGTCAACTTCCACACTATGTAGAAGTTACTATTATGGATGATCTTGTAGATCGTTGCAGACCTGGAGATAGGGTTTTATTGACCGGAATAGTTAGAATTGAGCAGGAACAATCAATACAAGTAAGGACAAGTCTTTTTAGACTACGTATGGAAGGTAACAATATAGAATATCTTGGTGGACTAGCTGGAAATAAGGAAGGAAGAACTGTTGATAGAATAGCAATAAGCAGTGAAGATGAAAAACAGATTATAGCTATTGCCAGTATGCCAGATGCTTATGACAAACTAATTGCATCTTTTGCACCTCATATTTATGGACATGAAATAATAAAAGAATCTATACTTTTACTAATTGTAGGATCAGTAACAAAAAAATTAGCTGATGGTTCAAATCGTAGAGGTGATATCAATATTTTTCTTGTTGGAGATCCAGGAACTGCCAAATCAGAAATGCTCAAATTTGCGGCAAAAATAGCACCAAGGGGCCTCTATACATCTGGAAGAGGTACTACTGCTGCAGGTTTAACAGCAGCAGTAATTCGTGATAAATCTGGTATAATGATGCTGGAGGCTGGCGCAGTAGTATTGGGTGATCAAGGATTGGTATGTATCGATGAATTTGATAAAATCAAATCTGAGGACAGATCTGCACTACATGAAGTTATGGAACAACAAACCTGTTCTGTGGCAAAAGGAGGAATAGTCGCCACACTTAATGCTAGAACATCAATTCTTACTGCAGCTAATCCTAAATATGGTAAATATGACCCGTTTAGAAACATAACAGAAAACGTAGAGCCACTTCCTATACCATTATTGACACGATTTGATATCATTCACGTCATTAGAGATACTGCCGAAGTTGAAAAAGATAATCGTATTGCAAGCCACATACTTGAAATTCATAGAGATATAGAACACGCAGCCCAACCTGCTATAGAAATAGATCTCTTTCGTAAATATCTAGCATATGCCAAACAAACTGAACCAAAACTGACAACGGAAGCAATTGATATTCTAAGAGAATATTACATGAAGATGAGAAATGTTGATTCTGAAGGAATGATCACAGCAACTCCCCGTCAACTGGAAGGCCTAGTACGCCTTGCTACTGCCAGGGCTAGATTGTTATTAAAAGATAGTGTAGAACCTGAAGATGCTGACAGAGCAATATTTCTTGTTTCACAAATGTTAGCAACTGTCGGTATAGATGTTAATACTGGAAAAGTGGATCTGGGGGTACTTCATGGAAAACCGCTTAGTGAAACTTCAAAATTAAAAACATTTACGGATGTCTTTAATGGTTTATCCGGAGAAGACAAGAATGATGTTGAAGAAAAAAATTTCATTAATGAACTTGTGAAAACGGGAAAGTTCACAGAAGAGGAAGCCAAAGAATTCATAAGAAAAGCTATGCAGAATGGACAAATATATGAGAGAAGGGCTGGCTTTTATGCAAAAGCATGAGTAAAAAATTAATATTCTAAAGCTTGTGATATTAATTCGTGTCTGAAACACGAAAGCGGATATTGATTCATCCACAACTTTCAAGTTCAATAACTTTTTGTATACTTTTTCATTAAGTGTTTTTTCAGCTTGTTGATACGGTTGGTTTTCTCTCTTCTGTGAACTAGAATCGGGAATATCATCTATGGGAATATTATCCTTTAGTCTATTCCAATCGTCAATTATATCTAAGCTTTTATTCCACCACTGATCAAATGGAATCGAGCTTTCGGACTCGTTTATTTCACTATATTGTCCTCTCTTAACTACATCCACCGAAGGAATATTATAAGAGAAACAGAATACCTATTATTCAAAATTTGGATAAACTATCGGATCAAGAAATGGCAGTTGCCCTTGGCCAACGCTAATATACCCATTAGACTCACTCAGGAAAGTATCTTTAAATACTAACATACCACATGGTCGATTTAATGATTAATCATGAAGGTAAAACATGTGATAACTGTGGAGATTCGGTCGATCGGTTGGTTCCTCTAAATGACCCAACTAGAATTGGCAGATGGTGGTGTTTGAAATGCATATACAAAGAAGGTAAGGCTAAATTTGATGCTGACGCCAAGAATGGCTAACCGCGAAGAAAGCGATTTCGAAAAGTATAAAAATTATGCATTAAAATGGGTTAGCCAAACTGGGTTCATAGCAAGTTTTTGGCAAACTGTAAGCTACAATTCTACTCAATCTTGATCTCCTTACCTTTTCTCTCAGGCTTTTTCTTCTTGTCAAAAGTTATTTCTAGAAGACCATTGTTAAATGTAGATCTTGGTCTCTCTATATCTACATCAGGAGGTAGCTCAACTACACGTTTGTATTTTCTATCACCCTTTCCAGCAATAATTTCAGCAGAACCATCATATGCATTTATTTTGATATCCTCCTTGGTTATGCCTGGTAATTCGACTACGACCTTAATTTCCTTATCGGATGTAACTATATCAGCTAGAGGTTCTCTTTCAGCTATTAATTCCGCTTTTCTGGTTCTACCGCCAGTACCTAGTCCCGTTCTACCAGAAGGTCTAACATTTCCAAACTCCTTCACATTTGGTCTACCATCAGGTCCTATCGTTACAGAGTAACCGTAGACAAGTGGTCCAATTTCCTTCACTTTGCCACCTTCTGGCGTTTCGTATTCTCTGACCAGTTCCTTTGGAGCTGATGATTGAATTTCTTGGAATTGTTCTTCAAATATTCTTTCCATTTCTTTCCTCATATCATCAAATTCCCCGAAGTCTTTTTCAGGAAATGGTGCTCTCCAAGGATTTCTCATGAACCTAGTAAACCAATCAGATGGTTCAATCCCCCAAATACTCATTACCAAAAATATGGGGAAGAAAGTATTTAATTATTTTGCCAGAATAACATCTGATGTGGAAAAAATGTTGGAAATCATACTCAAAACATAGAAAAGCCCAGATTATAAGGTTATTAAATTGTATAACAATATGCTGTTTGATGATCGAAGCTGACAAGTTCAGAGTAATCAAGGCTGCAACAGTGGTGATAGGTCTTCCTAACAAGAATACAAGAGATGTCATAAGTAGTTTTGGTACAGGTTTTTTCATAGACGGAGAATACATTGTCAGCTCAGCGCATGTTTTTAGTCAATGTCTTAAGTATAACATGTAGTGATATTATACACAATGTTTCTTCTCACTAGAAACTTAATCTTATAAACTAGGAAAACATCCTTTAAAATAAGATTATTATTTACTAAAGCTCCTATTTGGTCCAGTAATAAATTAAGTCAAAATATCTATCAAGCTAATAAATCCTGTCTTTTTTAAACACGCTTATATGCAAAAGCATAAAAAAATAATACTATCTCATTTTTAGAATATTTTTGTTATTTCCTATCAGAATCATCTTAATTAATCTCATATAATAAACTTTACTATTAAGAAGACCAATGTCACACATAAATATGGTTTTTTGTGACAGATTTCTGTCCGGCGAGTCTCAATATTTTGATGCACGATATTGAAGCAATAATATATTAATTAGAATAAATTCAATCTGATTATATGCAAGAGTGTCTAGAGGAACTTTTAGAATTATTAAAATACGATTCATTGTATCCCCCACAAGAACTTGCATTATCAAAAGGCGTAATGAATGGTAACAATATCCTTGTTACAACTCCTACATCAAGCGGCAAAACATTAATCGGATTAATGGGCATAATAAATATTCTTAATAAAGGAAAAAAAGTGGTATACCTTACTCCATTAAAAGCACTAGCTACAGAAAAATTTAGTGAATTTAAGATTATTAGAAATTTAAGTTGTTTCGAAAATAGGAGAATAAATATTGGTATTTCTACAGGGGATTATGACTCTTATGGAATGGAATTAATTGATAAAGATATTATTATATTAACAAACGAAAAAATGGATTCAATTTTAAGGCATGACGCAAATTGGATTTACAATGTAGGACTTTTTATTATTGATGAAATACACCTACTTACAGAACGTGAACGTGGTCCAACTCTGGAAATAATATTGACAAAGATCAAACAAATGCCACAAAAACCTCAAATAATTGGACTAAGTGCAACAGTATCAAATTCAGATGAAGTAGCTGATTGGTTAAGATGCGAACCTATTCAAAGTGATTGGCGTCCTACTGTATTGATAGAAGGCGTTTATAATTATGGTAGAGTTACTATGAACAACGGTACAAATTTTGAGATTAATAATATTGGGATTGTTGATAACTCAAATAGTGCGATAATAAGTCTTGCAATGGATCCAATAACTAATGATGGCGGCCAATCACTTGTTTTTGCAGAGACACGTAAACGTACTGTGTCACTAGCAAAAAAAACATCGGAAGTAATGTACGAATTACTGGATAAATCCTCAAGACTCTCGGCATATAAGGCAGGAGTAGAAATTTTAAAAGAAGGAGATGATACAGACCTTAATCGCACTCTTTCAAGTGCGGTGACAAAAGGCGTAGGATTTCATCATGCAGGTTTAGGAGTAAAAAGCAGGCAAATTGTAGAAAATGCGTTTAGAAATGGCATCATAAAAATTCTTTTTGCTACCCCGACGCTTGCAGCAGGGGTAAATCTACCCGCTAGACGCGTAGTAATAACCAGTATTTTTAGATACGATTCTGAGTATGGTGGTAATATTCCATTGAGTATATTGCAATACAAACAATTGTGCGGGCGTGCAGGAAGACCTGCTTATGATAAATATGGAGAAGCAATTATAGTCGCAGATTCAAGAACCAACCCAGAAGATCTTTACAATCATTTTGTATTGGGAATACCAGAACCAATCATCTCTCAATTAATGGATGAAAGAGCACTAAGAGTGCATGTTCTAGGGATTATAGCTTCAAGACCCAAAATATTGAAATCTGAACTACTTTATTTTTTTGAACAAACATTTCTTGCTAAAAATCAGGGGAATCAAAGTATTAGTTTAGAGATTGATCCCCTCTTGCAGTATCTAAAAGATGAAGGACTGATAATTATGAGAAATGATTTACTTATAACTACGAGATTTGGTAAACGCATTTCCTTGCTATATATTGATCCAAAAACAGGAATTCACTTCAAGAAAAATCTGGATTCATATAATGGTAACAAGTTCGATAATGCAACAAATTTTTTACATTGGATTAGTGATTGTTATGATTTTTATCCAAAATTAACATTGAGGCAGAATGAGATAGAATACTTTGAAAGAATATTTGAAAAACATAGATTGAGCTCATGTGGATTGTCAAATTATGACTATTCATTAAAGAATTTAATTATTCTTTTAGAATGGATTGAGGAATTGAGCGAAGCCAAGTTAAATGAGAAAATTGGAGTTGAACCTGGTGATCTATATAGAATGATTGAAACAACATACTGGTTGTCGTATTGTCTTTATGAAATTGCTAAATTGATTGGAAGAAAAGATCTTCTACCGGAAATAAATATACTACGGTTAAGAATTAAACATGGCATAAAATCAGAATTGATTCCACTTATACAGCTTGAGGGAATTGGAAGAATTAGGGCAAGGTCTCTATATAAAGCGGGAATTACTGACGTTACAAAAATTGACAAAATTTCTGAATTAAAATTAGGAAGCATACCAAAAATAGGCGTTAAACTTGCAAAAAAACTCAAGAATCAAATTAAGAGTAATTAGAAATGAGTACAAAAAGTTTTTTTAAAACATAGTTTACAACAGGTGATTGATCTATTTGCTTTCTCCAATAGATATTGCTTTTTATGGAATAATCGTGTCTTCTATTTCCTTTTTAATTATATATTTTATGACACCTACTTTAATTAAATATCTAAACAAGAAAGGCAGAGTAGTAGTAGACTATCATAAACCTGGAAAACCAAATGTTCCAAGACCTGCTGGTCCTGTCTTGTTGATAGGAATAGTGATCAGTGAAATTTTACTATATTTTTTAATATTAGATGCAAAAATAATCTCTGTTTTATTAACTACAATTGTCGCATTTATTGTTGGATATATCGATGACATGAAAACTATGCCAGGTTGGTTTAAACCTGCAGCTTTGATATTGGCAGCTATTCCAATAATAATTATAGGAAGCCACGGGAATTATCTTGGTTTAATATTTGATAATGCATTCATTCCAATTTTATACATTCCACTTATTTTATCTATAATACCGATAGTTGGTAATACTATAAACTCGATTGATGTATTTAATGGAGTAGCAACTGGATTTATTATAATAACAATGATACCTCTATTAGTGAGTGTAACAGTATTTGGTAATACTAATGTTCTTCTCATGGGTCTTCCATTACTCTTTGGCAGTATCGCATTATATAAGTATCATAAATTTCCAAGTAAGATTTTTCTTGGAGATTCTGGTACATTGTTACTAGGATCAATGTATGCTAGTTTATCAATAGTAGGGAATTCAGAAATTATTGCCGTAATTGCTCTTCTGCCAGCAGTAATGAATTCCTTCTTGTTTCTTTCTAGTGTAAAAAAAATAGTCGAGCACCGAGAGGTCAAAACCAGACCAGTAACCATATGCAATGATTTTCGATTAATGGCATCTAAAGACAAAAGTGCACCTGCAACACTAGTAAGACTTATTCTTGCTAAAGGTCCATTGTCCGAACAAGAGATAATAGTGAGAATTTTTATATTAGCGACATTTTCATCAATACTGGCCTTTATTTCAATAGCTATACAATATTCATTTATGATGGGGAAAATATCATTATGAGATTATTCGGATTATTCATGCTTATTTTTGTCATGTGGATAATGATCATAATGGTCTCATATTTTTTAATCTTTATAATCGGACCATTACATATCAATATATTTTACAATTCTACCGACCGATTAATCTCCTCTATAATTAAAGCATCGTTGGCCATAGGACTAGTCGTTGTGTTGATTTTGTTACTGGGTACCCTTAAAACACAATATTTACAAAAGACGTTACAGAGAAACTGAAAGTAAATTTAATACTTTTACTAATTTAAATTAGCAGTATATAATATTAGTAACCTTTATGAAATATAAAAATGTATTCCTGTTTAGTAATGGAACTCATATTCTTGAAACTTTAATCAAATCTTTGAATCTTACTTCCATTCCATACCTCTTTTCTTCATGTTTCATATGATTGTAAATCTTAAATAATTCAATAGCATTTTTAAAAATGTTAAATTTACCATTAATTTTCATCTGAATAAACTTGAATACGAGTGCATAAATCTGAAACTTCTTTAAAACCTCCTTTCGATATGCATTAAAATCATTAATGTATTTGATAAATAATTCTGCACACCATGTAGATGGGATTATTCCTTCACCAAGCAAAGGATACACAGTACCTATGGATTCACCAACGCCTACAGTTTTTCGACCATCAGTAAAAGGTTCGGAATTTTTGGGTGGACTTATTCTAACTGGTCGGCCGACCTTCTTTACTATTTCACATTTATGTTCTTTTAAAAATTTATCGACAAATGCATTATTATTTTTTCGTTCATAATCCCCAGCACCAATGTGAGCATAACCATTCTCTAATGGGAAATACCAAAAATAACCCTTCATTGAAGGAAAAGCTTTCAAATAAAAATCGTCAAAAGGAGTATCGTCTTGATATTTCACTTTATATTGAATACATGGTATCCACATTTCATTTTGGGGACGTGGTAGATAGTTACGATGAAAACCTGTGGAATCAATGATAAGATCAAAATCTGATTCAAGAGTTTCTTTTCTTGGAGTGACTCCAAACTGGATATTAGTGCCTTTTGTCATATCCTTGATTAATTTCAACTTGTCATAGGTAACCATTCCTTTCAACCCAACATTGATGCTGTTATCCTCCTCACTACTTTGACTCATATCTACCTTCATGCTTTTTCCCTCATGCAAAATATAATCATCAAAATTAAGACCACATTTTTTAACCAAATCTTCCATTATATTTTCACAAGTTGCCCATGCACAAACTGCATCATGTTCTTCAATAGGCATTCTTTCAAATCCTTTCAAGTAATTATCGTGATTATTACTTAGTCCATTCATAAGGTAAGCTCCTGCAACTCCCATTCCAACGACTGCTATCTTCATTTGGTAACGACAAATGATATATTGTTAAATAAAAATGTGATGTTTTTGCTCTCTGTAGTTCATTAATAGTTTTCCTTGTATGATAAGTTATATTAATAATTAAATTTAGAATTCATTTAAGAAAAAGAAAATGTCAAAATTAAATATTCCAAGGTATGCTAGAATCGGGATGCTACTACTAGTTATGGGTGCTATAATTGTAGGAATTGGTACTTTCTTGAGCAAAGGTTCTTTATCCCTCTACGGATTAATAATGGCCATATGCGGATTTATAATTTATTTTGCATCTTCTATAGCATCTAAAAGAAAAAATAAGCACGCGTGAGGAAATTCCACTGTTAAATGCAAATTATCAATTTAGTTTCTAATTGTGATTCAATTAATAGGAGAAAAGAATATCATTTTTGATTAAACTTATAAATTGTAATAAGCTATCGTATGCTGAAGATAATTGGAAGGTAGTATTATAGAAAAAGAAGACAATTTTGATGATCCGGATAAAACTCTTACTGACGACTCAGCTATCAAAACTGAAACTACCTCCGAAAGGGCCGAGAGTATATCTGAAGAAAACTCTCTAGACGATGGTAGATCCGAATTTGATACACCCAAAGATCAATCAGTTGACAGTAACGTTAGCACTGAAGACTCTCCCATGCAAGCCGATAACCAAGAAGAATCAGATTCAAAATTTTTTGCAATTAGAACAACTGGTGGTCAGGAACACATTGTCGTAAATTTGGCTCAAAATAGGATAAATTCAAAGAAAATTCCTGTGCGTTCTATATTATTACTTGATAGTTTTAAGGGCTACATAATTATTGAAGCTCCCAATTCAAATATAGCTTATGACGCCCTGATTGGGGTAAGACATGTCAAAGGACAAATTCGTGGGGAATTACCATACAAAGACATTGAAAATTATTTAGTGAAAAAGCCAGTAGTATCGGAATTAAGTATAGATGATACAGTCGAAGTCATTGCAGGGCCATTCAAATCTATGAAAGCCAAGATAACTAGGGTTGACTATGAAAAACAAGAAGCAACCGTGTTATTGTTAGATTCACCTTATCAAATACCTGTAACAGTTGATGCAAATTATCTAAAAAAGGCATCATAGAAACGGTAAAAACTATTAAATTAAAGAATATAATTCTAAGACTAGTCTAAGATGGAACAAAAAAAATCTATTTCTGCTCTTGTAAGCGGCGGTGAAGCTAGCGCTGGACCTCCCCTTGGACCCGCTTTAGGCCCGATGGGTATTAACGTATTGCAAGTAGTTAATACCATTAATGAAAAAACCAAAGAGTTTCATGGAATGAAAGTGCCTGTAAAAGTGGAGATTGATCCAGACACAAAAAAATTTAACGTGGAAGTTGGCGTTCCACCGACTACTGCTCTGATAGCAAAGGAAGCTAATGTATCTAAAGGATCTGGTACAGCAGGAAAAGACTATGTTGGAAATATTTCGATGGAAGGAATAGTAAAAATAGCGAAAATGAAAATTGATATTTCATACGCAACTAGCTTAAAATCAAGTGTAAAGGAAATTATAGGCTCATGCGTAAGCAGTGGAATTAAAGTAGAAAACAAACCAGCAAAAGATATCTACTCTGATTTAATAGCAGGAAAATTTGACCATTTGATAGCCTAAATTTGAATATCATTATGATTTGTAGTAAATTTAAAATATCCCAAAACTAGAGTTTACATTAAATTCTAGGAGATATGATATAATAAATGTCAGTTCAACAAGGTTCAGCAGGCGGTATGCCTGTTTTAATTTTGAAAGAAGGAGCAAGTCAAACAAAAGGACGTGACGCACAAAAAAATAACATCGCTGCTGCAAAATTAATTGCTGAAGTAGTAAAGAGCTCTTTAGGCCCACGAGGTATGGACAAAATGTTGGTAGATGGTCTTGGAGATGTAACAATAACTAACGATGGTGCAACTATATTAAAAGAAATTGACGTTCAACATCCAGCTGCAAAGATGATGGTAGAAATAAGCAAAGCAACCGATAATGAAGTAGGTGATGGTACTTCATCTGTTGTAGTTTTAGCAGGTGCGTTGATTGAAAAAGCTGAAGAGTTAATCACAAAGGATGTTCATCCAACCATTATTGTTGATGGATACAGAAAGAGTGCTATAAAAAGTATTGAAATATTTAATCATTTAGCACAAAAGATAGATGGAGGCAATAAACCTGAATTAATTAGAGTAGCAAGAACATCAATGCAAACTAAACTTGTGTCAAAGGAATCTACTGAATTATCCGAAGTGGTTGTTAATGCAGCTTTACAGGTTTCAGAACAAAACGAATCTGGTTATATTGTAGATATTGATGATGTCAAGGTTGAAAAGAAAGCAGGTGGTTCATTACGAGATACTAAACTAATTAAAGGAATTGTACTTGACAAGGAAGTTGTTCACGGAGGGATGCCAAAGAGAGTGGAAAAGGCAAAAATTGCACTTATCAACTCTGCCTTAGAAATAGAGAAGACCGAATTTGATGCTAAAATCAATATTAATTCACCAGACCAAATGAAGATGTTTCTTGAAGAAGAAAATAGGATGCTAAAAAATATGGTAGACAAGATAATTTCATCAGGTGCAAATGTGGCTATCTGTCAAAAAGGCATAGATGACGTTGCCCAACATTACCTTGCCAAATCCAACATTTTGGCAGTTCGCAGGGTTAAAGAAAGTGATATGACCAAGTTATCCAGAGCAACTGGTGCACGAATGGTTAATAATCTTGAGGACTTGGGCCCTAAAGATCTAGGTGCGGCAGATCTAGTGGAGGAGAGAAAGGTTGAAACTGATAAATGGGTTTTCATTGAAGGTTGTAAACATCCAAAGGCTGTTACTATTCTTATTAGAGGAGGTTCACAGAGGGTAGTGGATGAGGCAGAACGCTCAGTACATGATGCACTAAGTGTTACTAAGGATGTCATGGAAAAACCCTTGATAGTTGCTGGTGGTGGATCACCGGAATCTTATGTAGCAGGAAAACTAAGAGAATGGTCTTCAACATTGTCTGGAAGAGAACAACTGGCAGCAGACAAATTTGCAGAATCCCTTGAAGTTATCCCACTTGCATTAGCAGAGAATGCTGGCATGGATCCAATAGATACGCTTACAGAACTACGTTCCAAACAAGCAAAGGGAGCCAAATGGAGTGGTATTGATGCAAGGAGTGGAAAGATTGTAGATATGTCCAAACTAGATATTGTTGAACCACTCAGTGTAAAGGAGCAAATTATTAAATCAGCGACAGAAGTTGCATCTATGATTCTTAGAATAGATGATGTAATAGCTTCAAGTAAATCTGGAGCCGGCGGTCCTCCTGGTGGCGGTATGCCTCCTGGCATGGGAGAAATGTAGACCAACAACATAAACTCATTTTTTTAACTCTATTTCAATGACTTCCTTAATCCATTTACCAGTATACTTCATTTTTTGCAATTTATGTAAATAATCATCCCAAGAAATATCACCATATCCAATTTTCCATATCTTATAGTGATTCCTTAGAGATTGTAACGCCTGATAATGATATTCACAATATTTTTCTTGAATCGCCTTTCTTACACATAAAATGCATCTTGTTTCGAATTTTACGCTCATTAAATTATTTCAGATAAAACCCACTTCATGGTAATTGCGTCATATGTGTATGATATGAATTGTCTTTTTGTTTCCAGGTTGTTAATTTGCACTTGAATTGCATCTATCATATGTTCTATTTTTTCTATTGCATATTCAAACTGTGCACCAATTTCACTAGATAACGAAAAGACCAACTTAGAATTTGTATCTGTTGTTATTCCAGAAAATGATAATAATATTTTTAGTCCTTTTCTACCTCTCCTACGTTTCATTTCTTTGAATAGATCTTTAATTTTCTGCCAACTATCAAGACCAAATGATTGAAAAAAATACTCGTCATAAGGAACTGGAAACTCAATATTTAGCACAGTCACGTAATTAGGTTCTTCAACTAGAATTT
>Ga0184625_10000073_pt1 | contig 25822 bp, 25 predicted proteins | sample PLM3_30_b1_FD_133151 | JGI IMG/M metagenome (GOLD analysis project Ga0184625, IMG submission 133151) | Groundwater sediment microbial communities from an aquifer in East River, Colorado, USA - PLM3_30_b1 | ecosystem: Environmental > Terrestrial > Soil > Riparian zone | place: USA: East River... | reverse complement strand
CGCGCAACTCGGCGGCCAGCCCGCGCTGAACGCCTACTCCGGCGTGTTCTAGGCGGATTGGCGCCGACGCCGCGCGCGAGCCACAATGGGCCGGATCCGATGTCTCAGGTGATGGCACCACTCGACGACGCGCGCGACGCCGCAGCCCGGCAGGCGTGGCGTGCCGCCTATGCCGCGTTCGGCAGCGTCGACGCGCAAGCGAGGCTGCGCCGGGAAGCGCAGCACGCGTCGCGCCTGAGCCACCCGAATATCTGCCACGTCTACGACGTCGGCCGTGCTGACGGGCAGTTGTTTGTCGTGATGGAGCTGATCCTGGGCCAGCCGCTTTCGGATCTCGTCCGGGAAGGCCCCCTGTCGATCGCGAATGCGAGGCGCTACGGCATCGAGATCGCCGATGCGCTCGCCCACGCGCACGAGCACGGCGTGACCCACCGCGATTTGAAGAGCACGAACGTCATGATCACGCCCAAGCGCGGGGCGAAGGTGCTCGACTTCGGCCTGGCGCGAACGCTCGACACGCACCAGATCGATGCGCTGTCGCAATCGCAGCGCTCGTTGACCGACGAAGGGATGATCGCGGGGACGCTTCCCTACATGGCGCCCGAGCTGTTGCGCGGGCAACGCGGCGATCAGCGCAGCGACATCTGGGCTCTAGGCGTGCTGCTATATGAAATGGTGTCGGGCGGGCGTCCGTTCACCGGCGCGACCGGCTTCGAAGTGAGCGCCGGCATTCTGCATCAGGAGCCGCGGGCGCTGTCCTCCAGCGTTCCGGCGCCGTTCCGCGCGATCGTTCAGCGGTGCCTCGAGAAGGATCCTGGCCGGCGCTATCAGCAAGCGGCGGACGTGCACCTCGCGTTGGAGGAGATGAAGGGCCAGCCCAGATTGCCGCGCGCCCGGATTCCGTACATTCCCAGGCGTTTAATCGCGAACAGTTTTCTTTTCTTCATCGGGCTGGTCGTCGCCGCCGTTGCCTGGTACGGGATCAAATATGGGATCCGATCTCCGGTCCTCCCCAACGCCTTCAGCAACGTTCGGGGATATTCGTTGCTGGACGATGGTCAATTCGAACAGGCGATCGAGCAGTTTCAGGCCGTCGCAGACCGCTCTCCGAGCGAGGCGAACCCCTGGGACAGTCTCGGCGAGGGATATCTCGCGAACGGCATGCCTGACAAATCGCTCGAAGCCTATTCGCGTGCCCTCGCCATCGACGCGGCGAACGAATCGTCGATTCTTGGTCGCGGCCTTGCGCTGGCCGCGCTTGGACGGTACGACGAAGCGCTCGCGAAAGAGTCGCCGGATCTCAAAGTGCAGGCGTTCCTGTTATCGCGGGTGGGTCGATACCGCGAGGCGGCCGAGGCTCTCGACAAAGTGCAACGCGAGTCAGTGAATGACGCCGAGGCTCAGGCCCACGCGCTGTTGACCTCCGCGTGGCTGCTGGTCGAACAGAAACAATATGCGCGCGCGCTCGAACAAGTTCGTGCCGCCGAGACTGTGCTTGGCGGGCAGGGACAAAAGGCGTTTCTGGTCCTCGCCGACCTGATCGGAGGTGTCGCCGAGATTCGTGCCGGGAACGTGAGCAACGCGAGCGCCCGCCTCGCGTCGCAGAGGACACGCTACGACAGCGACGATCGCGTCGAATCGAACTGGGTTGCGGCGCTTGAAGGAGAGATTGCGCTCAAGCAAGGCCGGTACGCCGAGGCCGTGTCGAGTTTTGAGGATGCGCAAACAAAAGCATGGCTGACGCTCGGACGCGACACGTCGACGGTTTTTGCGGTGAACCCGCCGTCGCGCGACGGGTTGGCGCGCGTGCATATTGCGCGCGGAGATCGCGCGGACGCAATCGCCGAATACAGGCGCCTGACAGCGCTAGGCCCGGACGTGCAGTCATCTGCGATGTTGGAACCTCGTTACATTCTCGAGCTGGGGCGTCTACTGGACGCAGAGGGAGATCGCGCCGGCGCCCGCGCGGAATACCAGCGGTTCCTGAAATTGTGGGCCGGTGCCGACGCAAGCCTGCCGGAGTTGAGCGAAGCGAAGAAGGCGCTGAGCGCTTCTCCTCCTCCCTGAGCGCTACTCCCTTTCCAGACCCTCACAGCAAAGCGTCAGGGATTCGATCGCCACGTCGTTTCCCTTGGCGTCCAGATTCGGTCCTTCCCACTTTCTCGGAAACGCGTTGATAAACTTCCACCGTACGACCGGCTGTCGTGCATCGTCCAATAACACGATGAAGCCGTTTTTCCGGTTCGCCACGCCGTGGCTGACCGAGTCGAGCCATTCGTGCAGCTCTTTCGACGCCGTGATGCCGCGCTTGAGCGTGATATCGCCGAATTTAGACAGGCCCGGCAGCTTTCGGACGGTCGAGGAATCGCCGCCTTCGCGATATTCGATCACGTCGATTTCGACTCGGAGGCCGGTGCATTCCGAAAATCCTGCCTGCGCGATCCCGTCGATCTCGACGCGAAAGTTGAAGTTCTTGTACGGGTCGTTGCGCACTGAATTTGCCACGGTTATTCCGCCTCATGGTTCGTTGTGGACGATACCCAGCTCAGGTCCCGGTAGATTTCGAGATCGTGATCGATCGTGGCTTCGTACTTCCGATCCTCAGCGTCGAGATACGATACCCGGGCCGAGATTCTCGTAGGCTGCTTTCTCGCGAAATATGACGCGCTCGTGTCGAGCAGCGTGACGATCTCTCTGGCGGGGCCGAGGAACTCGAGGTTCCGGAAGAGCGGGAGCGCAGACACTTCTTTGGTTCCGCCAAATCCAGTAAAGCTGCCGTCGAAGGAGATGGCCACTTTCTTTGCCGCGCGCGTACCGATGTTCCTGATTGATATCGAGAGGATGCCCCTGTCGAACAGGAACTCGAGGATGACTTCGGGTCTACCCGGCGTGATCTCTGTTTTCGCCATGGATTGAGAAGGGCGTCGATTCTACGACGTTTTCCAGCGGCGTGAGCGCGCTCATATAATCAGTAGTTGCCGTCCAGTTGTTGAGCAAAGAGGAGCCGTCGTGAGCGATCAAGAAGAAGATTTCGCGTCGATGTTCGAAGCGTCCACCAAGGCGCGACAGTTTCACCGCGGCCAGACCATCGAAGGCACCATCGTCGGATTCGGCGCGAAAGTGGCCTTCGTCAACGTCGGCGGCAAGGGCGAGGCCGAGATCGACCTCGCGGAGCTGAAGGACGCCGACGGCGATATCGAAGTGTCGGTCGGGGACCGGATTCAGGCGGTCGTCGTCTCCACCGGCGGCGGCATAGTGCTGTCGCGCAAGGGCGTCCGCAACGCCGCCACACAGAAAGAGCTCGAGGATGCCTTCCGTGCCGGAGTTGCGGTGGAAGGCAAGGTGGTGCAGGCGGTAAAGGGCGGCTATGAGGTTCGCATCGCGCGCGAGCGGGCGTTTTGTCCGCTTTCGCAGATTGACATCGCCCGTACGGCCGACCCGGCGGTGCACGAAGGCCGTGTGTATGCGTTTCGGATCATCGAATACAAGGACGGCGGGAAAAACGTCGTGGTGTCCCGGCGAAAGCAGCTCGAAGAGGAGCAGCGCGCGAGCGCCGCGGACGTGCGCAGATCGATCGTGCCCGGAGCAGTGCTCAGCGGACGCGTTGCGTCGGTGCTCGATTTCGGCGCGTTCGTGGATTTGGGCGGCGGCATTCAGGGTTTGCTGCACGTGTCCGAAATGGGTTGGTCGCGGGTCACCAATCCCAACGAGATTGTCGCGCCGGGTGATCAGATCACTGTAAAAGTGCTGCGTGTCGACGAGGCCACCGAGAAGATCTCGCTCGGGCTGAAGCAGCTGCAGGACGATCCATGGAGCGCTGTCGCCGCCAACTATGAAGTGGGGCAGGTGCGGACCGGCCGCGTCACGCGCGTGGCCGACTTCGGCGCGTTTGTCGAGCTCGAGCCGGGCATCGAAGGATTGGCCCATGCCTCAACCTTCGCTCCGACTGGCCATGCGGGAGGTTGGAAGAAGTCCGTCGCGGCCGGGATGATCGCGGCTTTCGAGATTCTGAGTGTCGATCCCGCACAAAAGCGCATCGGGATCGCGCTCGTGGAAGAAGGATCCGCCGTTGCGGCATCCACCTCCGCGCTTGGCGCTTCGGCGGTCGGATCACCGCTTCAGCGAGACACGTCGTCTCGTGCGGCGCCGCCACAGGATACGCTCGCGCCCGGCGCGATCGTGACCGGCAAAGTGGAACGTCACGAGAAATTTGGCGTGTTCGTGTTCCTCTCGCCCGGGCGTACGGGCTTGATGCCGCTCAACGAAACCGGTGTCGATCGCGATTCGGACGTACTCAAGGCATTCCCGATTGGCAGCGAAGTGGAGGTCGTGGTCCTCGAGGTCGATCCTGCGGGACGCCGCATTCGTCTCAGCAGGAAAGCGGTAGCTGAACAGCGCGAGCAGGCGGAGCTTCGCGAATACACCTCCAGGCTCGATGCGGCACCGTCATCGGCGTTCGGATCGCTGGGAGACAAGCTTCGCGGCGCGCTCAAGGACCGGTGAAGGCGACTTCGCGTGTAGCTCGTCAGGTCGTCCGCTGGTCTGTCCTTACTGGTACTTGAGGATCAGCACCGCATTCGAGACGGTCGCGATCGTGATGGTGTTGCCGTTGGTAAAGCCGCAGCATCCCGCCCAGCGGACTTCGACGACGTGCGCTCCACGCGTGACGGGCATGAAGAAGTTGAAGCCCACCATCCTGTTCACGTTCTTGTCGGTCTCCTCAGGGTCCCAAACTACCGGCGCCTGTACGGTCGGTACGCTATAAGGAAAGATCCCGTGCCCGTTCATCGGCACGCCATCCACCAGAACCTGGAACATGACGTGGTTGTCAAGCGGCGCGACCTCCACGCTCAGGTGCGCGATGAGGCATGAAGTCTTGCTCCGGCCACCTTCCACGTCGATCGTCGTCGACAGGAGCGGCGCGGGGTCGAAGTAACCGGTCGCGTCAGCGATGCCGTTTATGTCGGTGTTGAAGTTGACTTCGGTGTGCTGCGGTCCAGAACTGAGAGCTTTGACCTGGGTGATGTTGCTCTGACATTCAGCTTCGGCGGCAAGTGCACGTCCCTGGGCCACGACGCACAACGTGAAGACGCTCGCGAGGATCACGGATGTCCTGAACGGGTTTCGCATGATGATCTCCTTGCTGCTGTGTGGATGATTCGGGCCGTCACGTCGGCCGCACACGAGATAACGACGCAGCAGAAGGATCCGAACAGGGCGACTGGGCTACTTCACATACCAATGACCGGATAGCGAGAAGGCGACCTGACGCGGCTCGAAGCCGTCGATGGATGGCCGGGACCACCGATAGCCGACGTCGGCGCTGAGTGAAAACTGGGGCATTGCGGCGAGCGTCGCCTCGGCGCCGCCGAACGCCTCATAGCCAAGGCCTGTCTGGTCGTGTGCGTGGTAGACCCTTGGCCCTGCCCCGACATACGGACGCAACCACATGGCGTTGGTCACAGCGTCCGGCAGCGAATAGACAACGCTCGGCGCGACTTGCATGGCGGGGATCGATTGACCGTCCGCACTCTCGATCTGCGGACGCGACGCGTAAAACTGAACGCCCAGTCGATGGTTCCACCATGTCCTCGCCGTTAGACCAAAACGCATCGTCGACGAATTCATCGACGCTCCTAGTCCTAGGCGACGTGGAGGCAACGACACGTAGGTCGGCCGGTCCGAGGCAGGTGCCCCTGATGCTGCCGGCCGGACGCGCGCGCCTGAATCACCGGCAGCCATGCACGCCGCTTCCACATCTCGTACTTGCGCGATCGCCGCCTGCGCTTCATTTGGTGCCGCTGACGTCGCTCGGCGAGTGATCGTTCCCGTGTTCACGTGCAGAAATGCGACGCCTCCCTCAGTGTTTGGCCACGGCACCTCGACCCACGAGCCGAGGTTGCGCGTGATACCGAGCACCATTCCGCTGCGGGCCGTGCCGATAACTGGGCTCGCGACGCTCGGATATTTGTGCACGTCAGCCGTCGATGCCTTCACGGTCAGCTCGGCGACTGGCGCACCGGCGCTCTGACCGAACAGCGGCGTGACGTTGAGGACGAGCGCAATCGCAACAGCTGAAGCGCGGCGGATCATTGGCTTCTCCTTTCGATTACTCGCACGGTCCGATGAGGCGCACCGAGCGCGCTCGCATGTCACGGTCCACCAGCGTGCCCGTGACACCAACCCGCCGGCCGGCATAGTGCCGCAAGTTCAGCGTGCCGACCGCATCCACGACCTCGATCTGCGCAGAGCGTTTCTTCAGGAATCCGGACTTCCAGCTTCGTGCGGTCGGCGCACCGGCGCCGGACGCATCAGTCAGGCGGAACGCGCCATCTTCATTGTCGAGACATCCGGTAATCGTGACCGTCGGCACACTCTCCGCCGGCGGTGCCAGGGCGAGATTCGTCGAGGCGGCTGCCGGCGCGGCCGAAGTGGGTTGTGACGCTTTCGCGACCACGGCCTTTTTCGCTTCGGCTGGACGCGCGGTGTTGCTCTGGACGGTAGTAGCAGCCACAGGCGACAGATCCAGCCGCTCGACCGGGGCCGGCGGCGGATCTTCACGCGCGGTCAGCAACGCGGCGGTGACGACGACGAAGATCATGCCGGCCACAATTGCGCGTGAGGTCGTCATCCACTTCAAGTGTGTCGCGTTCGAGTGTGTCGAAGCCGCGGTGATCGCGTTCTTCGATTCGGCCGCCCGCGCCGTCGCCCTGGCCCGCGGCGCCTTCTTGATTTTCTTCATGCGCACAAACACCTCCTCGCGAACTGCGTGGAGCTCCCGCCTCACCGGAGCAAATGCAGTGCCCGCGAAGTGATAGCGTCGGCGCGCTGTAAGTTGTTGAGCCCACCAAAGTTGATATGACGGTATGGCGCGTCTGGACGCGCGGCTCAGAATGGAACAGCCAATTGCGTGATCGTGCAGCGAATGCTGTCGCGGAGTATCTAGGGCCTGAATCCTTTCACCTGCTGCCGTTTGCGCAACAAAATCTCCTCATCTTTAGTAAGGCCTGGAGAGAGGGCTCGCTCCCAGCTTCCGTACATCGCGTTTGGCAGGAGAATCCAGCTCTTCCCCCAACGGTCCGCGTGCGTCTTCGCAAGGGCGAGCCGCTGTTCCGGCGTCAGCTTGGCCGTCGACACGAAATCATTCATGTCGTCGCCGACGAGAAGCAGAACGCGGTACGACTTCGCAATCTCCGCGCGCCGAGCGGTCTTGTCCGATGTCCACCCGTTCTCGCCCGAGCACAGCACCGTGTCGTCAGAAGCGGTGATCCCCAACGCCGCGAGGTTTTTCAGCGTGTCTTCCTGTTCGGACAGCGAGCGGTTTGTGACGAAAAATACTTTCACCCCATGTTTGTCCGCGCTGGCGATGAATGACTGTGCTCCGGGAATCGCAGCAGCGGCCACCGCGTGAACCCACGGAGTCCATGTGTCCTGCGAATACACCGTGCGATCCAGCACAAGCTGGCCTTCCGACGGTGAGTTGTCGAGTACCGTCTCGTCGAGATCCAGGATCACGGCCGGGGGCAGATTCTCGTAGCCGGATTTTTGTTCGAGCGCTGCCGACCACGATTTCTGGCTCATCGCCTGTTCAAGGCCGACCTGAGCGCTGTTGTACGTCGTCGTTGACAGCGCCCAGAACTCACCGGAGGTCTGTACCCAAAGGACGCTGTTCAGCACTTCGTGCGTGTCGCGAAGAGGAATCGCAGTGCCCGCGGCGGCGCCTGCATTGGCGGCGGCGCGACCCGTCGTGCTTTCCGTACTGGCACAACCCCAGGAAAGTGCGAAGACGCTCAGGATTAAGGTGGCGATCCGCCTATACTGCGTTTCCATAGTCACGATAGTACCGTGGAGGGTACATGGGCCGTACACCGCTTTTCGACAAGGTCGTTCGCGCGCTGCGAATCGCGCGCTTCTGCAAAGACAACCGTCTATCGACCGATGACGGCCTCGCGCTGGTGCGCCAGCACGAGCTCAAGGAACGCGCGGTCCGCCAGACTCGCCGCGAGTGGCTGACTGCCGTTGCGCGGACCGGGGCGGCTGCCGGTGCGGCGTCGTTGTTGTCGCCGGCGCAACGGCTTTTCGCCGGCGCCCCGGCTGCCTCGATCGACGTCGGAGTGGTGGGTGCGGGCATTGCGGGGCTCGCATGCGCCGACGCGCTCGCGGGCAGCGGCATTCGCGCCAGGGTGTATGAGGCAGGCACTCGTGTGGGTGGGCGCTGTGTGTCGCTGCGGAATCTGTTCCCGCAGCAGATCGCCGAGCGCGGCGGTGAATTCATCGATACGCCACATAAAACGATGCTGCGCTACGCGAAGCGTTTCAATCTCGCGTTGGAAGATGTCTCGAAGGAGCCAGGCGATGTCTTTTACCACCTCGGGGGTGAGCTCATTCCCGAACCGATGGTCGTCGAGGAGTTCCGCGACTTCGTTGAGGTGATGCACGTCGATTTACGCAGACTGTCGAACGAACCGACCGCGCTCAACCACACCGACGCTGATGTGACGCTCGATCGCACGAGTCTCGCCGCCTATCTCAACGGCGCAAATGGTTCCGGGCGGGCCGCTGGATCGATCGCGAATGCGGCAATTCGCGCCGCCTACATCGCCGAGTACGGCCTCGAGCCCGAGCAGCAGAGCTGCCTGAACTTCCTGGGTTTTATCCACGCAGATCGGCGCTCGAAGTTCACCCCATTCGGGGTTTTCAGCGACGAGCGGTACCACGTTCTCGATGGCAACGATCGCATCGTGTCAGGATTGGCTCAGGCGCTGCCACGGCCCGTCGAGCTTGGTATGAAGCTCAGCGCCGTCCGCGAGACAGCCAGCGGCCGTGTCGAGCTGACGTTCGACACTCCTGCGGGCGTCGTGTCGCGCACACATGACGTTGTCGTGCTCGCCATCCCGTTCACCACGCTGCGCGGCGTCGAGCTCGACATCGATCTGGATTCTGTCCCTGGGAAGCGAGCCGCGATCGACGATCTCGGCTACGGGACGAACGCCAAGATGATGGTCGGCTTCAACCGGCGGCCGTGGATCGATCAGGGCGGCAACGGCACCGCGTACGCCGATCTCGAGAAACTCGTCTGCGTCTGGGAAACAAATCCCGCACGCGCGACATCCGGTCGGGGTGTATTGACCGACTACTCAGGCGGCTCGCGTGGGTCGTCGTTGAACCCCGGTGCGGTGCAGCTCGAAGCCAACCAGTTTCTCGCGGATCTCAATTTCGTGTTTCCCGGCGCCCATGCCGCGGCGCGGCGGGTGAACGGGAAGGTCGTCGTACATCTCGAGCACTGGCCGTCGAATCCCCTGGCGCTCGGCAGTTACACCTGCTACAAGCCCGGCCAGTTCACGGCGATCGCTGGCCTCGAAGGGTTGCCGGTTGGAAACGTATTTTTCGCCGGTGAACATGCGAACTCGTTCTACGAGTGGCAGGGCTTCATGGAAGGTGCGGCGCTCTCCGGCGTCGATGCCGCCGCCGCGATTCTGCAACTCGTCAAACGGTGAGGACGTCACCTCGACGCAAGATAGCTCGCGAGGTGTTCGACGATATCCCGAGCGTCGTCTTCGGCGCCATGAATGAACGTGGATTTGCGGCGCCGAAGGAGAGGCAGGCCAATCGCGTAAAGGCCTGGAGCATCGACGATGCCCCCGTCGTGGCGCAGGTGACCCTTGCGATCGAGCACGGGAACCCCGAGCCAGCTGTAATCGGGATGAAATCCGGTTGCCCAGACAATCGAGCGAATCTCGCCGCTCGTCAGATCGAGATCGAGAGGGGATGACGCCGGCACGCGCGTGGGCTCGAAGCGTTCCGGATCGGCGGCGTCCGCATCGCGGGGATGGGCACGTGCCCACTCATCGAACGTGTCGAGCAGTCGATCCATCTTGAGATCGGCAAGCGCAAACTGGTTTCGCAGTCCTCCCGAAAACAGCGCGCGCCCATCGCGCACCGCCGCCAGGCGGCCGACGAGTCTGACGCCGATAGAGCTGAGCGCGTTGAGATCGAGCGTCGTCCGCTCCGGTGTGCCGACGAGCTGAGGCGAAGGCAACCCGCGTGCACGGGTGAGGTCGTCGATCTCGTCGTAGCGCTGGTTCCAGACACCTGACGCGTCCATCCACCACAACACGTCCCGTCCGCGGTACGTCCTGGGCAGCCGTACGTGTTCGCCCACCGAAAGCGTGACCGGCCGGCCGGATTGGTGAATTTCATGCGCAAGCTGCACGCCTGTGGCGGACGCGCCAACGATGAGCACACCGCCCTCGGGCAGTTGAGCCGGATTGCGATAGCTCATCGAATTGAAGCGCTCGATCGAGGATGGCACCTGCTGTTCAAGCGCCGGCACGCTGGCGAGATTACAGGCGCCGCTGGCGATGACCAGACACCTGCATCGAAGGTCGCCCTTGTCGGTGGCGATGCGGTACCCGGCGTCGACCGGCGTGACGGACGTCACGGTCGTATGCGTACGCACCGGCGCAGAAGAGACGGCGGCGAAACGCGAAACGAACTCGACCACCTCGGCCATCGTCATGAAGCCGTCGGGATCGCGGCCGTCATAACGATAGCCGGGCAGCCGGCTTTGCCAGTTCGGCGTGAGGAGCCGCAGCGAATCCCAACGTTCGCGCCGCCAGGAGTTGGCCACTTCGCCGCGCTCGAGCACGACATGATCGATCGACCGCTCGCTGAGACAGCGGCTGGTCGCCAGGCCCGTGTGGCCGGCGCCGATGACGACCGTGGTGACAGATTCGATGGCTGGCTCCGCTCGCCGCGCCTGCGTTAGGCGACGGAGACCGTCACGTTGGTCGGATTGGTCAGGACGTCGTAAACCGCCGAGCGCTTCTGCGACTGCGCGACGATGGCCTCGATTTCCTTCTTCGGCGCGTCGGCGTCGATGTGAAAGGTGACCTTGATGTCGTCGTAGCCATTGCGCACGTCACGGTCGATGCCGAGAATGCCCTGGATGTCCATCGTGCCTTCGAGCTTGGCTTCGACCGACTTCAGCTGAACGCCACGATTCTGCGCGACCGCAGCGACTCCGGCCGTCAGGCAGCTGGCGAGCCCAACGAGCACGAACTCGATCGGCGTCACGCCGAGATCTTCGGACGCGAAGATCTCCGGATGGTCCGCCTCGAACGAGAACTCGGTCTTGTGTTTCTGCTCCTCGCCGAGTCCATGGAATCCTTGTATCTTGGTCCGGCTGTGCGTGCCGTTCTGCCACTTGCAGGACGCCCGCCAGGTGAACTTGGCGGCCTGCGGCGCACCTCTGAGGACTTCTCTCGCGGCCAGGAGTGCCTCGACATTGACTCCATTCTTGACGCTCACTTCAGCCATAGTACCTCCCACTGAGTTACGGAAACGGCGACGTGAATCCCGTCGCAAAAGCTCTGTATGATACACCTCCGATATGGCCCGCGTGACCAGACCGGAATCAAAAAATACCGCAGGGTCCGTCGGTACGGTAGAGACGCAGTTTCTCGATCTGCCGAATCCCGTGAAGCTCGATTGCGGCCGCCTGCTGCATCCCGTTCACATCGCCTACGAGACCTACGGCACACTGTCGCCGGCGCGCGACAACGTCATTCTGGTCTGTCACGCGTTGAGTGGAGACGCACACGCGGCGGGATTCTCGAAATCGCCGGTGGGAGAGGGCACGCGCGACGGGTTTGGCGCCGAAGATCGCGACGGGACGAGCGGCCGTGGGCTTGGCTGGTGGGATGGAATGATTGGTCCGGGTAAAGCCTTCGACACCAATCGCTTCTTCGTCGTCAGCACCAACCTGCTCGGAGGCTGCCGCGGCACCACAGGGCCTTCGTCGACGAACCCGGCGACAGGCCGGCCGTACGGATCTGACTTTCCCGTGATCACCGTCGCCGACATGGTTCGCACCGAGCGCGCGTTCCTTGATGAACTCGGGATTGCGCGGCTGGCGGCGGTGGCCGGCGGATCGCTCGGTGGGATGCAGGCGCTCGAGTGGGCCATTCTCTATGCCGATCGGGTCGACGCCATCGTCGTGATTGCGAGCACGCACGCGCTGCAGCCGCAGGGCATTGCGTGGAACGCCATCGCGCGAAACGCGATTACCGCCGATCCAGATTGGCAGGGCGGCCACTACTACGGCACCGGCCGCGCCCCGAACGCAGGAATGGGCGTGGCGCGGATGGTTGGACACGTCACCTACCTGTCTGCCATGTCCGTCAAGGAAAAGTTCGCGAGGCGTCTGCAGTTCGCCGACGATATTCGCTACGAGCTCACGACGCCCGAGTTTCAGGTCGAGAACTATCTGCGCCATCAGGCGGAGTCGTTCGTCAAAAGATTCGACGCCAACACTTATCTCTACACCTCGCGCGCGCTGACCTACTTCGATCTGGCGCGGCAATACGGCAACGGCGCGCTCGCGGACGCGGTGAAGGACGTGCGCGCGCGCACGCTGCTGATCGCTTTCAGCTCGGATTGGCTCTATCCGCCGTCGGGCTCGGAAGAGCTGGCCGAAGCGCTTCGTACCGCCGGCCGGGAGGTCGACCTCCACGTGATCGACGCCCCATATGGGCACGACTGCTTCCTGTTGGAGGAAGCGCGCCAAACCCCCATGATTCAGGCATTCCTCTCGCGCTAGCAGGAGAACGTGTCCATGGACGAATCCCGCCGCTTCGGATTTGAAACCCGTCAGGTTCACGCAGGCCAGCGTCCCGACCCGAACACAGGCGCGCGCGCAGTGCCGATCTTTCAGACGACAAGCTACGTGTTCGAAGATCCCGAGTCGGCCGCGGCGTACTTCAACCTGCAGGAGTACGGGAACACCTATTCGCGGATCATGAACCCGACAGTCGCCGTCTTCGAAGAGCGCATGGCCAGCCTCGAAGGCGGATGCGGCGCGGTCGCGTTCGCCAGCGGCATCGCCGCGCAGGCGGCGGCGCTCTTCACGCTGTTGTCGCCCGGCGACCATGTCGTGTCCTCGTCTGCGCTTTATGGCGGTTCGGTGAATCAGTTCAAGCACATGCTCCGCAAAATGTCTGTGGAGCTGACCTGGGTGAATCCTGACGACCCGGATGCGTGGAAGGCCGCCGTGCGCGAGAACACGAAGGCATTCTACGGCGAGACGATCGGCAACCCCGCGGGAAACGTGCTTGATATCGAGACGATCGCCGCGATTGCGCACGACGCGAAGCTGCCACTGATCGTCGACAACACGTTTGCAACGCCGTTCCTGTGCCGGCCGATGGAGTGGGGCGCGGACATCGTCGTGCACTCGGCGACGAAGTTCATCGGCGGACACGGCACGAGCATCGGCGGCGTCGTTGTCGACTCGGGCGAGTTCAACTGGTCCAACGGACGCTTCGCGGTCGTGGCGGATCCCTCTCCGGCCTATCACGGGCTCCAGTTTCACGAGACATTCGGCACCTACGGCTATTTGATGAAGCTGCGCGCCGAGACGCTGCGCGACCTCGGCGCCGCGATGAGCCCGTTCAATGCGTTTCTATTTCTGCAGGGTCTCGAGACGCTGTCGCTGCGGATGGAGCGTCACGTCGCGAACGCGGCGGCGGTGGCGAACTATCTTGCGGCGCACGATCTCGTGGCGAATGTGACGTATCCCGGCCTCGGCACGAGCCGGTACCGCTCGCTCGTCGACAAATACCTGCCGGGCGGCGCGGGCGCGGTGTTCTCGTTCGAGTGCCGCGGCGGCCGCGCCGCGGGCCAGGACTTCATTCGCGGCGTGACGTTGTGGTCGCACCTTGCGAACGTCGGTGATTCGAAGAGCCTCATCATTCATCCCGCCAGCACGACGCATCGCCAGCTCAGCGACGATGAGCTGCGTGCGGCCGGTGTGAGTCCCGGCACCATTCGGCTCTCGGTCGGCACCGAATCGAAGGACGATCTGATCTGGGACCTCGCGCAGGGTTTTGCGAAGGTCGCCGCAACCGCATCAACGACCGGCGGAGCCGCACGATGAGTCCCGCAGCGTTCGATTTGACGCGCTACCAGGATCCGCTGACCATCCAGCGTGTGCTGCACAACGCCAGGACGGTCGCCGTCGTCGGGCTGTCGAAGAACGAATTGCGAGCGAGTTATTTTGTCGGGTACTACCTGAAGCGCCATGGGTACCGCGTAATTCCCGTGAACCCGCGTGAGACGGAGATCCTCGGCGAGAAGAGCTTCAAGAGTCTGCTCGATGTGCGCGAGCACATCGATATCGTGAATGTGTTCCGCACGCCGGACGCCGTGCCGGCGATCGCACATGAGGCGGTGAAGGTGCGGGCGGGAAATTTATGGTGCCAATTCACGGTGATTAATGAAGAGGGCGCACGCATCGCCGAAGCCGGCGGCGTCTCCGTCGTCATGGATCGGTGCATCAAGGTCGAACATGCCAGGTATGTAGGACGAATGCACTGGCTGGGCTTCAACACCCAAATCATCACGTCCGTGCGCGGCGGACTTCAGTAGGGGAGCAAAGCCGACGCCACCGCGCGCGGTTTCGTCTTCGCCTCGATCAATTCGATTAGCGCTCGCACCCGAAGCAGCCCATTCTTCAGCTCGAGCAATCCCTGCCGTTCGGCCAGGCCCATCGGCAGGTGCTGCGCGACCATGTTGATCAAATACTCATCGGAGGTGCCGGGTTCGACCTTCGTGTCGGATCCTTTGGTGATGAGCTCCTCGAGACGCTGCCGGAGCTTGTGGAGGGTCGCCGTCTCCGCATCATCAAGCGCCTCGGGCACAGCCTCGACGTTCGCCAGCCGGTAGGAACGGCTCTGGTCCTCGCCAGTGACACGAAACTTCACGACACCGCGCAGGACGATGTTGAATCGCCCGCCTGGCAGCTCTTCGAACTCCGTAATCACGCCGGCGCAGCCGATTTCGTAGATAGGCGGCCGGCCGTCGTAGTTGGCCTCGTAGCCCGGCTTCAGCGTCGTCATGCCGATGATGCGGTCGCCCTTCAGTGCGTCAGCCACCATCGCGCGATAGCGGGGTTCGAAGATATGCAACGGCCGGGAAACGCCGGGGAAGAGCATCGTGACTTCCAGCGGGAAAATGGGAATGACCGCCGGAACTGCGTCGGTGGGCGCCACTTTCTCGGATGGCGCCGTCTGCGCGAAGACACTTCCGGTGGCCCACAGGAGACCGGCGATGCCGATCGCGAGCGCGGGAAGGACTTTCATAGGAGCTAGTCTAGCCGGACCTTCAGGCTGTTGCAGGACGGATCGGTTTGGCCATGCCCCACACGTGCATCACGGCATAGCTGCGCCAGGGCCGCCAGAGCTGCGAAAGCTCTTCTGCTTCCTTCGCGGTGACTCCGCCGAGGTTGTTGCGCACGGCGATGTCCTCTTTCGGGAAGGCGTCGGGCCAGCGCAAGGCGCGCATGGCGATGTAGTGCGCCGTCCACTGGCCGATGCCCGGCAACTCAGTCAGTTTCTTGATCGCGTCTTCCGGCTTGTGGCGGGCTACGCCATCGAGACGAAGGCCGTCCGATTTCTGCGCTTCCGCAAGCGAGATGATGCTCCTGCTTCGCGATGCAAGGACGCCATGGCGCGCGATGTCGTCGACGCTCGCAGATGCGATCCTGGCCGGCATGGGTGTCAGACGGGTCAGCTCCGAAAACGGCGTGGCGATCGGCTCGCCAAACGCTTCGACGAAGCGGCACGCGATCGTCGTTGCCGCCTTCACGGTGACCTGCTGGCCGAGAATCGCGCGCAGCCCCAGCTCGAATCCGTTGAACGCGCCAGGCACGCGCATGCCGGGATTGATCTTCACCGCGTGTGCAAGGCGCGGGTCCTTCTTGAGGTGCCGCGCGATCACGTCGGGCCGCGCGTCGAGATCGAACAGCGCCCGGATGCGGCCGAGCAGCGACGGCAGCACGGGAGTGAGGCTATGGGTGAACTCCAGCAGGAGCGCGTGCTTCTCGCTCGATTGCGTCACCCTGATCCAACCCTTCGCCTTTCCAAGCTGAACGGTTCGCGCATACGAACCGTCCGTCACGTGCTCGACGCCTTTGAGTGCGCGGGCCGCCAGAAAACCGAGGACGCCATTCCAGTCGTACGGCGATCGATAGGCGAGCTGCAGCGTGGACGTCTGGCTGTCGCCGATCGCGATGCCGCCCTCGGCAGCGCGCTTTCGAAGCCGCGTCGGCGCCATCCGGTAGCGCCTGGCGAACGCGTCGTTGAACCGGCGCAGGCTCGAAAAGCCGCTCGCGAACGCGACCTCGGTGATGGGCAACGCTGTTTCGGTGAGAAGCTGCTTGGCCAGCAGCAACCGCCGCGTGAGCAACAGCTGGATGGGCGGAACACCGAGCTCCTTCTGGACGATGCGGCGAATCTGCCGCGAGCTGAGCTCGAACTGGTCTGCGATCTCTTCGAGTCCCGCGCTGTCGTCCAGCATGCCTTCCTCGAGACGTTGCACGATCATCTGAGCGATACGCTGTCCGTCATCCACGGGCGCGCTGCCAGGCGCCAGCTCCGGCCGGCACCGCAGGCAAGGGCGGAAGCCCGCGTGCTCAGCTTCCTGCGGCGTGTCGAAGAAACGGCAATTGGACTGTCTCGGTGTTCGCGCCGGGCAAATCGGGCGGCAGTAGACGTCGGTTGACGTGACGCCGACGAAGAAGACGCCGTCGAACCGCGGGTCCCGGGCGGTCAGCGCGCTGTAGAGCCGTCGCGTGTCCTGGTTCATGGAGCCACGATAGGATGACGCCCGGCACATCGTCTGGCCATTTTCGGACATCATATCAGGCCGTCTTCGATGTCCGAAAACAGCCAGCAGAGTCGAGGCGCGTATCCTATATTGAGCAGCGAACGACGTCGAAAGGAGAAGCTGCAATGGTCAAGGCCGATTCACCAACCCGCAAGCGCTACGTGCACAAGACGATGAGCTCGCCGGTCGGCACGCTCACACTGGTTGCAACGGACGAAGGTCTCGCCGGCATCCTGTGGGAGAACGACTGGCCCAATCGCGCGCCGTTGCGGATCGGGACGCGCGACGACAGTCATCCGGTCCTGATTGAGGCGGAGCGTCAGCTGAATGAGTATTTTTCAGGACGGCGGAGGGAATTCGCGCTGGAACTGGACGTCGAGGGCACGCCGTTTCAACGCAAGGTGTGGAATGCGCTGCGGACAATTCCGTTCGGTGAAACGCGCTCCTACGGAGACATCGCGAGACAGATCGGTAATCCCGGGGCCATGCGCGCAGTCGGTGCGGCCAATGGACGAAATCCCGTGTCGATCGTGGTGCCCTGCCATCGGGTGATCGGCTCCACAGGCAAACTCACCGGCTTCGGCGGCGGGCTCGACGCCAAGGCGCGGCTGTTGGCCCTTGAAGGAGCGGGCACGGCTCAACTCGCCATCAGTGTGCCATTTTAGCGCCCCCTGTGCGACACACCTGCAGTCGCCATGAGTGGATGGCTGGCTCTCGGATTGCAATCCGGCGCGATCGGCATCGCGAAATAACAACAAAAACACGCCGCGTGCAGGTTCATCGCGCTTCGAAGGGCAAACCCCTCGCACCTTTAGTCTGCGAGTCAGGCAACTTCGATGAGACGGCAAAGGGAGAGCTGATATGAGACGTTGTTGTGGTTCGAAAGTCCTGTTGCTGGCTGCGTGTGCGGCACTCGCGAGTGTGGTGCTCCCAGGTTCCGCAGGAGCCGCCACCATCGACTCGGACACGTTCATGGGGCACACCTATTACCTGCTTGACGAGAAGCCGTGGCTCCAACAGGAAGCTGAGGCAATTACCCTCGGTGGTCATCTCGTCACGATTAATGACGATGCGGAGAATACCTGGGTGTGGGATCGATTCGGCACAGTGCGAACCGGATTGTTTTTCGGCTTCAACGACTTCGATACCGAGGGCAATTGGGTGTGGGCAAGCGGTGAGCCGGTGTTCTTTACGGCCTGGCGGGGCGGCGAGCCCAACAACTGCTGCGGCGGTGAGGACTTCGGTGAGCTCGCGTCGGACTACCAGTGGAACGACGTCGGCCCGAACCATACCTGGCGCGCCGTCGCGGAGGTCAGTGCACCAGCCGAAGTGCCTGAGCCCGCATCGCTCATCCTGCTGAGCACCGGCGCAGCCGGATTCGTGGCCAAGGCGCGGCGGCGGCAGAAATCGCGCTAGTCAAAACCCCCCAGCGCGAAACGGAGCGGGGCGATGCACGTGACGTGCAATCGCCTCGCTTCGATCGTCCGATCAACACCCAACGCAAACTATTCATTGGGCCAGCGCTCCGCGCATGGCTGCTAGGCTGCTGCGAGCAGCCAGTGGATCAGATCCTTCGTCACCTCGTCTTTGTTCGTCTCGTTGACCAGCTCGTGGCGCGCCTCGGCATACATATGCGATGAGATCGTCAGGCGCTTCTTTGTATAGAGCTCGACCAGGCGTTTCACGCCTTGGCCGTCTTCGCCAACCGGATCTTCGGACCCGCCAATAATGTGAATCGGCAAGGTCTTCGGAATGCCGTTGAGGTGCGCGTCGCTTCCGAGCTTCGCTTTGCCGTGCAGGAAGTCGTGCCACGCCTGCGACGTCAGTGGAAAGCCGCAGAGCCGATCGCTGATGTATTTGCGGACTTCGTGCTTGTCGCGCGACAGCCAGTCGAAATTGGTTGCTCTCGGCTCGAAGCGCCGGTTGAATGTGTTCGTGACCTGGCGGTCGATCCACACGCCAGGGCTGCGCGGGCCGAGGAGCCGGCGCTGCACTTCGGAGAAAACCCTCACCGCGCCTTCCCCCGCGCCGGGCGGGCCGTTCGTTCCGCAGAGGACCACCGCGCGATAGGCGCCGCCGTGCTCGCCGAGCAGCATCTGTCCGACAAACGATCCCATGGAGTGAGCGAACAGCGCGATCGGAACACCGGGAAAGGCGGCCATCATGTCGCGCGACACGCCCCAGGCGTCATCGACAACGAGGCGCCATCCGTTCGAGTCTGCGAAGTGCCCGAGCTCTGCCGGTGACGCCGCAGTCAGGCCGTGGCCGCGATGATCGTGCGCCCACACGTTGATGCCGTGAGCATTGAGCTCGAGCGCAAGGCGCCCGTATCGCGCGCCGTGCTCCGCCATGCCGTGCAGGATATGCACGAGCAGCCGTGGACGATCGATCTCCCACCGATGCACGTAAGGCATGTCATTCGAGGGCTGCTCACGGCTTCGCGGGCGCCGCTTGCGCAGCCGGTACTTTCCCCTGCGATTCGACGACCCGCCTCGCCAGATAGTTCACGACATCGGCGTCCGTGCGGGCCGCTGTGACGTACGCGGTCCGCAATAGTTGCTCCCTTCGGCCGCGCAGCGACGTCGTGATGCGCTCCTTGACCGCCGGCATCGATAAATCGCGTTGCCCGGCAGGCTCGTGCGAGACCACCAGAATGAGCGAATGAGCGCCGCCCATGCTGGCCACCTTGACGGTGCCCGCCGTGCTTTTGAGAACCGCGTCACGGAGCGGAGGGGGCGCCTGCTTGAGCCGTGACATCGGCACCAGCCCGAGGTCACCTCCGCGGGGCGCCGACTCGGGGTCTTCAGAGTAGCCGACGGCAAGATCGCCGAATGACGCGCCGGCCTTGAGCCGCTCCATCAGCATCTGGACTTTTGCCTGCGCCTCCTGCGGTGTTGTCGCATCGTCTCCCGTGCGGTTCGCGACCTGCTGGTCGCGAACCGGCGTCACGACGATCTGCGCCAGGTGATATCCCTCTTCCGGCACGTTGAATTGGGCTTTGTTGGCGTTGAAGAAGTCGCTGACTTCCTGATCGGTCACGGTGACTTTCGCTCCCACTTCCCGCTCGAGCACTTTCTGTGCGACCAGCTCGCGCCGCAGCCCCTCGCGCATGTCAGCCGCGGTGACCTTGCGCCGGTCCAACTCCTGCTGAAACGCCTCGTCCGAAATGTTTTTCTTCGCTTCCGAGTACGCCGTTTCCAGTTCAGTGTCAGGAATCTCGATTTTGAGCGCGCGTGCCTTGGCGAGCAGGATGTCCTGAACGATGAGCTCGTCGAGCAGGCTCAACTTGGCCGCCAACGCATCTTCGGCCGGCACGTTCGGGGCTGCGTTTCCCGCACGCTGATACGCTTTTTCGACATCTTCGCGGCGGATTTCGCGGCCGTCCACGACGGCCCAGGTATCTGCCGACACGGCCGGCGCCGGCGGTGCGGCCGGCGCCGATTTCGATCGGCACGCCGCACTGAAGGTGAGCACGGCCAGCATGAACATCGGAATATAAAGAGGTCGGTGCATGTGTAAAGGGTACTCCAGTTGACTGCGTTTGGTCCCCGCTACGCGAAACTCGTCAGCCACGTTGCCACGTTCATCCATATGGCCGTTGTCATCAATCCCAGCCGCGCAACGTACGAGCAGACCAACAGAATCGTTCCGGCGAGGAACACCTTGTTGACACGGCCGTGGCGCCGCGCATCAAGGGTGAGGCACAGCACCGCAATTGCCGTCGGGAATCCGAAGAACCAGAGCGGGCCGAGCGCTTGCAATCGTTCCGTGGGTATCCGCGCCAGCGCCGGCGGCAGGAAATTGATCGCTGTCAGCAGCATGAGGCGCTTGTGGGTGGCGGCTTGCCGGCGGTAATAAATCGCTGCGCCAAAAAACAGCGCGAACATGATCAGGTCGAACAGCGGCACCAGGAGGAACGCCAGAGGCGAGATACCTTGCGGGAAAGACGCCGCTCCGTATTTCGCGGCACGAACCGCTGTGGCTACTCCCGTGGCGATGATGAGCGCGCCAAGCGCAATTCCGGCATAACCAAGGCGCTGATGCAGCCGTACTCGTTTTGCCGAGATGAGTCGCACCTGCGCGGCAAAGAGGATGACCCATGCGGTCATGACCAGGCCGTGGACGTGGACGAGGCTCGATGGCAGTGGCGGTGAGCCGAACCAGCTTCTTGCGTAGTAGGTGCGCCCGAATCCCGCGATGACGATCAGCGTGAACCCAATCGCGGCGGCCATGTATAACCGGCGATCAAAGGCATGTCGCTCGAAAGATCCGTTCATCCAATACCTCCAAATACGAGCGAAGTTTAACCTGTCCGTGTATGATTCTGGCTTCCAATACAGCGCGTCTAACGGGCGTGACCAAAGAGGAGTCTGTGGCATTGAAGACACGGCTGAGCATCTTGGTGGTGATGGCCTTGGCGGCGATTCCAGGCTCTGCGCCGGGACAGGATGCCGCCGCAGTGTCGCAACAGCCCGCCGCAGCGACGCCGGCAGCACCGCCCGCACGCGGCGCCCGGCCGCCGGCGCCGACGCGCGATCCGCAGACGCCCGGCTACGTGAAGGCGACAGAGTTGCCTGACGGAGCGGTTCCGCCGGCCGATGCCGTCGGCAACTTCGTGATCGGTCCAACGCATCCGCCCGCGCCTGAAATGGCCGCGAAGGATGGTGTCCCACGGGGCGCGATTCACACCTTCACCATGGAGTCGGCAGCCAGCAAGATCTATCCGGGCATCGCGCGAGTGCCAGGCAGCCGCGCGATGGCCGATCCGAACGATCCGGCAAAACGCATCGTCAACAGCGGACCGGCGCCCTACACGCGGACTGTCGCGGTGTACGTGCCGCAGCAATATGTCCCCGGCACGATTGCGCCATTGCTCGTCGGCGCAGACGGCCCGGATCAGATGCTGTTCGCCGCGCTCGACAACCTGATCGCACAGAAGCGCGTGCCACCGATGATTGCGGTTTCGATCGGCAACGGGAGCGGCGATGCGCAGGGCAGTCAGCGTGGCCTTGAATACGACACCATGTCGGCCCTCTACGCTGAGTTCGTCGAGACCGAGGTGCTTCCACTCGTCGAAGGGAAATACAACGTGCGGCTCACGAAGGACCCGGATGCGCGCGTCACGATGGGCTGCAGCTCTGGTGGTTCAGCGGCAATGGCGATGGCGTGGTATCGACCCGATCTGTATCACCGGGTGCTGACCTACTCGGGGACATACGTCAATCAGCAGTGGCCATACAATCCCGAGACTCCAGGCGGGGCATGGGAATTCCACCGCACGCTGATCCCGAAGAGCCCGGTGAAGCCGCTGCGTATCTGGATGCACGTCAGCGATCGCGATAATTTCAGCGAAAGTGACGGGATGCACGATTGGGTGCTGGCGAATCAGAATATGGCGAGAGAGCTGGCGGCGAAGGGCTACAAGTACCAATTCGTGTTCGCGCGCAACGCCGGGCATTGCGATCGCACCGTCAAGGCGCAGACGCTGCCGGCCGCGCTCGAATTCGTGTGGAAGGGCTATCCGATGTCAAAGAAGTTGTCGAAGTAGGTGAAACCGTATCTCAACGCCAAGACGCCAAGACGCCGAGTTTCTTTTCAGGAGCCGTAACGGATGCCGATAAAACTCATGCTCGCGATGGTGTTCGTCGCGACCAGCGGTGCCGGCGTGTCGATGGCGCAGAACGCCGCGCCAGCGCAGCAGCCCGCCCCGCCCGCGCCCGCGGCGCCGGCCGCGCCAGCCCGCCCGACGCCGCCCACGCGAGATCCGAACACTGCAGGCTATGTCAAGGCGACGGAACTCCCGGACGGCACGGTGCCGGCGGCTGACGTGAACGGCAACTTCATCATCGGGCCCACGCACAATGCGGCCTCAGAGATGACGCCGCAGCCCGGCGTGCCGCAAGGGACGATTCATAACTTCACGATGGAGTCGGCCGCGAGCAAGATGTATCCCGGCATCGCGCGCGAGCAGGGGACGTTCGGCACGCCGGATCCGAACAACCCTGCCAAGCTCGACGTCACCACCAGCCATCCCGCCCCATACACGCGGCGTGTCGCGGTGTATGTGCCGCAGCAATATGTGCCTGGAACGGTCGTGCCGTTCATCGTCGGCGCTGACGGCCCCGATCAGATGTTGTTCACGGCGCTCGACACCCTGATTGCGCAGAAGCGCGTGCCGGTGATGGTCGCCATCTCGATCAGCAACGGGAGCGGAGACGCACAGGGCAGCCAACGGGGGCTGGAATACGACACGATGTCCGGCCGCTACGCGGAGTTCGTCGAAACAGAAGTGCTGCCGCTCGTCGAGAAGCAGTACAACGTGAAGCTCACGCGGGATCCCAATGCGCGGGCGACGACCGGCTGCAGCTCCGGCGCCGCAGCGGCGATGGCGATGGCGTGGTATCGCAACGATCTGTACCATCGCGTGCTCAGCTATTCGGGCACGTTCGTGAACCAGCAGTGGCCCCACAATCCCGACACGCCCGGCGGCGCCTGGGAATTTCACCGCACGCTGATTCCCAGGAGCCCGGTGAAGCCGATTCGGATCTGGATGCACGTCGGCGATCGTGACCTCTTCAATCCGAACGTCATGCGCGACGAGATGCACGACTGGGTGGTCGCGAACGAGCGCATGGCCAAGGCGCTGGCCGACAAGGGCTACAAGTACCAGTTCGTCTTCGCCCGGGATTCCGGTCACTGCGACCGCACCGTAAAGGCGCAGACCTTGCCCAATGCGCTCGAGTTCGTCTGGAAGGACTATCCCGTCGACACCAAGCTGACGCGCTAGCGCTTACCAGCTCAGAGGTTCGGGGAAGAACTCCTGCACGAGGTCCTGGTAGTAGGGCATCAGGTCGGGCAGGTTGGGCCGCTGCGCACCCTTCGAATACAGATCGAAGCGATTGAATGCGCGCACCCACGGCAACATGCGGCGATCGGTCTCATTCGTGAGATGCGTGTATTCCCCTTCCTTGTGCCACGGATAGAACGAGTGGTAGCGCAGCATGTACAACGCTTCCACCGGCAGACGATCCTTCACGACGTGGTAGATGTACTCGTCGTGCCCCCATGACAGATGGACCTCGTCGAGCCCGCACCCTGACCGGTACACACCTTCTTCCGTTTGATACTCTGGAACGCGCGCATCAGGATTCGCGCTGAACAGATCGCGGTGGACGATCTTCGGCGACCAGCGGCATCCGACGGGAAACGTGTCGCCTACGACTGCCCATTGCGGCTCGCCGAACAGACAGAGGATCTTGCCGAGATCGTGAACCAGACCGGTGACAACGAACCATCGAGGCTGATTGGCGGCGCGAACAGCCTCGGCGGTCTGCATCGCATGCTCGATTTGCGTGAAATCGATGTCGGGGTCGCTGTCATCAACCAGCGAATTGAGAAAATCGAGCGCTTCCCATACCGTCATGGTCTTGCGGTGCAACGACAAGTACTCCCGTTTCTTGGACAGCACGAAGCCAAGCGTCTGGTGGGTGTGGTTCAATCTGTAAAACTCTTCGACCTGGGGTCGCGCCTGGTCGTAGTCGCGAAATTCGCTTGCAGGTGCCGGTACGTGCGGGCTGTCTGGTCGTTCAGGTTCCATGACGCGCTCCGGACAGATTCTGGAGGAACTCCGTAACAATTCAATGACGGTTCATGAACAGATATGTTGCCACGGACTCCCAACAGGTTTAGGATTCCCCCCAACGATACAACCAAACAGGAAGGACCGGCCATGACCAACAGGCGCGAGTTCATGTCATCCGCCGTCTCGCTTGCCGCGATGACGGCGGCGGTTAGCGTGTTCGGACCCGCGAGAGTCTGGGGCGCGACCAATCACAAGCCTCTGGATCCGATCAATCCCGACATTCTTTTCGGGACGACGAGCTCCATTTGGGGCCGGCAGCACGACATCGCGTGGGCGATCAAGCGGATCGCCGCGCTCGGCCTGCAGGGCATCGAGCCGTATCCGAACAACATCGAGCAGTATCGGAAAAATCCGATGGCGCTCAAGAAGCTGTTCGATGATGCCGGCGTCACGTTCATCGATTGCTCGAACGGCGCGCAAGGGCAATCGACGAACTTCATCGATCCCGCCGAGACGCCCAAGACGATCGCGGATCACGTGGCCTTCGCCAGGGACTTTCTCCAGCCTCTCGGCGCGACGCTGTGGAAATGCAATATGGGCCAGCGTCCGGCCGGCGGCCCGAGCGACGATCAGCTCAAGCGTCTGGCCGATACGCTGAACGAGATCGGCCGGCAGACGATTGCGATGGGAATCCGGACAGCGCCCCATCCGCATATCTGGGGGCCGATTGAACGCGAGCGGGAAGTTCGCCGCATGATGGAGCTGACCGATCCGAAATACGTATGGCTGACGGCCGACACCGGGCACCTCACGCTTGGAGGTGGCGATGCCGCGCAGCTGATCAGCGATTATTTCCCGCGGCTCGTGTTAGTGCATCTCAAGGACACCTACGCCAAGTATCGCGGCAACAAGGAGACCCCGACACAGGAGCAGCACAAAGTCGCGAGCGTCTATCACAACCTTGGCGGCGGCGGCGTCGACTTCCAGGCCGTGTTCAAGGTGCTGCGAGATCGAAAGTACAAGGGTTGGGCGATCTTCGATCTCGATGGTCCGCGCGAAGGGGACGACGGCTTCGACGCCATCGGCGGCAATCTGGATCTCGCCGTCGACGACTACTTGTCACACAACGTCAACTACCTGCGTGTGATGCTCGGGATAAAGCTTCCGCCGCACGTTTAAGTCCCGCGGTGTGGGGGCGGCCCTTCGATTCGCTCAGGCAGAGAAGAAGAAGCGATCTGGAGAGGCCGCCCCGACTCGTACCGCTTCCAGACGTCGAGCACGACCTCAGCGGTCATATCCAGGAAGAGCGGATCGTCGTTGACGGTTTCCGCCCGCACCATCGGCAGGCCGATCTCGCGGCACACCTGAGCGGCTTCATGGTCGAGGTCGTAGAGCACCTCGATGTGGTCGCACACAAATCCAATCGGTGCGAGCACCACGGCAGGCACGCCGCGGGCGCGTGCCTCGCGCACGTACTCGCTGACATCAGGACCCAGCCACGGATCTTCGGGCCGGCCGCTTCGGCTCTGGAAGACCACCACCCAGTCACGGGCGTTGGCTGCATCGGCCACGAGT
>Ga0184625_10000072_pt1 | contig 26005 bp, 23 predicted proteins | sample PLM3_30_b1_FD_133151 | JGI IMG/M metagenome (GOLD analysis project Ga0184625, IMG submission 133151) | Groundwater sediment microbial communities from an aquifer in East River, Colorado, USA - PLM3_30_b1 | ecosystem: Environmental > Terrestrial > Soil > Riparian zone | place: USA: East River... | reverse complement strand
CGACAGATGCACCTCGAGGACGGCGTTGACCCGGCCGCGGGCGTCGCGCGCGACCGCCGCCACGGGCGGGTCGCCGTCCCACCCATGCCGCAGCCGAGCTGTGAACGATGACACAGTCGTGCCGGGCAGGTGCGGGCAGTCGACCACGCGGGCAGCCTCCAACACCGCGACAGCGCCGTCCAGGTCGGGTCTGGCGAGGTTCTCGGGGTCCAGCCAGGTGAGGTCCACCAATCTAGGAAACAGCTACCGCCTCGCCTCCGCCACTCATTATTGGAAGGGGTACCTTCACCCGAGGAGTTGACCTTACGAACGGGAGGCGCCATGTTCGGCCGGCTGGGCGGATTCGTCGTACGCAGAGCGTGGTGGGTGATTGTCGGCTGGCTGCTCGCGTCGGTCGTCATTATCGTCGCCTCACCGTCGCTGAGCGACATCACCTCGGCCGACCAAGGCAGCTTCCTGCCCCGATCATACGAGTCGGTGCAGGCGATCGAGCTCGCCGAGAGAGCGTTCCCGCAGCAGACAACCGCCTCCGCGATCATTGTCGTCAAGCGCACAGACGGGCAGCCGTTGACCGCGGCCGACGAGGCCAGGGTCGGCCAGCTCGTCAAATCGTTGCAGGCAAAGAACATCGAGCGGACCTCCGGATTTCTGACCGGCCCGCAGGCCGTCGCCCCGGACAGGTCGATACAGGTCGTGACCGTCGGGCTCGACGCCGTGACGCCGGACGATCCGGCCCTGCTGGACGCGGTCCGGGAGCTTCGCACGGCGCTCGGGCAGCAGTTGGCTGGCAGCGGGCTGACTGCGGGCATGGCCGGCGATGTGGCCAGCTTCGTCGACAATCAGGACACGTTCACCAGCGCGTTCACAATCGTCGGACTGGCCACGATCGCTCTGATCATCGGGCTGATCCTGCTCATCTTCCGTAGCCCGATCGCCGCGCTGTTGCCGGTCGTGGTGATCGCCATCGTCCTGCAGGTGACGACGTCGCTCGTTGCGGCGGTGGGCAAGCTCTTCGATCTCAACGTCAGCCAGGACCTGCAGACGATCCTGCTGATCGTGCTGTTCGGCATCGGGACGGACTATATTCTGTTCCTGCTCTTCCGCTTCCGGGAGCGGCTGCGCGCCGGGGACGACAAGCGAACCGCGATGGTGGTGTCCGTGGAGCGGGTCGGCGAGGTCATCGCGTCGGCAGCCGGAGCGGTCATCGTGGCGTTCCTCGTGCTGCTGCTCGCGTCGTTGGGATTCTTCGGCTCGCTCGGACCTGCGCTGGCGATCGCCGTCGCGGTCATGCTCGTTACGTCGCTGACCCTCATCCCTTCGATCGTGTCGCTGCTCGGCCGATTCGTCTTCTGGCCGTCGAAGTCGTGGCAACGCCAGCCGAAGGCAACCCTGGCACACCGGCTCGGGGCCGCCATCGGGCGCCGGCCTGCTCTGGTCGCAGCGGCATCTGGCGCCCTGCTGGCCGCGCTCGCAGCTGGTGTCCTGGCATACAAGGCAGACTACGACTTCAGTGCCGGCTTCCCGCAGGACACCGAATCCGCCCGCGCGGCGGCAGACGTGCAGCGAGGATTCGCGGCTGGGGCGCTCGCGCCGACGGATGCCTACCTCACCACAACAGATGGATCGCCGCTTACTGAGCAGCAGATCAGCCAGTTCGCCACGGCCGCGGCGAGCGCGCCCGGGGTCGCGCAGGCGCAGCCGCCACAGCGCGGAACAGATCCGAGCGTTGCCCGGATCAGCCTGCTGCTCGACCGGAACCCGGTCTCGAATGAGGCGATCACTCTGGTCCGTGGCGAACTCAGGGATACCCTCCACGCCGCCGCGCCGCCGGGAACGCGCGGGGTGGTCGGCGGGACCACCGCGATCTTCGCGGACATCAATTCCGCGAACAACCGCGATCTCTCCGTCATCCTGCCGGTGGCCGCGGTACTGATCGCGCTTATCCTCGCATTGTTGTTGCGTAGCCTGGTCGCGCCGATCTACCTGGTGATCGCCGTGCTGCTCAACTTCGCCGCCACGCTCGGCGCGACGGTCTATGTGTTCCAGGGTCTGCTGAATAAGCCCGGCGTCACCTTCCAGCTGCCGATCATCCTGTACCTGTTCGTTGTGGCGATCGGGACGGACTACAACATCCTCATGATCGCCCGACTGCGCGAGGAGGCGCGAGAGGGGAAGGAGCCGCGTGAGGCGGCCGCGATCGGAGTCGAGCATGCCGGCCCGACGGTCGCCGCGGCGGGAGTGATCCTCGCCGGCACATTTGGTGTGCTGATGCTCGCGCCCATCTCGTTCCTGCAGCAGATGGGCTTTGCCGTCGCTCTCGGCATCGTGCTGTCGGCGTTCGTCATGTCCATGTTCCTTGTGCCCGCATTGACCGCGTTGATTGGCCACAAGGCATGGTGGCCCGGCCATGGCGATGAGCCGACGGCAGCGGCCCGAGCCGAGCCGGAGCGAGCGGGCGTGGCGAAAGCGTAAGTTGTGCGGCACGACGGAGGCGGCTGGACGCCGCAGAAGGCGGCCCGGCTCGAGCAGATCGTCGGTGAATAGTTGGCCGGCCGAGTCGAGAGGCGCCAGGCCTCCGGGCTGAGCGTCGTGGCGGCGGTCGCGGCGATCGTGGCCTTCAATGTGCTCAACAACCGGGTCGCACCAACGGCGTACGCCTTGACGCGGCCGGCCGAGTTGGTGCTGCTCGCCGTGCTTGCGTGGGGGTCGGGTCTGACCCTCGCCGACCTCGGGCTCGCGCGGTCGACCTGGGCACGCGGACTTCGCTGGGGGGCCGCTCTGGTTGGCGTCGTCGTCGTGGTCTACGGCATCGCGATTGCGCTGCCCGTGACCCGCGTCGCGTTCCTGGACCGCCGCGCCGATCTGGCGATCGGCGTCCCTCTGGCCCAGGCCGTCATTGCGGCGGCCATCGCCACCGTGCTGTTGGAAGAGTTCGCATTCCGGGGCGTGCTGTGGGGTCTGGTAAACCGCCTTCGCGGGCCGACGTATGCCAGCGCGTTGTCCTCAGTCCTCTTCGGACTGTGGCACATTCTGCCGTCGGTGCGGCTGAACCGCAACAACGAAGCCATCGCCGACCTGTTCGGCACCGGCCCCGGCTCCACACCACTCGTCGTGGGGCTCGGGTTCGCCCTATCCGCACTCGCCGGAGTGATCCTCTGTGAGCTTCGCCGCCGCAGCGGGAGCCTCCTCGCCCCGCTAGGACTGCACCTAGCGACCAACTGCCTCGGCTACGTATTCTCGGCCGCGGCCTGGGCGATCACCTGACCGATCCCTCGCCTGGCGTATCGGCTACGGTTTGTCGATGCACGCAGTCGCGGTGAGTGGTGCCGTGTCCCGTCGGCTCCTCGTCGTTGTATCCGCGCTGGCCGCGACCCTATTCGCCGTTCTGGCCGTGCTCGTGGTGATCAGCGTGCCGGCGATTGTGCGCGCCGACCTCGCCGCGCACGCGTCACTGCGCACCTATGCCGTCGCACACTCGGGCTTCCTCGCGACGATGAGGGCATTGACTCACCTCGGCGACGGCGTGGTGATTCTGATCATCGACACCGCGACGTTCGCCGTGTTCCTCTGGCTTCGGCGCTGGCGAGCGGCCATCTTCGTCGCCACGGCCGGACTCGGTGTGTGGCTGCTCTCGCGTCTCGCCCGCTACCTCATCGCCCGACCGCGCCCCGCCGACGCGTTGTGGAACGCGGACGGCTTCGCCTTCCCCAGCGGGCACACCACCAACATCGCCGCGACGGCCGCGATCCTCACCATCGTGTGCTGGCCATTTCTCAGTCACGCGGTCCGCATCGCCGTCGGCGTTGCCGCGGTCGCAGTACCTCTCGTCGTAGGGTTCACGCGCATCGCCGGCGGCGTGCACTGGCCCACGGACGTCCTCGGTGGGTTCCTCTTCTCGCTGGCGGTCGTCTGCGCTCTCGCCGCCGCGTACCCACCACACGCGACCGTCGGGACCACCCATCGGCCATAGCCGCTCGGGCCCTATCCTCTCTGCGTGGTTGCGTGGAGTGACAAGGGCCGCAACGTCCACGACAAACCCTGGCGGCGCTTTGCTCTGCGACGTAGGAGGAATCACCGCGTTGAGCTGTGACTGTGGACATTCGTGGATCGCATCGCCCAACGTAGGTGAAGTGCAGGGTTACGTAGGACTGCGGGCGGAGGTGGACGGGGGCGGATCTTGGATGATTTGGGCTGCCAGGACCACCCAAATCATCCAAGATCCCAGAGAGCGCGGTAGTCGAGGGGCGGGTCCTCGTCACTCCAGGCAACCACGCGGAGATGCGCATGCGTAGGCGGCAGCGGGAACGACAACGGCCGGCCATGCGTTTGTACAGACGGTTCGTGGGGCCACGGGAGGGAGTGACGTGACGTCACCGCAGTTCGACGCCGGAGCAGAATTCGATCAACAGCTCGCGACCCTGCTCAAGAAGGGCTACCCAGCGATATCCGGCAAGACGGATGACGAGTTCGCCGAACTCGTTGTCCCGCTTCGCAAAACCGCAATCATGCATATCGCCTCCAAGACTCCGCCGACTGCCGCGCGCGTGCCGTTCGTCCTGGTGATCACCATGGATCTGGTGCCGGCTGATCGCGCTATGCCGCTGACCGAACTCGGCGGCAAGCCGGGATTCGCGGACTTTGAGCCCGAGGACATCCGCCGCTTCGGCGCCATCAAGGAACTACAGATCCCGGACGGGGCCGCCTATCTCGTCTTCGACGTTGATCGCGGTGGGGAGACGCTTAACGTACGGCCGGACGACGCGATGGTGACCATCTCCGAGCAGGCGCGCACCCCACTCACGGTCGATGAGGGGATCGCCTTCATCACGCAATATCCCGAGTCGCTCCAGAAGAACAACTGCTTCTCCCTGGTCGGCTCGCGGTGCGGCGACCGCAGGGTCCCAGCGCTATGGATTAGCAAGGGGGCGCCGAAGCTGGGTTGGTGCTGGGCGGGGAACCCCCACACGTGGCTCGGGTCGGCATCATGCGCCGATCGCGCCGGCACCAGCCAGCCGCACCAGCTGGACGGTGCCGCGGCGTTCGAGAGCCCCTATAGCTTGTAGCGGCTTCGCAGCTCGCGGGCAATGTCGGGCACGTCGCGGAGGCTGCCACTGGCAACCGCGGACACAAAGACCTCCGCGGCATCGACGTCGATGTCAAGCATCGCCACGCCGTTGAGGGTGAGCAATACACGGGCCGCCGCCCAAGCGGTGCGTCTGTTGCCATCGATCAGGGCAAGGTTCACGCACACCGAATGCAGGAGCGTGGCGGCCTTGTCGAACAGGTCCGGGTATACCTCTTGTCCAAATGCGACAGTGCCGGGTCGCGCCGACGTCGAGCACAACAGACCGTAGTCACGCACCGCCGGCGGAGCCCCTATCACCATGCCCGCGATCTCCACGAGGTCCTCCACCGACAGGTAGGTCACCGGGTCGGGCACGCTCACGCGAGCCGACGAAGCAGCTCGGCGTCGCGTTCGGCGACCAGCTGAGCAGCAGCGCGCACTCGAGCCTTATGCACTCGGCCGGCGACAAAAGCCTCCAGCGCGGTGACCATGGCGCTGATTGCCTGGGCCATACTGACGGCCATGAACGCAGTCGCGCAGATCTTCGCGGTGCTGGCCGGACTCTTCCACATCGTGGTCTTCGTCATGGAGAGCTTGCTATTCCGTCGTCCGCAGATCTACCGGCGCTTCCTCGTCCGTCCGGAACATGTTCCGGTGGTCGGACTCTGGGCGATCAATCAGGGCGTCTACAACCTGTTCCTAGCGGCCGGTGCACTCATCGGCGTCGTCGTGCTGCACGTGGGAAACGCGACCGTTGGTCGAACCTTGGTGCTGTTCGCATGTGCCTGCATGGTGGTGGCGGGCATCGTGCTCTTCGGCTCGGAGCGACGGTTGTGGCGTAGCGCGCTCATGCAGGCGATCCCTCCGCTCATTGTGCTGTTGGCGGCGCTGTTCTGAGCGCTGCGGCGCCCAGGCGCCGCCCCGGCCAGGCGCTCAGGCAGGACTCTCGGTGCGATCCCCGGACCAATCGGTGTGAAAGGTGCCCGGGCGGTCGACTCGCTGATATGTGTGGGCGCCGAAGAAGTCGCGCAGCCCCTGAATCAGCGCAGCGGGCAACCGGTCGCGTCGCAGGCCGTCGTAGTAGGCCAACGCCGAGGAGAAGCCCGGCGTCGGGACTCCGAGGGCCGCGGCCGTGCCGACCACCCGCCGCCAAGCCTCCTGGGCTTGCGCCAGCGCGGCCGAGAAGCCGGGATCGAGCAGCAGCGATGTCGGTGCGGCGCTGGCGTACGCCTCGCGAATGCGGTCAAGGAACCGGGCGCGGATGATGCAGCCGCCGCGCCAGATGGTGGCCACTGCGCCGCGGTCGATGTCCCAGCCGTAGTCGCGCCCCGCCGCCGCGATGTGATCGAACCCCTGCGCGTAGGCGACGATCTTGGAGGCGTACAGCGCGAGCCGGACGTCGGAAACGAGGCTGTCCGCGGAAGCGCTCCCGGAGGCGCCGGGCCCCGGCAATGCCCGGGCCGCCGCACGCTGGTCTGGGTTCGCGGACAGGGAGCGCGCGAACACCGCCTCGGCGATACCGGTGACAGGCACGCCAAGCTCTAGCGCGTTCTGCACCGTCCACCGGCCAGTCCCCTTCTGCTCTGCGCGGTCCTGCACAACGTCGACGAAGGCCTGGCCGGTGCCGGCGTCGGTGTGGCCGAGCACCTCGGCGGTGATCTCGATGAGGTAGGACTCAAGCTCTCCGCGGTTCCATTCGCGGAAGACCTCCGCCAGCTCGGTGGGCGTCATCCCGCATGCCTGGCGTAGCAGATCGTATGACTCGGCGATGAGTTGCATATCGGCGTATTCGATGCCGTTGTGCACCATTTTTACAAAGTGACCGGCTCCGTCAGGGCCGAGATGGACGCAGCAGGGAATCCCGTCGACCTTGGCGGCAATGTCGCTCAGCATGGGGCCGAGGTTCTGGTACGCCTCGGCGGAGCCGCCGGGCATCACGCTCGGCCCCAGGAGCGCGCCCTCCTCGCCGCCGGAGATGCCGGTGCCGACGAAATGAATGCCCCGCGCGCGCAGGTCCGCCTCCCGGCGGCGGGTGTCCTCGAAATGGGCGTTGCCACCGTCGACGATCATGTCTCCGCGTTCCATCCGCGCGGCCAGCTCCTCGATGACCGCATCGGTTGGCGCGCCGGCCTTGACCATGATGATCGCCTTGCGGGGCCGATTGAGGGCGGCGACGAATTCTTCGACCGAGGTCGCAGGCACGAAGGTCCCCTCGTCGCCATGTTCGGCCACAAGTTGCTCGGTTCGGCTCGCGCTGCGGTTGTGAACCGCCACCGCGTACCCATGACGGGCAAAGTTTCGAGCCAGGTTGCGGCCCATGGTCGCGAGCCCGGTCACGCCAATGTCGGCCCTGTCCATGGATCCTCCGGCTGCTCGGGTCGGTCACGGCTGGTGAGGGTACGGCTACCACGCTATCCATCAGGTCGGCTCCGGCGAGCGCAGGGGCTGCACGGGCGACCAACATGCGGTGTGGTTACTTGCTTGGACCCGCGCGAGTTCCTAAGGTGAGATCCGTTCGACCGTCACCTGGCCGACCCGCGGCCCGCGGCCGGACACCGCCTAATCGCCATCCTGGCGAGCCGGGGACCCACACAGTTCAACCGGGGTGAATCCGCGGAATGACCCGCCGCGGTAGGGCGAACTTCCCGCCCGAACCCGTCAGCTAACTTGGTCGGCGGTGCAGGAAGAAGGAGCTGGACCCACGTGCCGGCACGAACGCACAGATTTCTACGCGCCGCCCTGGCCTTCGTCATGACCGCCGTTGTCGTCGTCGTTCTCCCCGGCACCCGGGCACTTGCCGACCCGACCGTCGCCGAGATCGAGGCGCAGATCCAGAAGCTGTGGGGCGAGGCCGAACCCCTCATCGAGGAGTACAACGGCGTCCACGAGCAGTACAAGAAGAACCTGGCAAAGCAGGCGGTACTGCTCAAGAAGATCCAGCCGTTGCAGCGCCAGATCGATCTAGCCCAGGTGCGCGTAGGCGTCATCGCCGCAGAGGTGTACAAGGGCGGCCAGGCCAACGCGTTCAACGCCGTGATGTCCAGCGGCTCACCACAGGAACTCGCCGAACAGCTGTCCATGCTCGACCAGATCGCCCGCGAACAGCAGCGCCAACTGCAAGACGTGACCGACATGAAGGCGGCCTACGACACGCAGAAGGCACCCATCGACGAACTGGTGGCCACCCTCAAGACGCAGGACACCGACCTCGCCGCGAAAAAGAAGTCGATCGAGGCACGCCTCACCGAGCTGCAGAAGCTGCGTCGTCAGGCATACGGCACCACGGGCACCACGGGGTCCTACCGACCGTGGCCCTGCCCCGCCTCGTACGAGCCGACCAAGGGCTACAAGGCTGCGAGCTTCGCCTGCAAGCAAGCGGGCGATCCGTACGTGTGGGCAGCCGCCGGGCCGAGCTCGTACGACTGCTCCGGCCTGACTCTGGCCGCCTGGAAGCAGGTCGGTGTCTACCTCCCACACCAGTCCCGCTCCCAGCGCGCCTCCATGCCATACGTGAGCCGAGCCAACCTGCGGCTGGGCGACATCGTCTTTTATTACAACCCAATCCATCACGTGGCCATCTACGTCGGTGATGGCAAGGTAATGCACGCGCCCTCCTTCGGCGACCACGTGCGCATGGCGGACATGGATCAAGCCGGCCCGATCCATAGCTTCGGCCGCCCTGGATAGACCTACGACGGCCGCTCCGTCGGTGTCGGCAGGCCGGCAAAGGCCAGTGCCTCGGTTAGCCGCATTCGCGACCCGCGTGCTGCCGCTGCCGCGTACTCGTCCGGGTCCAGCGACGCGGTGGCCACCGTGTCGACCTCGCTGGCCCACCTGACCCGCGGTCGCTCCGGAACCGCACCGCCCAGCGTCAAGACGGCGGTTGCCGCGTGGAGCACGGTCACCGCTCGTACGAGGTCCCGTTCCGCCGCAGCCACACCGGCCGCGAGGTCCAGGGCCGGCCCGAAGATCCGCTGGGCCGCGTACGGGCCCGCGAACTGGTCGACGACCTCGCCCAGGCCTCGGCGCAGGTGCAGCCGGACCTCGCCGTGGCGCGCGTCCCGCAGGGCCAGCCAGCTACGGCACAGCCAGTATGTCGCGGTTCCGGTCGACGGGAACGAGGCCACGTCGTCAGCGCCGATGTCGACGAGCGCGGCCCGCGCCCCTTCGATGTCGCCGGTTGCGCAGGCGACCTCCGCCCGGGCCATCCGTACCTCGTGCATGCCGAGACGGTCCTCCAGTGCGGTGAAGAGCGCGAGCGCCTCGGTCAGATCGGGCCCGGTGCGGCCGGGGCCGCCGACGTGGGCCTGGGTCAGGCCTCGGGCCATCAGCGTACGGGCGAGGAGGTACGGATCGCCGTTGCTGCGGGCCAGCTGCACAGCCTCGTCGCCACAGTCACCCACCGCCTTCGCGTTGGCGGGATAGACCTCCACCGAGGCCATGAACGATAGCGCCACGATCTCCGCCCGACGATCACCGCGAGCGCGAGCGAGCATGACGGCTTGCTGAACATAGTGCCGGGCCTCATCGATGGAGACGCGCAGCGCGAGGGATCCAGCGCCGATCAACGTTCGCTGCCGGATGCCGGCGGGGGCGTCGGAGGCAGCCGGAATGACCTGACGGAGCCAATCGAGCGCCTCACGGGTGGCGAAGCGGCGCCAGAACCAGGTCAGTGCGCACGCGTAGCGGAGGCTGAGCAGGTGCTCATCCTGCGACTGAGACCAGGCCATGCCGGCCCGGAGATTGGCGTACTCGTCCCCCAGTCGCCGCAACCATCGGCTCCGCTCCGGACCACGGCGCTCCCGCTCGGCCTGCTCGGTGAAGGCGCAGAAATGCCGCGCGTGTCGGCGCCGAACGGTGTCGGCCTCACCCACCTTGTCCAAGCGCGCGGCCGCGTACTCCCGCAGTGACTCCAACAGCCGGTAGCGCATGTCGCCCGGGGGATCCTCACGACGCTCGGCCACGACGAGGGATCGCTCGACTAGGGCCCCGAGAATATCCATCACAGTCGCCTCGGACAGGTCCGCATCGGCGACGACCGATTCCGCCGCCTCGAGTGTGAATCCGCCCAGGAACACCGACAGCCGCGCGAAGACCGTGCGCTCGCGTGCCGTCAGCAGGTCGTAGCTCCAATCGATCGCGGCCCGAAGGGAGCCGTGCCGGTGCTCCGCGAGCGCGGGCGACGCATCGGCGGGCACCGCCTCCGGTCGACTGGCCAACAGTTCCAGCTGCCGGTCGAGCCGGTCCGCGATCTGGCCCACGGAGAAGGCCCGGAGCCGTCCCGCGGCCAGCTCGAGGGCCAACGGTAGGCCGTCGACCGAGCGACAGAGGCGCGCCACCTGAGCCGAGTTCACACCTGTCAGGGCGAAGCCGGGATCGACCCCGGTCGCGCGATCGACCAGCAGCCGTCCCGACTCGGACGCTTCCACGGCGGCGACGGTGTCCCCCGCCGGCACCGAGAGCGGCCGGACCGTATAAACCCGTTCGATCGCCAGGCCGAGGGGGGTCTGGCTCGTGGCGAGCACCCGAACTCCGGGGCACTGTGCTGCCAGCACTCCCAACAGCCGGGCGCACTCCGCCGCCACGTGCTCGCAGTTGTCGAGCACCAGCAGCGCGGTGCGATTGCCAAGGGCCCTGATCACGTTCTCCTGCGCCGCGCGCCAAGGGTCGCTCAGCGGCTCCAGCACGGCGAGGAGGGCCGGCGCGACGCCGCCGGCGTCCCTAACCGTGTCAAGCGCGATCAACGCCACGCCGGACGCAAAGGTTGGCGCGGCGGCTGCGGCGACCTCGACGGCGAGCCGCGTCTTGCCCGAACCGGGTGGGCCGGTCAGGGTAACGATCGCGTTCTCTTTGAGTACGGAAGGCAGCTCATCCAGATCACGTCGCCGGCCCACGAAGCGCGGCAGGATCCGGCGCGGCAGCCCGGGCAGCAGTCCGTAGGCCGAGCCCGGGGTCTGGGGTGCCGGAGTCTGGGGTGTCGGGGTCTGCAGTGCGGGGTCGCCGGTGAGAATGGCCAGGTGCAGGCGGCCCAGTTCCGGACGTGGATCGAGGCCGGTCTGCTCGGCCAACCGGACGCGGCTGGAGTTGAAGGCTTCGAGCGCCTCAAGCCTCCGGCCGCAGCGGTAGAGCGCAACCATCTGATGCTCGACGAGCCGCTCGCGGAGCGGATGCTCGCCGACCAGCGCGGCGAGTTCACCGGTCAGGTCGGCGTGCCGGCCGAGGGCCAGGTCCACCTCAATTCGCCGCTCCAGGCAGGCCAGGCGCTGCTCATTGAGGCGCTGCGCCTCGCCCGCGAGTCCCTGACAGGCCAGCCCGTCCAGAGCCGGACCCCGCCACAGGTTGAGGGCGCCGCTGAGAGTGTCGGCAGCGGTTGCGAGCGCCCCCAGCCCGGTCAAGGCCGAACCCGCGCCATCGCGGGCCTCGAAGATCGCCGCGTCGCATTGGTCATTCGCGACGCGGATGACGTAGCCGGGGCCGGAGCTCGAGATCATGTCGTGATCGGCGCCGACTGCGGCCAGGTTTCGGCGGAGCCTAGCCATCGTGTTGTGCACCTGCGCCCTGGCGGTGATCGGCGGCTCGCCGTCCCAGAGGATCTGGGTGAACCGCTGCACGCTCACCGGGCGCGGGGTGGCTAGTAGCAAAGCGGCAAGCGCCTTCTGCTCACGGGGACCGCCAACGTGTACCGGCGCCCCGCCGACGGTCACTTCAACGGGGCCGAGGATGGCGAAGTGCAGCCTGCCCATCGACCCCCCCGTAGATATGTGCGCGCGCTTGTCGCGTCATATTGTCGCGGATTGTGGCCGGATGTCGAACGGATAGGAGTCCGTTGCCGACTGTCGCTAGCCTGGTCACGGCCGACGGGGTCTGGCGATCGCCTCTCAACGGGGGGCCGGGGGCGCGGTCCCCGGCGTGAGGAACGTCAGGGAGCGGTGCAGGTGGCCAGCCGGCTACCTGCACCGCTTCGTCTAATATGTGCCGGGCGCCGCCTCTCAGCCGCGACGCGATCCGCGCAGACCCTTTCCCACCAGCGAAATGAGTCGATCCATTTCGGAGCCGAACGGGTTGTCGTGAACCAGGTAGGTCCAGGTCGCACTCGGCCGGACCAGCTCAGCCTGGTCGGGCTGCCAGTCATCGGCCAGGTCCACCTCGGCGAATGTGGCCGCGGTCCGGGTCTCGACTTCCGGGACCAGGCGGTTGAAGGCCGGCACCGCCGACCGGTGGAATTCGTCCAGCGGGTCGACCCGGGCCAGCGCCCGGAGGTGGACACCCTCGCGAACCTCGGACAGCTCAGCCAGATGCTCGGCCCACAGCCGGTCCACGTGGTAGAGCGCGATGGAGCGGGCGACCCGTGACAGCACTTCGTCGTCGACGTTCTCACACTCGTCGGGGAACCGATCGCGCAGCATCTCGGCCGCCACGTCGGTGGTCAGCACGCGTTCACGGCGCTCGGCTAACGCCTTGCGCTGCTGCTCGATCACCACGCTGTAGCGCCAGGTGTTGCGGTGAATCTCGTGATTGACGCCCTCGGCGACGCGCTGGGCGTGACCCACGGCCCAGTCGACCTGCTCGTCGGTGACGAGGCCGTCGGGCTTGATGGTCGGTGAGGGTGGGATCTCGCCGCCGGCATTGCGGACGATGAGATCGTCCTCGAGACTCAGGAAGAAGACCGAACCGCCGGGGTCACCTTGCCGGCCGGACCGGCCGCGCAGCTGGTCATCGACGCGGCGGCTCTCGTGCTGGCCGCTGCCGATGACGTAAAGGCCGTCGAGGGCGGCGACCCGGTCCCGGTCTGCCTGATCGCTGCCGCCGAGGCGGATGTCGACGCCGCGACCGGCCATCTGGGTGGAGACGGTGACCGCACCGACCGCACCGGCCTCCGCGATGATGGCGGCTTCCTCGTCGTCGTTCTTGGCGTTGAGCACGACGCATGTCACGCCGGCGGCAGCGAGGCCCTCGGCGAGTGCCTCAGACTCCTTGACGTCGAGCGTCCCGACCAGCACGGGGCGCCCAATCTCGTGGCTCTCGGCGATGAGAGAGATCATCGCGTCGTCCTTCTCCGCGCGCGTCGCGTAGATCCGGTAGGGCTCGTCGACGCGCACGCCTGGTGTGTTGGGCGGGATCACCGCGACCTCAAGCTTGAAGAACTCGCGGAGCTGATCGCCGACGTGCACCGCGGTCGCGGTCATCCCGCACAGGTTGGGGTAGAGCGCGACATATGCCTGGATCGTGATCGTCCCAAGCACCTCGCCTTCCGCGCTTGCGTCCAGGCCCTCCTTGGCCTCCACCGCAGCATGCAACCCGTCGGGCCAGCGCCGGCGCTGGGCCACCCGGCCACGCATTTCGTCGATCAACTCCACGCTGCCGCCCCGCACGATGTAGTCGACGTCACGCTGCAACAGCGCGTGGGCGTGCAGCGCCACGTTGATCGCGGCCAGCTCGCCCAGGTGCTCATCGTCGTACAGGTTGACGCCGCCGAGCTTGGCTTCGACGGCGGCGAGCCCACGCGGCGTCAACGCCACGCTGCGGCCGTCCTCAGCCACCTCGAAATCGCGCTTCGCCACTAGGCCGCGGACCAGGGCGGCAGCGGCGTGCACCGGATCCTGCTCGCCCGGCACGGTGCCGGCCAGCACCATCGGCACCCGCGCCTCGTCGATCAGGATCGAATCTGCCTCATCGACGACGGCGGTCGCGAGCTGCAGTTGGACCCGGTCGAAGTAGTCGGTGACGAGCTGATCACGCAAGTAGTCGAAGCCGGCCTCGCTGACCGCGATGTACGTGACGTCCTCGGCGTAGGCTTCGCGCCGCTCCTCCACCGTCGACGACTCAGTCACCCAGCCGACGCTCACGCCGAGTAGCCGGTAAACCGGCGCCATCCAGGTCGCGTCCCGTTTCGCCAGGTAGTCATTGACGGTGATCACATGGACTGGCCCGTTGCCACGCTGGACATGACCGTACGCTGCTATCGCGGCGGCGAGCGTCTTGCCCTCACCGGTGGCCATCTCGGCCACGTTGCCAGATAGCATGGCCATCACCCCGAGCAGCTGCACATCGTACGGACGTTCGCCCAGCCCTCGCCAGGCCGCCTCGCGCCCGACCGCACAGATCTCGACGAAGTCCCGCGCCTCCCGCGATGCCTCCGTCAGATCATTGTCATCCAGCTCGGTCAGCTCATCGCCGCGCGCCTCGATCCGCGGGAGCAGCTCCGCAAACCGCCGCAGACCGACCGTGGTGCCGGGCCGCTCGAGGAAGCGTCGCGCCTTGTTCTTCAACCGCTGGGTCAAGCTCACAGCGGGCAACGGTACCTCGGGCTGTTGTGGCGGGATCCCCCACCCAGCTCCAGGCGCGGACAGGGATCGTAGGGTCGACGAGTGATCCGCAGGCGGGTCGTCGTCTCCGGCGATGTGCAGGGCGTCTTCTTCCGCGACACGTGCCGGCGGGTCGCGACCGAACTCGGGGTCAGCGGCTGGGTGCGCAACCTGCCGGATGGAACTGTGGAGGCAGCCTTCGAAGGGGCGCCCGATGCGGTGGCGCGAGTGGTGGACTGGGCGAACCACGGGCCGCGCACCGCGCTCGTGGACAGGGTCGACGTCTACGACGAGGAGCCCGATGGCCTGGCTGGATTCGAGATCCGGCCCACCTCGTGGGGGGCCAACCCTTGACAGGTGTCCCAAAGCCTGGAAGACATATTCCGTTGTCGCTTGATCCCCCCGTGAACGGAGGCAACACCAACCATGACCACACCCCTGCTGAACTTCCTCGCTGCCGCCGGCATCGGCCTCGTCGTCGGTGTCGTGGGTGGGTTCCTTCTCAAGGGCAAGGCAGCGACCGCCATCTGGCTCGCACCGCTGCTCGCCATCGTTGGCGCGCTTGTCGCGTCAGTCCTGGCCTATATGTTCGGCGACCGCGCCGACTATGGCTGGAAGGAGGCATCCCTTCAGGTCGTGCTCGCGGTGGTCGGCGTCGCGATCACCTATGTCCTCGCCGGCCGCACCAGTGCGGTGACCAGCGCGAAGTAGCCGCCGTCTGCGTTCGCCACCGTGGCGGCGAGGACGTCAGGCGCACTCGCGGCAGATGTCCTTGCCGTCGCGTTGGCGGACAAGCTGGCTGCGGTGGTGCACGAGGAAGCATCGAGAGCAGCGGAACTCGTCGGACCGCATCGGCACGACGGTAACGGTTAATTCCTCATCGGAGAGATCCGCGCCGGGCAGCTCGAAGCTGTCAGCCGCATCTCCCTCATCAACATCTACGGTCGGCAACTGCGCCGCTGCCCGGCGAGCCTTGAGCTCCTCCAGGCTGTCTTCGGCCAGGTCGATGACCGGGCTTCGTGGCGCGTCGTAGTCCGTACTGGTGGCCATTGGTTTCAGCTCCCCGGGTAGGTCTGTTGGTGTAACGAACGCAAGCGATGACGGGTATGTTCCGCACCTGGCCAAACTCGACCGAGTTTCTACTCCGGATCCCATTCCGCTCCGCCACCGCTCCGACCCCACGTGAACGACGTTGTGCCGACCAGTCCCGCCGTTTCGGTTGACGAGGCCGGCCATTCGGGGAAGCGTGGAGGCCGTCAAGGCTCGACGGCTGAGGCCGACTCAAGCACACGGGGAGCATCGGAATGCTTGCAGTAACAGACAACGCCGCTACGGCGATCCGCGACATCACGTCCCAGCAGGAGGTTCCGGAAGGTGCGGGACTGCGCATCGCCGCCGACACGTCGGAGGGCTCACTGACACTGAGCCTGGTACCCGAGCCGATGGAGGGCGACCAGGTGGTCGACGCCTCCGGCGCTCGTGTGTTTCTCGACACACAGGCCGCTCTCATCCTCGACGACAAGGAACTCGATGTCGCCGTAGACCCCGGTGGCTCGGTCCAGTTCGCCGTGACCGACCAGCCTGTCTGACCGGCCGCAAGCCTAGGTTCGTTCGCGCTCACCCGGACACCGGCGCGCGCGTCCGGCGTTTGTGGTCGTCCACATCGTCCACACTGGCCCTTCATCATTCGGTTGGCGGGACCTGTGGCGGCGCGGGCCCGGGCCCGGGCGGCGTTACCGGCTCCAGTTGCGGTGCGGCCGACCGGCGCGCGATGAGAAGCACGGCGCCCACAACGAGCGCGATGAGCCCGACGATGAGCAGGATCAGCGGCAGTGTCGTGCCGTACATCTCGATCGAGTTCTTCTTGTCCTGGGCATCCTGGGCCGCGCCGGTGACGCTCTGCTGCGTGAAGGCCGTGGTGACGTCATAGACCGGCAGTGAGGCGAGCGCCCCACCACTGGGTAGCCCGATGGCCGCCTTGCGGATCTCCTCCCGCTGGATGTCCACGACGATCCCGGTCGTCGGCTCGACCCAGAAGGTCGACGTCGACTCGTACGTGTAGCTGAGCGGCACCGGATCACTGAGGCTCGGCATGACCTGGGCGAGTTGTGCCTGGGCCTCCGCCGGTATCGGTAGGACGCTGGTGAGCGCGGCGAGCGCACTCACCGGCAGCGCCTTGGGCAGGGTCCCGAGCACCTGCTCGTCCTTGATCATCGCTGCCTGGGTGTTGGCCTGATAGACGTTTGTCGCCAGCCCGCCCTTCGTGTCCTGGCGGACGTAGCGCAGGGGCGTGGTGCTCTGCGTCTCGTTTACCCACCCGGTGTAGTCCTGCTGTTTGGCACCGATCGGCCAACTGACGGTGAGGCCCTGATGCGGCGTGACGGTCCAGCCGGACGGCACATTGGTGGCCGCCTCCAGGGACGTGCGGTCCACGGCGTAGGTGGCCTCGGTTCCGCCGATCCGCTGCCCGGTCGCCGTGTTGAGGACCCGGGCGTCGGAGACCTGTGCGGCGTCGCCGTCGGTCGCCAGCGCCTTCACCGTCCGCTGTGCGGTTACGGGCACGTTGGTGAGCAGCGCGTTTCGCAGGTCGCCGGTGGCCAGTGCCTGAGGATTGAGCAGCACCTTCGCCGTACCGGTGTATTGACGCGTCGTGTCCGTATCGGCCGGCAACTGCTTTCGCTGCGGCACCACGACCCACGCCAGCACCGCGGCGGCGGCCAGGCACAGCACGCCCAGCACGACGAGCCCGATGCCCCAACCGGTCCTTGCTCGCATGTCCGCCCCCGAGTCAGCACGCGTTCGTGGCCCCATGTCGAGAGTAGTGCGCCTGGCGGTGGTTTCGTCGCGAGTTGGGTCGCGAGACGGCCTGCGCGCTGGGATGGGCCGCATGACGGAACGATAGAGGCGGGGTACGCTATGCTTAACCTACGCTACCGTAACCTACGGTCGCGTAACCACGACGCGCCACGATGGAGTTGCTGTGACGGCCGATCGCCTGTCGACGACCGACCTGCTCCGCGAGATGGAACAGGTCGTCGAGACCAACCTCAACCGGCACCTCGCGACCGCCAAGGAATGGTTTCCGCACGAGTACGTGCCCTGGAGCCAGGGCACCGACTACGACGGCGTACTCGGCGGCGAGGCCTGGGCGCCGGACCAGTCGCCGTTGTCCGACGTCGCCCGTACGTCGCTGATCGTAAATCTCCTCACCGAGGACAACCTGCCGAGCTACCACCACGAGATCGCCACCCTCTTCGGTCGCGACGGGGCCTGGGGCACCTGGGTGCACCGTTGGACCGCCGAGGAGGGTCGGCACGGAATAGCCATCCGCGATTACCTGCTCGCCACCCGTGCGGTCGACCCGGTGGCGCTCGAGCGGGCCCGGATGACCCACATGGCCGCCGGGTTTACCAACGCGTACGCCGATGACACCGCCCTGCACGGGATCGCGTACGTGTCTTTCCAGGAACTCGCCACCCGGGTCGCGCACCGCAACACAGGGCGCATCAGCGGGGATCCACTCTGCGACCAACTGCTCGCCCGGGTAGCCGCGGACGAGAACCTGCACATGGTGTTCTACCGGAACCTGCTCGGCGCAGCGTTCGACCTCGCGCCGAACGAGGCGATGCGCGCGGTCTGCGAGGTGGTGAAGACCTTCCAGATGCCCGGCCACGGCATCGAGAACTTCAGCCGCAAGTCCGTTCAGATCGCCATGGCCGGGATCTACGACTTGCGCATCCACCACGATGAGGTCATCACGCCGGTGTTACGCAACCTCAATGTCTTCGAGCTTGAGGGGCTCTCCGACGACGGGGTGAAGGCACGCGACGAGCTAGCCACTTTCATGGTCGAACTCGACCGGTCGGCGACCCGCTTCACCGAGCGGCGGGACAAGCTCGAGGCCGCAAAAGCGAGCCGGGCCCGCTGAGCCTGCGAGCCGAAAGCAGCTATCCCTCGCTGAGGCGTCGCAAAATATCCTCTCGCCGAGACTCGAGCAGCTTGGCGAACGCCTCCTGCTCCTCCGCGGCCGTAATGGCCGTGGCCATCTCCGCCGGATCGGTCGGGCCGTAGGACCGCTCGCCGATCTGTTCACGCAACTCCGCCGCGGTCTGTCGCAGCCCCGCCAGCTGCTCCTCGACCAGTTGCAACTCGTCGCGAAGCGGGGTATCCGGCCTGTCAGCAGCCATTAGCGGCCATCCTCTCGGGGCCTGGCAACGGATCGAAGTTACCACCCGCAGCATCGCGGTAACGTCGCCCTGGAAAAAGTCACCCGACGGGGACGAGCCGCGCTCACCCGACTCCGGCCGACGGTGTCCAACGTCGTGCCGGCGCGAGGATCGTGTCTGGACAGGGACACTGGAGGGACGGAATGCCACCTACCGCAAGTAAGGCAGAGAAGCAACGGGTACGAGGGCGGTACGAGCATCTGTTCTCCGGCGACGGGGGACAGAGCCAGCCGCTGCTCCATCAGCACGGCGTGGAGATCCAGGAATTCGGCAAGCTGCGACTGCTCCCGATCGCGTTGAGTTTTGAAACGCGGGCGCAGTCGTGCCAGCTGCTCAACCAGATCCTGGCCGACACCCAGATCCTGTACAGCCTCTACAAGAAGCACCATTGGCTGATGCGCGGGCTGACTTTCTACCAGCTACACCTGCTGCTAGACAAGCACGCCGAGGAGCAGTTGGCATTGATCGACCGGGTGGCCGAGCGTGTTCAGACGCTGGGTGGGGTCGCGGTGGGCGACCCCAGGCATGTCGCTGAGATAACCGCGATCCCCCGCCCGCCCAACGGCGTCGAGGAGGTCCCCGCGATGCTGTCCCGACTGTTGGAGGCGCACGAAATCATCATCACGAAGGTGCGCGAGGCAATCTCCAGCACCGACGACAACGGCGACGCCGGCACCAACGATCTGCTGTCCAGCGGGGTGCTGCCCAGCAACGAGATGCAAGTCTGGTTCATGGCCGAGCACCTGGTCGACACACCCCTGATACACGGGTAGCCATGTCTGATCGACCCGAGGGTACGGGAGAGCCGGGACCCGCCTCCTGGGACGACCTGATCGCCCGGCTGTTTCGCACCTCCGAGACGCGCCAACCGGTCTATCGCGTCGACATCGGCCGGCTGATGAGTGCGGAAGCGCGGGATCTGCTGGTCCAAGCCGCGCAGCGGGCAACCGAACTGGGCGCGGCTGACATCGACACGGACCATCTCCTGTGGGCGGCTCTGCGGAGAGACGGCATGCGCAATATGGTTCGGCGGGCCGGCGCCGATCCGGACGCTTTGCTGGCCCAGCTGGAGCGGGATCGGCCGCAGACCGGACAACAACCGCCGAGCGAGCGCCCCCCGGGCGAGCTGGGGCTCACGCTGACGCCGGGGACCAAGCGGGCGCTGCTCCAGGCACACCAGATTTCCCGAACGACCGGGTCCTCCTATATCGGCCCCGAGCACATCCTGATGGCCCTGTCGGTCAACCCGGACACCCCCGCCGGTCGAACGATGGCCGAGGGCCGAGTGGCACCCGATTCGTTGCGCGCGGCGCGCGACACCTCGCCGGCCGGCCCAGGCAGCACCGGCGGTCGGCCCAGCAACACGGCGACCCTCGACCAATACGGACAAGACCTCACTGCGCTCGCCCGGGACGGAAAGCTCGAGCCCGTGGTGGGCCGCGAGGACGAGATCGAGCAGGCCGTCGAGGTGCTCTCTCGCCGCACGAAGAACAACCCGGTTCTCATCGGCGAGGCCGGAGTGGGTAAGACGGCCATCGTGGAGGGCATCGCCCAGCGCATCGTCGAGGGCGACGTTCCGCAGACGCTGAGTGGAAAACGCGTGGTGCAGCTGGATCTCGCCGGGCTGGTGGCCGGTACCCGGTTCCGCGGTGATTTCGAGGAGCGTCTGAAACGGGTCATCGATGAGGTTCGCGTACACAGCGACGAGCTCATCGTGTTCCTCGACGAACTGCACACGCTCGTGGGCGCCGGGGCGGTCGGATCCGAGGGCGGCATGGATGCCAGCAATATGCTCAAGCCGGCCCTGGCCCGAGGTGAGCTGCGCGTGGTCGGCGCAACGACGCTCAACGAATACCGCGGCAGCATCGAGAAGGACGCCGCCCTGGCCCGACGCTTCCAGCCCATCCTTGTCCCGGAACCCAGCGTCGAGGAGACCATCGCCATCTTGCGCGGACTGCGCGACGGATACGAGGCGCATCATCAGGTTCGCTACACCGATGAGGCACTCGTAGCCGCCGCGGAACTCGCCGACAAGTACCTGGCCGACCGGTTCCTGCCCGACAAGGCCATCGATCTCGTCGATCAGGCGGGTGCCCGGGTCAGGCTGCGCGTCGTTGCACCCGCGGCCGGGCGACGCGAGGTCGAGCAGTTCCTCGACCAGCTGCACCGTGACAAGGAACAGGCGGTCACGAACGAACAGTACGAACGCGCCTCGGCGATCCGCGACGAGATGACCGAGGTTCGCCGGCAGCTCGACGCGGCACACGAGGACGGACCGGGCGCGCCTGTGGTCGACGTGGAGGACATCGCCGAGGTGGTGTCGCGCGCGACCGGCATCCCGGTAAGCCAGCTCACCGAGGAGGAGCGGGAGCGGCTGCTGCGGCTGGAGTCCCATCTGCACCAGCGCGTTATCGGCCAGGATGAGGCCGTACGCGCGGTGGCCGAGGCGGTGCGCCGATCACGAGCCGGCATGGCGGATCCAAACCGGCCCGTGGGCAGTTTCCTATTCCTCGGGCCGACCGGTGTGGGCAAGACAGAGCTGGCCCGCGCCCTCGCGGAGGCTCTGTTCGGCGACCGGGACCGCATGGTGCGACTGGACATGAGCGAGTTCCAGGAACGCCACATGGCCAGCCGCCTGGTGGGCGCACCGCCGGGCTACGTCGGGTACGAAGAGGCCGGGCAGCTGACCGAGGCGGTACGCCGGCGCCCGTACGCGGTGATCCTTCTCGACGAAATCGAGAAGGCTCATCAGGACGTGTTTAACATCCTGCTCCAGGTTCTCGATGATGGCCGCCTCACGGACAGCCAGGGACGAACCGCCAGTTTTAGGAACGCCGTACTCGTCATGACCAGCAACGTCGGCTCGGACCTCATCGCCGGACACCGGCAGCCCCTGGGCTTCTCCGGGCCACCGGGAGATCAGGAGTCCGGTGCGGGCGTTCCAGGTACGGATCCAGCCCTGCGGGAGCAGCTGATGCGCCGCATCCGCGAGCATTTCCGGCCGGAGTTCATCAACCGCATCGACGAGATCATCGTGTTTCATCGTCTCGAGATCGAGCAGCTGCGCCAGATTACTGAGCTGATGCTTGAGGAGACCCGGCGCCGCCTGCACGCGCAGGACACCACCATCGAATTCACCCCGGCGGCCATCGACTGGATCGCCGAGAGCGGTTACGAGCCGGAGTTCGGCGCGCGCCCGATGCGCCGTACCATCCAGCGAGACGTGGACAATCGACTCTCCACAATGCTCCTGGGCGGCGAGCTGGCGCCGCGAAGTCAGGTCACTGTGGACGCACGCGACGGTGAACTGGTCTTCGACGCCCGCAAGCGCGATCAGCCCGAGCAGCCAGGCTAGGGAGACGCGCTGGGGCTCGGTTCGACGCTCTGAGTCGCCGAGGGCGCCGGCGACACCGGCGGAGCGGCGGGCGGCGTCGGCGTCGGCGTCGGAGCGGCGGTCGGCGTCGGCGTGGAGGATGACGACGGGCTTGGCGGCGGCGTCGGTGGAGGGGTGGGTGCCGAGGCGGTCAGGGTCGGCGGCTTCCTCGAAGCGGGCGCGGAGGTCGCCTTGATCGGGGTCGCCCTCGAGATAGTGAAGGGCCTTTGGGTGGTGGAGGCGACCGAGGCGGGCGTGGCCGGGGGTACCGGCGTCGTCACCGACGCTGTGGGCGCCGGCGCGGGGGGCGCCGACGCCGGGGGCGCCGGACTCGGTGTCGCCGTCTCGAGGAGAAACTCGGTCGGCATCGGGAGCCGGGGCATGCTGCGGGAGGCGGTGTCGGAGGTCCGCGCTGGCGTCGCACGGTCATGGCCAACCTGGTCGTTTATGGTCAGCGCGATGCCGATGCCGGCGCCGGCGACGACGACAGCGCTGAGGACACGAAACGTCGCGCGGCGAACCGGCTCGTCGCGGCGGTGGGAGGCGACCACGGGGTCTCCCTAGCTTTTGATCAGGGACTACGCGGGGAGGGCGCACTGGTCTTTGACCATGCCCGCGCCCGGCCGCACACCCAAGTTGATGGCGGCAACAGTGAGCGATGTCACAGCTAATCGGCGAAATAAGGATGAGAGTCCTGGATAGCTCGCATATCGGAAATGCCGGTTAACGGGCGATGCTGGCGTGTGGAGTGAACGGCGCACCGTGTCCCGGAATGATCAGGCTTGGCGCGAGGGCGAGCACCTGCTCCCGCGAACGTCGCAGCACCGCTCGGTCTGGCGCGTACGGATCCTCGGCCGGACCATCCGCGTGCCACCACAGGTGCGTGAGCACCGTCAAACCTGAGTCGGTCTGCACCAGCGTGGTGATGTCCTCGGCCGAGTGACCCGGTGTGCGCAGCAGCCGGACGGAGTCACTGAGCCCCGACTCGTCGTCGTGCCGGTCGATCCAGAGATCGGCCACGTAGGTGGCCATGAAGTCGTGTACCCGGGCCTCGGGAAACAGCGCCGCGTTGAGCGTATGGTCCGGATGGTGATGGCTGAGCACGATGTCGGTCACCGCGCCCGGATCCACGCCGAGGTTGGCCAGCGGATCGAGGATGGCGCCACGGTTGGCGACCATGCCCGGGTCGACAACGATCAGGCTTTCGCCGTCGCGAATCAGAGTGACCGTACTGGCCACCCGATCGCCCACGTATCCGTTCGTAAGGACGTGCACCTCGGCAGTCATTCGTGGATCTTGGCACTTCATGGTGGTTATAGCCACCACCAAGTACCAAGATCCTTTTGTCGAGCCATCTAGGACGGTAGGTCGAAACGGTAACAACCTGACAAATGATGCGCTAACGTCATCGCTGTAATGGTGGGTCGACGACGGGGGCGAATCTCATGACCACCGGCGGAGGTAACCCGTCCACCTGGGGCACACCGGACGACGAGTCTTGGCCGTCGGTGGCAGACGTGCCAGTGACAGAACGGGCCGTAGCGGAGGACTCCGCGATGGCGCTGTCCGAGATGGAGCTGGGGGCGGCCGAAGCCCAGACCTCGTTGCCCGAGGACGGGCATACGCACCCGGCGCGACTGGCTCTGGGCATGGCGGTGCTTGCCGCAGAGCGCTTGCGCCCAGGGGCGCCGACCAGCGAGGCGTTCGTAACAGGTGTGGGCCTTCTCCAGCAAGGCGCCGCCGAGGCGCGGACTTTGGCCAGACGCGTGATGGGCCCACCCACCCGGATGGCGTCACGGACGGTCGGCTGGGCCTCCGGCCTACCCGGCTCCGAACGGCCGCGACGGTCATTCTCGCGTTCCCGCGATCTGCTGAGCCGGGTTGTATCCGAGGCGAAGAAACGCGGAGAGGCCACCGTGGCCGCCGGCCGCGCGGACGCGTCCGCGTTCGTCCAGGCGAGCGTGACGGACGGCATCGCGTGGGCCCAAACACAGGCGGTGCCGCAGATCGTCGACGGCATGCTGCCGCACCTGATGGATGATGTCGTGCCACGCCTTATCGACGGGGTCATGCCGGAGATACGCACCCGCGTCCTGCCGGCCGTCATCGACGACCTCACCCATGACCCTCGCCTACGTGACCTGCTGTTGGAACAGAGCAAGGGCGCGGTCGGCGAGGCTACGCAACACCTTCGCGCCACGACGGCCACCGCCGATGATCGGGTCGAATCCGCAGTCCGGCGCCGGGGGCGCAACCAGCCGCCTACAGACCGTCCGGACTCGAACGTGATCGATGAGGCCAACGCTCGCACCAACGACAGGTGAGCCTTGCTGCCGCCACCAGTGCTGCGCAACGCGTACGCCGGGCTGGTCTCGCGAATCGCCGCTCTGGTCATCGACGTCGTGGTACTCACCGTCACTGCGCTCGCCATCAGCACGCTGCCCACGCTCGCGTGGGAGCAGGTCGTCCTTCGCCCCGTTCCGGGCTGGCTCACCGCCGGCTCCGCGGCGGCGGCGGCGCTACTACCATGGGCCTACTTCACTGCTTGCTGGTGGCTGACCGGCCAAACAGCAGGCGACCTCCTGTTCGGCATCGCTGTGCGGAACCGAGACGGGGGCGATGTCTCTTTCCCCCAGTCGGTCGCGCGCGCCGCGGTCGGCCTCCTCTTTGCCCCACTGTGGATGATCGGCCTGCTCGGGGTGCTCTGGGACGAACGTCGCCGTGCCTGGCATGACCGGTTGTTCCGGACGGTCGTGCGCTACACGGCCACCTCACACAGACGAGAGGTCTCCGGGCTGGCGGACGGTGTTTCTCCAGAGTGGATGTCACGAAGGGCTGCCGACGGACCATAACCGCGTGACTCGTGGGGCAGCCGTGGCGGGCGCGTCTCGTGGGACTATCCGCTCGGGCTCGTCCGATCGAATGGTTCGGAGTTCGGGTCCTGACGAGGGTTAGCCGTGGATAGGCTCCGCAACGCCCCGTTACCTCATGGCAGGCACGGGCGGCGACGGAGGATCGATGCCCATTGGAGCGACGGCGGCCACGGCGACCGCGCCGCCGGACCCTGGTGTCCTCCTTCGGTCACGCCAGTACCTCGGGCTCCTAGTGCTCGCCGCCGTGATCGGGGTACCAATATCCGCGGCGGCGTACGGCTTTCTCGCCTTGATCCACTACGTACAGGACTGGGTCTTTGATGACCTTCCCGGGGGGCTCGGGTTCGACGGTGCACCGGTCTGGTGGCCGTTACCCGTGCTCGTAGTGGCGGGCTTGCTGGTGGGGCTGGCCATCCGCTACCTACCCGGCGAGGGTGGCCACAAACCGGCCGAGGGGTTCAAGGCCGGACCGCCGACCACACCGATCGAACTCCCCGGGGTTGCGTTGGCCGCACTTGCGAGCCTCGGCCTCGGAGTGGTGCTCGGACCCGAGGCACCGCTCATCGCACTCGGCGGCGGACTCGCAGTCTGGGCCGTACACCTCGCCAAGCGCGACGCTCCCCCGAACACGGTCGCGGTCGTGGCCGCGGCCGGAAGTTTCGCCGCAATCAGCGCACTGCTCGGCTCGCCGCTTCTCGCTGCGTTCCTGTTGATGGAGATATCGGTGCTCGGTGGGCCAATGCTCGGGGTGCTCCTGATCCCCGGCCTGCTCGCCGCCGGCGTCGGTTCGCTCATCTTCGTGGGTCTCGGCGACTGGACCGGGCTCGGCACGCTCTCGCTGGCGATCCCAGACCTTCCAGCCGTCGGGCAGCCCGACATCGCCGACTTCGGTTGGGCTGTCGTGATCGGCCTCGCGGCCGCGCCTCTCGGTGCCGGGATTCGGTGGCTCGGTCTCCTCCTCCAACCTCGCGTGGAGCGAAGGATGCTGCTCCTCACCCCAGTTGCTGGTGTGGCGATCGCACTGCTTGCCATCATCTTCGCTGAGGCAACCGGAAAGAGCTCTTCCGAGGTGCTGTTCTCGGGGCAAGAAGCCCTCGGGCCGCTGCTCAATCAGAGCGGCAGCTACTCGGGCGCGGCGCTCCTGTTACTCATCGTCTGCAAGG
>Ga0184625_10000071_pt1 | contig 26099 bp, 28 predicted proteins | sample PLM3_30_b1_FD_133151 | JGI IMG/M metagenome (GOLD analysis project Ga0184625, IMG submission 133151) | Groundwater sediment microbial communities from an aquifer in East River, Colorado, USA - PLM3_30_b1 | ecosystem: Environmental > Terrestrial > Soil > Riparian zone | place: USA: East River... | reverse complement strand
TAAACTACGATTCATTATCGCAATGTAAAGTATTCCACTATAAATATTATTCTGAGATAAGAATAAAATATTTTAATTTAATTTAGCTAAATATTAATTAGAATTTTTATATTAAAAAATAATAATATTTATTCTACATCTATTAATTGCTAAATTAGATGCCAATTTTACCTATTGATTCTGGAAGATATGGTAGCAATGAAATAAGAAACATTTTTGAAGAAGAAAATAGACTCCGGTATCAACTTGATTTTGAAGCCGAAGTTGCTTTATTCCAGGGTAAACTCAATATCATTCCTCTCAATGCTTCAAAAGAAATTTCTAAAATAGCAAGATCAAACAAGATCACACTAAAGAAGATTAAGGACCTAGAATCAATTAGTGAGCATGATACAGCTTCGATAGTGCAAGCTATTAGTGAATATTGCTCACCTTCAACAAAACCTTGGATACATTATGGATTAACCAGTAATGATGTTGTTGATACATCTACGTCAATGCAATTAAAAGACGCATTTGAAATAATTGAACCAAAAATTTCAAAATTAATTTCACTATTGATTAGTAAGGTAAGGAGATATAATACGTTATCTTCCGTAGGAAGAACTCATGGACAGCATGCAAGCATAATCTCATTTGGACTAAAGTTTGCAATATGGGTAAATGAACTTTCACATCATATAGAGAGAATTGAAGAAGGTAAGAAGAGATTTCTATTATGCAAAACGTTAGGAGTAGTTGGAACAGGTTCATTAATGGGATCAAAAGCATTGGATGTTCAAGACAATGTGGCCAAGTCGCTCGGACTTTATTCTATAGAAGCTGCAACACAAGTAATACCCAGAGAAAGATTAGCAGAAGTTCAGTTTATTATTTCATTAATAGGATGTACATTGGATAAAATGGCAACAGAAATAAGAAATCTGCAGAGAACTGAAATAGGTGAAGTTGAAGAACCTTTTAAAAAAGGTCAGCTGGGGAGTAGCGCAGTTCCAGTAAAAAGGAATCCTATTAAGAGTGAAAGAATATCATCACTGGCAAGAATTCTTCGTTCCTTTTCAAATATCTCTCAAGAGAATATTTCATTATGGCATGAAAGAGATCTATCAAATTCTGCAAATGAGAGATTTACAGTTCCAATGGGTGTCATTCTTTTAGATGAAATGTTAAACAGTATGATAAAGGTAATTGAAGGATTAAGTGTAAATAGGCAAAAGATTTTAGATAATATAAATATAACAAAAGGAAGAATTTATGCAGAATTCATTCTTGAAGCGCTTGTTAAAAAAGGGATTTCTCGAATGAATGCATATGATAGCATACAACATGTTGCTTTTGAAACACTTGCAAATGATAAAGATTTTGAAGAAGCAATAATGCAGGATCCTTCTATTGGAGTGAATTTAAACAAGAAGGAATTAAGAATGATATTTGACCCAAACACTCATCTAGCTGCATCAGCAAAAATAATAAACAATGTCATAAAAAAAGCCGAAAAAATACGTAAAAATTACAAAATGCGTTAAACGATTTTCTTATAATTTTTGTGAATCAACGAACCGTATTGAAATGCTTTTTTTCTTCTTATTATAACTTCTGGTGGTACTTCAAAAGATAACGCTATCTTTCTAATGATATGCTTTCTCAAAACATCATCGTAGCTTACTATTTTATTATAAATTGGAAATTTCATTGCGATAGAAATAAATCCTTTTGAGAGAAATGGTTGTAAAAGACTGATATGATATTTTTCTGCTACTTGTTTTATTTCATTTATTAATTCTAATTCATTTAAGATCTTTGATTCAATAGTCTTATTAATAGTATCAATACCTTGATTAAATATGTATCGAAAATTGTTGTATCCACAAAAGAGTTCATCAAATCCGTTAGCTGTGAGTACAACATCCAGGTTGTTTTTGCTTGCCAATTGAGCTATGTAACTAAACGCAATGCAATTTTCTATATGAGATAAATTTCTACAAGATATTTCATTTTTAATTTTTTTTGAAAATGTAGTAAAATCATCTTTGTTTATTTCTAAAAATCTGTGATTCATATTAATTTTATGCGATATTGATTTTGAAAATTCTATATCATGAGAATCAGGGAAACCTACTGTTAATAGTGTAGTATTGATATTCATATTTTTACAAATCATTGCAAGTAAAGTACTGTCTATTCCACCTGAAAAAGCAATGCCAATTGTATCGATTCCTCTCAAATTTTCATCTACTGTTGCAAATAATGCATCAATAAGGTCGGAATTGTACAATACATTCTAACTAAAATTAAATTCATTTATGTTTTGTCATGATAGTTATTCAGAACTCTTTCTACCTGCTATCACTTTTATTGCTAAATATTATAAGTAACTATAGTAATGAGAAAGCATCTATTTAATTTGATAAAATCATTTTCACATCAAAATTTTCCAAAGTAGAGAATCGTTATTTTTATCAAGTCTTCTGATGTTTTTTAAATATTTCTATACCATTCTAAAATCATTCCCGGTATTGGAAAAAAATTATGAATTCAAATCTATCGGTGAATATTCAACTGGAATAAAACAATTGTATCAGATATATTCGGTTAATCTAGTTTGATGATGTAAATAATTACTAATCAAGAAGATCTGATAATAATTTGCATATCTAAGATAATTGTATTTTAGTAACATAAATAATGGTACAAAACATTGAAACACTAAATTAGTGAAAGTGGATATGGCATTGAGTTCTGGTGATCCTCGTGGGCCATAAATGATGAGGTTATGTAAATTTGATGAACGTCTGATGCTATTGAACTCGACGCTGGTTATAATAGGCAATCAGTAATATTGCCATCTTGAAACTAAATACTATATGATTCAATGGAAACTAAAAACGGTCAATTATTGATTATACAATTTATATATTTATTGAAAATTTTGTAATTTCTAACTCATCGAAAAAGGTAACTTGTATATATCTGGATTCCTTTGAAATAAAATAAATGAAGAAAACAATTCTGGATGAAGATCTCAAATATATTGATAGAAAGGGAAATTTGTTAAGGAGTAAGACAGAATTATCTTTCTCAAGATTACTTTCATTCTTAGAAAAAGATTATCAATATGACTTTAAAATAAAGCTGATGAATGGAAAGGAAATTCTTGTTGATTTCAAGGTTGATAACAAGTACATTGAAATTTTAGATTCTGAGAAAGACCGAGATAAATTCAATGAAATAAAAAATATTAATCCTGATCTTGATATCATAGCTATTGGTAAATCAAAGTTCGGTGTCAAATCAGGTGATTTTGAAACAATTTCTTTTATTGATTCTGAGCGGGATCAAATAGGATCTATATTTTTAGAGGATTCATCATTAGCATTTGACTATGCCCATATATTACCACTCGTTGAAAAATGTTCTATCTTACATGGGCATACATCTACTGTTATGGTAGAGATTATTGGAAAAATGGTGAACAACTTAGTAATCGATTTTAGTGAGGCAAAAAGAATTATCAAAGATACGCTTTCAACTCTTGATCACAAGTTCTTTATTAATAAGAAATATGTTTACAAAGAAGATAGCATTCATTATTACGTGTCATTTGACGGTCCACGCGGATTTTTCAATTTGCAGCTTCCTAAAGATACAACCTTTCTTATGCCTGGAGAAGCAACGGTTGAGAATCTTTCATCCATAATAATAAAGCTATTGTCCTCAAAAATGCCTCCAAATATAGAAGCTTTGGGTGTTTATATTTATGAAGGTGTAAATAAGGGCGCACATATTTTGGCTAACATTAAGTGAATTTAGAAAATTTTCCTAATTGTAGTAATATCAATGTCGGTTCATTACTATTAATGAAAATATTTGGTGCTTTACTCTAATACTTTTTTGAAGCATGAACTTAAATACAAGCCTACTAGTGGATTAGTTCAAACCTAAACATGCAACAAAAAATTGATGAAAAAATATGGAATTCAAATATTGAAAATATTATTTTGAAAAAATGGAATGAGGAAAGAATCTATGATTTTAAGGTTTCTAGCAAGAACAATTATGTAATTGATACGCCTCCTCCATATCCATCAGGAAGGCCTTGGCATATAGGCGCAGCAGCACATTACGCACAAATCGATATGATAGCACGCACAGCAAGAATGTTTGGAAAGAATGTTTATTTTCCAATAGGTATAGACAGAAATGGACTTCCAGTAGAGATTTACACTGAAAAAAAACACAAGATCAAGATGAGGCAGACAGACAGAGAGGAATTCCTTAATCTTTGCAAGATGTCTCTTGATGACCTAGAAAAAGGAATGATTCAAATCATGAAAAGTATTGGTCTTAGTGCAAATTTTGAAGAATATTATAGAACTGATTCGACTGAATATCGCTCGTTAACTCAAAGTACATTTATTAATCTATGGAAAAGAGGACTAGTCTACTCTGCGAATAGACCAAATAATTATTGCCCAAGCTGTGGAACTACAATAGCAGATGCAGAAATAACTTATGAAGAAAGGAAGACAAATCTAGTTTACTTGAAGTTTAAATTAAAAAACACAAATGAAGATCTGATCGTAGCTACAACAAGGCCTGAACTAATTTTTGCCTGCCAATGTGTTATAGTAAATCCAAACGATACCAGATATGGGAAGCTACACAATAAGGAGGTTATCCTACCTTTGTTTAGCAGAGAAGTAAAGATATTGCCACATCATTCAGCAAAATCAGATTTTGGTTCGGGTGCTGTGATGGTTTGTAGCTATGGTGATCTTAATGATGTACAATTATTTAGAGAATTGGGATTAAAAGAAATTGTCGCCATAGATCAATATGGTAGGATAAGTGAAAATGGAGGTAATTATTCCAAGTTAATTATAGATGATGCAAGAAAAAAAATTATTGAAGATTTGAAAAATAGTAATTACATTGTAAAGGAAGAATTGATCTTGCATAGGATTCCAATGTGCGAAAGAAGTAAGTCTCCGGTAGAAATAATTCCAATGCAAGATTATTATATAAAACAACTTGATTTTCTTCCCAAACTTAGAGAATTTTCATATTCCCTCAAATTTTATCCAGAATCTCACAGACAGATATTATTGAATTGGTTAGATTCTCTTGCAATAGATTGGCCTATATCCAGAAGGAGATTTTACGGTACTGAAATTCCAATATGGTATTGTGGCAGTTGTAAAGAGCCGATTTTACCTGAACCTGGAAAATATTATAAGCCTTGGAAAGATAAAGCCCCTTTTGATAAATGCTCTAAATGTGGATACGACAAGTTTAATGGGGATGAAAGAACCTTTGATACATGGATGGATTCGAGTATATCACCTCTATTTGTAACTAAATATAGTAAAGATAATGAATTTTTTTCAAAAACTTTTCCAACGCAAATAAGACCACAAGCAAAAGATATTGTGAGAACATGGTTATATTACACTATGTTACGATGTTATCAATTAACAGAAAAACTTGCATGGTCTGATGTCTGGATTATGGGATATGGTGTTGATGAATATGGAGAAAAGATGAGTAAGAGTAAGGGAAACGTAATTGATCCTTTTCCAATAATTAATAAGCATGGAGCAGATACTTTTAGATTCTGGTCAGCAATTGAAGCAAATCATGGTCAGGACTTTAGATGCTCAGAACAAAAAATAGTAGAAGCACAAAAATTTTTAACCAAGTTATGGAATATCGGAAGATTTGTATCTTCTTTTGAATTCATTTCCTCATACGAATCTGATTTACTAACTTCAGATAAATGGATTTTAGGAGAATTATCAAATTTAGTTGTTGGATGCATCAAAGGTTATAAAGAATATAACTTCTTTATTCCTGCTTCACAAATAAGAGAATTCACCTGGAATATTTTCGCTTCTCACTATCTTGAATTAGTAAAATCGCGCGCATATAATGACAAAGTTCCAAATAATAAATATTCTGCATTATACGCTCTCCATAAATGTTTTTCAGTAATATTGTTACTACTAGCTCCAATATGCCCCTTTATCACAGATAAATTATGGACTACAATTTATTCTAATGAAAGCGTTCATTTACAAAAATTTCCTATCCAGAGTAATGATTATGGAGATATGTGTAAATTTACTAAGGCTATAATTGATTTCAATTCATTAATATGGACGAAAAAAAGGGAATCGACAAATGAAATTGGTAAACGATATTCACTAAGAGATCCTATAAAAGCTGACATTCCCGCTGAATTATATCAATTTAAGGACGATCTAAAAGAAATGCATAATATTCAAGTTTAATTTCATAAATGAGTTCTAATTTCATGAAGGCTGTTCCCCTTTATAGTCATGGTAATGTGGATGTATTAAAATATGTAGAAAATTTTCCAACTCCAGTACCAAAGTCAACAGAGACTCTAATTAGGGTAAAATACTGCGGGATTAATCATCTTGATATTTGGACAAGAAAGGGAATTCCTGGTATATCTATTAACTTACCTCACATTTGTGGAAGCGATATTGTTGGAATTCTAGAGAAAGATTATTCTAATTATTCTGCATTTCCCAGAGGATCAAGGGCTCTAATATATCCTGGAATTAGCTGTAATCATTGTGATTTTTGTAAGAATGGAAATGAAACATTATGTAAAGATTTTTCAATAATTGGCGGTTTAAGCAATTACAATGGTGGTTATGCTGAATTTGTCGCTGTTCCTAAAACAAATATCATACCTATACCTCATGAAATAAGCGATGAGCAAGCTGCTATACTTTCAATTTCATATTTGACTGCCTGGAATATTATTAAGAAATTACAATTAAAGAAAGACGATACCGTATTAGTGTATGGAGCTTCCGGTGGTCTGGGAATGGCCATGATTCAGATTGCAAAAGCACTTGGAATAAAAACTATAAGCACTATATCTGACGATTCTAAATTGAACTTTGCATATAGTCTTGGGTCTGATTATGTAATAAATCGGAATAAGAAAGAAATAGTATTAGAGATAGAAAACATAACTCATGGTTTAGGAGTTGATGCAGTTGTGGATAATGCTGGTCAGAAGACTATAACCACGAGCATAAACTCTGTTCGAAGAGGCGGTAAAATTGCAATGTGCGGTACAACCACAGGAAATGTTGCAAGTTTTCAGATAAGATCGTTATATTCAAAGCAGATTCATATATATGGTATTTTGATTGGATCAAAATTACAGTTGTTAGAATTAATTGAATTTATTAATGTAAGAAAAATTTTGTCAAGAATTGATTCCATCGTCTCATTATCTGAAGTACAAGATGCCCATAATAGATTAGAAAGAGGAGAACAATTGGGGAAAATTTTGATCAAAATATAATAAATTTATTCTTGATCACTAAATTAAATTAATTTACTAATCTTTTACACCGTGTCTTTTTCTACATAATTATTCTATTGTCTTGGAATTAATATATAATTGAACTTTCCTAACATTTTGACTTTTTAATTTATGTCTCTACTTTAGGTAAATTCCATTGTAACTTAATAGATATTAATCTAATGCATGTTGTAACGAAAATTACGGCAATCGCTGTAAATTCAAATTGTAGTTTTACGTTTACCAATATAAGGAATAAAATGACACCTATGAAACTTGCTAATGCATAGACTTCCTTGGTAAAAACAATTGGGGGTTCTCTTACAAGTACATCTCTCAAGATTCCCCCGCCAAAAGCTGTCAACAAACTTGAAATTACGATTAATACGAAATTTGTACTAAAAAGAGAGTAGGCAATTGAAGCTCCTGTAAAAGTAAAAACTCCAAGACCTATAGCATCAAAAATATTGAACATATTTTCATATTTTTTTATTCTATGATATAGAAAAAAAATAATAATTGCAGCAATTGTGGTCAGAGCTATGTGAATAGTATCTGAAAAATTATATGGCGGAAAAATTCCCAAGATTGTATCTCTCATTACTCCCCCAAGAAGGCCTGTTGTAGTTCCAAGAATTATTATGCCCACAATATCATACTTGTGTTCTATTGCTCTGAGTGCACCAGTTACTGCAAACGCCATAGTTCCAAATAGATCTAATACGAAAATTATTATTGAAAAACTGGTGTCTAAATTAAACACCTAATAACTGCTGATTAATAGGTTCAAAAAATAAACATTTTGTATTGCTACCAAGTTAGATCATTGTTTTTTTCCATTTAACATTTCCAATATATCTTCTGCAATGTCGATTGATGTATGGGAATTAATATTTGGTTCCATTGTTACAAGCAAGATATATTTATCTATGTAAAATGTAAGAATTGATATCTTGTCTCTTTCAACGTAAGCAAACCTTGATCTGCCCATAGTACTGTCAAATCTTTCTCTCATAGATTTACGTAACGCTGTATGCGTAAGATAGAGTTCCTCATTGTTTTCGTCCATTATAGAATTTATGCCTCCTCTCATTCCTCCAACAATAGGTAATCCTGTATCATCAATAATCGCTACATAGCGAATGTCGTCGTTCAGATTGAATATTGATTCACATAGCTTTGAATAATCCATAGATTGAGAAAATAGGGACTATTTATTATATTTTTGATTGTCAAATACTTTCAGCAAACCTAAAAATACTTTTTTAAAAGGTATCTGAGACCAACATTGACTTTAGAGATGTAATGGGTTTATTTCATGAATAATTACCATTGTTTATTTTACATATTTTGTCGATAAATTCAACAATAAGTGTGCTAGTGTCTTCATTTTTTTTCATATAATAGTAGAGCTCTTCAGTTGCAGCATGATGATCCACACCTATATTTTGCGCTAATTGAACCGAGATCAATGATAACAATAATTTACGTAAGACCATCTCTACTCCGTAGTTTTTTATTTCAATCAATGATTCAGAAATAATATTTTTGATATTTGCATCAATATATCTGTCCTTTGCTTCCCTACTTTTGATTGAAAATTGAACTCCCATAAGTCTATCCTTCATATGTATTTTTTCTACCATTTCGATAAATTTTTCATTTAATTGTGAATCTTGGTATAATACTTCAGATAATAGGTCTGTTGCATCAGATTCATTTAAAGATAGAGTTTCAATCAGTTTAAACAATATATGACATGATGCACATCCGCCATTTTTTATCAAGGAAGAATTCGAAATAACTCCGGTGATTTCTAAATCAATTACCTTCCTAGCACTATCAAGCTGATCTTTGATAGACATAAAAAGAATAAGATGGATACTCCTTAAAACTTTATAATTTATTAAAATCAGTTTTTGAATAGTCTAAAGTGTGGTTAATTTACATTTACTTCTACATCATTATTCAAAATAATTAATATTATTTTTTATCTTTGGAATTATCTCTTCTGTCATAATGGAATCAATATGAGGTTCTTCAACATCAACTGTAAGTAAAACATAATATTTGTTATTTATAGGAGTAACAATTCTTATTAGTTTTTCATATTTTCCTAAAGAATAAACGAGTTTTCCTAATTTATCTTGGAATTTTAATCTTGACTTGTGCCTAGTTATTGCATTCAATGTATACTCTTGATTTTCTTCACGAGTCATTAATGCCTCAAGTCCTTCTCTTCTTGTTATATTCAGTAAGTTGCCTTCAGAGTCAGCTATGGCAATCCATCTTAATGTTGAACTGATTTTTAATATTTCCTTTGAAAGATTTTCAAAAAAATCTTTATTTGTATTGGGCATTAATATGAAATTAAAGTAAATCTAAAATATAATGTTATTTGCCTAATATATTATCCTCTTGTAAAAAAGTTGGCAGATTGCATCGTAATTTCAAAAGTTAAAGTTAATTTTCATCTATTTGTTTGCGATGTTTGCGATGGATATTGCGAATTATTTTCATTCATATAAAATATAAAATGGACGTCAGTACTTCATATCATTGGTTAGTGAATATCGGGCCATAGATGGATTTGCAACTGCCGAAGGTACAAGAAAATTTATGGAAAATGCTATTAAAAATAGTGTACCACACTCACACTTTCGTTCTTTTGATAACCTTAATTTGACAAGTTTGGGAATGGGTACTTATTTGGGTCAAAATACAATACAAGATGATAAGGATATCGAAAATGCAATTTATGAGGCTGTAAAGTCGGGTGCAATGAATGTAATCGATACTGCGATCAATTATCGTTCTATGAAATCAGAAAAAAATATTGGGCATGCAATGAAAAGATTAATTGATGATCAAATTATTTCACGAAACCAAGTTTTTATATCAACAAAAAATGGATACATTACCAATGATGGGGATTATCCTACAATTGATGTACTTGAATATATGCATAAAATGTTTATTTCGCAAGGAATAATAGATTCTAAAGATATAAGCTCGGGTTATAATGTGTTAAATCCCAATTATATTCGTAAATGTATTGATAAATCATTGATAAATATGCAACTTGACACTATTGATCTTGTTTATATTCATAATGCATATGAGAGTTGGGTTGAAGATGTAACTAGATATGAGTTTGATGAAATGATTCAGAAGGTTTTTCAAGTTTACGAAGAATATCGGTTGAACAACAAGATCAAATATTACGGAATGGCAACATGGACATGTTTTAGATTGCCTGAGAAGGAAAGAGGATATCTTTCTTTGGAAGAAATGGTAAAAATAGCAGAAAATGTAGGAGGAAAAGACCATGGCCTCCGTTTTATACAACTTCCATACAACCTAGCGTATAGAGAAGCTTTTTTACTCAAGAACCAATTTGTAGGTGCAGATAGTAATCTTACTATTTTAGAAGCTTGTAATAAATTAAACATCGGAGTTTTTACTAGTGTACCATTATTACAAACAAAATTGTTAGGTGCTAACATACCAGACTACCTAGGATATAGCAATCAATTATTAAAAATAGTACAAATAACCAGATCCACTCCTAATGTAATTGCTCCATTAATTGGACAGAAGAAATTCCATCATGTTAGAGAGAATATAGAAATTGCAAAAGTGGCACCACTAAATATTTCAGAGTTCAATGATGCAATCAAAATTTTCAATTAACAGATAAATCCCAATCTAGAAAAAACAATCATGTTACCAATTGATTAACCATAAAAGTATAAGAAATATCTTGAAATCTATATCTATTTAGATTGATTTTTTCTAAAATAATAGATTTATGTAATCTATGTAATCAAACACCTAACTTTGCCAAAATCTACATATTTTATAAAACTGCTATGGTAATCACATTATCACCGCGTATCAATGTATCACCTATTTGTGATTCTTCTGGGTTGTTATTGTTTGTCTGTTCTATCATCTCTATAGCATCGATTATCACGATATTCATTTGTTTGTCAAATCCTTTAATTTTTCCTCTTACTGATCTTCTTCCTTTGAGTTTAACTAATACATTTTTCCCAACACTTTCTTGAAGTAACTGAGTTGCAATTCCTTCTTCAGACATTTTTGTTTTCATTTGCATACTAGACCAATATTAATTCTTTGGATTTAAGCAAGAAAACTTAAAGCATTAAATTCAATACTTGATATGGCATCGCATATCTTGTGATTACTACTTTGCTTTCTCTTGTCAATTTTGTAACTTCATAATTAATTAAGGAAAAATTATGAATGGATTGACTTTATCCTAAAATAATCAATAATATTAATCATTTTACTAAACAAGGATATAAGCTAGAGTATACCAAATTTGCATATTGCTTATTCCTTAAGTTCAGTAGAACAGAGGTATTCCTTTGATTTTTATAAATAAAAATCTTGTAATTAAATATGGTTACAGCCCCTATTTGATCGGCATGTAAATCAAGTCTAAGTTTTCTTTATAATGTTTCTAAAATGCTCCAAATTCTTTGAAATATCTTCGTTCCATTTCTCTTCAGTGTAACCATGGACTTTAATTCCATGTTCTTTTGCATTCTGAAGTAATTCTTCCTCAGTTTCTCCGTACATAGTATGAGTACAAACTGGATCCCCTGCATCCTTACAGTTTATTGAGAGAGTCAATGCAAATAATATTCTAATAAACTATTTAAATTTTATCGTGATTTTATTATCTATTGATTTTGAAGAAATACTAAAATCTAATATCATAGGGAAATTTTTTGATTAAAAATTAGAAGTTACTTTATTTGGTCTTAATCTATAACCAACTTTATTCATAGTAACCAATCAATTTCATAACCTGAAATAAGCTAGATTAATTATTATAACACAATTGTTTTATTTACTATGGAACCATTTGAATAAAGAAATTAAATATGCGCTAGAATATCATCAGGAAACAAAACATTCCGAAGTTAGTATTAGATCATCCAACCATTACCTAGATTGGGATAATAAACCACAACCATTTAAATTTTATACTAGTATTCCGTCAATGCCTCTTCCAGTAGATTTTCCCATACCGACTTTGGATGTTACCATGAAAGATACAGATCATATATCCTCTTCAGATAATACTATAATAAATAGTAAATTATTGTCATCTTTACTTTTTTTCTCTTCAGGAATTACAAGGGAAATCAAGTTTCCGCATGGGAGATATTTTATGCGTGCTGCGCCTGCAACTGGTGCATTATATCCAATTGAATTGTATATAGTATCTGAAAATATTACTGGATTGCAAGCAGGTGTGTATCACTTTTGCCCTGGTCTGTTCACTCTAACGAAATTGAGAAGTGGTGATTATAGACTGCTTCTATCTGAGGCTGCCGGTTATGACCAAGTAATAAGGAATTCGCCATTTACCATAATTCTTACCTCCATTGCATGGAGAAACGCTTGGAAATATCAGGCTCGTTCCTACAGACATTGGTTTTGGGATTCTGGAGTAATTACTGCTAATTTACTTGCTACTGCCATGTCTTTTGGCTTGGATACCAAATTGATACTGGGATTTGTTGACAAAATCGTAAATGAGATGCTTTGTCTTGATGAAGAAACAGAAGCATCAATAGTTTTAGCACCAGTTGGAACTGGGTTGTCGCTAGCAGAACCCCAGCAAGGAGAAAATCCCGCTAAGTTTGTTCCAGATATCGTTCCTTTATCAAAGAGTAAAGAAATTAAATATCCCCAAATCTGGAAATTACATAAAGCATCATCATTTAATTCAACCGACGAAGTACGCAAATGGACTCGTTCCATAACTATGGTGCAAGATATCAAAGAACCAGAAAACGATGATATGAAATTGCAATCAAAAGTAATAGCTCCTGAATCAATTATATCACAACCACTATCTAATGTTATACTTTTAAGGGGATCTACTAGAAAATTTTCAAGACGGCCAATTACCTTTGTCCAACTATCAAATATACTTTATAGTTTAACTAAATCTATTCATTCAGACTTTGATAAAAAGTCGATGATAGATATCTATTTTATTGCAAATGATGTAACCAATATACAGAAAGGGGCATATTTTTTTAATCAAAAGAACAACTCAATTTATCTATTAAAAGCGAATGTTCATAGAAATATGTCAGGATATTTGTGTCTCGAACAATCGCTATTCAGCGATGCAAGTGTAGTATTCTATATGATGACTAATCTAAAGTTAATTGTGGATACACTTGGAAACAGAGGCTATAGATTATGCCAATTTGAATCAGGGATCATAGCAGGTAGGATTTATCTCTCTGCTTATAGTCAAGGAATTGGGGCTTCAGGATCCACCTTTTATGATGATGCTGTAACTGAATTTTTCTCGCCTCATGCAAAAGATAAGGATGTCATGATCGCTGTAGGAATCGGTATTCCGGATTATAAATCAAAACCTGGCAAAATACTTGCAGGTAAGTTTTCAAGAAGCGATCTTTTATCATGATTAAGCTTTTAACCAATTTTTGTGGAGAATGATATATTTTCATATAATTATGATGATATACAGAAAATATATTATAGAATAGAAATGAATACAAGATGTAAATGGGCTAAAGGACAGATTGAGATAGATTATCATGATGAGGAGTGGGGAGTTCCGCTTCATAATGATAGAAAGCTCTTTGAATTCCTAGTACTAGAAGGGATGCAAGCAGGTCTAAGCTGGCATATTATTCTCAAAAAACGTCAAGAATTTAGAAAGGCATTTGATAATTTTCAAGTGCAACAAATCGCGAAATATAACAATTTGAAAATTAGGCAACTTTGCTACAATCCATTCATAATTCGAAATAAAAAAAAGATTGAAGCAGCAATCATAAATGCTAATGCATTTCTCAATGTCCAAAAAGAATTTGGTAGTTTTGATACCTATATATGGAACTTTGTAAAATACAAACCCATACAAAATTCATGGAAAAGTTATAAAGATGTTCCTTCTATGTCACAAGAATCTGACATAATTTCTAAAGATCTTAGAACCAGGGGATTCAAATTTGTAGGCTCCAAGATATGTTACGCAATGATGCAAGCAATAGGTATGGTTAATGATCATACAATAGATTGTTTCAGATATAAGGAACTTGTTACAAATCAATGGCAGTAATAGTTATATTGATAACCACATGATGGAAAGTAGAAAAGTAGATTGTGTTCCTAAAATAACAATCAAATATAAAATGATAAATTCAGATGCATCAACTAGATTGAATTCTTTGATTCTCCCTCGAGAATCTTATATAATAGGTTAGAATAATATAAGTAAAATTGAATACAAATGCATGTAACCATTGGGCTTGCAATACTGTAGACAATACATGTGTAGGTTGTGGTGTCACAGTATGTCCGGTATGCCTAAAAGAACCTGTAAATTGCGAATGTGAAAATAAAGATAATTGTTGTACATCGTAGTTACTGCCAATCCATTCTCTTATGACAGATTCATATTTAGCTTCTTTCAAAAATTACTTGAATCGATATTTACGATTGTGGATTACTTTACCAAAATTCAAAATTGTAGTTAAACAATTTTATTCATTAAAAATAATTCAACAACAATTGAAATTAGTTTGGCTAGTTTTTGTCTTTATTGTGAGCCAGTTTACATGACAAAGGGAATCAACATCAGTTTATTCCTGAATAAGTAGTTATATTGATTCAGTCCAAGACTATTAATTGAAAGATATCATTCTCTCTATCCAAAATACGGAGATTGAGACACTAGGGAATTTGAAGAAACTGTTTGAATCTGATGGATATAAGATCAAGACTGTAAATGTAAAAAAAGATGATATTCCACATGATCCGGAGCAGTATGCGGCAATAGTCATTTTGGGAGGATACATGTCTGTATACGAAAACCTACCTTATCTAAATAAAGAACAAGAGTTAATAAGGAATGCGAAACAGCATCAAGTTCCTCTACTTGGAATCTGTTTAGGGTCTCAACTAATTGCTCAAGCACTGGATGGTAGAGTTTATAAAGCTGAGCAAAAAGAGATTGGATGGTTCGATGTAACAATAAACAATGAAGGAATGAATGATATCTTCAAAGGGATAGCTAATAACAACATGAAGGTTTTCCAATGGCATGGGGATACTTATGAACTTCCAAACTCAGCAACTCTTTTGGCCTCCTCCGATTTGTATCCTCAAGCATTCAGAATTGACAACACTATAGGTATTTTGTTTCATCTTGAAGTAACGCCCGAAATGATTCAAAAGTGGATAGATAATTATGGACCCGAAATGAAAGAAGCTGGAGTAACTGCAGATGTCATTTTGAATGGCAAAAAAGCTGAATTTGAAAGCTTGGCCAATAATTGTGAAGTTGTTTATTCAAATTTCTCCAAAATGATTATAGTTTAGACCTAAGAAAGAGTTCTCCGCAGAATTGATATGAATCATGAAAATACATCAAAATCTCCTATAATAGGTTGAAATTCTAGATTTGCTCAATTTTCTTTTGAAAAATAAATTAACACAATTGTCTAGGAAGACAATATCAGAATGTCTAAAAATGGTTGATCAATAAATAGCAAGTATATGCCCAAATTTATTGAAAGGATATTTATTAACTACCTTCGAATTCGAGAAAGCGTCTTGCATTATTAAAAACTAAATATTATATAATTGACTTAAATTATTAATAATTTATAATCAATAATATTATATTTCTTCTATTTCAAAGCATTAATTTGTTTTCAAGATAAGTTTTTTATATTCCAATGTGTTGTTGAATGGAGGTGTCATTTTATGTTATTCGATGAAAGTGATGACGAAATTATCACAAAAAGAGATATCGGAAATCAAGTGACTCCACTTATAAAGCCATTCCCTCGGTGGTACGAGGTTTACGAGAGAATTAGGCTTATTCCTTGGTGGACTCGATATAATATTGGTCTAACTAAAGAAGCATCTCATAAAGACAAAATATTGGAATTGGCTGCAAATATGGATTTTGATAAAAAGCCAACATCCAGAATTATTAGGCATGCCGTATCTGAATTTTCTAAACATGGTCTAGGTCCAGATTATCCTGGTTATCACACCATCAATCACAATCTTGAGGTTGCTTACATTTCATTATTATCAGCAGCAAATCAAAAACTAGAAAATAAAATGAGTAAAAAAGACATCAAGAATCTGTTTGTGGCTGCACTCTTTCATGATTTTGATCCTAAAAGAGAATTTGAAAAGCCTAATGAGGATAATATTGAATTATTTATTAGAAATGATGAAAAATTGGCTAGGTTTGTTGACTCTTTTGAAATAGATTTGAATATAGTGATTGCGTTAATACATAGAACAACATATCCTTTTGTTGGAACACAAAAGGAACATGCACTAAAAAGAATGCATGAACTATTTTCCCTGGCGAGTATCCATAAAGATGATACTATTGCAAGAAAACAATATGAAAATCTTGGACTGTTCTTATCTATTTGTGACCGTATCGCGGGATATTGTTTAGGTGATTTTAAATATGCTAAGGAACTTGCCAGACGCAATGCTCGTGGTATTGGATGGCATTCTCGAGTCATAAATGAAAAATCTGTAAAATATTTTGCTGCGTTTAAAGAAAAAGATGAAAAAGATACCTTTGGAAGAGTAATACAGAGTTTACCTGTTGAATGTAAGAAAAATTTTTTTGATAACGTTGAAGGTTTCAGGGAAGCTTGGGAAAATGAATTAGAAATAAAAGCATCACTTCGAAAAAATGAAATTAATTTGGTAACAGTTCTAGAAAATATTACGAATGATAGGAATAACAGAAATGAGGATATTTTTGATACTATTATGAAAATACGCCAAGAATATTGTTCTCCTACAAATTTTAATGATAAAGAATTTCAGAAATCTCTTTATGATACAAGTACAATTCTAATCACACTTAGGATTAATAATGATACAGGAGAAATAGTGGGATATGTAAAAGGCGGACCCTTAGAGAAACACAAGCCTAGACGTGGTACGTATGACGAAAATTTAGGTAAAATGAATTCCATACATATGGAATCACTCAGGCCTGGTACGTATGACGAAAATTTAGGTAAAATGAATACTGTTTTTATGGAATGGATTGCTATCAAAACAGGATATTTGGGAGAAATGGGAGGTCATATGCTCAGGTCGGAATTTCTAAAAGAGGCAAGAATACGTGGCTACACATATGCAACGAGCTACTATCAAAGAGAACTTATTATACATAGAAAAAATAAAGGAGAACCGATTGAAATTGTTCAACAGTATGATGCGGCTATGATTGATTACTATAGAATAGATTTATCCCAATTAGTTGAATCAATTACAATACATTAAATTAGTAGAATATTTTGGATGATTTATCATCACTCATTCCCAGAGTTACAAATGTTATTCTATTTAAAGTAAAAAGGAAAAATTCTTTATTTGATTACAGTATATGATGGAATAAGGAACGAATTCCAAGTGTTGATCAGATTTTTATTGTATGTTTCCATTGATGTCATTGCTTGTATGTACATTTTTATGTTCTCTCTTGATATATCAATTGAATTTATAGCAATTTGATTCCGAATGGCACAGGCTTTTACAAAATTTTCTGCCAGTGTATTTACTTTACTTCTAATTTGTTCTGCATATGAAGCTGTTCTATTATCAAAGTTATTCCAATTGTTCTCAAGAAAAGTACTTTGGAAATCTGATACATTCTGAATTACCTTTTTTGTTGCTTCAAGATATTCGACTTGAAAATTTGAAATTGATTGTGCATATTGTGGTTGAGTTTTTGCGACTTGATTTGTAATGTCAATTATACTATTTTGAATCGTCTCAATCATATCTTGAATGTTCGAAGCAATTATTCTGGATAGATCTTGCCGTTTTGGCAGCAGAAGTCTCTTTCTTTAATTTATTCTTAACCATTTTTAACCATTTAATGGTAATCAATGGGTATATAATCATAGTTTGGACCTAACAGATTATGCGCTTGGACCATAATAGGTCATACTTGTTTGATGTTAAGTATGGGTCGATATGAAGGATCAATCTAAAAATTTAAAGAACAGATCTAATTTAATAACCTGAAAGCTATTACAAATATGTGTCTTTTCCGAGCGATATTTTTTCAAGAATGTTTACTGATAAAAATACACAACTACTATATCCTAAAGAAGAAATTCAAATTCATGATGTAGAAGACATAGTACAAACGAACATCTTCAATGTTATGTTGAATAGAAGATCTCAGAGAAAATTTGAAAACAAAGATGTTGAAGAATGGAAACTTGAAATGATTTTTGCAGCAGCAGATACAGCACCCACTGCAGGAGGGTTTCAAGGTTTTGAGATATACCACATAAAGAATGAGGGAACCAAGATAAAGCTCGTTGAAGCTGCGAACAATCAGCCATATGTAAATGCACCTGTCGTACTTGTATTTTGCATGAATCCCGAAAGAGTAAAATTAAATTTTCCACCAGAGACAATTAGAAGATTCTCTCAACAAGATGCCACCCTAGCAGCTGCATATTCTCAGTTGGCTGCACATGCTTTGGGATTGAGCTCTATATGGATAGGCATGATAGATGAAAACAAGATAAAGGAAGTATTAGGTACAGATCTCTCACCATCTTCGATTCTTTGTTTGGGATATCCAGTTAAGATGCTTATGCCAAAGCCAAAGAGGAAACTGAAGGATCTTATTCATGAAATCTAGTTCCATCATTTACTTAAAAAATTTGCCAGCTGTTGTTAACTTCCAAAAAAAGGAATGTTGATCTTTATACTGTGTAGAGTAACTTTAAACTTGACCCTGACCCGAGTTTCCCAATATGAAGGAAAAGTTAGTAAAGAGTAAATTAATATTATGTCAATATCGAGTGTTTATTCTCTTTTTTAAAATCAATATTGTAATATCATATTTGTAAGTTGATACTAAAAAACGAACATTGAAAAATTACCACATGAAAGCTATATACTACTTTTGTTAGTTTGCTGCAACTCTTTACGAAATCTAGTCAGGAATTCTTGGATTCTTCGGAGTTGAAGATTTATAGAAATTACAAAACTCTCAAGGTCGTTATCATCTTGGGGTTTGCTATCTACTACAACCATTTCACTGAGATTTAGGAATGCTTCAATATACGACAAAAAGTCCAATCTGAGAGTATTATCATTTAACTTATCTCCTAGCTGCCTGGTAGCATCTTCTATTTCATGAATTCTGTATTTCGCAATAGGCATAAAATTCTGTTTTACAAAATATTTCAACTGCTCACTTGTCGTATCTCCTGAAATATAGTTGGTCAAATATTCTTTCAATTCTTCCTCCTTTTTCCTTATGTATTCTAAGTGATCAATAATCCTGTTACACTCAAACGCCTTTTTGGATTGTTCGTCTAAACTTCTTTGTTCTAACATTGAATCCATTCTATGTGTCATAAATGAGATTTTCGACAGTAGTTCTTCATTCCATTTTGCGGTTCTAGACTGAAGTCTAAAGACCACAATTGCAATTGCAATCCCTATGCCTAATTCAATAAGTACAGCGACCCAGTTGGGTATATCAAAAACCAAGTCAAATCAAGGAAGTCAACTTATGAATTTATATTTTGCAATATTCATTTTGTTATTTCTGTGGATCTACGAGTTTTTGACCACTGAAACTTAATTTGAAAAACTTTAGTCTTTTAGTTGATGATGGGCTCAGAAGATTGAAGAAAACCTAATTTTTGATGAAATTATTAGGACGTCTCAAGATGATTAACATGATATCTTCTTCTGATGTAAGTTATTAAACAACAACATCCTCCTAGATTTGATGATGAGAAAAATTTACCTTTACTATTCTTTAATTGGAGTAATATTTGTAGCAGCATTAGTTTTTTTTTTCATAAAACAGGAATCTAAGGCTCCATATGCCCTTGAAGTTGATGCTACGAAGGATACAACTGATATCGCTGGTACATATTATAGGGTAAGAGTCAATAATATTGGAATGTATCCGCTCACAAGTATTAGTGTATATCTGGGCAAGAATGATCTTCAATATTTAGACAGTTTAGCACCAGGTCAATCATTTTTCTTTTATCCAAAACCTGATACGGAGTTAGAAACGATCAATATAACTACGAAAGAGGGTGTCCATGTAACTACGGATTATCGTACTCCATTGAAAGGAATTGGTTTACCAGGAAGTGGTAGATAATATCGACAGATAATCTGAAATTATATACCATGTGAACCTACAAGAAGAATCATATAATATAGAGTATAATAAATCAAAATCATGTGGTTATGGGCTCTGACCTGGGGTTGCATACCGGAATTATCTCCAAATTGCATGGACATGACCAACTCATCGAGTACCTATTTGGGAATGATTATTGGTGCAATATTTGGTGCAATAATTAGTTGGTGGATTTTCAATAGACAAAAGAAGACTTCTGATAAGCAGGATTACACACTGAATCGTATTGAACATTTAGAAAATTATAATGAAAAGCTATTAGAGAAAATTAAACAAGTTGAAGAACATAATGAAAAACTTCTGGAGAAAATATTGGATTTGAATAAAAAAATTGATTCTTTACATGAGGACTAATGAATTAGTAGTCATGTTGTATTAAAATATGATAACTAGAAAATTTGTGTGTTAATAATCAGGATTGTGTATATCTTGATGAATGTAATTCGTTGTGGTATCAGATTAATAGACAAATAAACAAGATAAAGATTTGGAAATAGAAATTTGATTTAGATTCTGGTTTTGTCCTATGTGAAAAGTTGCCGATTAAAATTCTGATCCGATATGAGATTAGACCATGAGGGCGAACCCCACGTCAGCAGCATACCGTTGCATGATCCTAATTTATTTATTGATACTTATGAAATCTTTATATGCTTTAAATTACACCAAATTTGTAACCTTGGCAGAGCAACCTGCAGAGAAAAAATCATTCAAAGAACAGTATATCGCATTCCTTATAGCCTTTGGAATAATTGGGTTAGCAATTGCATTCGTTATAGGTCAGGCAGTATCAAAAGTGGTAACCGCATTTGTTAAAGATATTGTTGATCCTACTATTGGTCTATTCTTACCTGGAAGTCTTAATAACATGTCTGCAACTGTCATAGGTATACACGGTGCGCCCTCCGAATTCAAGTACGGTGATCTAATTTCAAACATCATAGAATTTATTATTATTGCTTTAATTGTATTCTTGGCATATAAGGTGCTATCAAAATACAAATTAGTTGAGGACAAGTCTATACCAGAAGAGAAGAAGTAATCAACCGTGAAGATCGTTGCTTCTCTGCTTTAGTACAGAACTAGGTATATTTGTGATAAACATTTCGATCATTAATTTCAACCCCATATCAATTTACTATTCATGGTATCAATAATATTCGGCTTCGCTGGTATCCAGGACTATAACGGTCCTTCTACTTGTTTGAATTAAATATAAAGGTTAAGAGAAATTAATAAAAACTTTATCTTGATTCATTACAGGAAAAAAAATTAGGAAATTCCCAAATTAGGGAATGACGCTAAAGCGATGTTTAATTCGCCCTGAATTTTTCTAATCTTGGTTGCATATTCTGTCATTTTGGTATCATCTTTTTGTACCTTTGCAATTCGATATCCTTTCCAAGCTTTTCTCAAAGCTCCCCAACTTTGTCCTACAGTAAAATTTTGACTATTTTCGTTTGTTACTGGTTGACTTGCTGTCAGTTCGTTTTGGTGAATTGAGGCTAATGCCATGCGTTAATGAGAACAGAAATATACTTACAACGAATAGTCAGTTTTTTGAAATCATCTAGTAAAAAAAATTAGAACATTAGTTAACCTCAAGCGGATCATAAAAATATTTGATATATCGACCATGTCGACTGCTCTCATAATCGAAAATAGGTTATCTCAAGGATTAATTGAGTTTTTTATGGAAATTATAGAAATTCTTTTATTTTTTTAATTATTTCTTCAATATTTCATTAAACTTTTAAATAACTTGCTGCAATGAATGGAGAGGTGTATAAACAAAATAACGGAATTCTAGATAAAAAAAATTCTGATAATGGGTCTACTTGTGCGTTATGTGGTAAAAAATTCGAAAAAAACGAGTCAATACAGGAAAAAATAGATGGATATGAATATCTTTTTAATTCAGAGGATTGTATGGGCATGTTTAAAAAATTGGCAATCCTATACGGGGATGAATTTAAGGCCTCTATTGGTGATGAACAACATAATTCCAATCCTATATTAGCCAGCGTTATGCCAATGGAAAAAGAGTTTGGTAAATTAAAAAATAACATAGATAGAACTGGAAATGAAACTTTTGAAATTATTAAAGATCCAATTCAAGTACAAGAGCTTGCTTTTAAATTAGCATCGTCATCAGAAAGTGAAATTTTGGGACTATTTTCTACGGCCAATGCTTTCCATAGACAAGAACGTATGGGTATGTTGCCTAAATTGCAGGAAATGAGAAAAAATAATCATAAATTAAAAATAAGAATTCTTACTCCCTTTGATGATGAAATACGTTTGATTTCAAAAAAATTAAGAGATGAATGGGATATTGAAATTATGAACCTTGGAGAACCATCAAGAATTAGAGCTTCAATTTTACTAGTTGATAGAAAATTTGTACTATACGTTGAATTAAAAGATGATACAAAACATACGTCGTATGAGGCAATAGGACCATCATTGTTTTCTTCGATAGGGTCAACTGTTATTTCTTATGTTACTATATTTGAAACCATGTGGAGACAACAAGAACTATATCAACAATTATCCAAATTCCAGAAACAAATAGAAACTTATGAACAAACTAATAAACAATTAAATGATACAATAGATGTATTATTATCAAAAATGCATAAAAATTGGAAAACTTAACAGGAATATAATAGAATTATTCAATTGAATATTAAGTCCCAAGAAAGTCAGTTATTAGATGTTACTTTGTTAAAATCAGTTTCATAATTGTTTCCTTTATGTGTGATGTTTCTAAGCAGATAATAATAAAACTATTACTATGGAACGAACCAAAAAAGTTTAAGGTGTACGAGATTCTTCAAAATATTTCCAATACTCAATTTTCTGACCACAGCTATCGCATACATATATTTCACACAATGTTGGTTTACTAGAGGTAGGTGTAACCTCAATTGTATCTTCTAGATAAAAGGAATCTGAGGAACATTTTCTACACCAATGGCTAGAAGGCAATCTTGATGATTTTGTCCTCCTTTCTTCAGACAGGTTAATAGAATTAGAATTAGAAATAATCATCCCGGTAGAGTCAAGATCGATGAAACCAGAAACAAATAGTGTATTTAAGGTTACTATTATAGGAAGTAGTACTGCAATATTTTGCTCATAACCAATGTTTATCATTGATAATATAGAACAAATATCATTAATAAGAATATCTTTACAAAATATCCCATTCCCTTAAAATATTAGGAAATTTGTAGAAAATTTAGAAAATCACTCCCATCTATATCATATTAGTTACCAAATTACAATATTAGAATTATTTCATCCAACTTACTTTTGTTAGTAGTTAAAGGATGTGCTGAAGGAGTGCTAATGGACATATTACTTTTTTAGTCGATTTGAGTGATAATCAAGTGAAAATACCTAAGTAGCTGAATAACGTATAATGTATGGTGCATTTTGCTAGTAAAGGTAGACAAAATAATAGAAGGAAAAAGAATTAAGGTAATTGAACTTGATATTGATAATTATGGTTCGGTCGTACCTCTTAGAGAGTTAGAATTAAGGCTACCTGAAGATGAATCGGTCATTAAAGTTCTTTCCTCATCTAAATATGCTGCCATATTCACTGAAAATGATATTGACGAAAATGGCAAAACTATCATTTTAGCCAATAGTGTTTCACTCGATGAACTGAATGAAGAGAAAAAGAGGGCCATCGATACGATGAACAAGAAATAACAGATAACATCATTTGCTAGTAGAAAATTACCCGTTAGCCAGTATGATAGATTTTTTGTTTTTCGAGTAAACATTTCATGAACTTCCTGTGAGCAATCTAGAACTCCTATCTTGTGGTATAAGAAATCCTTTTGTTATGCATCTGATAAATATAGCCTTATGAAGAATCAGGATTTTCTGAAGAGAGAAGAGCTAGAAAATTTCCTTATTCAAAGTGGAATAAGAATTGATGATTATATTATTACTGCAATGGATGTATCCACCGAGATACATGACGGCATCAAAAGAGAAGATAATCAATCACCATTTCTTGAAACACATGTTTGGCCTGTAACAAGAGATGTGGTAAAACACTATGTCACGGTTAATCGTAGTATCACTAGCGTAGAAATAGTTTCCTCGATATTACATGATGTGATGGAAGATAATGCCAGAATACTTGATTTGTATAAAACTAAAGAATATGGTTTTGATGCATATCTCAAATACAGATTTGGTAGTAGAGTTTATGAGATTTGTATGGACTTGAAGATAAAACCCCTTGAAAACTTTCCTGGAGATGATGATCAACAACGTCAATTGGCCAGATTCCATGATTACTGCAAAGGATTAAGCTCTGCAGACTATGATATTAAAGTGATAAAATTGGTAGATAGAGAGAATAATATGAAATTCATCAGTAATATATCAAACCTTCATGGAAACCTAGTGAATAACAAAATAAGAAGATACTTACGTGAGGCTGAGGATTTCTACCTCTCCTATGCATTATTGGAACCGTCAATGAAAGACCTGTATCTAAAACTTAGACAATCATATGAAAATCTCAAGTCATTGAATACTAGTTAGTCTGGTTAGAAATAGCTTAATTTCCCAGTCAAATAAAAAGTGTGATATCCTCATCGTTAATGACGTTCATAGTTTGCTATTTTGATCTTATAAAGGTAAATTGTTCATGAAATTAAATAAAAAGTAATGAAAATAAAGGTACCGTTCTTTAACGCTCCATCAGTTTCCATTATCCTGGTTTCCATTACCGCCATCTCCATTATCCTGGTTTCCATTACCCGCGTCTCCATTTGATTGGCTGAAATGATCCATTTCTACCTCTCCTGCTGCCAACTGGCCACGAATAGCTCCATCCGGATTATCTTGAGTATGTATATTTACATATGCACTTCCATTGTTTATTAGGCTCGCCAGATCAGAAATTTCCTTACCTTCTAGAGGACCTTGTAGATCGTTATTATTTATCTCTCCGCTAAACCATATTGCCGGGTTGTCTTGATTTTCAGCAGATTTTTCCTGTGATAGAGGCACTACAATATCACCATTTACGCCTTCGCTACCATTGTGTATATGGGCACCCGTTATTTCCTCAAATCCAGTAGTATTTACGAAATAGGAGGCTTGTGAACTATCGTTATTAAATAGAATTTCAGCAGTTCCAGTTGCGTTAGATTCAGTTGGAGGTACTTCGTCTTGTCCTGATAAGTCGGCTGTGAATCCCTCTCCTCCTTGTTCTTGAGCTTGAATTGAGTTTAGAGTCATAGAGACTGTACCTATTGATATAATTGCAGCTAACATAGCTGTTATAGAGAATATGTGTTTTTGTGACATTAAGCTATGGTAATATCTTACCTATAAATACCATCTACTTTTAGCTTACAATATTACTTGTAATTAGTTTCATTCCGACTTTATCCATTTTATTGAAAATATTAGAGATTTGATGCGACCAAACGCTAATTCATACAT
>Ga0184625_10000069_pt1 | contig 26177 bp, 24 predicted proteins | sample PLM3_30_b1_FD_133151 | JGI IMG/M metagenome (GOLD analysis project Ga0184625, IMG submission 133151) | Groundwater sediment microbial communities from an aquifer in East River, Colorado, USA - PLM3_30_b1 | ecosystem: Environmental > Terrestrial > Soil > Riparian zone | place: USA: East River... | reverse complement strand
TACAGGCGATAAACGATCACGTGTTCCAGATCAGTGGCAACCCCGGATTCTGCGCCATCATCACGCTGAGCCAGCCGCTGGGCCGCGCGCACACCGTATGGACCGTCGCCGGTGTCATCGACTCCACCCGCGAACCTACATTCCCTGACCCACCCACGTTCGGCCGACCGATCCACCCGGCCGGCCGAACGTGTTTGGGCGCAGTATCACGGGCACCGGATCCAGGCACCCAATCCGCTGTGACCTTCGATGGTTCTGTTCCTCAATGTCTGCAGCATATGGACGCCGGGGGCCACGGTCGCAACCGCACAGTCGTTTACGCAAGTGGCGCGTGCGGGACCCGACCGGGCCGTTTCAGATCTTAAAGACAACAATACCGAGATCCTGATCTACAGGAACAGATCCACTCCAGCGAACCGCACATCGGACTCTGTCGCGGCGGCTGCCCATCTCCAACGATGTCGCGCGCGAAAAACACGCTCACGCCGCCGACCGCGCGCTAGCGAGGGTCATTTGACGTGCGTCTCTATCGCTGCGCCTCGAAGTGCTCTTTCATCGCCGGGTAGTAGTCGTCGAAGTCCGGCGCCGGCTGGCCGTCGCGCGAGGCTACCAGCGCGTCCAGGTAGTACTCCCAGCCCGGTCCGACCTCGCCGACGCCCTTCGTACCGGTCAGTGCTGCGGAAGTCCAGCGCGTTCGGCGTTCACAGGGCCCGTCGCGCGTCGCTGCTCCGGAACGGCGGCGGGCGGCGCTCATGCGGACGTTTGAGCCGGTGTGCTAGGACGCGAGATGCTCCCTCGACGGGGGAGCCACTTGACCCCGTGCGAGTTGTTGGCGAGCGGAGTAGATCAGCCTCGCCTGTAGGTAGGTTCGCCGCCGTGGTTGTCAAGATTTCTTCCACCAGGGGAAGGCCTGCTTCCATTGATCTTCTCCGCGAGCCCATCCGAGTGCGGCGTTCTCCACGGCGGTCTCGTCGGATGTGATCGTTCCAAAGTGGGTTCCGTCCTGGCCGAGCTTGTATTCGACGTAAAAGAGTCCATTCTCAAGCAACACTTGAAAGAACTTTCCGGGATCTTCCGTCTCCTCCAGGATCAGGAAGGTGTCGTCAACCCGCTCCCGAAGCTCCGCGACGAGCTCGAGAATCCGTTTCGCTGTGACGGGCCTATTGTCGTGTGCTGGGTGCGCGATCCGTACATCGCGGCGTATCGCAGCCGACGGAGTGTCGGCGGATAAAGCACCAGTAACGACAGCTCCGACCGTGGCGACAAGCCTGGCTATGAACGAAGGTGTCGGCAGGCGTTCGTCGCCAACATCCTCGGACTGTATGTTCGACAGCCGAAAGAACCTGTCGCCTCGCAGGAGCAGGGGAAAGATGGGCTTTGACTTTTCCTCTGCACGATTGATCTCCCGATTCACCCAGTCCGATTCCTCCGACTCCGGCGTCATCACCACTACGAATGCAGCGCATCGGTCTATTTCGTTCCGTATCACCTGATGCCATCGGTCGCCGGCGGTCAACTCGTAGTCAAACCAGACTGGAATGCGGGAGCCTGAGAGATGCTCGGCGAGCTTCTCTACATACGGCCGATCGGGGCGGGCATAGCTGATGAACACGGGACCGCTCATGTCGATGCACGATACAGCCTTAATGCGACAACTACGGATAACTGCTGTCGCGGCTCGTCCTCTCGGTAGGCGGGCGGCGGTCTGGTCAGCCGAGCGCGTCCACGGCCTCGACTGCCGGGTCGGCGTCGGCGGCGCCTACCGTGATCCGCTCGGCCGCAGACCATCCGAAGCCGTGGCGGATCACGATGCACAGGTCGAGGTCCCGCAACACGGCGCGACGCTGGGCGAGATCCGGGCCGTCCCACTCGGCGGCCAGGGCTTCCGCTGAACGCGACCGGGCGTCCGCGATCGTCGCGGCGTCAAGGCACGCCTGTGCGGCGTCCGGTCGCGGCGCAGCTTGGCGTTGAGCGCGCTCATGTCGGCGAGGTCGATCGCGTCGGCGGCGTAGGCGGCGCGCACGTCTTCGATCTTGGCTGTAACACGGCGGACCTCCTCGACGAGTGGCGCCGTGTCGACGGTGGCGGGAGCGTCCGTGATGCAGGCGCGGAACCGCGTGTGTGCCTCAATGACGCCATCGCGGATGTACGCGTCGGCCTCACGGGCGGGCACGCTCACGTGGCCGTTGCGGCAGCTGCAGTAAGGGCGGCCGGCATCCCTGCCCCCGATCCAACGAATGCCGACCTGCCCTCTTCCTGTGCGCGTTGACGCATCATCAAGAAGGCGGGGATTCCGGTGGAGCCGCGGAAGGTGACGCCGCTGACGTCGATGTCGAGAGCATGCACGTCCAACGTCATCGCATCGTAGACCGCGTCGACCAGGGACCCGCAGGTTGCCAGTTCGATCTCTCCAGCCACCGCGAGACGCGCCGGATGGTTGCGTTTGTCAATCATGAACCACAACGCATCCGGTCGGATGCCGCTAGGTCCGGGCGGCGTCGTGGGACGGCGTTCGAAGTTGTGCCGCATGCGCGCCTTGCTTTCCCTGGGGACATGAGCCACTTCTGGGCCAAACGGCAAGGCTGCTGCCTCGACCGCTGGCGAAGTGGGCAGAACCCCTGACGGTCCGCGGAAGAGCCGGCGTCGACCTGATCGATCAAATCGATCATTCTGACTCGAACGGTACGCCTACGCCAGGCTCATCCACAGGGTGTCCCGGGCGGGGCTGACGCTGAGCGGCGCATCCCGGCCGAAGCCCGGCTAGCCCTGACCTGGGACCACCCGGGCTCGGAGCGTCCTCGCCTCATGGCCGCCTCCTTCCGTGGTCCGTGGGGCCGTCGTCTACCGAGAGGCCGACACCGATCCGGAGATCGCCGCCCTCCACGGCCTGCTCGTCGAGCAGCGCGGCTAGTCGGGGAGCACTACTCCGACTCAATCAGCCTCCGCCTGGTAGCAGTCATCTGACAGTAGCGTCACGTTTTCGTCGGGTGTGCCGATGTACGCAGACGGCATGGCCTCACTCCGGGCTAATAGGCGCATCGGAGGTGAGCCATCATGGCGGTCCGCGAATGGCTGTGGCGTTACGCGCCTGCGGAAGCGGCGGCCACAGCCGGTGCCCTGGCCGCCGCGACCGCCACCAACGGGTTTGGCGGGGCGGCCGCCACCGCGTACGCCAGCGCCATCGGCGAGACGCTCGCCTTCTATGTGGTGATCCTCTTCCGCGACCTTCGCCGGAGCCTCGGACCGCGCCGGCAGACGCTGACCAGCCTCATCGTCGAGTTCGGACCCGCCGAGATCGCCGACACGATCGCCGTGCGCCCGCTCGCCATGTACCTTGGGCCACTGCTGATCGGGCATCTCGCGGCCGGTGTCCTCGCCGGCAAGATCGCCGCCGACGTCGTCTTCTACGGGCTGGCCATCGTCGGGTACGAGCTGGGCAAGGCCACCACCGCCCGCGGGCGCGACCCGTTCACCGCCGCCGCGCTCGACCGGCTTCGCTACCGCACGCCGTACCTGCTCATGGACCTCGGCCGGGTGGCCGCGGCCTACCGGGCATTCCAGGCGGCGCTGCCCGTCGACGCGATCCACTACGCCGTCAAGTGCAACCCCGACCATCGCGTGCTCGCAGCCCTGGACGCGCAGGGCGCCCGCTTCGAGATCGCATCCTTCACCGAGCTGGCGCGGCTCAAGGCGATCGGCGTCAAGCCCGCCGACGTGCTGTTCAGCAACCCGGTCAAGCCGCCCGAGCACGTCGCGAAGGCGCACCGTGCGGGCTGCTGGCGGTTCGCCGCCGACGGAGCGGCCGAGCTCGACAAGCTCGCCGTACACGCGCCCGGATCCGCCGTGTACGTACGGCTGCGCGCCCAACCGGCCGCGAGCGGCGTGCCCAGCGAGGGCAAGTTCGGCGTTGACGCCGAGGCCGCGTACGGGTTGCTGTGCGGCGCCGCCGAGCGCGGCCTGCGCCCGTACGGGCTCGCATTTCATGTCGGCTCGCAGATGACGGTGCCGTCGGCATGGGCGGACATGCTCGACCTGGCAGGCGTGCTGATGGAGAAGCTCGCCGTGGCGGGCATCCGGCTCGAGATGCTCGACATCGGCGGCGGCTTCCCGGCCCGGTACGCAGATCCGGTGCTGGACGCGTCCGCCTTCGGCGCGGTGATTCGGGAGGGGCTTGACCGGTTGCCGTACCGCCCTTGGGTCGTCGCAGAGCCCGGCCGGGCGCTCGTCGCGGAGGCCGGCGTGCTCGTCACCACGGTGATCGGCAGCGCGGAGCGCGGTGGCCGCGACTGGGTGCACCTGGACGTCGGCGCGTTCAACGGGCTGATGGAGGCGCTGGAGACCGGCAACACGCTCGCCTACCCACTCACCGGCTCGCGCCGGTTGGCCAACGGCCGCGCGCAGCTGACCGGGCCGAGTTGCGATAGCCAGGACACCATCATGTACAACGCGCCGCTATCCGCCGGGCTCGCGTGCGGCGACCGGGTCTACGTTGGGTCGGCGGGCGCCTATACGACCGCCTACGCCTCGCCGTTCAACGGCTTCGACGTGCCAAAGGTCCGCTGCGTGCCAGGAAACCAACCGGAACCCATCCGACTTCTCCGAGCCGCCCCTAGGACCAGGCGCCGGCACCATGCTGCCGAGTTATAGCGCACGGGCTGAATCCCGTCAGTCACCGGTGACTGGAACCGGCTCTGTTGCAATGAGCCATCCCACGCGATCTTCGCAGGAGAATTCATGGCCGTGCGACGCCGAGCGCAGCCTCCCGGCTGAAGGATCGCGTTCGCCCGGCGCAATACGGCGTTCTCCTGCTCCAACTCCCGGATTCGGGCCCCGCTAGGCCGTGCTGATGCCGCCAGCATGGAACCCGAACCCCCACCCCAACCCCCACCACCGCCCCCGCCACCGGACCCAACCGACGACATCCCCCCGTTCTGACCACCACCCGAAACCTGCCCACACCCCGCCACCGGCATCGACCAACAGTCCGCGACGCGGCGCCGACAATCGATCCACACTGGACAGACCGAAGCACCGGGTCGGTGCGAACAAGGAAAGAGCTGGCCCACCGAACCATCCCGTCGCACCAAACGCTCGAACACACCCTGCTCGTCGACTAACTTAGCGGCATTTGAACCAGAATATTCATGCCGGTTCATCACGGGCTTGATAAGACAGGCCCCTCGGACTCACTGCCCAGGCACAGCGGACTGGCATATCAATGACGGACGTTGCATTAGGAGCTGAGGCCGACCGTCACGGCGAGCGCCAGCACCGCCGTGGCAATGGGGCCGGCGTACAGGGCCGCGAGCGCTGCACACACCTGCCGGCCACCGGCAGCAAGCGCTAGCGCCAGTTTCACCACCGTGTTCACACCTACCGCCGCCATCGCGGCGAGCGCTGCCGTCTGAACGGTGAGATTGCCGGCGGAGGACAGCGTCGCCGCGGTGAGCGCGCCCGCGTGCGCATCCGCGAGGCCGGCCGCGGAGACGGCCAGGATCGCGCCGCCGCGGCCGAGGACGTCGTTGGCAAAGGCGGCCACCACGAGAAGCGTGGTAAGGATGGCCGCTAGCAGGAGCGCGGGGATGAGGGCGAACGGGCGGCGCCCGGCGAGACCTGGCGCGGTCGGCTCCCGGTTGGGCGCGGTCGGCTCCCGGTTGGGCGCGGTCGGCTCCCGGTTAGCCGGCATCGACTCCCGGCCGCTGGGGTTCGGCTCCCGGCCAGCCGGGGTCGCTTCCGTGACGGTGGCTGGCTCGGTAAGCTCCGGCCGGCGGCGCAGCGTGAGCCAGGCAGCCTCACCGGCCAGCACCGCAGCGCCCAGCGCCGCCGCGGGCGCTAGCATCGCCGCGACCCGACCGTCCGCCACGGCGGTCACGACTACCAGCTGGACCAGCGTGGCGACGCTGGCCAGCAGCGCCGCCGCGAGGGCCGGCCGATAGAGCTCGGGTGTCTTGGCGATCCGGGCCATCGCGCCCGTTGTGGCCGCGCCCGACACGAAGCCGCCGGCGAGGCCAGCGACGGGAAGCCCACGGCGGGGGCCGAGCATCCGAACGGCGACGTACCCTAGCCACCCAAGCGCGGTGACGGCGACGACGAGGGTCCAGATCATGCGGGGATCGATGACCCCGTACGGGCCGAGATGTGCATGTGGCACCAACGGCAGCACGATAAAGGCGACGACGAAGAACTTCAGCGCGTCGGTCATCTCGACGTCGGTGACGTTCTCCCGGACGAACCGGTGGACGCGATCCTTTGATACCAGGACGACCGCGGTCGCGACGCCGGCGCCAGCCGCGAGCGCCGGAGCGGTGGCGGCGAGACCGCCGACGCCTGCGGTGAGCACCAATGCGACCTCGGTGGTGGCGCCGAGATCGTCGGGCTTGGAACGGGCGTACCCGACCGCCATGAAAGCAGCGACGCTGAGGATCGTGGCCGCGAGCACGACGGGGTGAATGAACGCGGCCAGGCAGCCCGCGAGTGCAGCTAGGCCGAAGGTGCGCACGCCGGCTGGTATGCCACTGTGCCCACTTCGCTCGCGTTCGGACCCGATCAGCAGCCCAACCGCGAGGGCGACCGCCGCCGACTGCCACGCCGCCGTTCCCATTACGTCCTCCCACCACGGATTCATGGCCGCCGCCCGAGCCGCCGGCCCGTGCCAACCACACCGTGCGAGCGATCGTCGCATGCTCAGGTCGGGAACGACATTCGGACGGAGGACGCAACCAGCGGTGCCGGGCCAGGCCGTGATACCACCGCAGGTTGGCGTAGGAGCAGAACGTCAGGACGAGGCCAGTGCTGCGGCGGGTGGGACCAGGCTCGCCCGCACCGCCGGGTAGAGCCCGGCCAACGCTCCGATGATCAGCGTCGCCCCGAAGCCACCGAGCGTCGCCCACGCGGGAACGACGGGCGACCACCCCCGGGTCAGGGCGTAGGCGCCGGTCACCCCGATGCCCAGCAGCACCCCACCGCCCCCGCCCATGCCCGCCAGTAGCAGCGATTCGCTGAAGAACTGGATGCGGATATGGCCGCGTGTGGCGCCAAGCGCTCGGCGCAGGCCGATCTCGGCGCGCCGTTCGAGCACCGAGATGACCATTGTGTTGGCAACGCCCACCCCGCCAACGAGCAGGGCCACGCCGCCCAACCCCAACAGAAGGGCGGTGAGCGTGGCGTCGGTGGCCTGCTTCGCGGCGAGTACATCGGAGGGGCGGGACACGGCAACCTCGTGTGGCTTTCGCGGGTTCGCGGTCGGCGCCAACACCGAGCGAACGGCCCCCACCTGGCTCTCGACGACCCGCACATAGACGGTCGTCGGGTGGCCGTCGAAATGCGCGTACGTCTTCGCCGCCGGCCAGCCGATGAGAGCGGCCGCGTCCAGTTCTGGTGCCAGCGGGACCGGGTCGAGAATGCCCACAACGCCGTACCACCGCCCGCCCAGCCACACCTGCACCCCAGGGCCGCGCAGATCCAGTCGCTGGGCGGCGCGGGCGCCGAGCACGACGGCTGGATAGGTCGCTGTCGCGGGATTCAGCCAGGAGCCGGAGTGCAGCGTCGCGCGTACTGTGCCCACCAGATCCCGATCGACGGCGAGTACGGCGATGCTGCCAGTCTGACCGGCCGGGATGTGATCGTTGCGGTATACGTGCACGTCGACCCGTCCGGTCGCGGCGACCGCCTCGACCGGCCCGATCCGGCTGATCATCTGCACCGATTCGGACGGCAGCTTGGCGTCGTCGCCGAACAGCGTGCTCCCAGGCGCGACCGTGAGCAGGTTAGTGCCCAGCCGGCTGAGCGTGCGGTCCAGGTCCGCGCGGCTGGATGCGGAGATGCCGACGACGGCGAGCATCGCGCCGATACCAATGGCGATGCCAAGCGCCGAGAGGAAGACGCGCAGTGAACGCGATCGTAGGCCGACCGCGCCCAGGCGGGCGATGTCGGACAGGCTCAGCCGGATCGCCCGTGGTCGTCTCTTCGTGGTCATGCGACTCCCGTCGATTCACGCACGCCGTGCCGGTCCCGAATGATCCGGCCGTCGCGCATCTCGACCCGGCGCGGCAGCTGAGCGGCGATCTGCGGATCGTGAGTGATCATGATGACGGTCGTGCCCGCCCTGTGCAGGTCCATGAGCAGCTCAAGCACCGTTGCACCCGAGGCGCTATCGAGGTTTCCGGTGGGCTCATCGGCCAGCAGCAGCAGCGGCTCGCCGACGACTGCCCGGGCGATCGCCACGCGTTGGCGCTCCCCGCCGGATAGCTCGTGCGGCATATGGTCGAGGCGGTGGCCCAGCCCGACCCGATGCAACGCCGCCCGCGCACGGTCGCGCCGCTCGCGCATACCTACGCCCGAATAGAGCAGGCCGTCGGCTACGTTCTCCAGTGCTGGTACGCCGGAGGCGAGGTGGAACTGCTGAAAGACGAAGCCGATCGTGGTGGCCCGCAGCGCCGACAGCACCCGGTCGGACAGCTCCGTCACCTCGTGCCCGTCGATGCACACGGCGCCCGCCGTCGGACGGTCCAATGTGCCCACGAGGTGCAGCATCGTAGATTTGCCGGAGCCGGACGGGCCAACGATGCCGACCAACTCGCCTCGCCCGACGACGAGGTCGACACTGTCGAGCGCGGTCACGCCGCCGGGATACAGCTTCGACACGCCGGTCAACTCCACCGTCGGCGTCACTGTCGCCTTCACCGTCGGCGTCACAGTTGGCGTCACAGTTGGCGTCACAGCGGCATCCGGACGGTCACGCCAGCGGCGATGTCAGCGCCGGAGACCTCGACGCGTCCGCCAGCGAACATGCCCACCTGCACCGCCACGATCCGGGTGCTGTCGCCACCGACGATCTCCAGGCCGTAGCCGCCCTGTGCGAGGGCTAGCAGAGCAGCGACCGGAACAGTCAGCACGTCCCGCTTCTCACGCGCGGCATACCGTACCGTCAGGGTGCCGCGGTCGAGGCCAGCTATGGCCTTCTGGTCGGCCACGCTGATGATGACCCGGACCTTCGTACCCTCCGCGTCGCCGCCGTTCTGGTCGTCGGAGGTCGGGCCGCCCTCCACCGACGAGACCTTCCCTGGGATGGTGCCGCCGTCTGGAAGGGTTACGGTGACGGCGACGCCGCTCGCCGCCCACCCTGCGTCCGCGGCCGGGACCGACGCGATCAACACCTTGGTGGTGCCGCTGACGGAGAGCACGTCCGCGGGGGAGCCGGCGCCAATACGTACCAGGTGTTCCGCGACCCGCAGCGGACCTGCGGCATACACGACTCGGTCTAGTTCGACGACGCCGGTCTCGGGCAGGCCGAGATCGTGCTGCCATTGTTTGACCGCCGTTGCTGTGGACGTGGAGTATTGCTTGTCCACCGTGAAGGTGGAGTAGCCAAGGGCGCGCAGGTTCTGCTCGAGCTGGGCAACGTCGTCGCCCTTGCTACCGACGGTCAGCTGCCGGTACATCGGGAGCTGACCATAGAGTAGGACCACGGGCAGGTCGTCGACGCGAAGCACGGCCTGTCCACGGGTGATCGTGGTCCCGGCTTTGGAGAGCCACGTCACGGTGCCGGTCGCCTTGCTCGCCAAGGGTAGGCCCTCGCCGTAGCCGAGCTCACCGTCCACTGTGATGTAATCGATCAGCGTCTCCCGCCTCACCTGCTCGGTCACCGCCGACTCGGTTGGCGGCTGAACCTGCGGATCGGTACCCCAGTCGAATCCGACCGAGGCGGCGGTGGCCACCGCCAGGATCATTCCGGCGGTGGCCACAGCGACGCCTGCGCGCAGCCGACGCCGGCGCATCAGCCCTGCCCCGGGCCTGTGCTCGAAGGATCGCCGATGATCGTTGCACAGGTACGCGTAGCGCGGCGGGCGCCGTCGGAGGTCTGATCCCAGGTCGGCTCGCCGGCGCTGCGGTCGGGGAAGTAGCCGTCCGGCCCGGGGTCGGGGAAGTCGGGGGCGCCGTTCTCGCGCATGCAGGCGGCGTACCTGCGGGTTACCTCGATCTGCGCCGCGGTCTTCACGGGTCTGTCCTGCAGGCCCGCCGGGACCGGCGGCAGGAGGCTGCTGCATTTCTGCTGCGCTGCGGCGAATTTCGGGTCCGCCTTGAGCAGCTTCAGATCTCCCTCAAACTCGATCTTGCCTCTTGGGTCCGGGTCGGTAACCTTCAACCCTTCGGCACGCAGGCAGGTGACATAGGCACGCACACCCTCGAGATACGCCGCCACCACATCAGCCGGGGCGGTCGTGACGGACGCCGTCGGTGTTCCACCCGCGCTGGCGACCTGCGGCTCCTGGTGGGGGCTCCCACATCCGGCGAGGGCGAGGCCCGTCACGGCCAGCACCAGCGACAGCCCCACAGTTACTCGGCTCGATTTCATGTCGCGACCGTAGGTCACAGGCCGTGAAGAACTCATCAAGAACCTGTCCGCACGCCGTGCGACCGGCGGCGGGTGGTCCGCAGTGGCCTTACTGTGGTGTCGACAGGCAGGTCGGGCACGAGGGAGTCGGTTGTTGGGAGCTAGGGTCCTGGTCGCAGAGGACGACCAGAAGCAGGCACACCTGGTGCGGGTGTACCTCGAGCGCGACGGCCACAGCGTGCACGTTGTGAGCGACGGGCGGTCGGCCTTGGAGCGATGCCGCGCATACCGGCCGGATCTGGTCGTACTGGATGTGATGATGCCGGTCGTGGACGGCCTGGACGTCTGCCGAATCCTGCGCAGCGAGTCCGACGTGCCGATCCTTCTGCTCACCGCGCGTGCCACCGAGAACGACCTGCTGCTCGGGCTGGACATCGGCGCCGATGACTACATCACCAAGCCCTACAGTCCGCGCGAGCTGGCCGCCCGGGTCCGCGCGTTGTTGCGCCGCTCCGGTCGCCTGCCCGCCGGCGACACGGACGTGCTGACCGTGGGCGATCTTCGGGTCGACACCGGGAAGTTCGAGGTACGCGTAGGCGAGCGCGTGGTCAGCCTGACCGCCAAGGAGTTCGGCATCCTGCAGGTACTGGCCGCCGAGCCGGGACGAGTCTTCACCCGCGCACAGATCATCGACCGGGCCTTCGGCTTCGACCACTATGTCGAGGAGCGGACCGTGGACGCGCACGTGATGAACCTCCGCCGCAAGGTCGAGGCAGATCCGAGCGAGCCGCGGTACGTGCAGACCGTCTACGGGCGCGGCTACCGGATGGGCGAGCCCACGTGAGCTTTCGCCTGCGCGTACTGCTGCTCATCTTCTTTCTGGTCGCGACGTCCACCGCCGCGACGGCATGGCTCACCTTGCGCCAGGCGTCCCAGCAGCTCACGGCTAGCGCCGCCGCGAACGAGCGCGATGTCGCGCTGGCCGTCGACGAGCTGGCCGACTATGGCCAGGTCCACGGCACGTGGGTCGGGATCGAGGCGCCGGTGCGAAGCCTCGCCGACCGGCTGCACCAGCGCATCCGGGTGGTAACCGAGGCCGGGGCCGTGCTCGCCGACTCGGACCTGCTCGCCGGGCGGGACGCGCGGCCGGTCGCTGGACCACCAACCATTGTCGACTCGCGCCCAACCCTGCCGTCGCTGGAGGTCGAGACGCGAGACGCCCGCTATCGTCTGGCGGTCGCAATGGTGGACAGCTACCGCACCGGCTGGCTCTTCGCTGCCTGCCTGACCCAGTCCGGCTTCGGTGTCCGCAAGGTCTCCCTTAAGTTGGGGCTGCCCGGCTTCGAAGGAGTTGACGCGCCAGGTCCGGCCGTCGACACATGCCGCCGGCAGCAGGCCAACGCGCCACGGGACGTCGGCGCGGTCGCCCGGCAGGGCCACGATTGCTCGCTGCAGATCGACGATATCTCGTGTCTACAGAAGCTGTTCGCCCAGCAGATCAGCGAGTTCGCGCCCGCGCCGCTGCGCTTGTTCATCGGCGCCCGCGATGAAGTCCCCCATGGGTTGTCGAGCGGCTCGATCGCGGTGACCGCCTCGGTGGTTGTTCTCGTCGCGGCGCTGAGCGCACTGCTGCTCAGCCGTCGCGTGCTTCGCCCGATCAGCGCGCTGACCGATGCCTCGCGCCGCCTCGGCTCGGGCGACCTCGCCGGACGGGTGCCGGTGACTGGTCGCGACGAACTCGCCGATCTCGGCCGGGCATTCAACCGGATGGCCGAGTCGCTCGCACAGAGCGAGGAACGCCAGCGCCGCCTTATCGCCGACGTCGCGCATGAGCTGCGTACGCCGCTGGCTAACCTGCGCGGCTACCTCGAGGCGCTCGCTGACGGCGTCATGTCGCCAAGCCAGGAATTGTTCGCCTCGCTGCACGAGGAGGCGCTGCTGCATCAGCGGATCGTCGACGACCTCCAGGATCTCGCCCTGGCGGAGGCGGACGCGCTTGCCTACCACAAGACGACGGTCGACCTAGGCGAGCTCGTAGAGACCTGCCGCACCGCCCACGCCGCAGTGGCCGAGGCGGCGGGCATCGCGTTGCACGTGGAGACCCTGGCAGCGGTTACGGTGCATGCCGATCCGGACCGCCTGCGGCAGGTAGTCAGCAATCTGATCCGCAACGCGGTCGCCGCGACGCCGCCGGGCGGGCGCATCACTCTTGCGGTCGTACGCCAAGACTCACCCACCGGCGACCGTGCATTGATCCAGGTGCGCGACACCGGCCGGGGGATCGCGGAAGTGGACCTACCCCACGTCTTCGATCGGTTCTGGCGGGCCGACACGGCGCGTCAACGAGGCACCGGCGGTAGTGGGCTTGGGCTGGCAATCGCTCGGCAGATCGTCACCGACCATGGCGGCACAATCGATGTCGCCGGCGCCCCTGGGGGCGGGGCGGTGTTCACCGTGGCCCTGCCGGCGACCGAAACAGGCTAACCGCTGCGTCCTATCCTGGTGCCGGCGTCCCCCGGCGATGAATGCGCCGGGGGACGCCGCTTCGGCCGGCCGCATAAGGCTGGCCACGGTCGTCACGGTCAGCAGTGCACGTTGGCGCCGAAGCCAACCAGAAGGTCGTCCCGGACCCAACCCTGCTTGCCGGTGTTGAAGTCGTACAGATGCGACCAGGTGAAGCCGCCGTCGCCCAGCTTCCAGCAGTCGAGTTGGACGGTGTGGCTCTGCTGGCCTTGGCCCACGGCCGTGCAGACGGTTCCCGGGCCGGTTCGGATGTTGACGAAGTTGGTGTTGAAGTATTGGCCGATCCGGGCGTCCAGGATCGCCCAGCCATTGTCCGGGCAAGAGGCCGCCAGCGCCGGGCTGGCGGGCAGCACGGCGGTGACAGTGGCGGCTAAGCCGATCGTGAGCGCCGCGATGGCTGATTTGACTCGCATTGCTTCTCCCTCTGACGATTTGTTTCGACGTCTGCGTGTTTCGGCGTCTGCAAACGGTGCAAGCCGGGCTGCGTTACAGAACCCCACTCGTGGCGAATCACCTCCGATTCCGGGCAGGAGAACGCCGCACCGATGCGGCACGGAACCGGTCCGCAATGAATGAATGCGGACCGACGTGTTTGCGAGGAGTTATTGCGCGCAGGGCGTTAGAATCAGAACGAAGATGCGACGTTTTCGCCTAGTAGAATCGCGTCATTCAAGGCCTTCCCCGTGTGCCTGGCTCAGGAATAGCCCTGTAGCCCTACCCGCGAATCTATCGAAGTCGATAGTTATCTGTCAACATATTTCGATGAATGCCACTGCGACGCTGCACCCGACATCCTCAGTCCATTGTGGATCGACTCGACCACCAGATCGCTGACCCATGTCGGAAGAGCGCAGCCGCAAGATCTGCTCGATCATGAGCTGACCGTCGTCAAAAGGCGTCGATCATGACCTCCAGGTCATGATCGACGCTGGTTCTAGGAGGGGTAGCCGTCGAGGACGGGTCCGCTGGGATCGAGATAGAGGTCGAACCAGGTCCGGGCGTACTCCCCGACGCGCTCGAGCGTGCCGGGTTCGCTGAACAGATGCGTGGCGCCGGGAACGATCACCAGTTGGCTTGGCTCGCCGAGGACGGCCAACGCCTGCTGGTTGAGCGCGATGACCTGATAGTCCTCGCCGCCGACGACGAGCAGCGTTGGTGCCCGCACGTGGTGAAGCGCCTCCCCGGCCAGATCTGGCCGGCCGCCGCGCGAGACGATCGCGCGCACTGAGTCCGGGCGACGCGCGGCCGCGACGAGTGCTGCCGCCGCGCCGGTGCTCGCGCCGAACAGCCCAATGGGCAGGCCGGCGGTGTCGGGCTGCCTCTCGAGCCAGTCGAGGGTGCCGGTGAGCCGTCCGGCGAGCAGCTCGATATCGAAGCGGTACTCAGTTGCGACCTGGTCGATCTGGTCCTCGCCGGCGGTGAGCAGATCCAGCAGGACCGTGCCGAATCCGCCGGCGTTGAGGAATTCGGCCACCATCCGGTTGCGCGGGCTGTGCCTGGAGCTCCCGCTGCCGTGCGCGAACACAACGACGCCGCGACTGGGACGTGGCAGCCTCACCGTGGCGCCGAGTTGGGCGTCCCCGGCCGGGATCCAGATGTCCGTATCGGCGTGGATCATGGTCCGCCTCACCTTCGTGGCCCACGCTACGCCCCGCCCGCGCGGCCCGTGCTCTACTTCTACGGTGTCGTCGCTGTCATCCGAGCTTGACTACGCCTGGCCCGGCCGGGCCAACGTCGCCGTGTCGCTGACGTTCGACGTGGACGCCGAGGCGGGCTGGCTGGGCGTGAGCGAGGCATACGCCCGCCGGCTGACCACGCTGTCGGAGGGACGATTCGGGATCGTCCGCGGCACGCCGCGCATCCTGGCCCTGCTGGCCCGGCACGGCATCCGCGGCACGTTCTTTATCCCCGGCCACACCGCTGGGCTCCACCCCGACACGGTGCGGGCGGTCTTGGACGGCGGCCACGAGGTCGCCCACCATGGACACCTGCACCTGCGCAGCGACAAGGTCAGCGAACAGGACCAGCGGGACGAGATTGAGCGGGGTCTGGCGGCACTGGCCTCGGCCGGCGCTCCCCGACCGGTGGGTTACCGCTCCACCTCATGGGAGCTGACACCTGAGACGTTCGACCTGCTCCTGGAGCACGGCTTCGACTACGACTCCTCCTGCATGGGCGATGACCGTCCCTACTGGGAGACCTGGGCCGGACGGCGGATACTCGAGCTTCCTGTTCACTGGTCACTGGATGACTGGCCCCGCTTCGGCTGGACCATCGACAAGGGCGGCAACGCCGCGGACCCGGCGGAGATCTACGTTTCGTGGCTGGCTGAGTACGACCTCGCGCGCGCCGAGCGGCGCCACATCACCTACACGATGCACCCAGAGGTGATCGGGCGCGGCCAGCGGTTCCTGCAGTTCGAGCGGCTCGTCGAGGCGCTCGCCGGCGACGACGGCGTCTGGTTCGCCCCGCTCGCCGAGGTCGCCACCCACGTACGACCCGTGTTGGAGGGGTCATGACGCCCAGTGCTAAGACGAGGCGGTTTACCTCGGCCGTGGCCGAGCCAGGCCCGCGGGGGCGCGAGTTCGGTGCCGTGCACGCGCGTGAGGTGGCCGCGACCGTGGCCGACTATCGGCACCTCTTCGCGTCCAGCGGCACCGACGCCGATTTGGACGTGTTGGGCGGCCAGGCGCTGGACCGCATCGACGACTGGGCGCCCGAGCTCGGCGCGGAGATCCGCGGAATCGCCGCCGGGGCGAGGCTCCCGGTCACGCACATCGCGGCCATCAACGCCCGTACCGAGATCCTCGCCCGGCTGGGACACCATGGCTTGGGTGAGTGTTCCACCGTGGTCGCATTGCGCGGCGCCGAGGACGAGCCGGCCGCGATGCAGAACTGGGACTGGTACACGTTTATGGCCGGCAACTGGCTGGAGTGGACAATCCCGCACCCGGACGGGCGGCGCGTCACGACCGTCACGGAGTACGGGATCGTCGGCAAGATCGGCGTCAACGAGCGGGGCGTCGGCATCCTATTCAACATCCTGCATCACCGCGACGACGGCGCCGGCATTGGCGTTCCGGTGCACATCGTGGCGCGCCGGATCCTCGACACCGCTGGCCATGTCGACGCGGCGTGGGAGACATGCTCGTCGGCCCGCGTCTCCGCCTCCACCGCGATCACGCTGGTCTCTGGCCGGTCGGCCGGCAAGGCCGCGATCTCCGTGGAGCTCTGGCCGGGCGGGCCGGGAGCGGCGCACCCGACCCAGGACGGCTTGCTGCTGCGTACCAATCATTTTCTGACCGACCCGGCCAGGCTCGGCGACACCGCCCCCGCGGAAGGATCCGACACGCTAGACCGGTACGACGAACTGCGCCGGCGCCTCGGCGGGCGCGGCGAGGACCTCACCCCGGCCGAGGCCACTGCCGCGTTGACAGACCACACGTCGGGGGTGTGCTGCCACCCCGATCCGGACGACCCGACCGAGCTGCAGTACGCGACCTTGGCGACGGTCCGCCTCGACCTGGCCGGCTCGACTCTCGCCGCGCTGGTCGGACCTCCTTGCCAAACACCGACGACGTGACAGTGTGACAAGAGTGGCGCGTACCTCCGTTGGGAAGAAGGCCGAGCCTCGCCTGCACCGCGCGGCGCGCTTCGAGGATCGCGTGCATCGGGTCGTGGAGCCGCGGTTGCGCCGGCGCGGCTGGCACGTGGCGATCGTGCCGTACACCGGGTACGGCGCCCCCGGCTGGGTCCGGGTCATGGCGCGGGTGCTACTGACTCGCCTCGCCCCGCGGCGCAAGCGTGCCGCCAAGGTACGCGGCTGGCGCAGCTTCACCACGATGCCGGTGAAGAATTCCAGCGTCATCATCGAGGCGGGAGGCAGCCGGCACGAGGCGTTCGCGGACCGCAGCGGTTTCGTCGACTGCGTGGTCGAGGGCGAGCTCGCGCCGGGCTGGGACAGCGTGCGTCTGAGTACCGAAGGCGCCGAGTCGGTGGAGGCCCCGGTCCGGATCGTCGATCCCTCGGTCGACTTCGGCGTCCTCTCCGACGTCGACGACACGGTCATGGTCACCGCTCTGCCGCGACCCCTGCTCGCTGCGTGGAACACGTTCGTCCTCGACGAGCACGCGCGCATGGCGGTGCCGGGCATGGCCGTTCTCTACGAGCGGCTCGCCAACGCGTACGCCGGTGCTCCGGTCTTCTACCTGTCCACCGGAGCCTGGAACGTGGCTCCCACGCTGACCCGCTTCCTCTCCCGTCACCTGTATCCCGCGGGACCGCTTCTGCTCACGAACTGGGGCCCGACCACGGACCGCTGGTTCCGCAGCGGCCGCGACCACAAGAGAGCGACGCTGACCCGGCTCGCCAATGAGTTCCCGCACGTGCGGTGGCTGCTCATCGGCGACGACGGTCAGCACGACACGGAGATCTACGGCGAATTCGCGGCCGCCCATCCGGACAACGTCGCCGCGGTCGCGATCCGGCACCTCTCACCGACCCAGTCCGTCCTCGCCGGCAACATTCTTGCCACGGTCGGCGACGCCGCGCCGGCAGGCTTGGCGGGAAAGCCGTGGCTCATCGCCCCCGACGGAGCTGGTCTGTGGCGCCTGCTCAGTGAGGTCGAACTCCTCTGAGCGCCGCGCCTGTCCGCGCCTCAAGATCCCCGCGATCATGAGCTGGCCGTTCCGAAAAGGCGCCGATCATGACCTCCAGGTCATGATCGGCGATTAAGTGGCTGACAGGACGTCGACGATGAACCGCAGCGGGCCCGGCTGCTGGCCGGTCTCGCCGTAGGCCAGGTCGGCCGGGATGTCGAGCTGCACTCGGCTGCCCACCTTCACACCCACCAGGCCCTGGTCCCATCCCTTGATGACCTCGCCGGCGCCGAGGGGGAACTCGTACGGCTGCGACCGCGACCACGACGAGTCGAACTCCTCGCCGGTGCGGTAGGACACCCCGACGTAGTTGACGGAGATCGTCTGGCCGGTCTGGACCGCGGCTCCCTTGCCCTCAATGAGGGTCGTGACCGCCAGCTTGGTGAGGTCTCCGGTGCCGGCCGTTGCCGTGGGCTTCGTCGCCAGCGCCGGGTCGGCGTCCGGCGGAAGCTGCGCCCCCGTCGAGGCCGATGGCGTGCCCGACGCCGAGCCGGCCGTCGAGTCGCCGTCGAACGCTCCAAACGCGTACGCAGCGGCGACGATCACTGCTAACCCGCCGACCACGGTGAGCGCGTTCTTGAGGTACTTCTTACGGCGTAGCGCCGCCGCACGCTGTTGGGCGGCTAACCGACCGGCGGCGCGGCGCTCGGCCTTCGGCGGCTTCCCCAGGCCGGACCGATCCTTGACCGGGTTGCTCACGGACGTACCTTTCATCGGAGGTCTGCGGGTCATTGCAGGTCTGCACGTCGGCCGACCCTACTGCACGCCGATCAGGTCGACCATAAACACCAGTGTTTCACCGGGTTTGATGGCATTTCCGGCGCCATGATCGCCGTAGCCCAGATGTGGCGGGATGACCAGTCTGCGCCGACCACCGACCTTCATGCCCACCACGCCCTGGTCCCAGCCCTCGATGACCTGGCCGCGGCCGAGCGAGAAGCTGAACGGCTCGCCCCGGTTCCACGAGGCGTCGAACTCCTTGCCGGACGAGTACGAGACGCCGACGTAGTGCACCGTGGCTTCCTGTCCGGGCCGGGCTTCGTCGCCGTCGCCGACCGTGACGTCCTCAACGACGAGGTCGGTCGGCGGCGCTCCCTCGCCCGGAGTGACGATTGGCTTCTGCATGGGCTATCTCCTGATCTAGATGTTGTCAGGCCTTCGAGAGGCGGATTTCCTCGTCCGGGGAGACGTCGATGGACATGGCAAGGGTCTCCGTCGCGATCCAATCTTTGTGGTCGAGCAAGTCCGCGTCCGAGGCCGGCAGCGACAACGCGATGCGGTCGGTGATCGCCAACTTCGCGTCCTTGCGCATCGCGTTGACGAGGTGAATCGTCTCGTAGACCCGGCCCTCGCGGCGGAGGTCGTCATCGAGCGTGGTGTCGAAGGCGACGGTGACGCCGTCGTCGGAGGCGACCGCCCACCCCTCCTTCTCGAGCCGTTCCACCAGTACCTCGTCGGGTCCGAGGACATGTCCAGCGACCTCGAATCCGCCCCCGTCCAGTTCGGTGAACTCGCCGGCGTCGAGCGCCTTGCGGACGGTGGGGACGTCGCGGCCGAGCCGGGCGCCGACGACCGGAAGGTTCGGGCGTACGCGTAGCTGGGTGGCCTCGATGCGCTCGACCCGCACCTCCTTCACCCGGAGTTCGTCCGCGATCTGGTCGAGATAGATCCGATCGATTCCGCGCCCTCCGCTGTCGATGAGCAGCAGGTGCAGCGGCTGGCGCAGTTTGAGCTGGTGCGCCGCCCGGGCTCGACGACCCAGGTCGACCACCTTGCGCACGGCGGCGACGTCGGCGAGCAGGGCCTCATCGACGGTCTCCACCGACGGCCAGCCGGCGAGGAAGACCGAGCTCGGCGCGTCCGGACAGACGCTGACGACGAGCGCCTGCCAGAGGTGCTCGGCGAGGAACGGCGTCACCGGCGATACAATCCGCAGACCCTGGACGAGCGCGGCCCAGAGCGTACGCAGCGCCGCCTCGTCGCCGTTCCAGAACCGGCGCCGGGACCGGCGGATGTACCAGTTCGACAGGTCGTCCACAAAGGAGTCGAAGGCCCGGAGTACGTTCACCGAGAGATGCCGATCGTAGGCCTGGGTCGCCTCGGCGATCAGCTTCGCCGTCCGGACCTGCAGCCAGCGGTCCAGCGGGTGCGCCTTGTCGCCGGTGGCCTCGAGGTGGTCCAGCGTCGGCGAGAAGTCCGACGCGTTCGCGTACTGAACGAAGAAGGCCGCGCTGTTCCAGAGGGTGAGCAGCTTGCGCTGGATCTCCTGGCCGGGACCGAACCCGAAGAGCAGGTTCTGGTTGGGCGGCTGCATGCAGTACTGCCACCGCATGACGTCGGCCCCCATGCGACCGAACGCCTCCTCGGCGGTGATCATGTTGCCCCAGGAGCCGTGCATCTCGCGGCCGCGCTCGTCGAGCATCTTCTCGTAGCCGAGCACGCTGCGATAGGGCGCGCGTCCGGTGAGCGCCACCGACATGAACAGCTGCGAGTAGAACCAGAGCCGGATCTGCTCACGCATCTCCGAGACCCATTCGGCCGGGAACCACTCCTCCCAGTACGCGTGGTCGGGCAGATCCGCGGTGGTCAGCCCCTTCGCGGCGCCGGTGCCGAGGCCGCCCTCGACCCAGGTCGGGTTCTGCCAGCCGAGCGTGGAGAACGGGACGATGCCCGCGTCCAGCCAGACATCTCCCACCTCTTTGATCCGCTCCACCTCGGCGTCGCAGGACTCGCACCGGATCTTCACGGCGTCGATCCACGGGCGGCGCAACTCCTCCAGCCCGTCGAGGGACCCGGTCGCCCGCTCGGCCAGCTCCTGGCGCGACCCGATGACGGTCAGGTGCCCACAGGCGCAGGGGTAGAACGGCAGCGGCAAGCCGTAGTAGCGCCGCCGGGAGATGTTCCAGTCGGCCATGTTCACGAGCCAGTCGTCCATCCGGCTGCCCATGTACGACGGGATCCACTCGACCGTGCGGTTCGCCGCCCGCATCGGCTCTCGGATCTCCTCGACCGAGATGAACCAGTCGTCGGAGATCCGGAAGATCAGCGGGGTATGGCACCGCCAGCACTCGGGGTAGCGGTGCGAGATCGTGCTCGCGTCGACAAGCAATGACCGCCCACGCAGATCGTCGATCACGCGGTCGGCAACGTCGGATGTGGACAGTCCGGCCAGCCAGCCAAACTCCGGGTAGAACCGACCCGACTCGTCGACCGGGGTCAGGATCTCGAGGCCATGCAGCTTGCCAAGCTCGAAGTCCTCCGCGCCGCAGCCTGGGGCGATGTGGACGATGCCGGTGCCCTCGTTGAGGGACACCTCATCCCACGGGATGACCTTGTGTTCGATCTCCGCCCCGGGAGTAAGAGTGTCGAACGGGCCCCGGTAACGCCAGCCGACCATCTCAGCCCCGGTAACCACCTTGTCGAACGTACGGCCGCCGCGCTCGACCGCCACCCAGTCGCCGTTCTCGAGGCGCCCGTACTGCGCATCCGGTCGTACGGCCGCGGCAACGTTGGCCGGCAGCGTCCACGGCGTCGTCGTCCAGATGACCAGGGCCTCGCCGTCACGGTCTTGGCCGTCGTGGTTGATAAGCGGCAACCGCACATGCAGCGACGGGTCCTCGCGGTCGATGTAGCTTCCCGCCAGTTCGTGTGCGGAGATCGACGTGCCACAACGCGGGCACCATTCGGTCGCGCGGTGGCCCCGATAGAGCCAGCCGCGGTCGGCAACGACTCGGAGGAATTTCCAGATGTACTCGATATTCGTGTCGGCGAACGTGTAGTAGTCACGTCCCCAGTCCATCCATTGCCCGAGCCGAACTGAGCCCTTGATGAGTTCCGTCGATGACCATTCGACGACGGCGCGGCATTTCCGCGCGAACGCCTCGAGGCCGTACTCTTCGATTTCTCTCTTGGAGTTTAGGCCGAGTTCCTTTTCGACGCCGACCTCGATCCAGAGGCCCTGACAATCGAAGCCGTTCTGATAGCGCTGATGGTAGCCGCGCAGCGCCTTGTAGCGCTGGAACACATCCTTGAGCGTGCGCCCCCACGCCGTGTGCACGCCGAGCGTCTTGTTCGCTGTGACCGGCCCGTCCACGAAACTGAATCGTGGCCCGTTCGCGTTCTTCGCCCGTAGCTGCTCAAACGTCTTCTCGCGATCCCAGAGGTCGAGGATCGCCAGCTCCAGTGAGTCATGATGCGGCTTGTCGGGCAGGGGAGCAAACATGGGATGCAGTCTACACGGCAACAACGAAGGCCTTATGTTTGCCTTATGAATCGCATTAACACAGCGTTATTGCGCGCGCCGGATCGAGAACCGCAGGCCCAGGCCTTCGGCCATTGAATGGTGTTCGCCGGGATCGCCTTCGGCCATTGACGTGGCGAGGATGGCGTCGGAAATATCCCGCTCATGCTCGCGGATCGCCGCGGCGGTCTCCGCCGCCGCCATATTTCCATCGGCCGTCCAGGTAAGCGCGACGTGGTCGGTGATGGCGAGGCCGGCCTGCTTTCGGGCGTCCTGGATCAGCCTGATCACCTCGCGAGCGACGCCGGCCCGGTGTAGCTCCGGGGTGATGGTGGTGTCCAGCGCGATCGTCACACCCCCCTGGGTCGCCACGGCCCAGCCCGACCGGGGCGTCTGGTTGACGACGACGTCGTCCGCGGTGATCTCAATCGTGCCGTCACCGACCTTGAGCGTCGTCGCGGCGCCATCGCGAGTGGCCTGCGCGAGCGCGGCCGGGTCGGCTCGTGCGATCGCCGCGGCCACCTCCTGTGTTCGCGCGCCGAATCGCTGGCCGAGCCGGCGGAAGTTGGGCTTGACGGTGACGTCGAGAACCTCGCCGGCCGAGGCGAGGTTGGCCAGGTCGCGGACATTCAGCTCGTCGCGGACGTAGGCGAGCAGCTCGGGCGGTGGAGGCTGACCATCGGGTAATCCGACCAGGCCCCGCGCCAACGGCTGGCGCACGCGAACGTTGCTGGCGTTGCGGGCGGCACGGCCGGCCTCGACCAGCGCCCGGACTGTGGCCATCTGCGCGCGCAGATCCTCGTTGAGCGCGGTCGGGTCCCGGACCGGCCAGGTGGCGAGGTGCACCGACACGGCGGCGGAACGGTCACCCGGGCGGACGGCGGCCCGCCAGACGTGCTCGGTGAGGAACGGGATGAGCGGGGCCAGCAGTCTGGTCATTACGCCGATGGTCTCGAAGAGGGTGGCGAGCGCGGCCGGGTCGCCCTGCCAGAAGCGGGAGCGGGACAGCCGCACGTACCAGTTGGACAGATCGTCGATGAACTGGCTCAATACCCGTCCAGCGCCGGCGGTGTCGAAGTCCTCCAGCGCGGCGTCGACCACTCCGACCACATGGTTGAGTTCGGCCCGCAGCCACCGATCGAGTGGAGTCAACTCGGCTGCGGTCGTGTCGGCTGCCGTGTCCGCCGTCGGGTGCCACCCGCTTGCGTCGGCATACAAACTGAAGAAGGAGACCGTGTTCCAGTACGGGACGAGGACGCGACGCGCGATCTCCTCCAGCGGCGCGTCGCCTACCCGCCGATTCACCCACGGCGATCCGGCGCAGAGCATGAACCAGCGCAGGGCGTCCGCACCATGCCGGTCCATCAGCGGCATCGGTTCGATGATGTTGCCGAGATGCTTGCTCATCTTGCGGCCGTCGTCGGCCACGATGAGACCCAGGCAGAGCACGTTCTCGTACGCCGATCGGTCGAAGACCAGCGTGCCCACGGCCATGAGGGTGTAGAACCAGCCGCGGGTCTGATCGATGGCCTCAGCGATGAAGTTCGCCGGGTAGGCGTGGGCGAACTCCTCCTCGCTGTGGGGGAGGAACGGATAACCGTGCTGCGCGAACGGCATCGCCCCGGAGTCGAACCACGCGTCGATGACCTCGGGCACCCGCCGCGCCGACGTACTGCACTGTGGACAGTTGAAGACGATCTCGTCCAAGTAGGGTCGGTGCGGATCGACGTCGGACAGATCCTGCCCCGAGAGCGTGCCCAACTCGGCGCGCGACAGCACGCGGGTCACGTGACCGTTGGCGCAGCGCCACAGCGGCAGCGGCGTACCCCAGTACCGGTTGCGCGAGAGCGCCCAGTCGACGTTGTTGGCCAACCAGTCGCCGAACCGGCCGTGCTTCACGTGCTCGGGGTGCCAGTTGGTGCGCTCGTTCTCGCGCAACAACGTATCCCGGATCTGCGTCGTGCGGATGTACCACGCCATTTGCGCGTAGTACATGAGTGGCGTGTGGCAGCGCCAACAGTGTGGATAGCTGTGCTCGTACTCGCTGACCCGCAACAGCAGCCCGCGCTGCGCCATGTCCTTGACCAGCACGGAATCGGCGTCCTTGAAGAACAGCCCGCCCACAAGGTCGATGTCGGCGTTGAAGCGGCCGTCCGGACCGATCGGGTTGACCACCGGTAGGCCGTACCGCCGGCAGGTAAGGAGGTCGTCCGCGCCGAAAGCGGGCGCCTGGTGCACCAGGCCAGTACCGTCCTCTGTGGTCACATAGTCGGCGAGCACCACGTAGTGGGCGTCTGGGATCTCGACGAGGTTGAATGGGCGTCGGTACCGTATGCGTTCGAGGTCCCGGCCGGGCATGGAGGCGAGCACTTCGGCGGGCCCATCCGTGCCGCCTTCGCCGAGCGCGGCGTGGAGTAGTGGCTCGGCCACCACGAACGCCCCGCCCGGCACTCGGGCGACCACGTACGTCACGTCCGGATGCACGGCGACGGCGGTGTTGGACACCAGTGTCCACGGCGTCGTCGTCCATACCAGCAGGTCCACACCGGTGATTCCGGCGATCTCGCCATCGACGGGCATGCGGACGTAGGCGGACGGGTCCGTCACGGTCTCGTAGCCCTGCGCGACCTCGTGGTCTGACAGCGCGGTTCCGCAGCGCGGGCAGTACGGCGCCACGCGGTAGTCCTCCACCAGCAGTCCCCGGTCGAAGATCTGACCCAGCGCCCACCACACGCTGTCGATGTAGTCCGGCGACATAGTCCAGTACGGCGCCGACAAGTCCACCCAGTAGCCGACGCGCTCGGTCAATGCCTCAAATTCGCCGACGTAGCGCTGGACCGACTCGCGACAGCGGGCGTTGAATTCGGCGACGCCGAACCGTTCGATTTCGGGTTTGCCGGCCAAGCCGAGTTCCTGCTCCACGGCGATCTCGACCGGCAGCCCGTGACAGTCCCACCCCGCTCGCCGCGGGACGTGGTAGCCCTTCATCGTCTTGAAACGCGGAAAGACGTCCTTGAATACACGGGCCTCGACGTGGTGGGTGCCGGGTCGGCCGTTCGCGGTGGGTGGTCCCTCATAGAACACCCACCGTGGCCCGCCCTCCGTGTGGGCGAGGCTTCGCTGGAACACGTCATGGTCCCGCCAGAACGCGAGCATCTCGTGATCGATGGCTGGCAGGTTGACCCGGGCGGGCAGGGCGTTGAAGTAGAACTGATCCGACACCAGATTTCCTCTGTGAGCCAATCTACTCGCTGGCCGGCTAGGTGTCGGGTCGATAGCCTCTGCCCGTGAAGCCTCAGGTCGCGACCGCCCGTGCACCCTTCTCACTGCAGCTGTTGGCGGACCGGCCTGAGCTCGTGTACGCGGTGGCCGAGATCCGATGGAAGGAATGGGGCCACGCACCCGAGCCCGAGGATCTTGCGTACTGGGTGGACGTGACCCAACGAGAGGCCGGCCGGAACGACCTTCCCATTACCTTCGTCGCCGTCGATGACCACGGCGCCATCGGGGCTGTCGGCTTGGGTCAGTTTGACATTGACGAGCGGCGGGACCGTTCGCCGTGGGTGCTCGGTATGGTCGTGCGCGCCGATCGGCGTGGTCAGGGCGTCGGACGTGCGTTGATGGGGGAGCTGGAGGCGTGGGCAGCCGCTCGCGGCGTCGTTCAGGCATGGGTCGCGACTGGCCCGGCCGCCACCTTCTATCGCACCTGTGGGTGGCGGATAACCGAGGTCGTGCAGCGGGGTTCCGGCGAACCAACGACCGTGCTAACCAAGCGCTTGGTTTGACGGTCACGCGCCCGGCCCGGCCGACCGGGGGGGTGCAGAGTCCGGCGGCACGTGCTTTCACGGCAGGTGAACCGTCATAGGATTCCGGTTCGATGGCGCTCAGTTAGGCCCTGTGATGCGATTTCAACGGTCGGGGTCGGTCGCGGCCCTTGTTGGTGTTCTCGGTCCGGTGTCGCCCAGGGCGCGCATCGCCGCCGGGGCTGGCGCCCACAGCCACTTGCTCTGCTGCCGCCTTGCGGTCGGGACACCGGCCACTTGGACTCGGCGCGAGGTTTGCCCACCACAGTGGACTCTGGTCGCTGAGGTGGGTCGGTGCGGCTGATATTAGGGTATTCTTCGCCATTTTGGCGTGGCCGGCGATGACTTGGAACGATGTCGGCGTGTCGATACGAACATTTGTCGGAGGGTGTTGGTAGTCTGGGGGTATGCCGGTTGAGCTGCAGGAGCGGGTCGGTGCCGCGGTTTCGGCGCTGGAGCTCACCCCGGCCGGGCCGGCGTTGGCGGGCATGCTGGCCGGGCTGGACCCGGCGGTGCTGTCCGGGGCGGAGTGTGTGCTCCTGATGCGGGCCCGCTACCGGCAGAGCAACCACGAACGCGGCCAGCTGCTGGCGGTGGTGGATGAGGTGCGCCGCCGCGGC
>Ga0184625_10000068_pt1 | contig 26187 bp, 26 predicted proteins | sample PLM3_30_b1_FD_133151 | JGI IMG/M metagenome (GOLD analysis project Ga0184625, IMG submission 133151) | Groundwater sediment microbial communities from an aquifer in East River, Colorado, USA - PLM3_30_b1 | ecosystem: Environmental > Terrestrial > Soil > Riparian zone | place: USA: East River... | reverse complement strand
GCGTCGAGGAAGAAGTCGAGCTGATCGCCGCGCTCACAGCGAAAACAGACGACCTGGGTGTACTCATGGACTGGGCAGGCCAGGGTGAAGACGTGACTGCGGAGCTGTCGGCCGGCCTCGAGCAGCTCGCCGGCCTCGTCGAAGGCGGCGAGATTAAGAAGATGCTCGGCGGCGAGCACGACAGCAAGAACGCCATCATCACGATTCATCCGGGCGCCGGTGGCACGGAGTCGCAGGACTGGGCCGAGATGCTGCTGCGGATGTATCTGCGATGGATCGAGCGCCGAGGGTTCAAGCGCGAAGTGATCGACTACCAGCCGGGTGACGAGGCCGGCCTCAAGAGCGCGACGGTCACCGTACAAGGGGAATTTGCCTTTGGACTGCTCTCGGCCGAGGCAGGGGTGCATCGCCTCGTGCGCATCTCGCCGTACGATTCCGCCGCACGCCGCCATACGTCGTTCGCCTCTGTCTACGTATGGCCGGAGCTGCCCGAGGACGAGGACGTCGTCATCGACGACAAGGACATCCGCATCGACACGTTCCGGTCGAGCGGCGCCGGCGGCCAGCACGTCAACGTCACCGATTCGGCCATTCGCATCACGCACCTGCCGACGGGCATCGTCGTGTCGTGCCAGAACGAGCGGTCGCAGCATCGCAACAAGGACTCCGCCATGCGGGTGCTGAAATCGCGCCTGTTCGATATCAAGATGAAAGAGCAGCAGTCAAAGCTCAATCAGATCGGCGGCGCGAAGAAAGAGATCGCGTTCGGCCATCAGATTCGCAGCTACGTGCTGCACCCGTATCAGATGGTGAAGGACCACCGCACGAAGTTCGAAATCGGCGATCCCGGCCGGGTGCTCGACGGCGATCTGGATCCGTTCATCAAGGCGTACTTGATGCAGAAGGCATCGGGAACGTTAGGGCAGCCTTCCGCCGAGGATGACGAATAGATTCAATATCCCACCGCAATGACGAGCCACGCAGCTCAATCCGCGGCGAGAACGCTTGCCGTTGCCTTGGTAATCGGCGCGCCGCTCGGCGCCCAGCAAGCCGATGATCTCGACCACCTGTTCCGGGCACACCAGTGGTTCGAGCTCCGCTCCGCGGTCACCGATCGTTCGCCGGCCTTGATGCGCGCGGCGGTGGCGACCGCGTTCAACGATCCCGAAACGGCCGAGCGCCTCCTGCGCGACGTCATCAGGTCGGCGCCGGCTTCGAACGCCGCGGACGAGGCGTACGGCATGCTCTCGCAGATCTACCTGCGGTCCGGACAATACCGTCGATGGCAGACGTTGTACCGGCAGTGGGTGGCTGCGATTCCCGATTCCGTGGGTGCTCGCGCCGAAGAAGAAAGCGAGAAGAAGCTGGCCGGGCGGCCGGATCAGGTCAACGGCCGTCCGCGGCACGCCGTTCTTCGGCACGAGGCCGGGGAGTTCACGATTCCTGTCTCAGTCGACGGGAAAGTTGACGAATATGTCTTCGACACTGGCGCGTGGACATCGGTCTTGACCGAACGAAGGGCGGCGCGGCTGGGATTGAAGATCGACGCCACGCGCCGGGCGATCACGGGGTCGTCCGGTCAATCCGTCGGCTTCCGCACGGCGATCGCGAAGGAGGTCGACATCGGCGGCACCCGGTTCCGCAACGTGTCGTTCGCGGTGATCGAAGGGATAGGACCAATTGCCGACGTCGACGCCGGCATCGTCGGCATGCCGATTCTGCTCGCGCTGGGCGCGATTCGATGGTCGCCCGACGGAGCGGTGGAGATCGGTTCGCCCGCACCGCGTGCTGCACGAGCCGATGCGAATCTCGTCTTCGATCGGAATCGGCTGCTGCTGCGGATGCGAGTGTTCGGCCGCGACGTGCTGACGACGTTCGACAGCGGCGCGATCACGACAGACCTCAATGCGAACTTCGCGACCACGTTTCCGCAAGTGGTTCAGGGCGCGAAGAAGGGCACGACCGACATTACTGGCGTCGGCGGCACGCAGACGTTCGACTCGCTCGAGATTCCGGAAGTGATCTTCGGGATCGGTCCGGCCGAGGTCTTGCTGCGGCCAGCAACCATCACGTTGCAGCGCATCCCCGGCATCGGAGGCGAGTGCTGTGTCGGAAACGCGGGTGAGGATCTCCTCAAGGCTACCGGCTTCACGATCGATTTTTCGGGGATGACGCTGCGGTTGAGTGACGCGAGGCAGTAAGGACTCGGCGGCTAACTTCCGGCTGCATTGGCTGACGGTGGCGCTAGACTCGCGACGCTGATGCCTCAGCGCGCCGCGGTTGTCTTGTGCGTCCTCTTGGCAGCTTCACCGGCATTCGGACAGAACCCAGGGGTTCCGTTAGAGTTGTACGCCGGTATTGGCATCGTCAACGATGTCACGATGGCGGTGCGCGCGCCGAGCATCGCAGGCGGCATGAGCTGGGACTACAACGCGAGCTGGTGGTTGGTTCCGATCCTTGAGGGCGAGTTCAATACAGCCGGCAAGCCCGAGCCATGTCGCAGCGCCTCGGATTCACCAGATTACTGCGATGATGGAATCTGGCTGTTCGGCGCCCGTTTCCGTCACAACCCAAATGCCGTGAGTGGCGTGAGACCATTTGCGACGCTCTTAGTCGGAGAGTACTTTGACGCATTGGGGACCGATGGTCGCTTGTTCGATGGCAGCCATTTCGCTGTGCAAAGCGGCGCAGGCATCGAAATTCGGTGGGCTCGTTCGTTTCAAGGGGTGAGGATATCCGCGGACGTTCGCCATGTATCGGGCCTCGAGCGGTACAGACACCAGATCCGGCTTCTGGGGGCCTATGTGATCGGTCCCCGCCGTTACAAGCCTCACCCGTGACTGACTTGGGACCCGATAGTGGAACATCCGAGTGTACGCCTCCGCAAAGATCGAGTTGCGATGGCGCAAGACGCGAGGAGTTCATTGCGACGCGTGGCGATTAGGATTGCGCCTGTTTCTGCGTTCGACTAGTATCCCGGCTCCTACCCGAACAAGGAGCCTCACATGCAAATCAACGAACGCTCGGCCGGCAACGTCAAAGTTCTCGACCTCTCCGGCCAGATCACACTCGCTAAAGGCGACGACCAGTTATTCAAAGACAAGGTCAACAGCCTCGTCAACCAGGGGCACAAAAACATCCTCGTGAATCTCGGCGACATCACGCACGTCGACAGCGCCGGCCTCGGCGAGCTCGTCAGTGCGTACACCACTGTCACCAAAGCCGGCGGCAGCATGAAGCTCGTGAATCTCACCAAACGGCTGCACGATCTTCTGAGCATCACGAAGCTGCTCACGGTTTTCGATACCTTCGATTCCGAGCAGGATGCGCTGAAGCAATTCAACTAAGGTGTCGGCGCGATAGACCACGCCTCGTGTTCTCACCGATCAAGTTCTTCGCTGGGATCCTTGCGGTGGGACGGAAAATCAGTGAGGAAACGCCGTGCCTGGCTGTGTGCCCGAGATGAACGCTTCGTTGATACCCGTTGAGCCTTCTTCGGAGACTTCGCCGCTGACGGCGTTGACCGGCACAAAGACGATGTTCCCGGGCGGCGTGAATTCCGGCGGGTTTTTCGGGTCGCGCGTCTCGAGGTAGGCGCGCATGAACTCAATCCAGATCGGCAGCGCGGCCATCGCGCCGGTCTCGTTGTGGCCAATCGGCTTCCGTTCGTCGTGGCCCACCCACACACCAACGGTGATGTCGGGATCGAAGCCGATGAACCATGCGTCGCCGTAATCGTCGGTCGTCCCGGTTTTCCCGCCCAGCGGCCAGCCCAGCTTGCTGGCCGACACCGCCGTTCCACGCTGGACGACCCCGCGCAGAAGGCTCGTCATCACGTATGCCGTGTCAGCTCTGATCGCATCCTGCGGATCCGGTCGGCTTTCTTCCAGGAGATTGCCCCCGCGATCTGAAATCTTGAGGATTGAGCTCGGCCGCATGCGCACGCCGCCGTTCGGAAACACCGAATAGGCGGACGTCATATCCAGAAGGGTCAGGTCGGCGGCGCCAAGCGCCAGCGACAGGAATGGCTCGAGCTTGGACTCGAGGCCGAACCGCCGCGCGTAGGCAACCACTTGCTGCGGCGTCAGCGCGTCCATCATCTTCACCGCGGGCACGTTCCGCGAATCCTCCAGCGCGTGGCGCAGTGTCACGTTCCCTTCGTACTTGCCGTCGTAGTTTCTGGGTTGATACGGCGGCTGTCCGGGGCCGGGCTCGTACGAGACGGGTTCGTCGACGATGACGGAGGCTGGCGTATAGCCGCGATCGATGGCGGCGGTGTAGACGATGGGCTTGAACAACGAGCCCACTTGGCGGCGAGCCTGTGTGGCGCGATTGAACTTGCTGCGATCGAAGCTGAAGCCTCCGACCATCGCCCGAATCTGCCCCGTGCGGTTGTCGATGGCCACGAGCGCGCCCTCGACGAGCGGTGTCTGCTCGAGGGACACCGACGTAATCTTGCCGGAGCCGTCCATCTGCGTGACCAGCACGTCGATCAGGTCGCCGACCTTGAAGACCGCCGGCGGCGGGCGTCTCGCCCATGCGATGCCATCGCCGCGCAGCTCGACCACCTGCTGGTCGATGCGCACGCGCGCCGATGTCGGCGACACGTTCATGACGACGGCCGGGATGATGTCGTCGTGCGCGATCGGCTGCGACCATCGCTCGTGGCGGAACGTCTCGACGTTCTGTCCCTGAGCCGCGACGTTCGGTTTGTCGCGGCGGTAGCCCCGGCGCTTGTCGACGACGCGCAGGCCGCGATCGATGGCGCGGTTGGCGGCCCGCTGCAGCCGGATATCGATGCCCGTTTGCACCGAGAGACCGCTTTCGTAAAGGGCCTTCGCGCCGTATTTCTGCTCAAGATATTTGCGGACTTCCTCGGTGAAGAACGGCGCCACCGATCGCACCGGCTGCGGCTGACCGCGCGTGACAATCGGCTTCTTCTTCGAGGCGTCGGCCTGTTCCTGCGTGATGTAGCCGTTGTCGGCCATCTGCTGCAGCGTGTAGTCACGGCGGAACTTGGCAGCGCCGCGGTTGACATACGGGCTCTGACGGGCGGGCGTCTGGATGATGCCGGCGATCATCGCCGCCTCTTCCAGGGTCACGTCCTTCGCGCGCTTGCCGAAGTAAAGGCGCGAGGCGGCTTCCACGCCGTACGTGCCGTGCCCGAAGATCATCTGATTGCAGTACAGCGTGAGGATCTCGCGTTTCGTGTAGCGCTTTTCGATCTGAATCGCGACGAGAATCTCTTTGATCTTCCGCTCCGGGCTCTTGTCGCCGAGGGTGAAGCCCACCTCGTCGGCAAACAGATTGCGCGCAAGCTGCATCGTGAGCGTGCTTGCCCCTGCCACCATGCGGCGGCGCAGAAGATCGCTGGTCAGCCGCACGAGCATGGCCGACACGCTGAGCCCGAAGTGATTGTTGAAGTCCTTGTCTTCGGCCGAGATGATCGCGTTGCGCAGGTACGGAGAAATCTCGTCGTACGAGATGACCAGGCGGCGCTCGGTGGCGAACTCTCCCAGCGTCTCTCCGTTCGATGCGTACACGCGGGTGATGGCGTTTGGGGCGTAGGCGTCGAGCTTGGAAATCACCGGAAGGTCGCCCGCATACGCGAACAGGACGCCGCTGAGCACGCCAAGGACGGCAACGAAGATGAAGAGCGCTGCCAGTCCCGCGTGGCCGGCAAAGCGGACGACGAGAGTCTTGGCGGATTTCGGTCGTTTCGGCGGTGTCGCGGGCGGCGAGCTTGCCATCGGAATCGCTATTGTACCAGTAAGTTACGGCGCACCAAGGCTCTACTGGGGTCTGACCCCCGTACCGGTACGGGGGTCAGACCCCCTCTGTATCTGGTGGTCGCGCCCTTTACATCGCTACACTCACATTTCATAATCAAACAAGCCTAAAGGTTTCGACGCGCATTCACTCGTGCGGGGGATTTCATATGAGCAAAATCATCGGCATCGATCTCGGCACCACCAATTCAGTCGTCGCAGTCATGGAAGGCGGCGAGCCCACCGTCATCACGAATCCAGAAGGCGGACGGCTGACGCCTTCCGTCGTGGCGTTCACGAAGACGGGCGAGCGTCTCGTCGGGCAAGTCGCGAAGCGCCAGGCCGTGACGAATCCGGAGAACACAGTCTTCTCGATCAAGCGCTTCATGGGACGCAAGTTCGATGAGGTGAACGAGGAAATGAAGATGGTGCCGTTCCGCGTGATCCGCGCGACCAACGGCGACGTGCGGATTGCCGCCGCTGACAAGGAGTATTCGCCGCCTGAAATCTCCGCGATGATTTTGCAGAAGCTGAAACAGGCGGCCGAGGAGTATCTCGGCCAGCCGGTCAGCAAAGCCGTCATCACCGTCCCTGCGTACTTCAACGACGCGCAGCGTCAGGCCACCAAGGATGCCGGGCAAATCGCCGGCCTCGAAGTGATGCGCATCGTCAACGAGCCCACGGCCGCGGCGCTCGCCTACGGGCTCGACAAGAAAAAGGACGAGACGATCGCGGTATATGACTTCGGCGGCGGCACGTTCGACATCTCGATTCTCGAGGTCGGCGAAGGAGTCGTGGAGGTCAAGTCGACCAACGGCGACACGCACCTCGGCGGCGACAACCTCGATCAAAAGGTCATCGACTGGATCGCGTCCGAGTTCAAAAAGAGCGACGGCATCGATCTCACGAAAGATCGCATGGCGCTCCAGCGCCTCAAGGAAGCCGCGGAGAAGGCGAAGATGGAGCTGTCGTCGGTGATGGAAACCGACATCAGCCTGCCGTTCATCACCGCCGACGCCAGCGGTCCGAAGCACCTGGCGATGAAGCTGACGCGCGCGCGGTTCGAGCAGCTCGTCGAAGATCTGCTGCAGCGCACCGTGGGCCCGACCAAGCAGGCGCTCAAGGACGCGGGGGTCGATCCAGCCAAGATCGACGAAGTCGTGCTCGTTGGCGGCTCGACGCGCATTCCCCGGGTGCAGGCGATCGTGAAAGAGCTGTTCGGGAAGGATCCGCACAAAGGGGTCAACCCCGACGAAGTGGTTGCCGTCGGTGCGGCGATTCAGGCGGGCGTGCTCGCGGGCGAAGTGAAGGATCTTCTGCTGCTCGACGTGACGCCGCTGTCGCTCGGGATCGAAACGCTGGGCGGCGTCATGACGACGCTGATTCCGCGCAACACCACGATTCCCACACGCAAGGGCGAAACCTTCTCGACCGCGGCCGACAACCAGACCAGCGTCGAAGTGCACGTGCTCCAGGGCGAGCGGCCGCTCGCCCGCGACAATCGCACGCTCGGCCGCTTCCATTTGATCGGCCTCCCGCCTGCGCCGCGCGGCATCCCGCAGGTCGAAGTGACGTTCGACATCGACGCGAACGGCATCGTCAACGTCCAGGCGAAGGATCTGGGCACCGGCAAGGAGCAGAAAATCACGATCACCTCATCGAGCGGCCTCAGCAAGGACGAGGTCGACAAGATGATGCGAGAGGCCGAATCGCACGCCGACGAAGACAAGAAGCGGCGGGACGAAATCGAGGCCCGCAATCGCGCCGACCAGACGGTGTACGCCGCCGAGCGCATGTTGAAAGACGCGGGCGACAAGCTGTCGAGCACCGACCGCGCGGCCGTCGAGTCGGCAATCGAAGAAGCCAAGAAGGCGAACGCGGGCGCGGACGTCTCGGCGATCAACGCAGCCATGGAGGCGCTGAACAAGGCGCAGCATGCCGCGGCCGAGAATCTCTACAAGCAGGCGCAGACCGCCGGCGGGGCGGCGCCATCCGCCGAAGGCGGCGCGTCGCAGCCAGGCGGCGAGAAAGAAGGAGACGTGATTGACGCCGAAGTGGTGGACGACAAATAGGCAGCGATGGATTTGTACGAGCTGCTCGGAATTGCGCGCGGCGCGACGCTGATTGACATCAAGCGGTCGTACAGGCGGTTGGCTCGGAGATATCACCCCGACATCAACCCGGGCGACCACACGGCGGAAGCTCGCTTCAAGGAAATCACGCGTGCCTACGAGACGTTGAGCGATCCCGAGCGCCGGCTGCGCTACGACGCCGGGTCGCTCTCTGCCGCCTCGGCGTCGGTGTCGTTCGAGTTCGAAGGATTCGACTTCTCGAGTGGGGTGGCCCACGCCGATGCGACCACGTTCGGAGATCTGTTCGCGGAGGTGTTCTCGCAGAGGCAGGACACGCAACAGGCCGAGCCGGCGCGCGGCGCCGACCTTCATGCATCGGTGTCGCTGACGTTCGACGAGGCGATGCGCGGCGCGCGGCGGCAGATCATGCTGACGCGCCGCGATACGTGCCAGCCGTGCCGCGGGGCCGGCATGCTGAAAATCGCGGAGTCGCGCTGTCAGCGCTGTCAGGGCAGCGGTCTTCTCCGTTCGCGCCGCGGAAGCATGGTGTTTTCGAAGAGTTGCGACACCTGCGGAGGATCCGGGCGGCTGGAGTACACCGCATGCGGACGTTGCGGCGGCCTTGGAGTGGAGATGCGCAGCGAGACGATAACGGTAGGTATTCCGGCCGGCGTCAGCGACGGCGCTCGCATCCGTGTGCCCGAGAAGGGCAATGTCGGAGAGCGGCAGGGGCGTGCCGGGGATCTCTATCTCGCGGTCCAGGTCGCGCCGCACGAGACGTTTGTGCGCGAGGGGGACGATTTTCACATCGTCGTGCCGATCGGCGTGCACGAAGCGGCGCTTGGAGCCAGGATCGAAGTGCCCGCGCCCGATGGCACGGCGCGGCTCCGTGTGCCGCCTGGTACGCAGACGGGGCAGCGGTTTCACATCCGGGAGCGTGGTGCGCCGTCGCCGAGGAGCGGGGAGCGCGGCGATCTCGTGGTCGAGGTGCGCATCGCGCTTCCCAAAGTGCTCGACGAACGATCGAAGGAGCTGCTTCGGGAGTTCGGCAGGATTAACGAAGATCAGTTGCGGCGAGGCGCGGGTAACGGCTCCCGCCCCTCGACAAGCGCGGGGCGTCCTGAGCCTGCCGAAGGACGCGACAAATGATGAAGAAAACCGGCAAGGCCTATTACATGATCAGCGCCGTGGCGCAGAAGTACAACATTCATCCGCAGACGCTGCGACTTTACGAGCGCGAAGGGCTGCTGAAGCCGTCGCGCACCGACGGGAACACCCGGCTGTATTCGGAAGAGGACCTGGAGCAGCTCGAAACGATTCTCACCTTGACGCGCGATCTCGGCGTGAATCTTGCGGGCGTCGAAGTCATCCTCAACATGCGGCGAAAAATTCAACAGATGCAGGGCGAAGTCAACGAGTTCATGGAGTACGTCAAGAGCGAAATGAGCCGGGGCATTGAAGACTGGGAACAGCGGCTCAGCACCGCGATGGTCAAATCGACGTCCACCGATCTCGTTCGCGTGAATCAGCCGGCCGCGGGATCGGCCGCGGCGCCAAAAAAACACGCGCGCTGAAAAAAGTTCGCGCTATCATGTTGCGTGGTTCCGCCGGCGCAACACAATCCTGTCTGTTCCATCTGCAACGGTACCGGTTGGAAGCCTTTCCAGGATGGCGAGGTCGAACGCGTCACCCGCTGCGACTGCTGGCGCGACGACATCAATAAGCGGCTGATGGCCGACGCGCGCGTTCCGCGCCGCTACCATCACTGCACGCTCGACGACTTCGTCACCTACGACAACGACACCCTCGAAGACGCGCTGACCCGTTCGCGCCAGGTGGCGAAGCAGTTTCCCGTGATCGAACGCGGGCTGTTCTTCCTCGGCGACCCCGGCGTGGGGAAGACACATCTCGCCGTCGCCATTCTCAAGCAGGTCATTCTCACGCGCGGCGCCCGCGGCATCTTCTACGACACGCGCGATTTGCTCAAGTTGATTCGCGGCACCTACAACGACACCAACAAGACGACGGAGCTCGATGTGCTTCGGCCGGTGATGGAGGCCGATCTCCTGGTGCTCGACGACCTCGGCGCGGAAAAGACGTCGGAATGGGTCGAGGAGACGCTCAACCTGATCGTCAACACCCGGTATAACGAACGGCGCGCGACGATTTTTACCTCGAACTATCCGGATCTGCCGCCGGACGCGAGCCCGGCGGTCATCACGCTCCACGACCGCATCGGCTTCCGCATGCGCTCGCGCCTGCACGAGATGTGCGATTTTCTCGATCTGGAGGGCGCCGATTACCGCATGCTGATCTCGAATGAAGGGGTGGCGGCGCTCAAGCGGAATTGGGAAGAGCGGCGGATGCGCGGCAAACTCGAGCAGCCGACTCGCGCCAACCGCCAGGCCAAGGCGGTTCTGCGGAACGACGGGAAAGCCGACTTAAAATGGTCGGGTGGCCGAGCCGGATCAACCGGATCAAAGTGATCGTGCCGGGATCTACGTACACGTCCCGTTCTGCAGCTCGATCTGCAATTACTGCAATTTCAATCGCGGCCTCTTCGATCCAACGCTGAAGGATCTTTTTGTCGAAGCCGTGCGCCGCGAAATTCGCGCGACGGCCCAGTCAGACCTTGCCCCTGACACGCTCTACTTCGGCGGCGGTACCCCTTCACTCCTCGCGCCGGTGGAAATTGCCGCGGTCATCGACGAGACGCGCGGCGCTTTCGGGCTGGTCCCCGCTGCGGAGATCACGCTCGAGGCGAACCCCGAAAGTGTGACCGCCGAATCCCTGGAACAATTTCGCGCCGCCGGTGTCAATCGTCTGAGCTTCGGCGTCCAGTCGTTTCGGGATGACGAGCTGAAACGCATCGGGCGGATGCATTCGGCCGAGCGTGCGGTGGACGCGGTCGGACTGGCCAGGGCGGCCGGATTCGACAACGTCAGCATCGACCTCATGATGTGGCTGCCGGGGCAGGACGTCGCGCAATGGCTGGGGAACGTCACGGACGCAATCGGGGTGGACGCGGACCATCTTTCGCTTTACATCCTCGAGGTGTATCCGCATCTTCCGCTGAAGCAGGAAATCGATCGGCACGGCTGGACGCAGCAACCGGACGATGCCGCCGCCGACATGTACGAGTCGGCGATGGCACAGCTCGATGCCGCCGGCTACGAGCAGTACGAAATATCGAATGTCTGCCGGCCAGGGCGCGAGTCGCGGCACAACCTGAAATATTGGACTGACGGCGAATGGCTCGGCGTCGGTCCTGGCGCGCATTCGACACGAGACGGCGAGCGCTGGCGTAATATCGCGTCGACTGAGGATTACGTTCGTAGAATGGCCGGTGATGAGTCGGTTGTGGCCGAGCGTCGTGTGCTGACCGGCGACGAGCGTCTGGGTGACGCACTTTTTACTGGCCTTCGGCTGAATCGCGGCGTCAATATCAATATGCTGTCAGAGCGTTATGGCGTCGACATCTGGCAGCGGTTCGGCGATCGACTGTCGCGATACCTCGATGCCGGCATCCTGTTAAGGCAGGACGGGCAGCTGCGATTGACCCGGCCGGGAATGCTCCTGGCCAACGAGGTGATGTCGGTGTTCGTTTAGACTTGAGTTTGTGGGGCGTACCGGTAAATATTAAGCCCCCGTTCGACAACTAAGGAGGAGTGAATGCGTGCAATTACCCTGGCTCTCGCCGTCTTGGCTTTCACCGCGGTGAACGCCGATGCGCAGACGCCGAACGCCCGCGTCTTTAACGGCGGCGCCGGACTCATTCTCTACACCGTCAAGGCCGCCAGTACGGCCGATTTCGAGATGGTGCTGAACAAGACGAAAGAAGCGCTCACGAAGAGCGAGAAGCCCGAGCGGAAACAACAGGCGGCTTCATGGCGCGTATACAAGTCGGATCAGGCTGGCGCGAACGGCAACGTGACCTACGTCATGATCATCGACCCCGCCATCAAGGAGGCCGACTACAACATCGTCAATATTTTGAACGAGGCCTTCCCGGCAGAGATTCAGGCGCTCTTCAAGGCGTATACGGAATCGTTCGCCAGCGGGTTGATTCCGATCAACCTTGTGCCGGTCGTCGACTACTCGAAGTAATCCACCTCGCTGAAATCCGACAGGGCAGAGAGCAGAGCGCAGAGGGCACAACGTTCCGATTGGCCCCGCCCTCTGCTCTTTGCCCTGTCAGAACGCCAGATTCAGCCCCGCATAGATCCGCTGGATCGTGTCATGCCGTGGATGACCTTTGAGGTTGAACACGCGATAGTCGATCCGCGCGCGCACAGGGCCCCCAACAGGGATCTTGATGCCGCCGCCAAAGTTCAGGAGAGCGGCCGTTTCCTCATCATTCCCCAGGCGTTCACGATACACACCGCCGCCTGTCGTGCCATAAAGCTGGAACGGCATGCCGAAGGTCTGAACGGCGATGTTTCCCGTCGTTGTTCGAAGCGATGGGCGCAGCTCCGCCAGGTCCTCCGAAGAGTTGGCGTACTCGAATTCGAACCCGATGACCAGCATGCTGACGCCGAAGGCGAAACCGCGGGTGAGCGACCGGTCGCTATCAGCTGAGTTGCGACCCAGAAATGCCGTCAGGTCGGCGTGGGCGCTCGAAGGCGTCGCCGCGATCAACGCCAGCGCGAGTACAGCGAGTCGCATCCTCATAGTGGCCGTATTGTACCAGTCCTATCCGAGGGTACAAGTCCGTGATAAATTTCGCGGGTTGTCGGCTCTCGCTGCATCGATCCTTTCCGGCGATCCGCGCGCGATCGCCCGCGGCATCTCGCTCGTCGAGAACGAGACCGAAGACGGACCCGCGCTGGTGCGGGAGCTGTTCGAGCGATCGGGACGCGCGTTCCTCGTCGGTGTGACCGGCGCGCCCGGAGCAGGAAAGAGCACGCTGGTCGATGGCATCGTCACGCGCTGGCGTCAAGCCGGACGCACGGTCGGTGTTCTTGCTGTCGATCCCACCAGCCCGTTCAGCGGCGGCGCCATGCTCGGCGATCGGGTGCGCATGCAGGCACACGCGCAGGACGCCGGGGTGTTCATTCGCAGCATGGCGACGCGGGGTCATCTCGGCGGGCTGGCGCGCGCGACCACCGATGCGGCCGTGGTGCTCGACGCAGCCGGCAAGGATTTCGTGGCGATCGAAACGGTCGGAGTCGGGCAGGACGAAGTCGAGATTGCGCGCACTGCTGACGTGTCGATTGTCGTGCTCGTGCCGGGAATGGGAGACGAGGTGCAAGCGTTGAAGGCCGGCGTCATGGAAATCGCAGACATCTTCGTCGTCAACAAGGCCGATCGTGACGGCGCCGATCGCGCCGTCGCCGAAATCGAGTCGCTGCTCGGCCTGCACGCCTACGCGGAGGGCGAATGGCGCCCGACGATCGTGAGGACCGAGGCGACCACGGGCCGAGGCCTTGACGATCTGGTCGAGGCCATCACCGTCTTTGGTAGACAGTCCTCCACAATCGAAGCGCGCCGGCGCGGCCGTGCTCGAACGCAGCTCCGCGCGATCCTTGCCTCGCGACTGATGCAGCAGGTCGAGTCGCGCGTGTCGGAGATGGAAATGGGCAGCCTGGTCGATCGGATCGCAACGCGCACGATCGATCCGTATACGGCTGCCGAGCAGGTTCTTGGCGACGGCGGGTCGAAGGAGCCGCGCACGCACTCATGAAGGCAGTATTGGATCACGTCGGCATTGCGGTCGCCGATCTCGAAGCCTCGTTGTCGTTTTTCCGGGACGCACTAGGGCTAAAGGTGGAGGCTCCCGAAGATGTCGCGTCGCAACGCGTGCGCGCGCAGTTTGTATCGACAGGCCCCTCGTCTCTCGAGCTCCTACAGGCGACGGCGCCCGATTCGCCGATTGCAAAATTTCTTGAAAAGCGCGGACCTGGACTCCACCACATCACGCTGCGGGTCGACGACATCCAACGGGCGTTGGCCGAATTGCGCGACCGCGGGGTGCGTCTCATCGATGAACAGCCCAGACCCGGCGCGGAGGGGGCCAGCGTCGCGTTCATCCATCCCTCGAGCGCGCAGGGCGTGCTCGTCGAGCTGAAGCAGGCCGCTGTCGTTCGTCCCTCACCGGAGCTTCCCAAAACCATTCGCCTCGGCGACATCGACATCGTCACGGTGTCTGACGGATTTTTCTATCTCGACGGCGGTGCGATGTTCGGCGTCGTGCCGAAGACATTCTGGGAGAAGAAGGCGCCGCCGGACGATCGTAATCGCATTCGCATGACGATGCGGTGCCTGCTGCTGAGGGGCGTGCGAACCATGCTGATCGACGCCGGTTGCGGCGACAAGATGACGCCGAAGCAGGCGGAAATCTATCGCTTCGAGCGCGAGTTCAACCTGAGCCATGCGCTCGCGGCGGCGGGCACGTCGCCTGACGGCATCGACATCGTGCTCGCGACGCACCTGCATTTCGATCACGCGGGCGGGTTCACCGAGCGAAGGGCGGACGGCGCGATCGGGCCGCGATTCCCGCGTGCGCAGTATGTGGTCCGGCGCGGCGAGTTCGAAGACGCGATGCACCCGAACGAGCGGACGCGGGGCAGCTATTTTCTCGAGAACTACCAGCCGCTGGCGGATCACCACGTGCTGCAGCTGGTCGATGACGACGCCTCGATCATGCCGGGCGTGCGCGTGCGGCGCACCGGCGGGCATACGATGCACCATCAGATCGTGCTGATCGAATCGGCCGGCAAGACCGCGGTTTTCGCGGCCGATCTCCTGCCAACCGCCGCCCACCTTCCGGAAGTGTGGGTGATGGGCTACGATCTCTTCCCGCTCGATACGCTCAATTTCAAGCGAGCCTTCCTGCGCGAAGCCATCGATCGCGAGTACCTCATCCTGTTCGAGCACGATCCGGACATCGCGGCGGGCTACATCCGCGAAAAGGATGGCAAGCGATTTATCGAGCCAGTGGCGTGATACAGCATCCGTCGGTCGTGTCCGGCTTCAGCCGGACCGTAGGAGAGGTATGACAGTTCAGATAGGTGTGATTGGCGGCAGCGGCCTGTACGACATGGCCGAGCTGACCGACCGCGATGAAAAGACCCTGACGACCCCGTTTGGCGATCCGTCGGGTCCGTATTTGATTGGCACCCTCCGGGGAAAACGGGTCGCGTTTCTCGCGCGGCACGGCGCTGGACATCGTCTCCTCCCCTCGGAGCTCAACTTCCGCGCGAATATTTTCGGCTTCAAGCTGCTGGGCGTGGAGCGGATTATTTCCGCGAGCGCGGTCGGCAGCCTCAAGCAGGAGTACCCGCCGCTCGACATCGTCGTGCCGGATCAATTTTTCGATCGCACGAAGGGTCGCATCAGCACGTTTTTTGGCAACGGCCTCGCCGCGCACGTCGCGTTCGCGCATCCGATCTGCCCCGAGCTCGCCAAAGTCGGCGCCGATGCCGTGGCCGCTGTGGGGGCGAACGTGCACCGCGGCGGCACCTACGTGTGCATGGAAGGGCCGCAGTTTTCGACCCTCGCGGAGTCCCGGTTGTATCGCTCGTGGGGGATGGACGTCATCGGCATGACCAACCTGCAGGAAGCGAAGCTGGCCCGCGAAGCGGAGATCTGCTACGTGACGCTTGCCCTGGTCACCGATTACGACTGCTGGCACCCCGAGCACGATACGGTGACGGTCGAGATGATCGTGCAGACGCTGATGAAGAACGCGGAGACCGCCCAGCGCGCGATTGCCGAAGCGATCACCACGCTGCCCGCCGCGCGCTCGTGCGACTGTGGCTCTGCCCTGAAATTCGCGCTGATCACGCGGCCCGACGCCGTACCGCCCCAGGTCAAAAAAGACCTTGCGCCGATCATTGGAAAGTACCTTTCATGAATCCAATTCTTGCTGTTGGTTCTGTGGCGTTCGATTCGATCAAAACCCCGTTCGGAGAGGCGAATCGTGTGGTCGGCGGCGCCGCCACCTATTTCGCAATCGCCGCGTCGTTTTTCACCGAAGTTCGGATCGTGGCCGTCGTCGGCGACGACTTCGGCGGCAACGTCGAAAAGGTCTTCGGCGGCCGGCGGATCGATCTGACGGGCCTCGAACGGGTGCCGGGCGAGACGTTCCGCTGGAAAGGGGAGTACGGATTCGACCTGAACAGCCGGGAGACGGTGTACACGCACCTGAACGTCTTCGAAAAATTCACGCCGAAAATTCCAGCCGCCCACATCACCTCGCCGTTCGTGTTTCTGGGCAACATCCATCCGACACTGCAGATCGATGTGTTGAACCAGGTGCAGAAGCCGACGCTGGTCGGCGCGGACACGATGAATTACTGGATTGAGCGCACACCGGACGAGCTGAAGCAGGTGCTGAAACGGGTCGACGTGCTGCTGATCAACGACTCCGAAGCCCGCCAGCTGGCGGGAGAGGCGAACCTGGTCAAGGCAGCCCGCAAGGTGCAGGCACTGGGCCCGAAGACGCTTGTGATCAAGCGCGGCGAGCATGGCGTGCTGATGACGCGCTCGGGCGGCGGCTTCTTCGCCGCGCCGGCGATGCCGCTCGAGGAGGTCTTCGACCCGACCGGCGCGGGCGACACCTTTGCCGGAGGATTTCTCGGTTATCTCGCCTCGTGCGACGCCGTCGACGACGGAGCGCTGGCGCGGGCGATCATCTACGGGAGCACGCTCGCGTCATTCGCGGTCGAGGATTTCAGCGTCGATCGCCTGCTGCGGCTGAAGCGCGACGAGATCACGGCGCGCTTCAACGAGTTCAAGCAGCTCACGCACTTCGATGTTGTGTAAGTGAACAGACGATCAAAAGATCAGAAGATCGTTTTTCGACAAGAAGTCTTCTGATCTCCTGATCTTCTGTTTCCGGCCTGAGCGCTTTATTTGAACTCCGATCCGTCCTTCCATAACGCGGCAGGCGGATCGTTGACGACGAGGTACTCGAACTCCTTGCTGAACTCTTCGTTCGAGAGGCCGGCGGTCGCGGCGAGCTTGGCGAGCTCGTGCGGATCGTGGAAGTCGTCCTTCCTCAGCCGAATCATGTAGCGGCGCGCGATGTGGTAGCGCGTCGAGTCGATGTCGACCAGGCGCGTCTTGGCGCGGCCGGTTTTCGGATCGAGCATCTGCTTGAAGGGGATCGGGACGAAGCGGCCCGCCTGCATCGAGACCATCGCGTTCGACCCGCCCGACATGATGTACTTCGCCGCGCAGTAGCCCAGGTCCCTGGTGTATTCCATGTCGAACGGAATCGGATCGGCGCAGCGCAGCTCGTAGCCGATGTTTTTCGCGACCAGCGTCGACTTGAGGCCGAACTGCTTCAGCCGCTCGGCGATTTGCACCTTCAGGATCTCGCCGATGTTGACCTCGGCGATGCGCACGTGTCCGTGCGCGTCGCGCTCGACACCCTTCAGCTCGGCGAGATCTTCTTCGCTGATGTGCAGCACGACCCCTTCGCCGATCACCGCCACGCCATCGCGCCTGCCGTAGCTCAGCCGCTTGATGATGGCGCCGACCAGCGTGTCGACGAGCACCTTGAGCCGCAGCGGCGCGGAGAACTCTTCCGGAATCAGCGACAGCGTCGCTCCGGCGGCCTTGGCGATGCCGAGGCTCAAGTGTCCGGCGGTCCGTCCCATGGCGATCACGATGTACCACCGCGATGTCGTCTTGGCGTCGACCATCAGGTTTTTGACAATCTCGACGCCGTAGTGCCGCGCGGTCTGAAAGCCGAAGGTGTCGATGTGCGGCGGCAGATCGAGATCGTTGTCAATCGTCTTCGGCACGTGCACGACGCGGAGCCGGCCCGACGCGTGCTCCGCCAGCTTCATGGCTGAGAACGCGGTGTCGTCGCCGCCGATGGTGATGAGCTGCGACACGTTGAGCCGCAGCAGCGACTGCACCGTGTTTTCCAGCAGCGCCGGGCTCTTCGACGGATTTGCGCGGGCGATGCCGATGTGCGACCCGCCACGGAAATGAATGCGGCTGACGCCTTCGATCGTCAGCGGAATGACGTGATCGACGTCCCCCTGCATGATCCATTCGAAGCCGTCGCGAAGCCCGATGACGTCGACCCCCTCGAGCCGGGCCCGGATCGTCGCCGCGGCGATGACGCTGTTGAGACCAGGTGCGGGCCCGCCGCCGCACAGAATTGCCAGTTTGTTATGCGTGTCCATCAATTTTGTCGGGGGGCCCTTCGCCCCTGTAGTGACTCGAAGGGCGGGGCCCCATCGCCCCGCATCCGCCGTCGTTCGCCGCAATCATAGCGAACTCTGGCGAGACCTCGCCGAAGCCACGCGAAGGCGGGCCGCTCGCGGCTGCGCGTATTGTAATTTCGCGTGCTACGACAGTGCAATTTCTTGAGACTTCGCCCCAAACAAGTCCATTTCTTCACGCGTTTCCGTTGGAAGCGTTTTTGCTTTGATCAAGTACGTGCGACTCGAGAAAGAAACCTTCGGTCCGGTCCTCAGAGCAGCTCGCGAGCGGCGCGGCGTCACGCTCAGGCAATTGGCGGCGGAAACCAAGCTCAGCGTCGAGCTTTGGGAGGCGCTGGAAGACAACAACCTCGCGCGCTGGCCCAAGCGCGTCTTCGCGCGCAGCTATGTGCGGGACTATGCAGAGCGCATCGGCCTCGATGCCGACGAGGTGGTCAACGAATTCTGCCGTCTCTTCCCCGAATGGGGCGATCGGCGCGCCGAGCGGGTCATCCGGGAGAAGGCGGAAATCATCGCGCACGATTTGTCGTGGGAAGATCTGCCGGCGCCCCAGAACCGCCGCTCCAGCGACCGGGCGGCCAGCGCCGCGCCGGGGTTTTTCGGCCGTCACCGCACGCGCCTGGTCGCGATCGCCATCGACGTCAACGTCGTGGTGTGGCTGGGTTTTTTCGGCAAGGTTTCCGGCTTCCCATTCTGGCCGTCAACGGCCGTCGCCGCCTTGGCCTACTCGAGCATCGGCACCCTCGTCAGCGGCCGCCCGTTTGGCGTCGTCGCCTCCGATTGGATCGTCAAGACGGTCCAGTCGATGCCTGGTACCCGCCGCCTGCTCTCCTCGCGCACCGAAAACGCGTAATTTCGCCTGTTTTTGCCCGAACCCGTTTGTTTCTGATATTCTCTCGCTCCCTATCACTATGTGGACAAGGAGCGAGTAATGCAGATAGCAGAGCGCGAAACTGGGACGGTGACGGTCCTCGATCTTTCCGGCAAGATTACCCTTGGCGAAGGCGACACGATGCTGAAGGACAAGCTTCACAGTCTGCTGCACCAGGGAAAGAAGAACGTGCTGCTCAACCTGGCCGAGGTGAATTACGTCGATAGCGCGGGGTTGGGGGCGCTGGTCAGCGCATATACGACGGTCACCCGTGAGGGGGGCAGCCTGAAGCTGGCCAACATCACCCGCAAGCTGCAGGATCTGTTGTCGATCACCAAGCTGTTGACCGTGTTCGAGACGTTCGACTCCGAGGACGAGGCACTCCGCAGCTACAAGAAGTAAGCGGGTATTTATCCCTTCCGAAAAACGACAATCCTGTTCGTGTTCGTGCCCTTCGAGTTGTTGCGCACCCCCCAGCAGTTCGCCGTCTTGGTGAACTGCTGAGCGTTGATCACGACGAGCAGCGGTTCGAGACCGGACGCGACGCCGCAGGGGAGCACGGACTCTTCGAGCTTCACCTTGCCGTTGCGGACTTCGCCGACTTCGAAGGCGATGTGGCCGCCGGGCCGCAGCACGCGGGCGAGCTCGCGGAACACGCTCGTCATCGCCGCCTGCCATTCGGCTACCTTGCGGTGCATCGAGATCTCCACGGCCGAGGTGTCGATGCCGCAGAACCATCCGCGCAGCCAGTTATCACCGGCGTAGTCGACGACATCGAGAAACGGCGGCGACGTGACCACCAGGCTCACCGAGTTCGCCTTGAGCTGTGGGGTCGAGCACGCCGGCCGTGTGAGCAACGTCGCCCGGTTCGCCGAGCGCAACAGCGCGGCTCGTGTCGCCGTGTCGCAGTCGGTCAGCAGCGATCGGGTCTTGCCGGCGATGAGCTGGCGCACGTTTCGCCGCGGTGGAACCTGCTTTCGCCGCGCGTTGATCCTGGCCTGTGCGTCGAGCGAGGTCGCCTGGTTGGGCGGCAGCGTGTAGACGGAGAAGAAGCCGGGCGAGTGTCCCGTCAACCGGTTGACCGCCACCATGCGAATCCATCTGTCGATGCCGTCGAGCGATCCGCTGCGGTCGCGCGCGAGCAGGTACTCGCGCAGGGAGCAGATTTCGCGCAGCGTCTCCGGGTGATAAAACACCTCGAGCTCTCGCGGATATGACAGGGCGAGCGACAGGTCGATCTGCGCAAGCCTGCGCTCGACCTCTTCCGCCGTAGGCGGTGAGAGACGCGGCTGCGCGAGCATCGCGCTCAGCGGGTTGATGTCGCAACCCGCGGGCGTTCGCCCCGCCAGCGCCGCTTCGAGCACCGTCGTGCCCCGTCCCATGAACGGGTCGTACACCACGTCGCCTGGCGCCGTGAAACGATCGATGAAGAAGCGCGGCAGCTGCGGCTTGAAGCAGGCGCGATACGACACTTCGTGGAGGCTGTGCGCCGCGCGCTGCTTGCTCGTCCAGAACTCGTTCACGAACGTTTCCACGACGATCGGCCGGCGCTTGGCCAAGCCGACGCTGGTGACGGCGCGCCGGGTGGCACGGCCGTTCCACGTAAACGCGCGCAGCTCGCGGACGATCTCGGGTTGGGAAGAGGACGGGCTCGGAACCCGTTGGGGGACGCTCACCCCCTATCTATCGGCAGAACTGTGCAGAAGTACAGCGGCCGCCAGATAAATGGCCGCGCCGGTCATCAATGTGACCGAAAAGCCCCAGTTCATCGCCACGAACACCGCCAGGGTGGCCCCGATGACCGACAACGCGCCGTTCATGCCCCACGCCCAAGGTACGAGGGCTGAGTCATTTGCGGTCATCAACCGGATGCCGGCCGGGAGCGGCATCCCCATCAGGACCCCGGCAGGCGTGATCAACGCCACGGTCAGGGCGATGCGTGCGGCGTGGCTCGCGCTGATTGCCGAGCGGATGATGTGCGGCAGCGCGGCGATGCCGAGAAGGGCGACGCCGACGATGCCGAGCAGGACGAGTTGAATTGTGCGGCGCAGGGCGGCGTCACTGATGCGGCGGCTGACGAGGCTGCCGATGCCGGTTCCGAGCAGAATCGAAAACAGCGTCACGGTGAGCGAGTACACCGGATGCCCGAGCAGCAGCACGAACCGCTGCAGCAGCGCCACCTCGATGAGCATGAAGCCGGCGCCGAGCATCCCGAAGTAGCCGAGCCAGCGCGGCCAGTGGCTGCCGCGGAGCTCGCTGCCCGACAGTGCCAGCGGTCCCACCACGAACAGTGCGACGAATGTGACGGAGATCGCCATCAGCGTCATCAGCGCGCTCAGGCCGTTGCCGAACAGCATGCTGCGGCCGAAGGCGGTCTGGAACTGGTCGCGAATTTTGGTGGTGTGGAAGAAGAACGGCCTGTTGTCGGTGGTGGGAGATACGTCGTGATGGTAGCTGTCGTAGAACGCCTGTCGGTCCGGTGCGAGCACGAGCTTCGCGTAATCGTTGCTCGTGTCGGTCTGTCCCGGCGCGTACAGCACCGTAAAGCCCAGCCGGTTGGTGGTCGCGCGCAGGTGGGCGACATCCTCCGGCGTAAAGGCGGTCTTCTTCAAGAGAAAGGTCGCCACGCGGTCCTGCTGCACGATGGCCATGTGTTGCGCCGCCGAACAGCCGCGGCTTTCGCAGGCCGCTTGCGCCAGTGAGACCAGCCGGAGTCCGTCGAACACCCACCGCGTAATCGTCAGCACTCCGCCCTCGGTGAGGTGATCGTAGTAATCCTCGAAGGCCTCTTTCGTGTACAGCGTGTTCTCCGTCAGCGTGTAGGCGCCGGCTGCCGTCGCCGCCCAGGTGTCAACGAGCGACGCCTGGATGACGTCGTAGCGCTCGTTCGAGCGACGGACGTAGCTGCGGCCGTCATCGACGACTACGTGGACCTTGGGGTTGCGGTAGATCGAGCCCGAGAACTCGCGGAAGCGGCCGAGCATGACGTCGTCGGCGATGATCGGGTTCACCTCGACGCCGTCGACGCGTCCCGCGCCGAAGACGAGCGCCGTCAAGAGATCTCTGCCCCCCCCGGGGCCGATCACCAGCGTCGTAAAGCCGACGGATCGGTTCATGAGGTGAAAGGCGAGTCCGGTGAGCTCGTATTTGAGATATTCGACCTTCGACAGATCGCCATCGAACTTCAGGATCGGCGTCGACGCCGCCGAATCGATGTCCATGAATCGTGTCTCGGGCTTGGGGCCTTTGTAGAGCGAGCTGAGCGACCAGTCGCCGTGCGACCGGTCGTAGACGGCCACCCGCGAAAACGAATTCCATTTCGCGAATAGAACCGTGTCTTCGTCGTGACCCTTGGTATTGCTGACGTCGAACGGGGCCGATCCCATCAGCTGCAGCCCGCCGGGGATTCCAACCGCCAGTGCGGCGATCGCCGCGGTACGCAGCAACGTGCTCGCCGGCGAAAACAGCAGCGCTGCGACGCCGCCGAGCACGGCGGCCAGCAGCACCACGCCCGGCGCGCCGAAGCGATTCAACAACGGCAGCAGCAATAGACAGCCGAGCGCGGCGCCGATGAGATCGGCGCCATAGACGATGTTCACGCGATTCCTGAAGCGCGTGATCGCCAGCGAGATAACGGCGCCGCCCGAGAAGAACGGAAGGGCGGCGAGCGTGTAGATGGCGATCATCTTGGCGAGGTTCGCGTGCGAGTAATTGAGGCCGACACGGATGCGGACGAGGGCCGCCAGCGCCAGCACCGTGCAGGCGGCGAACAGCAGCGAATGCGCGGTGAGCAGGCCCGCCGTCGAGCGCGTGTCGAAGGTGCGGCGCATCACGTAGACGTAGACGCCGCTCGCGCTGAGTCCGAAGAGCGCGATCGAGATCGCGAGGAACGCGAAGTGGTAGTACATCGTCACCGAGAAAATGCGCGTCAGGGCCAGCTCGATCATCAAGATGGCGCCGGCAATCGCGGCGACGCCGGCAAGCGCCCGCACGAAGCGGCCGCGCGTGAATACATCGTCGGTGTGGAGCGCGTCGGTGGACATCGCCGTCGAAGTTTAGCATCACGGACTTGAGGTAAACTTCAGCGGTGCCGGCGACTGCAACCGTTCGCACGCAATCACCCAATCACGTGCTGATCTGCGCGGCGGGACTGCTCGTGCCTGGACTCGCGCATCTCTGGCTCGGCCGGCGCAAAGGATTGATCTTTGTGGCCGTGCTGCCGGCGATGTTCGCCTTGGGTCTTTTTCTGGAAGGCCGAATTTTTCCGATCGACTTCTCGCAGCCGCTGGTCGCGCTGGCCGCGCTGGCGAACATGGGCATCGGCCTGCCCTACATCCTCGCTGGCATGATGGGCTACGGCGCCGGCAACGTGATCGCCGTCACCTACGAGTATGGGAATACCTTCCTCATCGTCGCCGGCCTGCTCAACGCGCTCGTGGTGATCGACGCGTTCGACATCTCCATGGGACGCAAATGATGCACAGTCATTTGATCCTGATGTTGATATTTTCGCTGTGCGTCTCAGCGGTCTTCGCCGGGCTGTTGCGCGAAGACGCACAGGAGCAGCTCGCCATCGGCGCCAAGATGTTCGGCGGCATGATCGCCGCCGCGCTCATACTCGGCTGGCTGATGTTTCCGTTTCCGATTTGATCAGCCCTTGACTTCAGGCCTGAGCGGTACGTGGATCAGGTTATGGCTGCCGGTCATCGCCTACATGGCGATGCTGTTCGCGTTGTCATCGTTGTCCAAACCGCCTCAGCCGCCGGGCGGTCTGTCCTACTACCACGTCCACATGGCCGCTTACGCGGGGCTCGGCGCGTTGACGACCCGCGCCACCGCAAGAGGACTCCACCGGGTGTCCTTCGCGGCAGCGTTCGCGGCGATTGTGATCTCCTCGCTCTACGGAGTGACTGACGAATACCATCAGGTGTTCGTACCGGGACGAACGTTTGACGTTCTCGATATGGCGGCCGATGCGTTCGGTGCGGCGGCAGGGGCCGGCGCGACGTGGGCGTGGAGTATAATCAGCCGTCGCTTCTGAGCGTGCGATGCCCTTTGACAACCTGCTCGTCCAGCGTGAGTCCCGCATCGCGGTGCTCACGGTTCAGCGCCCCACGCGCCTGAACGCGCTCGACGCGTCGACCCTCGACGAACTCCGGCAGGCTGCACTCGATCTTCAGCAAGACAACTCGATCCGCTGCGTCATCGTCACCGGGGCCGGCGACAAGGCCTTTGTCGCAGGCGCCGACATCAACGAGATTGCCGGCGACACACCTGAAGCCGCACGGCTGCGCGCGCTCGGTGGCCAGCACGTCTTCGATCTGATCGAGCATCTCGGCAAGCCCGTGATCGCCGCTGTCAACGGCTTCGCACTCGGCGGCGGATGCGAGCTCGCCATGGCGTGCACGCTTCGAATCGCGGCCGACACGGCGCGCTTCGGGCAGCCCGAGATCAACCTCGGCCTGATTCCAGGATTTGCGGGTACCCAGCGCCTGGCGCGGCTTGTCGGAAAGACGAAAGCGATGGAGTTGATTCTGACCGGAAATCCCATCCCGGCATCCGAGGCGCTCGCCATCGGGCTCGTGAATCGGGTCGTCCCCGCCGCCAATCTCATGGCCGAGGCGCGCGCGCTTGCGGCGGAGCTCGCGGCAAAGCCGGCGATCGCGCTGCGGTACGCCATGGAAGCGATGAACAGCGGACTCGAGATGCCGTTCGTAGAGGCGTGCCGGCTCGAGGCCGCCCTGTTCGGCATGCTCACGGCTACCGACGACATGAAGGAAGGGACGAGGGCATTTCTCGAGAAGAGAAAGCCTGAGTTCAAGGGTTGAAAACATGCTGACGGTTGAGGGCTCGCAGAAGGCGCCGGGATTGAAGTTTGCGCTCGTCGTGTCGAGGTTCAATGACTTCGTCACCGAGCGCCTGCAAACCGGTGCGGTGGACGCGCTGAAAGCCGCGGGAGTCGCCGGCGATGACATCTGCGTCATCAAGGTGCCCGGCGCGTTCGAGATTCCGTTCGCGGCCCGGGAAGCGGCCTCTCGTGGAAGGTTCGCTGCGGTGATTTGCCTGGGATGCCTGATCCGGGGCGCTACCGCGCATTTCGAGTACATCGCGTCAGCGTGCGCGCACGGCATCACCGACGCAGCAGCCCAGACAGGCGTGCCCATGACATTCGGCGTACTGACGACCAACTCTGTCGAGGAAGCACTCGAGCGGGCGGGTGAGGGGTCTGCCAACAAGGGTTGGGAGGCGGCCGCCGCCGCGGTCGAGATGGCCACGCTGCAGCGCGCTCTTCGCCAGCCCAGGCCGGCCACTGGCGTGAACGTATGACCGCGCCCGACGCCACGACTCACGGATCGAAGCACCGCCTGCGCCATCGCGCCCGTCAGGCTGCCGTGCAGATGCTCTATCAGTGCGAAGTGGCGCAACACAATATCGAAGAGGTGGTGAGTACATTCTGGTCCGCGAATCTGCCGGGATCGGAAGGCGCCCCAGAGGCCGTCCGGACGTTCGCCGAGCAGCTCGCGCGTTCGACGATGGCCAATCGCGACAAGATCGACCCGATCATTGTGGAGACGGCCGAGCATTGGAGGCTGTCGCGGATGGCCGCGCTCGACCGCATCATCCTGCGTCTGGCGATTGGCGAGTTCCTCGACGGATCCACGCCGCGGAACGTCGTGATTAACGAGGCGCTCGAGCTGGCGAAGACGTTCAGCGGTGAGGAATCGGTGAAGTTCGTGAATGGAATATTGGATGCGGTGAAGCGGAAGATGCCATGAAGGGTCGCGTAGGTCGCGCAGGTCGCGTGGGGTTCGTGGGGTTGGTGCTCGCGGCCGCGTGCGGGATGAGCTCGCAAACTCCGCCTGGTCCGTCGCCCGCCACGTCGTCGTTTTCGGTTCTCGTCTTCTCGAAAACAGCAGCCTTTCGCCACGACTCGATTCCGGCCGGCATCAACGCTGTCCGGCAGCAGGGAACCGTACGTGGATTTGCGGTCGACGCATCCGAGGACGCGGCGCTGTTCACGGACGAATCACTCGGCAAATACAAGGTGGTCGTGTTCCTCTCCACGACGGGCGACGTGCTGAACGCAGCGCAGGAAGCCGCGTTTGAGCGGTATATCCGCCGCGGGGGCGGTTTCGTCGGCGTCCACTCGGCTACCGACACGGAGTACGACTGGCCGTTCTACGGGGCGCTGGTGGGGGCGTACTTCGCGGGCCACCCCGACATTCAAACCGCGACCGTGCAGGTCGTCAGCCCCGGCCATTCGACAACGGCGGCGTTGCCGCGGCTCTGGGTGC
>Ga0184625_10000067_pt1 | contig 26227 bp, 20 predicted proteins | sample PLM3_30_b1_FD_133151 | JGI IMG/M metagenome (GOLD analysis project Ga0184625, IMG submission 133151) | Groundwater sediment microbial communities from an aquifer in East River, Colorado, USA - PLM3_30_b1 | ecosystem: Environmental > Terrestrial > Soil > Riparian zone | place: USA: East River... | reverse complement strand
GTCAGGCGGCCCTGCAGAATCGTCTGGATCTGTCCCAACGACGCACCCACCTGGCTGTTCTGCGAGAAGATGGCGTTGCCGTTCAGCAGGTTGAACCAGTCGACCTGTCCCGAGAAGGTCTTGTTGCCCGCCCTGAACGTCTTCTTGATGTTGAAGTCCACTTGGTTGTACCGCGGGTAGTACAGCGAGCCCGGCTCGTTCACCGATACCGTTTCCGAGCGCGTGCGCCCCGGAGCCGGGAAGACGTTCGCTGCCGGGACCCAGGTGATCGCGCGTTCGCCGCCGGCATAGCTCTGCAGCACCGCACCGAGGTCGATGCCCCAGCGCACCGGGACGCTACCGGCTGCCTTGAACTCGTGCCGAAGCGGCATGTCGAATGCGCCCTGATCGCAGAAGGCGCCTCCTGCGGCGACGTTCGCCCCGGTATAGCGGTCGGCTGTGAGGACGCCGTTCGGATTGTCGTCAAGCGCGCAGTAGTTCGAAATATTCCTTTCGACGGTCCAACTGCCGAAGACCGTGCCACCACCGGGCATTCTCGCGGTCATCCCGAAATCGAACCCGTTGTAGGTGGATGACCAGTCGGGAGTCGTCTTGTCGCGCTGCTGCGAGGTATAGACCGGCAATTTCGCAGGCTGCAGGTTGTAGATCGTGACGAGGTCCCCAGGACTGACAATCGCCGCAACCTCAGGATCGCGGGCAATATCGGCCGGGAGCGGCGCCTGGAACGACGTGTAATCGCCTCTGGTAATAAGCTCGCGGTCGAGCAGTTCCATGTCCTGGAACGTGCGGCGGTAGTACTGCGCGATCACCGATACGCGCGAGAACAACTGATGCTGCACGCCCATGGTGATCTCGGTATTCCGCTCGCGCTGAATGCTGGGATCGAAGTCGCGATCTTCGCGGATGCCGAACGTCGCACCGCCAGGCCCGATTTCATGCGCCTGTGCGATGTCGTCGTTGTCGGTCGCCGCAGACACACCGGTGGCGCAGGCGTTGCCCGCGGCGTTGATCGTGCAGTCGAACCAGTTGCGCGTCTCGTTGGCCGCTCCCGGCGAGTACCGATCGGCGAAGCCGCCCGTGAGCGGATCGAGATAGCGGCTGAAGCTCGCCTTCAGCGCCGTGCGGCCGTCGCCGAACAGGTCGTACGCCATGCTCACCCGTGGGGAGACGTCCCACAGCCACTGCGGAACGTGTTCGCGTTCGGGGAAGTAGCGCTCGCCGGCAAATCGGCCGGCCTGCATCGACGTCGCCTCGATCTTTGAGTCGAAGTTGTCGATACGCGCGCCGAAATTCACCGTCAGCCGTTTGATCGTCCACGAGTCCTGCGCGAACATCCCCATGTCGTAGTTGACGTAGCTGAAACGATTATAGGGAGTCGTGTAGGCCGTCACCGACGACGGCCGGCCGTTGGTATAGGTCTGGATCAGGTCGGCCTGACGATCGGTGAACACGTGGATTGGGCCGAACGAGTCCGCGAACCCGACCTTGAGGTTATGGCTGCCGGTGACATACGACATCGAGCTGACGACGCGGAAACCCGCGTCGGCCGTCCGCTGATCCTGCCCGGCCGAGACCCACGCGGTGCAGCCGAACGAATACGCGCAGCGCGGCGAGGTCGTCAGCGCGACCGACTGCCGGCGGGCGTTGTTCAGCCACGCCGGGTTGATCTGGCCGTTCGCCAGATACCGTTCCTCTTTTATTTCCGGCTGGTTGAAGCCGGTCCAGTGCTGATACGAGCTCGAGTACCCGGCCTCGAACAGGATCTTGCTCGACAAGGTGCTGGTGAACTTGCCCTGACCGACGCCGTAATGGGCCTGGTGCGGATCGCGCTGCACCCCTGACCGCGGATCCTCTCCGAACGCGAAGTCCTTGCCCTTCCGCTTCCACGTGCGTTCGAAGAACACGGCGAACTTGTTCTTGGGGCTGATCTGCCAGGTGACCCGTCCGAGCACGTCACGGATGTACTGATCGAGCGTGCTGCGGACGAGCTCGCCCGTTGGCGCGGTGACGTATTCATCGACGTTGGCGACGAGCTCGTCGGTGGAAATGTGGCGCGCCGACACGAAAAACCAGAACTTATCTCTGAGGATCGGCCCACCCATCGAGCCGTTGAAATTCTGAATGTGCGCGATGCCGTTCGCACGCGTGAAATTCTGCGCGCGCATCGCGTCGTCGACGTTGTTACTCTGCCAGGCGCCATCGGAGCCGCCGAAGAAGATGCTGCCGCTGACGTTGTTGCCGCCGTCCTTGGGAATCGTATTGGTGCGGAGCCCGCCCGACTGAATCTCGGCCGGGTGCGCGCTCGTGCTCACCGTCACTTCCGCGCTCAACGCGTCGTTGAGGTAACTCTGCTGGTTCGAGGTTTCCTGGCTGTTCACGCTCATCCCGTCGATGTGCTGGACGGTGTGCTTGGCCGCAATGCCATGGCCACGAGGATTGGTCTGTTCCATCTGCCGCGACCCGCCCACATCCGGCGTGCCGAGGCGAATACCGGGCACCATCATGCCGACCGACATGATGTTGCGCGTCGACGGCAGCGCGTCGATCAGGTCGCGCGTCAGTACGGTGGTGCGCGTCGCCTGCGTGACGTCAACCAGCGGTGTCTGTCCGGACACCGTGATGGTTTCTTCGAGCGCACCGACCTTCAGATCGGCGTTCGCTGTCACCGCGACGCCGCCGGGCACTTCCAGCCCTTCGCGCACGACGGTGTTGAAGCCGGTCAATGTGAACGTGACGCGATAGACGCCGGGACGAAGATCGACGATGTTGAAGCGGCCTTGGTCGTCGGTGACGGCCGATCGCACTTTCTCGATGAGCACCGGGCTCGACGCTTCGACGGTGACACCGGGAAGAACGCCGCCGGATTCGTCGCGCACGACACCGTTAATCTGACTCTGCGCCGCTGCACCCTCTGGAAAGAGCAGTACGCACGCGAGCAGTACCAGCAGAAAACCGCCAAGGTTCCGCAACATAGAGTTGACCTCCATCAATCGAACGTTGCCGCAATGCGACGACAAAGATGCCGACCGGCCACGATTGCTGCCTGATTGTCTTTTCGAGCGTTATATCATGGATTCCCAACGATTCAGCGCGGTATCAGTGTGGCTGGCGCGGATCCATTTGCATGAATAGGCCGATTCGGTTTGCCGTAGGAGTTTTGGCAATTTGTGCGTGCCCGGGGCCCGCCGCCGGACAGGAACCGCGCACGTTTTCGCGTGACGTCGCACCCGTTCTTTTCAAGCATTGCATCAGCTGCCATCGCCCCGGCCAGACTGCCCCGTTCAGCCTCGAGACCTTCGAGCAAGTGCGACCGCGTGCCGCCCGGATCGCCGAGGTCATCGGCGCGCGTGTGATGCCGCCATGGAAACCCGACCCGGGCCACGGCCATTTTCAGGACGAGCGGCGCTTGGCCGACGCCGAGATCGCCGCCATTCAGGGATGGGTCTCGCAGGGGATGACGCGAGGCGACGCCGCGAACATGCCCACGGCTCCGGTATTTTCCGACGCATGGCACCTCGGGACACCGGACGTGATCGTGGAGATGCCGGAGACCTACATACTGCCGGCACAGCGAAATGACGTCTTTCGCAGCTTCGTGATCCCGATTCCCTTGAGCACGCCGGCCTACGTCCGTGCGGTGGAATTCCGACCGGGAAACGCGAAGGTCGTGCATCACGCCAATATCAAAGTCGATCGCACGCGGTTGTCGAGGAGGCGTGACGATGATGAAGCGGGACTGGGATATGAAGGCGCAGGAAGCCGCGAGGCGCGGTTCCCCGACGGAATGTTTCTCGGGTGGACGCCCGGACAGTCACCACGCACGTCGCCGCCGGGAATGAGCTGGCATCTCGAGCCGCAGAGCGATCTCGTGGTGGAGCTTCACCTGATGCCAGGGGCCGTGCCCGAGCCGGTGCGCGTCAGCGTCGGCCTTTACTTTACCGAGGAACGCCCTTCCCGGATGGGCTACATGCTGCGCCTCGGGCGCCAGGATATCGACATCCCCGCCGGCCGCCGCGATTATGTAAATGCCGACGCGTACACGCTTCCGATCGACGTCGATGCCATCGCCGTGCAACCGCATGCGCATTTTCTGGCGAAGGACGTTCGGGCATGGGCGACGCTGCCCGGTGGCGCGATCGTGCCGCTCATCCGCATCAGCAACTGGGATTTCCACTGGCAGGATGTCTACACCTACGCGGAGCCGTTGTTGCTGCCCAAGGGCACCGTCGTCGAGATGCGCTATACCTACGACAACTCCGCGGCGAATCGCGTCAACCCGAATCGTCCTCCCAGGCGTGTGACGTTCGGTCAAACCAGCGCATCAGAGATGGGGTCGCTGTGGCTGCAGGTCGTGCCTCGCCGGCAGGCCGATCTCGCACGGCTCGAACAGGACTTCGGCCCGAAGATTCTCCGCGATGACATCGCAGGAAATGAGAAGTGGCTCGAAGTTGAGCCGCGCAACGCGCAGCTGCGCGCCGAGCTTGCGGCCTGCTACCTCGAAGCGAACCGTCCAGTGGATGCGCTGCGCGAGCTCAACGAGGCCGCGCGGCTCGATCCAACGGCGGGACGCTACTACGACGTCGGACGTGTGCAGCTGATCCAGCAGGACTACAGCGCCGCCGAAGCATCGTTTCGACAGGCGCTCAGTCTGAAGCCCGGGTTTGCCGAAGCCCTTTACGGATTCGCGGTCGTCCGGCACGCACAGCACAACCTGGATGACGCGATTGAGTTGTACGGGCGGGCGTTAGGTGCGGATCCGTCGAACGCCGCCGGTCACTACAACCTTGGGCGCGCGCTGGCCGAGCGCGGACAGATGGATCGCGCCATCCAGAGCTATCACAAGGCGATCGAGCTGTCGCCCGAAGATGCCGATGCGCACCAGAGTCTCGCGCGCGCGCTCGTGCTGCAAAACCAGCTTGCCGAGGCGATCTACCGCTACCGCCGTACGCTCGAAATCGAGCCCGATCGAGTGGGGGCCCTGCTCGATCTGGCGTGGATTATCGCGACGGCGCCGAATCTGGAATTGCGTGTCCCGGCGGAGGGTGTGCGGCTGGCCGAACGCGCCGTCCGCCTGACAGAGGGCAGGAATGCCACCGCGCTCGATACGCTGGCGGCGGCCTATGCCACGGCCGGGCAAACCGATCGCGCGATCGAGACCGCAGAGCGCGCGTTGACGCTGGCGGTGGAAAGCGGCGAGCGAGAGCTCGCCGCAGAGATACGCACGCGGTTGGACCGCTATCGCGCGCGTTGACGGCGGACCTGAAGGTCGGCCTATGACCTATGTAGTGCCGACCTTCAGGTCGGCCTACTGAGCAGGCTTGTCTTCCGATCCAACCACGGCCGCTTCCGCGGCCTGGAATCCGATCTTCGAATGCGTGCCGTCACAGAACGGCTTGTTCGTCGACCCGCCGCACCTGCAGAGCGCGATCGGCCGCTTCGCAATCGGATACGGGTTGCCGTTCCAATCCACGACCGTCACATCCTCGCCCTCGATGCGGTACGGGCCGTTCTGTCTCAGTTGAATAACTGTTGGCATTGACGCTCCCCGACTACCCCATTTTCTGCATCGCCGAGAGGAACTCGGTGTTCCCCTTCGTCTTGCCCATCTTGTCGAGCAGCAACTCCATTGCTTCGACGGGCGACAGCGGGTTCAGCACTTTACGGAGCACCCAGATGCGGTTGAGGTCGTCCTTCGGAATGAGCAGCTCTTCTTTTCGCGTGCCGCTCTTCTGGAGGTCGATCGCCGGGAACACGCGCTTGTCGGCGAGCTTCCGATCGAGGTGGATTTCCATGTTGCCGGTGCCCTTGAACTCTTCGAAGATGACATCGTCCATGCGCGAGCCGGTGTCGATGAGCGCCGTGGCGATGATCGTCAGCGACCCGCCCTCCTCGATATTGCGTGCGGCGCCGAAGAATCGTTTCGGCTTCTGCAACGCGTTCGAATCGAGACCGCCTGAGAGCACCTTGCCTGACGGCGGGATGACGGTGTTGTAGGCGCGCGCCAATCGAGTCACCGAGTCGAGCAGAATCAGCACGTCCTTCTTGTGTTCGACGAGGCGCTTCGCCTTTTCGATGACCATCTCGGCCACCTGCACGTGACGCTGTGCCGGTTCGTCGAACGTCGACGAGATGACCTCGCCGTCGACCGACCGCTGCATGTCGGTGACTTCTTCCGGCCGTTCGTCGATGAGCAGCACGATGAGGAAGACTTCGGGATGATTCTGCACGACCGACTGTGCGATGTTCTGCAGCAGCATGGTTTTGCCGGTGCGCGGCGGTGCGACGATGAGGCCGCGCTGCCCTTTGCCGATTGGCGTCCAGAGGTCCATGACGCGGGCGGACAGGTTCTCGCCGGACGTCTCGAGCTTCAGGCGCTCCTGCGGATAGAGCGGCGTGAGGTTTTCGAAGAACAGCTTGTCGCGCGCCTGCTCGGGCTGTTCGAAGTTGACGGCCTCGACCTTGATGAGCGCGAAGTAGCGCTCCCCTTCTTTCGGCGGACGAATCTGCCCTGAGACCGTGTCGCCGGTCTGCAAATCGAATTTGCGAATCTGCGACGGCGAGACGTAAATGTCATCGGGACCGGGCAGATAGTTGTAGTCGGGCGCCCGCAGGAACCCGAACCCGTCCGGCAGCACTTCGAGCACGCCCTCGGAAAAGATGAAGCCGCTTTGCTCGGTCTGCGCCTTGAGGATCTGAAAGATCAGCTCCTGCTTGCGCATCCCGGTGGCGCCTGCGACGTTCAGCTCCTTGGCGATCTGGGTGAGCTTCTGAATGCTCATGTCCTTCAGCTCGCCGATGTTGAGCCCTTCCCCGCGACGCTGTCCCTGCCCCTGCTGCGGCGGCCGCTGTTGCGGCGGCGCCGCCGGCGATGCCGGCGTTGCGCCGGAAGCCGGCTGAGCTTGCGGTGCTTCCACCTTCGCGCTGCGCGCCTCGGCGGACAACTCGGCTACCGGTGCGGCCTGTGCGACGGGCGCCTCGGTGACGGTGGAGGGTTGTTCTGGTGACGCCACTAGTTCGTTCGCAGAACCGCGTGACGCCGGGTTTTGGCGCTTGTGATTTGTGGGCATAGACTCGTGCTGGTTGTTTTGGGGTGTGATGTGCGCACGCTTATAAACACAAAGCGTGGGCGTTACAGTGCCGGAACAAGGTTGAACGTGTGATCAAATTGCGGGGAAATCCGTGCTTATCAACACCGCGGGTCCGAGAGAAAAAGCCCGCGTCCCATTCAGACAGGAAATAATACTGGTTTCGAGTATAGGACCCGCGTCGCACCCTGTCAAGTAAGCCGGCCTCAAGGCCGGCACTACGTGTGCGATAACAGACCACCTCTCGTAGTGCCGACCTTCAGGTCGGCTACACGTACGGGTTTTCCCCAATCCCGATGATGCTGCAGGCGATGATCGGTTCGACGTTCAGCGAGCGCGCCAGCCGAATCAGCGCGTCGCTCTCCGAGCCCGGGTTCAACCACACCTCGGGAATCTTCTTTCGCGCAACCTCCGGCATCACTTTTTCTCCCACGTCCGGCGGGACATAGAAGGTCGCCATATCGATCGCGTCGGGCACGTCGAGCACCGATGCGTACGTTTTCAAACCCTCGACCTCGGTCTCGTTTGGGTTGATCGCAAGAACGGTGTAACCCTGCCGCCGAAATGCCCGCAGCGCCCGATTACCGAATTTTCGCCGATCGCTCGACGCGCCAATCACCGCGACGATTTTAGACATCTGGAAAGATCTTACCTGGATTCAGCACGCCGTTCGGGTCGAACGCGGCCTTCACCCGCTTCATGAGGGCAATCTCCTCCGCCGACAGCTCCAGGCTCAGATACGGCGCCTTGGTGAATCCGATGCCATGTTCCCCGCTGATGGAGCCCTCCAGCGCCACGACGCCTTCGAACAGACGCCGCACGGCGCGCTCGCCGCGCTCGCGGGCACTTTCATCGGGCAGCATGATGTTGACGTGAATGTTCCCGTCACCGGCGTGGCCGAACGAGGCAATTGGCAGCCCGCTTTCCTGCTGAATCTCTTTGACGAGCGCGAAGAGCTCCGGTATCCGGCCGCGCGGGACGACGACGTCGTTGTTCAGCTTGATGGTCGAGATTTTTTTCAGCGCCGGCGAGAGCTCCCGGCGCAGATGCCAGAGGTCGTCGCGCTCGGCGTCCGTGGCGGCGCGCCTCAGCATGATTGCGTTCGCCGCCCGGCACGCCTCTTCGACCAGCTGAATTTCCGGGCCGACAGATTCGACGGAGCCGTCCACTTCGATGATCAGCACCGCGCCCGTGCCCGGCGTGGCCATCGGCCGGCCCGCATGCTCGGCAAGCGCAGCGAGCGATGCGCCATCGACCAGTTCCACTGCAGCGGGCACGACACGGCGCTGGATGAGCTGCGTGACAGCATCGACAGCGTGCGAGATGCCGGCGAACTCCGCGAGCAGCGTCGCCCGCGCGGGCGGTTTGGGAATGAGGCGCAGCGTGATCTCAGTGATGATGGCGAGCGTGCCTTCGGAGCCGACGAGGAGTTGCGTCAAGTCGTATCCGACGACGTTCTTTACGGCCTTGGATCCCGTGTGGATGATCTCTCCGTTCGCGAGGACGGCCTCGAGCGCGAGCACATAGCGCTTTGTCGTCCCGTATTTGAACGCGCGCGGGCCGCCGGCGCATTCCGCGACGTTACCGCCGAGCGCCGATTGCCGCAGGCTCGCTGGATCGGGCGGATAGAACAATCCCACCTTCTCGACCGCATCCTGCAAATCGCCGGTAATGACGTTCGGCTGCACGCGGGCGAGCAGGTTCAGCCGATCGATCTCGAGGATGCGGTTCATCCGCTCGAGCGACAGGACGATTCCGCCGCGCGTGGGAACCGCCCCGCCGGTATATCCCGTGCCGGCGCCGCGTGCGACGATGGGGACGCGCTCGTCGTTGCAGAGTTTCGCGATCTGGGACACTTCCTCGGTCGAGCCTGGAAGGACGACGAGATCGGCAGGCGAGCCGTATTTCATTCCGTCGGTGCCGTAAGTCTCGCGCGCCGCCGCGTCCTGAAACACGAACGGGCCGCCGACAATGCCGGCAGCCCGTGAGATGAAGCCCGAAGGGAGCGTGCCCACTACCTGACGGCTGCGGCCTTCTGCTCGTGCTTCTTGACGAAGTCGAGAATCCGCGTCGTGCCTTCGCGCAGCCGGTCCAGCGACGTCGCGTACGAGATACGGAGGAAGCCCGGGGCGTCGAACCCCTCACCCGCGGTCAGCGCCACGCGCGCTTCGTCGAGCAGCATCTGCGAGAAATCGTTGCTGCTGGCGATGCCTGTCGCCTCGAGCACCTTGGTGATGCGCGGAAACAGGTAGAACGCGCCGCCGGGCTTCGCACACTCGAACCGCGGATCTTCGGAGAACCATTCCATCAGCTTGTCGCGGCGCGTCTTGTACTCGCTCAGCATCGCGCCGACGGGGTCCTGCGACCCGGTGAGCGCCTGCTGTGCGGCCTTCTGCGAAATCGACGCGACGTTCGACGTCGAGTGCCCCTGTAGTGTGTCGGCAGCGGTGACGACCTCCTTGGGGCCGAGAATCCAGCCGCAGCGCCAGCCGGTCATCGAGTACGCCTTCGACGCCGAGCCGCAGATGATGGTGCGATCGCGCATGCGATCGGTGAGCACCTTCACGAGATTGTGCGGCACGTTGTCGTAAATCAGTTTTTCGTAACACAGGTCGACGATCACCCAGATGCCGCGCTTGGCCGCCGCGTCCGCGATCGCGGCTAGATGCGCTTCGGTAATCACGGCACCCGTCGGATTCGCCGGCGAGTTGACGATGATCGCCTTGGTCCGCGGCGTGATCGCCGCGATGATGGTCTCCGGGTGAATCGCAAAGCCGTCTTCGGCTCTGGTCTGGACGATCACCGGCGTGGCGTCGGCGAGCTTCACCTGCTCGGGGATCGTCGGCCAGTACGGTGCGTGCGTAATCACCTCGTCGCCGGCGTTATAGAGAACCATCGCCGTGTTGTACAGCGCCTGCTTGCCGCCCGCCGTGACGATGCATTCCGCTTCCGAGAAGCTGATGCCGTAATCGGTCTTGTAGCGGGCGCAGATCGCCTGCTTCAGGTCGGGCGTGCCCGCCGGCGGCGTATATTTCGTGAAGTTCTGGTCGATCGCGGTCTTCGCCGCATCCTTCGCCGGCTGCGGCGTCGGAAAATCGGGCTCGCCTGCGCCGAAATCCACGACATCGACGCCCTGGCGTTTCAATTTTGCCGCCTCGCCGGCGACCTTCATTGTCGGCGATGTGGAGACTCTGCTCATTCGCTCAGCTAACATGGGCTTTCCCTCTCTGCTTCTCGCGCAGACGGCTTTCCACGATTTCGGGGACGAGACCGCGCACCTGGCCGCCCAGCGAGAACACTTCCTTGATCAGGCGCGAGCTGATGTAGGTGTACTGTTCGGCCGGCATCATGAACACCGTCTCGATGTGCGGGTTCAGCCGCCGGTTCATCAGCGCCATCTGAAATTCCGTTTCGAAATCCGACAACGCGCGCAGCCCGCGGACGATGACGTCTGCCTTGCGCGCCGCCACGTAGTCAACCAGCAGCCCCTCGAAGGTGTCGACCTCGACGTTGGGGTGTCCCTTGAACACCTCGCGCACGATCTCGACACGCTCCTGCATGCTGAACAGCGGCGATTTCTCGACGTTCACCAGGATCGCGACGACGATCTTGTCGAACAGGCGCGTGCCCCGCTCGATGATGTCGACGTGCCCGTTGGTCAACGGATCGAAGGATCCAGGGTAAACGGCGAGTTTCATGATTTGTCGCGGGGGCCTTCATAAAAGGCCAGCGCGCTGTCTCCGGATACCAAGTCCCGCGACATCCGCAATCGTCCCGCCTGCTCCGGTGCCTGCCGCCGGCGCGCGTGCTCGAGCACCAACAACCCACCAGGCGCAATCAGGAGCTCGGCTGCGGCAATCGCGGCCGTCAGATCGGGTTCATCGTAAGGCGGATCCAGCACGGCAAGATCGATCGATCCTGCCGGCAGTGATTGCGGCGTTCGGATAATAACATAGCGGTCCGTGACGCCGCAGTGACGCAGGTTTTCAGCGATCAGCGTCAGCGCGCGACGATCGGCATCGACGAACGTCACGTGCGCGGCACCGCGGCTGATCGCCTCGATCCCAATCGCGCCGGTACCCGCGTAGTGATCGAGCACACGCGCACCGGCGACGCGCGGCGCGACGATGTTGAACAGCGTCTCCCGCAGTTTGTCTGAGGTCGGACGAAGTCCCGTCCACTTCGGGGTCTTCAGACGGCGTCCTTTTAGTTGACCCGCGATTATTCGCATGCAGCCTTTGCTGTCCCGACACGGAGAATTGCGGAGAGCAAATACAAATACAAAACAGGAGATCAAGAGATCAAGAGGCAACCACTTTCGCGAACTCGACCCGCCAGCGCGATCGCCTATCTCCTAGCATCATGGTCTCCTGTTAAATCCGTGTTTCTCTGTGGCTCTGTGCCTCTGTGTCGAGGCACGCAACAATCAGCCGATGTCCATCAGCCCAAATCGGCTCGGCCAAGCGGCTTTCATGCGTTCGACCAGCGGTGCCGTGAGCGTCTGCTGCTCGAGAAATCGCACCGCTTCATCGCGCGCCTGCTCCATCAGGGAATGGTCCCGCAGCAGATCGCCGGTCCGCAGCGTCGGCAGCCCCGACTGCCGGGTGCCGAAGAAATCCCCAGGGCCGCGCAGCTCCAGATCGCGCTCGGAGATCTCGAATCCGTTGGTGGTCGAGGCCAGCGCCCGCAGACGCGACTGTCCTTGTTCTGAAATCGGGTACTGGTACAACAGCACGCAGTGCGACTGGTGTGCTCCACGCCCGACGCGCCCGCGCAACTGGTGCAGCTGCGACAGCCCGAAGCGCTCGGCGTGTTCGATCACCATGACGGTGGCATTGGGCACGTCGATGCCGACCTCGATGACGGTGGTGGAGACGAGCACGTGGATCTCGCCGCCGGCGAACGCGCGCATCACGCGCTCTTTGGCGTCCTGCTTCATCTTGCCGTGGAGAAGCGCGACGCGATATTCGGGAAACACCTCCTGCGCGAGCGTGTCGGCCATCTCCGTCGCCGCTTTGAGATCGACCTTCTCCGACTCTTCGATCAGCGGATAGACGATGTAGACCTGGCGGCCTTCTTCCAGCGCTTTCTTCAGCAGTGAGTACACCTCTTCGCGGCGAGACTCGGGCTTGACGATCGTCTGTATTGCGCGGCGGCCGGGCGGCATGTCGCGAATGACCGACACGTCGAGATCGCCATAAACCGTCAGCGCGAGCGTCCGCGGAATGGGAGTGGCGGTCATCACCAGGACATCGGGCAACAGCCCTTTCGCTCGCAGCGTCGCGCGCTGGACGACGCCGAAGCGGTGTTGCTCGTCGATGATGGCCAGGCCCAGCGCGCGGAAGTTGACGGTGCCCCCCACCAGCGCGTGAGTGCCCACGACAAGATTGATGTCACCGGCAGCGAGTCGCGCGACGAGGTCGCGCCGCTTCAAACCGGTCGTTGCGCCGGTGATCAGCTCGACACGAAAACGTGACTTCTCCAGGAGCGTTCGCAGGCTGAGGAAATGCTGCTCGGCGAGAATTTCCGTCGGCGCCATGAATGCGACCTGCAGGCCGTTCTCCATCGCGACCAGCGCCGCCAGCAGCGCGACGATGGTTTTGCCCGCGCCGACATCCCCTTGCAACAAACGGTTCATCGGCGTCGGGCGCTGCATGTCTTCGACGATCTCTTTCAATGCGCTCCTCTGCCCTTCCGTCAGCTTGAACGGCAAGATACTGCGTGCCGACTCGCGGATGCGATCGTCGACATGGATCGTCCGCGGCTTCGACTCGCGCACTGCCGCGCGCTTGCGCAGCATCAAGCCGAGCTGGAACAGGAAGAATTCTTCAAAGATGAGCCGGACCTGCGCCGGTGTCCTGAACGCGTTCAGCTGATCGGCCGGTGTGTTCGCGTCTGGGAAATGCGTGCCCATCAACGCGGTGCGGCGGTCCGGCAGCTTCAACCGTTCGCGGACGTCGTCTGGAAACGGATCGGCCAGGGTGTCGGGCAGGTTCGACAGCACGTCGAAGACAAGACGCCGCTGCATCTTCGGCGTCATCGCGCCCGCTTTTTCGTACACCGGCACGATGCGGCCGGTATGGATCGTCTGCGCGCTCTCCTCGGATTCGGCCGCGTCCCCATCGCCGCCGATCACTTCGTAGTCGGGATTCATGATCTGGAGCGCCGGCCGCGCCTCGACCGTTCCAAAGAGGACCACATGGACATCGCGCCGAAGGATGTCTTTGAGGAACGACTGGTTCATCCACAGCGCGACGATCGATCCCGTGGCATCGCCGATGAGCGCCTCGAAGATCTTGAATCCAGGGCGGCGGGTGGTGCGCAGGCGGCTGCTCTGAATGCGCCCGGCAACCGCCACCTGCTGACCCGCCTTCAGCGAGGCAATGGGCTGCAAATGTCCGCGATCTTCATAGCGGAGTGGGAACCGGTAGAGGAAGTCTTCGACCGTGACAAGGCCGACGCGCTGCAGGTCGGCGGCCCGTTTGGGTCCGACGCCTTTCAGAAATTGAAGCGGAGTTTGGAGGTAGTCGGTCGACAAGACGTGGTTCCAGGTTCCGGTTCCCTAGTTCCTGGTTCGTGGTGGGCGATGGCGAGTGTACGCCTTCCTTATGAAGAAAAAGCGCGCTTGGAATTCGGGCGCCACCTCGAACACGGAACCAGGAACCGGAACCCCTACTGCACCACCGTCGCCTGTCCGCGCGCGGTCTGGATTTCGCGGATGCCGTTGGGAAGGGCGAACGGCTGATCGAGGGCAACGCCGTTCGGCGAGGATTCTGACTTGGAGTAGTAGCTCACGATCTCCTGGACCATCCAAATCGGTACAGGCACGCTCGAAATCGACGCCGACTCCACGGCGAATGTCCCGATGCCGTTCTTGGTTCGCAGAATGCCGTTGACGGTCAGCGGCAACGAGCCGGTCAGGAGATTGAACGGATCCAGCATGCCGCCCGACTTGCGGCTCTCCCCGACCCGGGCGAGATCGACAGTGGCGCGGCCCGACAGCCGCCCCTCTTCGAGAATCGACACCCATGGCTCGGTGACACCTGGCGGGATGCGGTCGCTCAGCTCATACCGCAGATAGGAATTGATCTCGGTTTCGGTAATCGGCGTCGTCGCGAGGGTCTTCCCTCGGGTCGGGCTACCCTTGGCAATTCGATCCAGCTTGGACTGGAGCCGCGCCGCGTCGAGCCGCGACACGGGGTCGGCGGCGAATAACGTGACCGCGAACAAACCGGCGACGAGCATGTACAGGGCTGTGCGTTTCATTCGTGCTCAGCATTCTCGATTAAAGGCGCTGATTTGCAGTCTACCGCAAAATGGACGACGCCGAATTGACCTTCGCCTTTCTTTTGCGTATAGTGGGCGCGACTGGAGGGCGATGACGTGCTCCCGCTAACCAAGCGCCAACGCGAGATTCTCGACTACTTGCAGGACTTCATACAGCAGCACGGGTACGCGCCGAGCCTCGAGGAAATAGGCCGCCGTTTCGGCCTTTCGTCGCTCGCGACCGTCCACAAACACCTGACCAATCTTCAGGAAAAGGGCTTCATCAAGCGGGCGTGGAACCGCAGCCGGTCGGTCGAGATGATTCCGACCAGCTCGGGAGGGCGATCCGTCGACCTCCCGCTGCTCGGCTACGTCGCCGCGGGCGTGCCGATCGAGGCGGTCGCCACCAACGAGACCATCGCCGTTCCCGAAGATCTGGTCGGCCGGCGGGATACCTACGTGCTGCGGGTGCGCGGCAATTCGATGATCGACGAGCAAATCTGCGACGGCGACTTCGTCATAGTCGAGGATCGCAAGACCGCGCAGAACGGCGAGACCGTCGTCGCGCTGCTGAGCGGATCGGACGTCACCTTGAAAAAGCTGTATCGCGAGAACGGTCGCGTCCGGCTGCAGCCGGCGAACCCAACCATGCAGCCCCTGTTCGTCGACCCCGACCAGGTGCAGGTGCAGGGGGTCGTCGTCGGGGTCATGCGAAAATATTGAGATGAGCGAATCAAAGCAGATCAACTTCACCATCGTTCCCGACGAGACATCCGAGGCGACGCGCACCTACGCAAACTTCTGCGCGGTCAATCACACTCCCTTCGACTTCACCCTCACCTTCTGCGAAATGGCTCCCCTGTCCGAGAAGGACATCAGGGCCGCCGAGTCCGATCACGTCGTGCGCGCGCCGATCAAATCGCGCGTGGTGCTGCCCGTCCAGGTCGTGCCGACGCTCATCGCCGCGCTACAGGAGCAGATGCGCATCTACACGGAATCGGCCGGAAACGCGGATCGTGGTCCGATCCATTAAGAAAAAGCCTGCAGGGCGCGGCGTGAGTCGCGCGTTGCCGGTGCTTCGCAAACTGTACGGCCAGCATCCCGACGCGGACACCGAGCTCGACTACAAGAACCCCTATCAGCTTCTCGTCGCGACCATCCTGTCCGCGCAATCGACCGATGCCGGCGTCAATCGCGTCACGCCAGCCCTGTTTACGCGCTATCCGAACGCCGCGGCGCTCGCCAGGGCGTCGGCAACCGAGCTCGAGCCTCTCATTCACTCAACCGGGTTCTATCGTTCCAAGGCCAGGTCCTTGATGGGAATGGCTGCGGCGCTGGTTGCCCAGCATCAGGGAGACGTGCCGACCACGATGGAGGCGCTGGTCGAGCTGCCGGGGGTCGGACGCAAGACGGCGAACGTCGTGCTTGGCCACGCGCTGGGCATTCCCGGCCTGCCCGTCGATCGACATGTCCTGCGCGTATCGAATCGCATCGGCATCGCTTCGTCTGATGATCCGGTCGAGGTCGAGCAGCAGCTCGGGAGTGCGCTGCCTCCTGCGGAGTGGACGAAAGCATCCGACACGCTCATCCTGCACGGCCGGCGGATCTGCAAGCCGAAGCCGTTGTGCGACCAGTGCAGCGTGCGTGACGATTGCGAGTTTTATCGAGCTCTGGTGAGCGGCAAGAAAAAGCGGCGATGAATGGCGGCCACCCGTAAGCGGTTCGGCCAGCATTTTCTCGAGCCAGTGTGGGCCGGCAAGGTTGCTGATGCCATCGCCCCATTGCCGGGCGACGTGTTCCTCGAGATCGGCCCAGGCCCCGGCATTCTGACGCTGAAACTGGCCTCCAGAGTGGCGCGGCTGATCGCCATCGAGATCGATCGCGATCTCATCGCGTCGCTCACACCGCAGCTTCCGCCGAACGCGACGATTGTCGCAGGCGATGTGCTCGACCTGGACATCGACGCCGCGCTGCCGCCAACCGACACGCCAATACGAGTTGCCGGCAATCTTCCCTATAACATCTCGTCTCCGATCCTGTTTCGAATCCTCGATCTCGAATCGCGGCGGCCGATCAAAGACGCAACGCTGATGCTCCAGCGGGAGGTCGCCGACCGAATCGTCGCAAAGCCCGGCACACCCGAGTACGGCGTGCTGAGCGTGCTGACGCAATGGCGAGCCGACGTCGTCCGCCTGCTGGCCATTCCGCCGGGCGCCTTTCGACCGCCCCCTGAGGTGCGCTCGGCGCTGATCCGCCTCACGTTTCGGCCGCCCCCGTTCGAGCTGACGGACGCCGCCGTGTTCGAGCGGATGGTACGAAGCATGTTCACGCAGCGGCGGAAAACCCTGTCAAACGCGCTGGCGGCATTCGCCACGGAGCGACGGGCCGATGTGCACCGAGCGCTCGCCGCCGCGGGGGTCGATCCACGCCGGCGACCGGAGACGCTGGAGGTTATTGAAACGGCGAGACTTGCCGACATTTTTGCGGCGGCGAAAAGCTGACTGTGTGCTATTCTTTTCCCCTCTCCTCAGGCAGCGCCCAGCAGCCTGGTCGCGTGGTCGCGCGTAACGGCGTGCCACGGTAAATCGACCCGCGAAAAGGATTCAGACTCCTTTTTCGCCTTTTTTATGGCTCCATCTCTACAAGTGGTCCCGCTCGGCGGGCTCGGCGAATTCGGTATGAACTCGATGGCTGTGTCCACCGATCAGGTGACGCTCGTCATCGATGCCGGCGTCATGTTCGCGGGTCCGGAATTGCCGGGCGTCGATCTGCTGATACCGGATCTGACGTATCTGCAGCAGTGCCAGCCGCGGCCGTCGGCGCTGTTGTTGACGCACGGCCACGAGGACCACATCGGTGGCGTTCCGTATGTCTGGCCGCTGATCGAAGGCAACGTGTACGGCACGCCGCTGACGCTTGCGCTGCTGCGGCCGAAGCTCGAAGAGCATGGGATCGATCCCGGCGACCGCCTGGTGGCGGTGCAGCCGCGTCAGCGGGTGCGCATCGGCGACTGCGAGGTCGAGTTCCTGCGCGTCACGCACAGCATGCCCGATTGCGTCGCGCTGGCGGTGCACACGCCGGCCGGGACCATCGTGCATACAGGCGACTTCAAGATCGATCAGACGCCGATCGACGGACAGCATTTCGACGTCCACCGATTTGCCGAGCTCGGCAGCGCCGGCGTGCTGGCCTTGTTCTGCGACAGCACGAACATCGACCGCCGCGGCTTCACGGGGTCGGAGCTGGAAGTCAAAGACGCGTTCGAAGAAGTGTTCACGACCGCCACGGGCAAGCTGGTCGTGACCTCGTTCGCCTCGAGCGTGTACCGGATGCAGATTCTCGTCGACCTGGCGGATCAGTTTGAGCGCAAGGTGGCGTTCGTGGGGCGCGGGATGCTGCAGACATCCGAGGCTGCACAGCGCCTCGGCTATCTGAAGATGCCGGCCGGGCTGACGATTCGCGACACGGAAGTGGAATCGCTGCCGCCGTCGCGTGTCCTCTGCCTTGCGACCGGTTCGCAGGGAGAGCCATTCGCAGCGATGTCGCGGATTGCCATCAACGATCACCGGTACGTGAAGGTCGGCCACAACGACACCGTCGTGTTTTCCGCCCGTGCGATTCCGGGGAACGAAAAGGCCATCGGCCACGTCATGAATCACCTGGCGCGCCGCGGTGCCGACGTGATTTACGAGGGGATCAAACACGTGCACGTGTCCGGACACGGCAGCGCGGAGGAGCTGAAGCTGGTGCTCACGCTGGTGCGCCCGAAGCATTTCGTCCCGATTCACGGCGAGTACCGCCAGCTCTCGCAGCATGCCCGCGTAGCCGAGCGCGTCACCGCCGGCCTCACTCCGAAAGTGAAGGTGATGCTGATTGAGAACGGCGACATCCTGCGCTTCGACGAGAACGGCGGCGCGGTTGTGGGAAAGGCGCCGACCGGCCGTGTGCTGATCGACGCGTCGGGTTCTGGCGAAGTGATCGACGAAGTTCTGCGCGATCGCCGGCATCTCGCAGAGGACGGCGTCGTCGTGCCGGTGGTTGCCATCAACAGCCAGACCGGAAGCATCGAAGGCGATCCGGACGTCGTCAGCCGCGGGCTCGTGCAGGACGCAGCCAGCGCGGAATTGCTGCGCGAAGCGGCGAAGCTCGTCGCCGACGTCATTCAGGGAGCGAGTATTGAAGAACGGACCGATCAAGGGCTCATCAAGGAAAAAATCCGCGTCGAGCTCCGGCGCTTCTTCCGAAAGCGGTCGGGGCGGCGGCCGCTCGTCGTACCGGTCATCATGGAGGTCTAGCGTGGCAGGATCCACCGTTTCACGCCGGGTCAGCGAATTCTTCGGAGTCGCGCTGTTTGCCGCCGCGCTCATCTGGCTGATAGCGCTGGCCACCTATGAGCCGACCGACCCGGTGTGGTTCTTCAGCGCCGGCTCCTCCGCGCAGCCGGTGAATTTCGCCGGCCGTGTCGGCGCGTTTCTCGCCGAGCTGTCGTTTCAGTTGCTTGGCTACGCGTCGCACCTCATCCCGGCTGCGATGGTTGTGCTCGGCTGGCACTACTTCTGGTGCCGCAAATTCGAGGCGCAGTACACCAAGCTTGTCGGCGCCGGCCTTCTGTTCGGCTGTGTCAGCGCTCTGCTCAGTCTCGCGTTCGGCAGCGTCGATATCGACGGCAAGCCCTTCAGGGCCGGCGGCTACCTCGGCGAATGGCTGGCCTCGTGGATGGCCGAATACCTGAACCGGACGGGTTCGATCATCGTCATCCTGACGCTCTTGTTTCTCGCGATCGTACTGTCGACGCAGTTCTCGCTCGGCAGGATGTTCTCGTCGGCGACTCGAGTGAGCCGGTCTGGTAGTTCGAGAATGTTCGGCGCGTTGCGGGGTTGGCTCGACGAACGCAGACGCGCGCGTCAGCGGCAGGCGTTGCTGGCAAAGCAGGCCAAGAAGGCCGAGAAGCTTGCGCCTGTCGTCGCCGCACCCAGGGAGCCCGCGGAAATTCCGTCCGTCCGAGCCGCCGCTGTCGAAGCCGACAGAATCGCGGCTGAAGAACGCCGGCCGCCTGTGATGGCGAAACGGCCGAAGACGATGGAGAATCCGCCGCTGCCATTGCCCGACCCGGAACCGCGACAGCCGCGGCGCAACGGCGCGTTCACCATTCCGCCGTTGTCGCTGCTCGACGCGCCGAAAACCGAGCGCAAGATCGACGAGCGCGAGCTGATGGAAGGCGCGCGCCTGCTCGAGGAAAAATGCCGCGAGTTCTCCGTCGAGGGCGCTGTCGCGCAGATTCATCCCGGGCCGGTCGTCACCACATTCGAGTTCAAACCGGACGCCGGGGTGAAATACGGAAAGATCACGAGCCTCGCCGACGATCTCTGTCTGGCGATGCAGGCCGAATCGGTGCTGATCGATCGGATCCCGGGGAAATCGACCGTCGGCATCCAGATTCCCAATCACACACGCGAGCAAATCTCGCTGCGCGAGCTCCTGCAATCAGAGATGTACCAGCGCTCGGCATCGAAGCTGACGCTCGCGCTCGGCAAGACGATTCATGGCGAGCCTTACATGACCGACCTCGCCACGATGCCCCACTTGCTGATCGCCGGGTCGACCGGGACCGGCAAATCTGTGGCGATCAACTCGATGCTGTCGAGCATCCTGTTCCGCGCGACGCCCGACGAGGTCCGCCTGATCATGATCGACCCGAAGCGCGTCGAGCTCGGGATGTACGAGGAGATCCCCCATCTGATGACGCCGGTCGTCGTCGATCCCAAGCAGGCCGTCAACGCGCTGCGATGGGCGGTGAAAGAGATGGAGGAACGCTACAAGAAGCTGGCGAAGGCCGGTGTGCGAAACATCGAGCAGTTCAACCGCAATGCGGCGCATCAGGCCAAGGACAAGACGGCTGCGGAGTCGGAAGAGCTTCTGATGCCGCTCCCCTACATCGTGGTCGTCATCGACGAGCTCGCCGACCTGATGATGGTGGCTCGCGGCGACGTCGAAGAGTCGATCGCGCGCCTGGCGCAGATGGCGCGCGCGGTCGGCGTGCACCTGCTGCTCGCGACACAGCGACCGTCCGTCGACGTCATCACCGGCCTGATCAAGGCGAACCTTCCCTCGCGCATCTCGTTCCGGGTGCAGTCGAAGGTCGACTCGCGAACCATTCTCGACGGCAACGGCGCCGAACAGCTGCTCGGGCGCGGCGACATGCTGTTCATGCCGCCGGGGTCTTCCCGTGCCGTGCGGCTCCACGGCCCGTATATCTCCGAGCAGGAAAGCGCGAGGCTCGCGAGCTTTCTGCGGAAGCAGGGCAAGCCGATCTACAACACCTCGATCACCGCAGAAGAGAAGAAGGTCGACGGCATCGAAATGGAGAAGGACGACCTCTACGACGAAGCCGCGCGCATCGTCGTCTCGACCGGACAGGCGTCGATTTCGTATTTGCAGCGCAGGCTCCGTATCGGTTTCAGCCGGGCCGCGCGTCTGGTCGACATGATGGAAATGGACGGCCTGGTGTCGCCGGGCGCTGGCGGGAAGCCCCGAGAGGTACTGGTGGACAAAGCGTATTTCAACGAAGTCGATGCACAGCTTCGGTAGGTATTGCACGGCGGTCATGGTGGTGCTCGCGTCGCTCGACGTGTGCGCGCAGGCCGACCTAAAGGTCGGCACTACGACGGCAGCGGTGCCAGCGTCTGCGGCCCCGGCTCCGCCAACTACCGGAGTGCCGGCTCCCAGGTCCGCCGCTGGCGCGCGCTACGAGGAACTGCTTGCCCAGGAGCAGGCCGTCTCGCAGTCAGCTACCGCCACTGTCGAGGATCTCCGTGTGGTCATCAACCGCTATTGGGGCTTCGTCCAGCGCTACCCTGCGAGCGGATTCGCAGACAACGCACTCTGGCAGGCCGCGAGTCTCTCGGCGCAGGCGTTCGAGCGGTTCAGTCAGGAGCGCGACAAGTACCGCGCGGTTCAGCTTTTTCAATGGCTGCGCGATCAGTACCCGCACAGCCCGCTGCAGCCCAGGGCGGCATCGCAAATCGAAAAGCTCGAGACAATCGCCGCGGCGGCTGCCCCGACCACAACTCCGGCCGTGGCGGACACGACGATTCGCGCTGTGCATCGCACCGTGCTCGCCGAAGTCGTGAGAGTCACGCTCGAGCTCGATCGCGAGGTGCCCTTCTATCAAGAGCGGCTCGAAGGACCCTCACGTGTGTTCTTCGATTTGAAAGGCACGAAGACAGTCCCGTCGCTCGTGGATGCCACATTCCGCTACGACTCGGACATCATCCGGCACATCCGGATCGGCCGCCATCCCAACAACACGACCCGCGTCGTCCTCGACCTGGAGAATGTCAGCCGTTTCAGCGTGTTCACGCTCTACAACCCGTACCGGATAGTCATCGATGCGGAGCGTTCCGCAGCGGTCTCTCCCAAGCCGACCGGTCCGGCGGTTCTGGTCGCGCGCAACATCACACCGAAGACGGTTGTGCCGTTCGCGCGACTGACACCGGTCGCACGTATTGCACCCGCCGCACCCCTCGCACTCACGTCACGGCCGCTGCCCGTTCGCGCCGCCGTTCCGGTGGCAGTCATCGCGCGCACCGAAGTCGTTCTGCCGGCCGCTGCGCCCGAGCGCGCCCCGGTCCCGGCCTCGGCCAAGCGCGTGGTGCCGACAGTACCCACGCGGCCTGTTGCACCACCCGCTCCGGTGGCTGCCACGACGCCGAACCCTCCCGCACCCAGCGCACCTGTTGCACCTGTTGCATCCAGCACACCCGTTGCGACCGCCGGAGCGGTCATCGCCGGCAAACCCATCACGCCGTCTGCCAATTCGAGCGGAAAGTTTTCGGTGGCGCGGCAACTGGGGCTCGGTGTGTCGCGGATCGTGATTGACGCCGGCCATGGCGGCCACGACCCCGGCGCGTCGGCGTTCGGCGCAGCAGAGGCGGAGTTGGTGCTCGACGTGACGCTTCGCCTCGAAGCCTTGCTCTTGCAGCAGCCAGGGACGGAGGTGGTGCTCACACGCCGCACCAACGATTTCGTGCCGCTGGAAGAGCGGACGGAGATCGCCAATCGGGAGTCGGCTGACCTCTTTCTTTCGGTGCACGCGAACGCCAGCGCGAATGCCCTGGCGAGCGGCGTCGAGACCTATTTTCTGAACTTTGCGCTCAATCCTCAGGCCGAGGCTGTGGCGGCTCGCGAAAACGCCGCATCTGGCAAGACGATGAGCAGCCTGCCGAACATCATCAAAGCGATCACGTTGAACAGCAAGCTGAACGAATCCCGTGATTTTGCCGCGAGCGTTCAACGCTCGATGGTGCGCGGTATGCGGCCCGCCAACAAGACGCTGCGCGATCTCGGCGTGAAACAGGCGCCCTTCATGGTGCTGATCGGGGCGTCGATGCCGAGCGTGCTCGCCGAGATTTCCTTCGTGACCAATCAGCAGGAAGCCCGCCTGCTCAAGGATTCCGCGTACCGGCAGCGGATTGCGGAGTCGCTGCTTGCGGGGATCCTGCGCTATCAACAGTCGCTCAAGAAAGTTCAGACGGCGGCGGTCAACTGAAACAATCAAATCTAGAAACTACGATCTGGAAACTACAATCTGGGAACTGGAATCTAGGCCGCGAAGCGCGGGAGCAGCCGGACTGCGTTTCCACGATCGATCGCGCGGAGATCGCTTTCACTGAACAGGCCGACGTCAGCCAGGGCCTTCGCGACCGCCGCGCTCGTCCCACCGGGTGGGAAATCCGTGCCGAAGACAATCTGTGCTGCTGCCACAACTTGCAGCAGTGACGCCAGGGCGCCGCGATTGCTCGCGCCGGCGATGTCGTAATAAAACTTCTTCAACTCTGCGGCAAATCCGTTGGGAAGCGCTTCTTTCGCGCCACTGGCGGCGCCCTCGATGCGGCCGGCCAGGAACGGGACTGTCCCTCCCGCGTGCGACCAGATGAAACGAATGTCTGGAAACCGCACGGCGTCGCCGCTGAAGGCCACGCCCATGATGGCGCGCGTCGTATCCGTTCCGTATTCGATGCTCCCCGGGCCTACACCCGGGGCGTAGGCGAGGTTTCTGCAGCAATCAGCGGCGGTCGGATGCACCGTAACTACAGCCTTGCGCCGATTCAGCTCCTCCATGACCGGCCTGAACGCGGGGTTGCCGAGCCACTTGTCGCCGTAGCTCGTAAAGAGCGCCATGCCATCGGTCTTCAACGAGTCGTACGCGTATGCGATCTCGGCGAGCGCTGCGTCGACGTCGGGCAAGGGGATGGCGGAAAATAGACCGAACCGCGCCGGATGATCCGAGACCAGCTTGGCGCCGTACTCATTACAGGCGCGCGCGAGCCGCCGCGTCTGCGCAGGCTCGCCGAACCAGAGGCCGGGATTGGTAATCGATACAACGGCGGCGGCAACGCCACCTTTATCCATGTCGTCGATCGATTGCTCCGGCGTCCATCGCGTATTCGCCGGTTGAAGCAACGGACGGCCCTTGACGTCGGCGATCCACGCGGGCGGAGCAAAATGGTGGTGCATGTCGACGCGCCGTGGATTGGCGGCCGCAGTCTGCTGCTGCGCAGCGTCGACCGCTTGGCTGAACCTTGCTGAAACCCCCATGGCGAGGGCGGAAGTGAGAAATGATCGACGGTCGATACTGCCTTTTGCCATAAAGCCCAGCCACCCCACTGCTTCGTCAATCTCTTCGACCGCAATACCCGTTTCGCGATGAACTCCGGCCGCGATCGGCCTCGTTTGGAAGATCGATAGTTGGACCAGACAGAGGTCGCAGCCCTGATTCAGAACAGTCGAAGATCTCAGATTTAGGGGTTCGTAGATTCCAGATTCCAGATTTTAGTTTCTAGATTCTAGTTTCCAGACATCAGAGCTCCCTTTCCGGCCTGCAGTACAATCGAGCCATGCAAGCGCCAAGCGCGCCGATCGTCGTGAAAATCGTCGAGGGCAGTGAAATTTCCGGCCTCGGGGATGTCATGCTCGAGGCGATCGGCCTCACTGGCGTCATTGCCGTGGGCGCCGCGCTCTTCGGCATCGTACTGGCCATCGTCATCGTCGGCTACCGGAAGATTCAGGCCCGCCTGCATCCCGACGAAGACGCCCAGACGCAGCCACTCGGTCTTACCCCGACAGAACGCCCATAGCGGCCGGTTCGCGCAGACACGCTCCCTCAATCATCCGCCGTACGAACGGCCCAGCGCAATTTTGCGGCTGAAGCGCGGCGGTTGGCGAACGTTTCGTCCTTCGCGGAGCGGATCACTTCGTCCGCAATGGCCTCATACACACCGGCTCGATGTCCCGCCTGGAACGCCTTCTTGACGCGTCGATCCTCACCGGAGTGGAACGTGAGCATCGCAACCCGGCCTCCGGGTGCGAGGCACTGTGGCAGCACCCGCAGCAACGCGTCAAGCGCGGCGAACTCGTCGTTGACGGCGATGCGCAGAGCTTGAAAGGTCCGGCGCACCGACATCTTGATGTCGGCTTTCGTCGCTCGCGGCACTGCCGCGTGAAGGCCCGACCGCAGAAGCCGTTCGGCGGCGTGCGTCGTCTCGAGCGGCTGCTCCTTCAACATGCGGGCGATGAGATGCGCATGCGGTTCGTCCGCGTTCTCCTCCAGCAAGCGCGCGAGCTCCTCTTGCGTCGCGCGCGCGATCAGTTGCGCCGCGGACTCGCCTTTCAGCGGGTTCATGCGCATGTCGAGCGGACCGGCGCCCTTATAGCTGAACCCGCGATCCGGGTTATCGAACTGCATCGATGACACGCCAAGATCGGCGAGCAGGACGTCGGCCTGCGGAAGCCCCTCAGCGGCGAGCACGGCCGGCAGCGCAGCGAAGTTGGCGTGGCGGGCGATGAACACGTCCGGCCCATAGCCCAATGCGCGCAGACGCGCGTCGGCGCGGGGCAGTTCGATCGGATCGACATCGATCCCAATAAGGCGCCCTCCGGGCTGGACCCGCTCCAGGATCGCGCGCGCATGACCGCCCCATCCAAGGGTGCAATCCACCACGATGTCGCCGGCCGCCGGATGCAGGCAGTCCAGCACTTCGCGCGCCATGATCGGAACGTGCATGCCGGCGGGCGTCCGTCCGGCGGCGAGCACCTTCTGCACATCCGCGGCGTACTGCTCGGGATTCAGCTCTTTGTACTTGTCGTGGAAACTTCGCGGATTCCGGCCGGCGTAGCGCCGCCGCCGCACATGCGCCGGCGGATCATCAGGGGGCGCCAATGTCTCTCCACACGTGCGACGTGAACGCCAGTTCGATCAACGTCCGCACTCCCACGCCCGTCGGCCCTTTTGCCATGAACGGCTTGCTCTCCTCGGCCCATGCAGTGCCGGCGATGTCGAGATGAATCCACGGCAGCCCGCCGGTGAACTCCTTGAGAAACAGCGCCGCCGTAATCGCGCCACCGAGTCTCCCACCGGTGTTGAGCATGTCGGCGATCTCACTGCGCAACTGATCTTTGTATTCGTCGAACAGCGGCAATGGCCAGCACCGATCGCCGGCACGTTCCGAGACACCCTGCACGTGTTCGACGAACGCTGCGGGCGTGCCGAACAGGCCGCTGGCAACCCGTCCGAGCGCGACGCTGACGGCGCCGGTGAGCGTGGCGATATCGACGAGATGTGTAGCGCCAAGCTGGCGGGCGTACCACAGCGCATCGCCCAAGATGAGCCGACCTTCGGCGTCCGTGTTGATGACCTCGACTGTCTTTCCCGAGGCACTCGTCAGGACGTCGCCGGGCCTGATCGCCCGGCCGCCTGGCATGTTCTCCGCGATGGGGATGATGCCGATGACGCGGATCGGCGCTTTCAGCTCGGCCAGCGCGCGGATTGCACACGCGACAGCCGCTCCGCCGGCCATGTCGTCCTTCATCCGATCCAT
>Ga0184625_10000066_pt1 | contig 26232 bp, 21 predicted proteins | sample PLM3_30_b1_FD_133151 | JGI IMG/M metagenome (GOLD analysis project Ga0184625, IMG submission 133151) | Groundwater sediment microbial communities from an aquifer in East River, Colorado, USA - PLM3_30_b1 | ecosystem: Environmental > Terrestrial > Soil > Riparian zone | place: USA: East River... | reverse complement strand
GCGGCAAGGTGCATCGGGCCGGTGTCGCCGGTGATGAACAAGGTGAGCCGCTCGAGGACGGCCGTCAACAGCACGAGGTCGATGTCGGCCGGCACTTCCATCAGGGGCACATCGCTGGGCCACGCCGCCCGCACGGCGTCGACGACCGGCTTATCGCCCGTCGATCCGATGCGCACAACCGAGGCATCGCGCGCGCGCGCAAGCGCGGCGCCTACTTCCGCGAAACGAAGAGGGTCCCATTCCTTGATGCGGCGGCCGGCGGCGGGCTGGATGCCGACGAGGGGCGAACCGTGTTTAGGCGTAGCAACGAGCTCGGCCGCCCTGCGGCGCGCGTCCTCAGGGATTTGCAGTTTGGAGGAGACTCGCCCTTGCGCCATCGGCGCGGCGGTTCGTTCGAATGCACGCGCCACGAGCGCCCTTGCGTTCTCAGCGATGTGAGCGTGCGGATCGGGCGCGATCGCGTCGGTGAGAACCGCACCGCCGCCGCCCGACACGAACCCGGCACGCCGGCGCGCTCCCGACAGTGCCATCAGCAGATTGCTGCGAACATCGGGCTCGAAGTTAATCGCCAGGTCGTAGGCCTCGCGACGCCACGCGCGCGCCCGCTGCACCAGCTGCGTCCACGATAGCCCCGCTCCCTCGCGCGCCATCCACGGCACATCCAGTGTTTCGACTTGCACCCCGCGAATCAGTCCGGCGAGGGCGCGGTTCCAGCTGCCCACGACGAGATCGATTGTCGCGTCCGGCGCCAGGGCACGAACCATGGCTATGGCGTCGAGCACCATCACCAGGTCGCCGACGCGCTCGAGCCGGAGCAGCAGGATCCGGCGTGGTGACGCATCGGCCGCCGTGGACGTGCGAGGCCATCCCAGGCGTTTCGCTGCTGAAAGGCCCACATCCGCCAGCCCTACAAGGGCACGTTCCTGCCGATACGGAATCTGAAGATGGTCGAACACTATCGAATCTCAGCCCTGTCGATCATGACGCCCAGTGCACGCGTATCGGATCCACCGAGGACCGTACGCGGGACCCAGGTCGAGCTTTGTATGCGAACCTGCACGCCGTCCTGACGCTGCGCGAGGGCTGATGCCGTCGCGGCAGGAATCGGAAAGACGTAGTCGCGAAATTCGTTCGTGAGCTCCACGCTGCTGAGCTCTTCATTCTCGAGGTAGACCGTTACCCGCGGCAGCGCCACGCCGCGCGGACGCCCGCCGCTCAGCCTGAGCGCGACTTCATGGCTCTGTGGCGGGACGCTCATCAGCAGGAATGACGTGTCCTGGCTCCATCGGAACGTTAAGTTTCCGCCTCCGAGCCTCTCCTTTGGATAAAAGTCGACGAGATGCAGATCGTCCGTGCCGCCGATGTCCAGCGAGTGCGGAGGTGGAGTCAGACCGGTTTGCACCAGCTTGTAGATCGTGAAGTCGAAGGGCTTCCTCACCGATTTCCGCGGATACACGTCGTATGCGGTCTTCTCATATTCGGGCACCTGAAATCGCTCGGTCGCAACTACAACCGAGCCGACGCCGGGAGAAAGAAGATCGGTGCCGCCACCGGCGATGAAATACACGTTCTTATAGCGTTCGTGCGCCCATGTGAGGAAGTCGCGAACCGACTGCTTGTCCGGCCGCGAGTCGTACAGGACGAGCGCATTGCGCGCGTAGATATAGGAGAGAGGAAGCGCGAGGGCATGCAAGTCCGAGGCGGCACGTGCCTCGAACAGCACGAGATCGTCGTTGCTGAACCTGGATGCCAGCCGCTCGAGACGCGGGATCACGTCTGCGTACTCAACGTGTTCTCGAATCGACAACGACGCGGACAGAAATCGATAGCCGAGAAGGAGCGTGGCGATGATTCCGATCGCCGTAAACAGGAGTCTCGGCGCCTTCCACGGAGAAGACGCCTTGGTCATCCATACCGGCGCGAAGATCGCGGCGGACGCGAAGATGAGCGCGCCTGGCAGAATCTCGGTGAGAAACCGGCGCGCGAGCCAGAACTGCTCCGGCCAGATTCGCATTTTGTAGAAGAAAAACGCCGCCAGCGTGGTGACCATCAGAATCAGCGCCGGCGCCCGCCAGAACGAGCGCCACACCACCAGGGCATAGCCGAGAAGCGCGAGGACAAACGCGATGCGCGTGAAATACAAATCCGCGAACATACGAACGGCATAGGCGTCATGGGGAGCCAGCCTGCCGCCCGGCTCGCGCAGGAAGAGCGCGTACAAGCCGCCGATCGTCACGATCGCGATCAACGCGATCGGCAAGACGACGCGAATCGCTGCGGATACTTGTCGCCGGCGGCTTGCCCAGATCACCGCGCACGCCGCCGCGGCGGCGAGCGCGAACGCCGCCAGTTGGAGCGGCTCGAGCGTCTGCACGTATGCGACCGGCCGTCCAAAGTAGGGCCGCAACTGCGTCAGGTAGTACGCGGCCGCGGCGAGAAACCACGCCGTCAGCGTGACGAGGAATCCGGCGCGGGCCTTGTGGCCGCCTACGTGGGCGATGAGCGACGCCGCGACCACGGCGCCGACACCCAGCGCGACGGGCAAACGGGTGAACAGCGCGAGGCCGAGCAGCGACGCCGCTACCGGCCCGAAGAATCGATCGTCATCTTCGTGCGCGTAAGCGTGGGCAAGCAGGGCCGCAAACAGCAGCGCCTGCGTGACGATTTCAGAATTCGGATAACGCGCGTACCACGTCTGGATGACGTGCACGGAAAGAAGAGCGGCCGCTGCGGCGGCGGGAAGCGGGCCGATCAGGCGCCTGCCCGCGAAATACACCGTCAGGACGCCGAGAATCGCCCACCAGGCGATGACCCGGCGCGTGCCGGTGATGCCGTCGAGGCCATAGGCGATGGCAATCCAGACGGGATATCCCTGCGGGAACTGGCCTGTCACCGTGCCGGCTTCAGGATCGCGCAGATGGAATCCCATGAAGCGGACGCTGTAATAGTTCGGATCGTCGTACTTGGGAAAAAAAAGATCGCGCGTCGCAGCGGGCACCGACGCGGCGATCCGGTCGGTGCTGACAAGGGACCGGCTCTGCGCGATCTGGATGCCTTCGTTGACGTACACGCCAGGATCGCGTCCGCCGATGACGTACTCCGCGGCGGGCGCTGCGAAATACATCCACGCACCAGCCGCGATCAGCGCGGCAGGGATCGCCGCGCTCCAACCGGGCCGGGGAGCAACGGCGCCGAGCCGTAAATTGCCGCGCGAGACGAGCGCAAGCACAGCGGCAAGCCCGACACTGCACCCGACGAGTGCGGTCAGCGAGTACACGCCCATCGCCGCGAGCGCAAATGCGACGGTTGTCGTCGTCGTGACGCTGATGACCACCGCCCAGAACAGGCGTTCCTCCGCCGGCAGCGCGGCACGCCTGGCGCGATCGGCCACCGGAAGCCGGAAGATGATCGCGCCCGGTAGCCACCCGATGACGATCAGCGACGCGATGGTGACTAGCATCGTTGGTAGACGGCCTCGAAGTCCTCCGCTACTCGCGCCCAGCTGTGATGCCGGCACACATGGTCGCGCGCCCGCGTTCCGATGAGCAGTGCAGTTGGACGATCGCGCAGCAGCGACTCGATTGCTGATGCGAGCGCGGGCACGTCGCGTTCAGGCACGATGAGCGCCGTGACTCCATGCGTCGCCACCGCACCTATGCCGCCGGCCGGCGTCGCGACGAGCGGAGTTCCCGATGCCATCATTTCCATGACCGTGTTCGGAAGGCCATCGACGTTGCCTGCATCATCGTGCACCGACGGAGCGACCGCGACGTCCGCAGCGGCTAGCAATAGAGGCACGACGTCGTGGGCGACGACTCCGAGAAACTGCACGTTTTCCCCTACGCCCGCGGCCTGCGCCCGTTCCCGCAGGGATGTTTCGAGATCGCCGCTCCCGGCGATGGCGACGCGGAGGTGCGGCTGTTGCGCCTTCAGCGCTGCAGTGGCATCGATCAGATATTCGAAACCCTTCTTTTTGACGAGACGCCCGACTGCGGCGACGACCGGTACATTATCCGCGACTCCCAGGAGTGCCCGTCCCCGCGCCCGCGCGTCAGCGCCCGGCTTGAACCGCTCGCTATCGACGCCGTAGGGGATGACGTTCGATCGCTGCCGGTCGGCGCCAATGGCGACGGCTCGGGAGCGCAAATCCTCGCTGCACGCCGTGACCCAACGGGAGCGGTTGAATGCGGCCCGCGCCGCCAGCCGTGCGAGCGGATGGCGCTCGGCGACGAACACGTCCGATCCATGAAGGCTGATGACCAACGGAATCGCACCGGCGGCGGCAGCCCCGATGACGCCCCCCGGAATCACCCAATGGGCGTGCATGATCGTGGCGTGTTTCTTCTGCGCCACGCGGAGCGCCTTGAACCATCCAGCCATGACGGCCAGCGGTGCAACCGCGACTGCCGACGCCCGCAGACGAACGTCGGCGCGCATGCCCTCGGCATAGCCGAATGTATTCAACGCCGGTATTGGCGCGTAGTGGAAGAGATGGAAGTGCACACCGCGATCGATCTTCGGCCGGTCCCACTTCGGATGCCATGGCGCAACCAGGTGCACCTCGTGACCGCGCGCGGCAACTCCGCGGGCGATTGGCTCCATGAAGCTGCCGACCGAGTCACCCTCGAACCTCGGATACGACGATGCCACCATGACGATGCGGTGGCTCATACGCCAGCGATGCGCACGTACCACAACTTGAACGCGGTATCCGAGCGCAGCTCCAGGCGTTGATCGCCAGGAGTGAACATGCCTTTGGGAACTGTTATCTGATACTGGCCGATGCGTTCCGGATTCCACCCGAGCACGAGATCGTCGAGGTGAGTCCCGTTCAATGACACATGCACGACGTGCCGCGTCGTCCCGGAACGGTCGACCGGATCTGCGCGCAGTGTGAGTGCGTACGAGCGGTCTTCGGGCAGTACGATTCTGAGATCCGCGCCAGGCGGCGACGCAAACCGCATCGTGACATTGCCCTCGACTACGAGGCCGGACCAGCCATCGACGAAGAACAACCGATCGCGAGGGCCCGCGGCGAAGGTGGCGGCGCCGTCGTGGCGAAACGCCTCTTTCGTGACGGCATAGGGCACAGCGATCCACCAGACGACGGCGACCAGGACGAGCGCGAGCACACCCGCCGCTCGCCGAAGGAGCTGACGGCGTGGGACCTGTGCCCGCCCTTGTGTGTCACGCGAGAGAAGCCATGCGCGGGTGATGTGAACGGTCTGATCGACAAACCAGAATGCCGCAATGAGGTAAAACGCATATGCGAAGAATGTGAGCCTCCATTCGGCGCCGCCCAGCACCGTCCACGTCATGCTGAATGGCACGAGCGATCCAAGAAACATGAAAAGAAGAAATCGGCCTTCCGGCGACCACAGCCAGGTGATGAGACCGGCGATCGCGAGGCACGCCAGTACGGTTCCAAGGCCCTGGTACCAGTCGTTCAGCCCAACCCATTTGTTGGTGAACGGATAGACGAACACCCCTCGCACGGCGTTGTCGGTGGCCGCGATTGGGCGCGCGTCGAATTTGCCGAGCGAATAACTCACCGCGCTGATTGGCGTGACGTCGGCGGCGCCCTCGCGGCCAAGATAGAACGTCGTGTGGTTGTCGATGGCGTAGAACGGGTCCCCCGTCGCGATCGCGCAATTGATCAGAAAAGGCGCGACGATGACCGACATGATGCCAACTGCGATGGCCAACTCTCGCCTGATGGCAGCTCTCCGCGCCATGAGCAGCCAGATGATTGCCGGTCCGATGAGCGCAAAGGTGGTGATTCTCGTGAGGCATGCCCCGCCGCTGAGCGCGCCGGCAACGACGGCATTCGCGGTCGTGGGGCGCCGCCCGAACCGTATCCATGCCCACGTACATGAGATGGCGAAAAAGGCGAACAACTCGTCGCGCCAGCCACCGATCGCCCAAAAGACGGCGGTGTGATCGATGCCGAGCATCGCGGCAGCCGCCAACCCCACCATCGGAGATGCGACCAGCGATCCCAGTAAGTATGTGGCGACGAGCGTGAACAGGCTGAAGGCGATAGACGTGACGCTGACGCCGACATCCTGATCGCCCGAGAGCGTCAAGCCGACCCGCGTCATGGCCGGGAACATCGGCTCGCGGACGTGCGCGGCGTAGAAGTTGCGCATCTCGCGGGCGAACTTCAAGTAGTTGATCGGATCCCCGCCCACGTACGGTGTGTCGTCGTGACGCCACGGCCAGTCGGGCGTCATAGCCGGTGCCGCCGCTCGCACGGCAGGCTGCATCGCCGCGAGCCAGCGCGGTTGGTCGTAGGGTCCGTAGGATTTGAAAAGCGCGTCCAGGCGCAACAGCGCGGCGTAGAGCAGAATGCAGCACAGCAGCGTGGGAGCAATCAGCGTACGCCACCGAAAGGCAAGCACGGTGGATAGTTTACTTTCTATCGCCAATCCGATCGCCCCATCCCATCGCCCAATCACCAATCGCCCAACCGCGATATAGAATGCCCTTTCGCTGATGGGTATTCGACGCGTCATCGTCTGCGAAGTCCAGGTTCCGTTCGTGCACGGCGGCGCCGAGTACCACGTTCGCGCCCTGCACCGGCAGCTGCTGGCGCACGGGTATCAGTCCGAGCTCGTCAGTATTCCGTTCAAGTGGTATCCGAAGAGTGAGATTCTGGCGCATGCGTCTGCATGGAGGCTGATCGATCTGAGCGAGTCGAACGGCGAGCCCATCGATCTTGTCATCGGCACGAAGTTCCCGTCGTATTTCGTGCGGCACCCCAACAAGGTGGCGTGGCTGATTCATCAGTACCGCGCCGCGTACGAGCTGTGCGACACGGAGTACAGTGACTTCACGCACAACGATGAGGATGTGGGGCTGAGGAAAACGTTGATCGACCTCGACACCAGGATGCTGGGTGAGTGCCGCCGGCTGTTTGCCAACGCGCAGAACACCGCAACGCGCCTCGCCAAGTACAACGGGCTTGCCGCGGAAGCGTTGTACCATCCGCCGCCTTTCGCCGATCGCCTCGAGCGAGGGCCCTACGGCGACTACGTGCTGTTTGTCGGGCGCCTCGAGTCGATCAAACGGCCGGACCTTGCCGTGCGCGCGATGAGCCACGTCGATCGGCCGATACGTCTTGTGATGGTCGGCGAAGGCACGCAACGGATGCGCACTGAGGAGCTCGCCGTGTCGCTCGGCGTTGCCGACCGCATCGAGTTTGCCGGGTCAGTGGATGAGCGAACGCTGGGCGACCTCTATAAGGGCGCGCTCGCCGTCGTCTACAGCCCGTTTGATGAAGATTACGGCTACGTCACGCTCGAGTCGTTCCTGTCGCACAAGCCCATCATCACCACCACCGACGCCGGTGGCCCGCTCGAGTTCGTGGCGCACGGCACAAGCGGGCTGGTCTGCCAGCCTACTGCTGAAGCGGTCGCGGATGCGATCAACCGTCTCGCGTCCGACAAAACCCTGGCGGCGCGGCTGGGCGACGCAGGATACGATCGCGCGCGGCTCGTGACGTGGGATGGCGTGATTGAAAAGCTCGTTGGGGACTCAACCAGTCCGAAGTCTTGATGAAAAAGCTGATCATCCAGATTCCCTGTCTGAACGAGGCCGACACGCTGCCGTCGACGTTGCGCGACCTTCCTCGCACGATCGCGGGGATCGACACGATAGAAGTCCTCGTCATTGACGACGGTTCGACCGATGCGACGGTCGAGGTCGCCCGGGCAGCGGGGGTGCAGCACATCATCTCGCTCCGCAACAGGCGAGGTCTGGCGACGGCGTTCACCACCGGCATCGATGCCGCGCTCAAGCTCGGCGCGGATTTCATCGTCAATACAGACGGCGACAACCAATACGCCGGCGCCGATATCGCCGCGCTGGTGGCTCCGCTCGTCAGCGGAAAAGCCGATGTGGTGATTGGCGACCGCAACGTCGAGACTCTGAGGCATCTGTCGTGGACGCGCAAACGATTGCAGCATCTTGGAAGCTGGGTGGTGCGGCAGGTATCGAATACACGCGTCCCGGACACCACGAGCGGCTTCCGCGCCTATACCCGCGAAGCGGCGTTGCGGATGAATATCGTCTCGGATTTCACCTACACGCTCGAGTCGATCATCCAGGCCGGCAAGAAACGGATGGCGATCGCGCACGTGCCTATCCGCTCGAATCCCAAGACCCGCCCCTCGCGCCTGTTCGACAACGTGTGGGTGTACCTCAAGCGATCCGCGTCGACGATCGTGCGCATCTACACGATGTACGAGCCGTTCAAGGTATTCACGACCATCGGGCTGCTGACGTTCGGGTTGGGACTGGCGATTTCGTGCAGGTTTCTGTACTTCTATCTCAACAACGACGGGTCTGGGCACGTACAGTCGCTGCTGCTTGCCGCGGTGCTGATGATCGTGGGATTTCAGGTGCTGTTGATCGGCCTCGTCGCCGACGTCATTTCGGCCAACCGGAAACTGCTCGAAGATCTGCTTTACCGCGTCCGCTCGATGGAGCTCGACGATCGCAAGCGCTGACGGTCAGGACTGACGCCAGAGACCAGCCACCATCTCGCCGATCGCCAGACACGACGTGAGGCCCGGCGACTCGATGCCCGCGACCTGAATGACATTCGGATTCTGCACGTCGCGCTCGATCAGGAAGTCCGCGAATTTCTGGTTGGGGCCGTGCAGTTTTGCGCGAATACCCGTGCCGCCCGGCTGCAGGTCGGCAAGGGTGACGTCCGGCAGCAACGTGCGCGTCGGTTCGAGGAAGGCGTCGAGCGGCAGACGCGCGCTCTCGTAGTCGTCCTTCGAATCCTGATACCTGGCGGTTGGGCCGATGAGCACGCTACCCCATGTCGTGCGGGTGAGATGCACGCCCAGGCCGGATCCATCGGCGTGCGGAAGAGGGTAGACAAGGCCGTTCACCCAGCCGCGCTTCGATGCCGCTAGCTCGGCATACTCGCCGCGGCAGGGCTGGATGTGAAATCGTCTTGCGCCGAGCATTGCCGACACCTCGTCGGCATGGAGGCCGGCGGCATTGACGACGGTCCTCGCCCGGAATCGCTCGCGCGGGGTGACCAGTTCGACGCCGCCGTTCGCCGGCGCCGCGTCGACGAGCGCGGTGCCGACCACCATCGCGACGTCGAGGTCACGGCACAGCCGGTCCAACGCAGTGATTAACGCTTCGGCTTCGACGATGCCGGTATCCGGCGACCAGACCGCGGCGGCCGCGCGTACATGAGGCTCCTTCCTCCGCACGAAATCCGCGTCGACCATCTCGAGCGACATCGCGCCGTTCGCGATGCCCCGGGCGTGCAACGCCTCGAGCTCGACAACCTCCTGCTCGTGTGACGCGACCAGCAGCTTTCCGCAGCGCTGATGCGGGACGGCATACTGCGCGCAGAAGGCGTACAGGCGATCGCGGCCCTCGAGACAGAGCCTGGCCTTGAGTGAACCGGGCGGATAATAGATGCCGGCATGAATCACACCGCTGTTGTGCGTGCTCATGCCTCGTCCGGTTCGCGATTCCCGCTCGACGACACACACGGCTGCGCCGGATTCCGCGAGCGCACGCGCGCATGCGAGCCCGACGACGCCTCCACCGATCACGGCGATGTCAATTTCGTTCACCTCGGGCCATACGATACTATTGAGTGTTTATGTCGGCCCAGAAAGTCCCGCTGATCGACCTGCAGGCGCAATTCGCGCCGCTCCGCGAGGGCGTGCTCGAGGCGATCGCGCGGGTCTGCGATACGCAGCATTTCATCCTCGGTCCCGAGGTTGAAGCCCTCGAGCGCGAGCTCGAAGCCTTTCTCGGAATCCCGTACGCCGTTGGCGTGTCTTCGGGCACGGATGCGCTTCTCGCCGCCTTGATGGCGCTCGACGTCGGCCCCGGCGACGAGGTCGTGACGACCCCGTTTTCGTTCTTCGCGACCGCCGGCTCGATCGCCCGAGTGGGCGCGCGTCCAGTGTTTGTCGACATCGATCGCGCCACGTTCAATATCGACGCCGGAGCCGTCGAGGCCGCTCTCACGCCGAAGACGAAAGCGATCGTGCCGGTGCACCTGTTCGGCCAGAGCGCCGACATGGCGCAGATTGTCGATGTCGCCGCGCGTGCCGGCATTGCCGTCATCGAAGACGCGGCGCAGGCGATCGGCGCCTGCTATCGCGGGGCGCCGGTGGGGGGGATAGGCACGATCGGCTGTTTCTCCTTCTTTCCGACGAAGAATCTCGGCGCGTTCGGCGACGCCGGGCTGGTCACGACATCGCAGGACGGCCTGGCGCGCAGGCTGCGGTCGATCCGGCAGCATGGCGGCGAGATTAAATATCACCACGAGGTCGTCGGCGCGAATTTCCGGCTCGACGCGCTCCAGGCGGCGGTCCTTCGCGTCAAGCTGCCGCACTTGAGTGGCTGGACGGCGTCGCGGCGCCGGAATGCCGAACGCTACGAGGCGCTGTTCAAGAACGCCGGCCTCGACGGCACCGTGACGCTCCCCATGCGCTCGCCCGACAGCACGCATATCTACAACCAGTTCGTCATCCGCGCGCCCGAGCGCGACCGGCTGCGCGCGCACCTGCAGGCCGCCGGCATAGGCACTGAAATCTACTACCCGGTTCCTCTTCATCTGCAGCCGTGTTTTCGCCCGCTGGGATATCGAACAGGATCATTCCCCACAGCCGAGCAAGCCTCCAGCGAAGTCCTCGCTTTGCCGATATATGGAGAGCTAACCGGCGTTCAGCAGGAGCGCGTTGTCGAGGAAATTCGTCATTTTTTTCAGCGGAGAGCGTGAGCATGGACTTGTTGCAGCGAATCAAGAGCGGGGAAGCGAAGGTCGGCATCATCGGCCTTGGATATGTCGGATTGCCACTGGCCGTGGAATTTGCGAAGGCCGGTTTGCATGTTATCGGTTACGACGTTGACCAATCGAAAATCGACAGTCTGAGCGCGGGAAAGAGCTACATCCCGGACGTCCCATCAGAAGAACTGGCGGCGGTTGTCAAATCCGGCGCCTTCCGCGCGACGACGGATCAGCGTGAGCTTGCCAACGTCGACGTCATCGACATCTGCGTGCCGACGCCGCTGCGCAAGACCCGCGACCCTGACCTGTCGTACGTCGTGAAAGCCATCGAAGCGACCGCGGCTGTCCTGCGCAAGGGGCAGCTCGTCATTCTCGAATCGACCACCTATCCCGGCACGACCGAAGAGGTCGCGCAGCCCGCGCTCGAAGCGGGTGGATTGAAGGTGGGCCGCGATTTCTACCTGGCGTTTTCGCCCGAGCGCGTCGATCCGGGCAATCAGACGTACCTGACCAAGAACATCCCGAAGGTCGTCGGCGGCATCGACAAGGCGAGCACCGAGCTCGCCGCTGCGCTGTACGGCCGCGTGGTCGATCGGGTGATTTCCGTCGACAACACGCGAGTGGCGGAAATGGTCAAGCTGCTCGAGAACACGTTCCGCGCCGTGAACATCGGCCTGGTGAACGAAATCGCGTTGATGTGCCATCGGATGAACATCGACGTGTGGCAGGTGATAGACGCGGCCGCCACCAAACCGTTCGGCTTCATGCCGTTTTATCCAGGTCCCGGTCTCGGCGGCCACTGCATTCCGATCGATCCGTTCTATCTGTCTTGGAAGGCCCGGCAGAGCGGCTTCGAATGCCGCTTCATCGAGCTCGCGGGGCACGTGAACGGCGGCATGCCCGAATTTGTCGTCGAGCGCGTCACCGATGCACTCAACTCTGCGAAGAAGAGCATCAACGGCTCGAAAATTCACCTCATAGGCGTGGCCTACAAGAAGGACGTCGGCGATGTGCGCGAGTCGCCCGCGCTGGACATTCTCGAGCTCCTGCATCGGCGGGGCGCGAAGCTAAGCTTCAGCGATCCGTTCGTGCCGTCGCTGAAACTCGAGGCGTTCGAGCTGAAAGCCGTCGAGCCGGCAAAGGCCGATGCCGACTGCGCGGTCATCTGCACGAACCACTCGGCGTTCGACTACGATCAGATCGTCAAGAAATTCCCGCTCATCGTGGACACGAGAAATGCGCTGCGAGGGCGGACCGACGAGGGCATCTTTCGCTTGTAGCGACGTCGTTCGGCAGGGCGCGACTTCGGGTGGGGCGCAACGTCGGTCGGCCGCAATTTCGGTAGGGCGCAACTTTAGTTGCGCTTCGCGGCTCGACTGAAGTCGAGCCCTACGTGAGCGTTCGAGCCCTGCGTGGGCGTTCGATCCTATTTGACGATTCCAGCCAGGGGGCTGCTGGCGCTCGCGTACATGCGGCGGGGCATCCGTCCGGCACGATACGCGAGCCGGCCCGCCTGTACGGCGAGCTTCATCGCCGTCGCCATCGCGATCGGATCCTGCGCTTCGGCGATCGCGGTGTTCATCAGCACGCCGTCGGCGCCGAGCTCCATCGCAATGGCCGCGTCCGACGCCGTTCCCACGCCGGCGTCGAGGATGATAGGCACCCGCGCGAACTCGCGGATGATGCGGATGTTGTTCGCATTCTGAATGCCAAGGCCCGAGCCGATCGGCGCGCCCAGCGGCATCACGGCCGCGGCGCCGGCGTCCTGGAGCTTCCTGCACGCGATCGGGTCGTCGGTCGTATACGGCAACACGACGAAACCTTCCTTGACGAGAATCTTCGTGGCGGCGATCAATTCTTCGTTGTCCGGAAACAGCGTGCGCTCGTCGCCGATCACTTCCAGCTTCACCCAGTTCGACAGTCCCGCCTCGCGCCCGAGCCGCGCGGTCCGCACCGCCTCGTCGGCGGAATAGCAGCCGGCGGTATTCGGCAGCAGCGCGATCCGGGTGGTGTCGATGTAGTCGAGGAGGGATTCCTTGGTGCGATCGCTGATGTTCACGCGGCGCACCGCCACAGTCACCATGTCCGCGCCGGATGCCTCGTGGGCGCGCTGCATCACCTGGAATGACGAATACTTTCCGGTTCCCACGATCAGCCGCGAGGCGAACTCGCGGCCGGCAATCACCAACGGGTCGGGATTCACGAGCCTCCTCCTACAAAATTCACGATCTCGATCTGGTCGCCATCCTGGATCTGCGTGCTGTCGTAGTTGGCGCGCTTGACGACGGTCAGGTTGTGCTCGACGGCCACGCGGCGTGGGTCGATGTTCAACTGCGCGAGCAGGGCGTTCAGCGTCAGCGGTCCGGCGACCTCGTGCGGGTCGCCGTTCAGGATGATCTGCATTCTAGCAATTATGACGGGGCCCGGTAGAAGTCTCCCGGAAGCGGTTGGTGATGGGATAGCGTCGATCGCGGCCGAAGCTGCGGCGGCTGACTTTCACTCCCGGCGGCGCCTGGCGCCGCTTGTACTCGGCGGTATACAACATCTGCTGCACGCGGGCGACGATCTCGCGCGGCGCGACCGCGGCCGCGATCTCGTCGACCGACTTTTCTTCTTCGATGAGACCCTTGAGAATCGCGTCGAGCTGATCGTAGGGCGGCAGCGAGTCCTGGTCGGTCTGATCCGGCCGGAGCTCGGCGGTCGGCGGCCGCGTGAGCGTGCGTTCGGGAATCACCGCGCCGCGCGGCCCTTTTGCGAGCCGAGGCCTGTTCTCGTTGCGCCAGCGCGACAAGCGATACACCTCGGTCTTGTAGATATCCTTGAGCACCGAAAAGCCGCCGCACATATCCCCGTACAAGGTGGCATAGCCGACTGACATCTCGGACTTGTTTCCGGTCGTCAGGAGCATCGACCCGAACTTGTTCGACAACGCCATCAGGAGAAGGCCGCGAATCCTCGCCTGGAGATTTTCCTCGGTGACATCGCGCGGGCGGCCTTCGAATACCGGCGCCAGGCCGGCTTCGGCGCTTGCCATCAGCGGCCCGATCGGCAGCGTCAGGAGCCGGATGCCGAGGCGGTCCGCAACGAACTGCGCTTCTTCCATGCTGACGGCGCCGGTGAACGGCGACGGCAGCCGTACGCCCAGCACGCGCTCGGGCCCAAGCGCGTCCACGCCGACCGCGGCGCTGAGCGCCGAGTCGACGCCGCCAGAGAGACCCAAGACGAGTCCGGGGAAGCCGTTCTTCTCGACGTAATCGCGCAGGCCTGTCACGAGCGCGCTGTAGATGTCGGCAAGCGCGTCGCTCGGCGCATCGACGGAACCTGGCGCGCACTGCCATCCGTCGGACGTGCGCGTCCAGCGCGTCAGCTCGATGGCCTCTTCCCAGCCGGCCATGGAGAGAGCGATGTCGCCGGTGCGGTTGAGAACGAACGATCGCCCGTCGAACACCAGCTCATCCTGGCCGCCGACCTGGTTGACGTAGATCAGCGCGCGGTTGGTCTCGCGCGCGCGGGCGCGGGCAAGCTCGATGCGGGTGGGAAACTTTCCTATCTCGAACGGAGAGCCGTTCGGCACGATGAAGAGCTCGGCCCCTGCGCTCGCCAGGTGCGCGGTGATGGCCGGGGTCCAGATGTCTTCGCAGACCGGCACGCCAATCTGCACACCGCGGAAGTTGACCGGTGCAGGCAGGGGACCCGCGGTGAAGACCCGCTTCTCGTCAAACACACCGTAGTTGGGAAGATCCGATTTGAACCGCCGCGCCGTCTCTCCCTTGTCGATCACAATTGCGGCGTTATAGACGTGCCCGTCCTCGCGCCAGGGAGTCGTCGCGATGAGAGCGGGACCGGCGTGGCTCTCGCGAATCAAGCAGTCGATCGCCGCGTGGCATGCGTCCACGACCGACGGGCGCAGCACCAGATCCTCGGGCGGATATCCGATCAGTGCGAGCTCCGGCAGCACGACCAGGTCGGCTCCGTCTGCGGCGGCACGATCGCGCGCGCGCCTGATGCGCGCAAGGTTGCCATCGATGTCGCCTACCGTGGGATTCAGTTGTGCGAGCGCGATGGTGAGATTCACTGGTGGTGGTTGGTGGCTGGTGGTTTTGAGTTAGTGGTAACCACGACCACGAACCACAAACCAACCTATCATAGAATCGCGTCATGAAGATTGGAGTGCCGATTGAGCAGCTTCCGGGCGAGCGGCGTGTGGCGCTCGTGCCCGCGTCGATTGCCGCGCTGAAAAAAGCCGGGTTCGAGGTGACGATCGAGCGCGGCGCAGGCGAGCGCGCGGGTTTTCCCGACAGCGCGTACCAGGAGAAGGGAGCGCAGATCGCCGCCAGCCGGACGGACGTATTTGCGGCCGATGTCGTTGTGCAAGTGCGCGCGAGCGATTTCGCGCTGATGCGCCAGGGCCAGATCGTCATCGCCATGGCCGACCCGCTCGGGTCGCCCGAGACGGTGCGCGAGATGGCATCGCGCGGGGTCACGGGGTTCGCCCTCGAACTGATTCCGCGCATCACCCGCGCGCAGAGTATGGATGTACTGTCATCGATGGCGACGATCGCCGGGTACAAGGCGGTGCTCCTCGCAGCCGAGACGCTGCCGCGCATGTTTCCGCTGCTGACGACCGCCGCCGGGACGATCACTCCAGCCCACGTCTTCATCGTCGGGGTCGGCGTGGCAGGTCTGCAGGCCATTGCTACCGCCCGCAAGCTGGGAGCAGTCGTCGAGGCCTACGACGTGCGTCCCGCGGTGAAGGAACAGGTGCAAAGCGTGGGCGCGAAGTTCGTCGAGCTGCCGCTCGAAACGGGACAGGCCGAAGACAAAGGCGGCTACGCGAAAGCGCAGGACGAGTCGTTTTACCAGCGGCAGCGCGAGATGATGGGGCGGGTGGTGGCATCAAACGACGTCGTCATCACCACAGCCGTCGTTCCAGGCAAGAAAGCCCCCGTGCTCGTCACTGCCGACATGGTGCGGCGCATGGCGCCGGGATCGGTGGTCGTCGATCTCGCTGCAGAGCGCGGTGGGAATTGCGAGCTGACGCGGGCGGATCAGGTCGTGGTCGAAAGCGGCGTGACCATCCTCGGTCCGACCAACCTCCCATCGACCGTGCCCTATCACGCCAGCCAGATGTACGCGAAGAATGTGACGACGTTTCTGACCCACCTGGTGAAGGAGGGCGCAGTGACGCTCGATCCGAACGACGAGATTACGCGCGACACGCTTGTCGCCAAGGGCGGCGAAGTCGTGAACAGCCGCGTGCGTCAGGCGCTCGGTCTTCCCGATCTCGTCGCGAGCTAGTCTTTCGTGTCTCAACGCAGAGACGCAAAGGCGCAAAGAATTTCTTTCAAAGAAAACTCCGCGTCCCTGCGTCTTTGGTTGAAACGTCTAGCGATTCTTACTGTCCGAGTTTGGCCTGGCTGAGCGTAAGGACGAACGAGCCCACGCTCAAATCTGATTGAATCTTGACGGGCACCCGGCCCGGCGTGTCGCTGATCCAGAGCTGAATGGGGCGTCCGCTCGGCCGGCCGTTTTCGTCAGAGAGCGCGGTGCGCAGGCGGAATGTCTGGAACGGCCCGGCCGCGGTTTGAAGCGTCTCGGTTCCAACGACGCTCACCTGCGCGCGAAAGCTGTGACCGCCGCTCGCCACAGGGATGGTTTCCTTCGCTCCCACCTTGAGCGGCAGCGCCCGCATCACGTAGATCGCGGAGAGCGCGTCCTGCGTAAACGCCGGCACCGGGAACTCGCGTTTGCCGCTCTTGGCGGTGACGTTCTCGAACGTCGCTTTGCGCGCCGCGTTGTCGAAGGTCGTCACTTTCATCTGGTGCCGCTGGCCTTCCTCGCTGTACACGCCGGCACGCTGCGGCAACAGGGTATAGACGTCCATCAGGACGTCCGCCTTGTAGTAGAGCGTGTAGACCTTCGACATCAACGGCGTCGGCCGCGCTTCGGCGACGACGTAGTAGGCAACCGAGTTGTACGAAGGCCGCTTCGCCTGCACCTGCATGGTGACCGTGCCGGCCGTGACGTAGGTCGAATACGACACGTCGTACGTGAGCACTTCGCCGGGACGAAACGGTACGACGACTTCGCCTCTCGGCTTTGCCGGCGCGGCCGGCCCGGGCTTTCTGGTTGTGGATTGCCCGACCAGTACTTGGGTCGCGGCGAGGCACGCAAGGAACAACGCGACGCGGAACGTCATCCGATCTTCCATCCGTCTTCGTGGAGGCGTTGCATCTGTTCCATCGACGCCGAGGTCATCACCACGAGAAAATCTCCACTCTCGTCGTCGCGGCAGATCTCATAGGTGATCTTTTCGCCGCCACGATCGAACAGCCAGATCATTCGATTAAATTAGCATAGGTCTGTCGACTAGCGACTGTCGACCATCGACTGTCGACTCGCATACGCGGCAGCTCCGAGCAGGCCGGCGCGCGGATTCAGAATCACATTCACGGGGACGCGCGAGATGATGGCATCCATCGGCGACTTGTCGAGGAACGATCGCATGAAGGATGGCCAGCGCAGCGCAGGAAGAATGCGAGGTGCGATCCCTCCGCCGAGATACACACCGCCGGTGGCCAGTACGGTCAGCGCGAGGTTTCCAGCGGATGCGCCATACGCCGAGACGAAACATTCGAGCGAGCGGACGCACGACGGGCACCCGGCCTCGAGTGCCGCCCGCGACACCGCGGCAGGCAGATCGTCGGAGGCTGGCATCGGCGTCAGCGTCGCACATTGATGCGGATGGAGAATTCTGTGAATGTTCGCCAGGCCCGGGCCTGAGACCACCCGCTCGATGTCGACGCGTCCGTACTCGCTGGTCAACGCCTCCGCGAGCGCGCGCTCGTGGACGTCGCGCGGCGCAAAATCGACGTGTCCGCCTTCCGATGCACGGGGTACGAGCCGCCCGTCGAGGCGCGGCAGCAGCGCGATGCCCAGTCCGGTCCCGGCGGCAATCAGCGCGACGTTGCCGCTCGGGTCGGCGCGCCCTTCGTGCACCACTTCGATTTCGTCCGATGTGAGCACCGGGATTGACCATGCGAGCGCTTCCAGGTCGTTGAGCAGATAGGCGCGCGGTATTCCCACCTGGCGTTGCACCGCGTCGAGGTCGACGATCCACGGCACGTTCGTCAATTGCGCGCGCGCGCCCGTTATCGGCCCCGCGACGCCGAACGCCGCGGCTTCGATGTCGTGAGTCTCTGTCGAGATCTCGCGAAGAAACTGCAGGGAAGCGGCCGCGAGATCAGGAAAGTCGAGCGTGCGGTACGACCGAACCTCGATGGCTGTCGGCCGGGCCCCGTCAGTGGCGAAAAGGCCAAGGAAGATTTTGGTTCCGCCGACGTCGCCTGCGAGCAGCATGGCTCCCGATTGTAAGGCCGCGTCGCCCAGCGCGTCGCGTGGGACGTGTCCTCCGGCGAGCCTCGCCGACGCTTCGCGAAAGCAGCCGCGTATGCTTGACTTCTACCCGCCCCTACTGCATCGTTCTCGCCTCCGCTCGTGCGATACAGGCGAGCTACGGCAAGATGCGCCGTAGCGCGGCTGTGCCGCGCAGAGGCGGGGGGCCCCTAATAATGACCCGCCAGCCCCCGGACGCTCCGCTCACCGATCAGGTCGTCGTTTTCACGGGCAAACTTTCATCGCTCGGCCGCAAGGAAGCGCAGGCGCTCGTCATCCGCCTCGGCGGATCCGCCGCCGACGAGGTCACCGCGAAGACGACGCTCGTCGTCGTTGGCGCGGAAGGCGGCGCGAGTGCCGAGAAGAGTCAAAAGCAGAGGAAAGCGGAAGACCTTGGCGTGCGCGTGATTGGCGAGAACGAGTTCTGCAGGATGGCCGGCCTTCAACCGCCCGAGGATCTCAAGCAGCAGTATTACGGTCAGCGCGATCTGCTCAGCATGTATCCCGGGCTGCGGGAAGACCATCTCCGCTATCTGCAGAAGTGGGGCCTGATTCGTCCGGTCATGCGGACGCATACGGAAACCTATTACCCGTTTTCAGATCTGCTGCTCATCCGCCATGTCAGCTCGGAGCTCGCATCGGCGCCCTTTCGGACGATCCTCAGATCGCTGCAGGCGGAGCGAAGCGGGCAGCTCGCATTCGACTTCCGCATCGATGCCGAGCCTGCGCGCATCATCAAGCTGAAGCGTCCGAAACCGAGAGAGGCCGGGAAGGAGACGGTCGTGCCGACGACCGCCCCGCAGACGCTCGCCGAGGAGTACTTTACAAAAGCGTCAGCGCTCGACGTGGACGAGTCTCGCCATAACGCGGCCGCGACCTGGTATCGCAAGGCGCTCGAGATCGACCCGTACCTCGTGCCGGCGCTCATCAACCTTGCCAACATTCACTACGGCAAGGACGAGCTTGCCGAAGCCCAGGCGTTGTACGAGCGCGCGATCGGCCTCGACCCCGATTTCTTCGAGGCGCACTTCAATCTTGGCAACATCTATCACGACCTTGGCCGATTCAAAGAGGCCGCGGGCTGCTACCGCACGGCGCTTCGGCTCAACAGCCAATACGCCGACGCGCACTTCTACCTGGCGATTACCCTCGAAAAGACCGGGCACTCACTCGAGGCCAAGCCGCACTGGCGCGCATATCAGACGCTCTCGCCGGACGGCGAATGGGTAGAGCTGGCGAGGGAATTCTCTGAATAGAACATTGGAAGACTGGTAGACAGATAGATTGGGAGAATGTTGTTGGATTGTAGAGTGAAGATTGGGGGATTAGGGACTCGCGTAATCTGCAATCGGCATTCTTCAATCTGACGACATTCCTACAATCTATCAATCTCCCAATCTTCCAATTCAGTATCCGTAGTCGTCGACAGGTCTTTTCTTCGGGACGCGGCGCACCTTGTAGAACTGGCAGTCGGGGCACCAGGCCTCGGCGTCGAACCCGGTGGTTCCGGCCATGGGCTGGACGTCCCGATGCGAGCAGAAATCGAGCGGGCTGGCCTCTTCGGGCGCTTTACGCCATCGGCAGCTGTGGTAGCGCTGGATGGCCGCCGACTGCGGCGTCACGTTTTCTTCGGGCGTTTCGACCGCGGTCGGTCTCGCGAGTGGTGAACTGGAATCGTCGAACATGTCCTGACCTAACGCGCGCGGAATGTGATGATGCCGCGGACCGGGTCGTACGGAGAGACCCCTACGGTCACGCGGTCGCCTGGAACAACTTTGATACGGAATCGGCGCATACGGCCGCTCAACTGAGCGAGCACTTCGTGCCCGGCGTCGCATTGAACGCGATAGAGACCTCCGCTATGAACCGCCACGACCGTTCCCTGCATGTCAATCAAATCGTCTTTGCTCAAACTGGCTCGAAATCCTTTCCTCGAGCGAAAACGGTTATCCGGCTTCTCGCTCGCAATGATTGTGCCACAAACAATCCCTATGCGCTCAATTTTCGCACCGCCGCCTCGACTTGTTCCGTTAACCCAATGTAATCATCGCCAGTTAGATGCAGGGGCGCGCCGAAAATCACGCGCACAGGTCCGGGCTTCGCCATCTTCCAGGATTGATGGAGCACGCGATCGACGCCTTCGACGCGGACGGGAATCACGGGAACGCCCAGCCGCGCCGCCATCATGCCGACGCCAGGACGGAACGGCGCGATTTCGCCATGATCCGTACGCTTGCCTTCTGGAAAGATCAACACCGAGAAGCCGCTGCTGATGAGCTCGCCGGCATAGCGCAGGGTCTGCCGCGCGCCCGCCTCGCGCTGCGGCAATGGGAATGTGTTGAAAAAAGCGGCCGACAGGTAGTACTCGAGGCTTCGCGCCATCCGCTTTCCACGCGTGTGCCCTTCAGGAAAGAAATGCGCCTTGAAGAATTCCTTGGCCATTGCCGTCGCGACGCGGCGGCGCCACCTGCCGGGTAGCGCCGCGAGAATCACCGGCACGTCCATGTGGCTCTGATGATTGGACGCGAAGATGACCGGCCCTTCCACGTTTCGCAGATAGGGCAGCCCCTCGACGGTAATCCACGCAAACACACGCGTGAGCGGCAGCAGGAACACCGGTTGTGCGATCGCGCGAAGCGCGCGGAAAGGCACCGCGCGATTCCAGGAAGGGAAGTCCACCGGCTCGGGCGCCGGCTCGGCGGACGCTGGCGCTGCGGCGAGCCGTTCGAGATCGGCCACCGTCTTGACGTTCGAGAAGGCTGTTTCGTCGATCGTCGTGTTCAATGCCTCTTCCAGCGCCACCATCATTTCGATGCGCTCGAGGGAGCTGAGGCCCATTTCCTCGAGCGTTGCGCCAGAGTCCAGCGCGCGGCCCCCCGAGTACCGCGCGATGATGGACGCGATGCCGCGGTCGTTCGATCCGGCCATCGCAGGCGGCACGCCCGTCTGCAGCCACGCGCGTATCTCATGCCGCTTGAGTTTCTTCGTGCCTTCCGTGCGCGGGAGCGCATCTCCAGGCCATATCTGCGCGGCGCGGATCCTTTGGTGGTCGGCAAGATGCGCGTTGGCCGCCTTCACGACATCGGTTGGATTCGTACCTGGCGCGACGATAAGCGCAACCTGCACGCGTTCTTCGCCATTCTGCGTCACGCCGACCGCGGCAGACTCCTTCACGCCTGCCACGTCGTTGACGACGCGCTCGACGTCTTCGGGAAAGACGTTGAGCCCTTCGGGCGTCACGATCATTTCTTTCTTGCGGCCGCGGATGAAGAGGCGCCCCGCTTCGTCGATCTCGCCGATGTCCCCCGTGTGGAACCAGCCGCCTTCGAACGCCGCTTCGGTCTTCTCCGGCGCTCCGTAATACCCGGTCGTGACGTTGTCGCCGCGGACGAGAATCTCGCCGTCTGCCGCAATCCTGACGTCCACGCCGCCGATCGGTTTGCCGACCGACCCTTTACTGGTCGCAAATGGATGATTCAGCGTGACGATCGGAGCGGTCTCGGTCAGGCCGTAACCCTGGACGACGACAAATCCAAGGCGGCGCCAGAAGGCTTCGAGCTCGCCCTCCAGTGGCGCGGCGCCGACGACGAACGACCAGAATTTCAGGCCGAGCAGGCGATGCACAGCACGATACCGCCACCATCGCTTCGCGACGCCTTCGTTGGCGGGCGGCGCTTCGCGCACATCCGGGTACAGCCGGGCGACGTGGTCGGCGAGGACGTCGAGAATCTTCGGCACCGATACGAGCACGGAAATGCGCCGCGCCTTTACCTGGCGCACGATTTCGTGCGGGTTGTAGCCGCGGATGAACACCACCGTGCCGTCGAGCATCGGCGGCACGAACGTCGCCATGGCCTGGCCGAACATGTGGCTGAGCGGCAACAGGTTCAGGAAGCGGATAGGAGCGAAGGGTTTGCTGTATGTCTTGTATTTGTGCACCTCGCGTTCCACCGGGATGATGTTGGCGAGGACGTTGCGGTGGGTCAGCACCACACCCTTCGGCTCGGCTGTCGCGCCCGAGGTGAAGATGATTTCGACCGTGTCGTCGCGCGTCACAGCCACGGGACGGAAGGCGGCGGCATCGAGCGCGCGAAAGTCGATGTCGGAAAATTTCCACACGTCCGATACGGCCGACCTGAAGGTCGGCACTACGTCCTGCTCGGTCGTAGCGCTGGCCTTCAGGCCAGCGAGCTCCACGTCATCGCCAATCAGCACGAGCTTGGCGTCGACGATGCGCGACACGGCGCCGAGAAATTCGTGCGATGCGCGGTAATCGATCGGGACCGCAATGGATCCGTTCAGCAGACATCCCCACAACGCGATGATCCACTCCGGCCGGTTTTCGCTCCAGAAGACAACTTTGTCGCCTTTCACGAGGCCCGCCCGTTGCAGGCGCGCGGCGAATCCTCGCGCCGCTCCGGCCGTTTCTGCGTACGTATAAGAACGCGCGCGATACCCGTCGTCGTAGACGAGAAATTCTCCGCGTCCGGCGGAGACATCGGTGAAGAAATCGAGTAAGGTATCCCGACGCATCGACTGAATTATGATGTAGGAACCTTCATGAAGATTTTTCTCACGGGCGCGACAGGATACATCGGCTCCGCCGTGCTCGATGCGGCTCTCCGCGCGAGTCATCAGGTCACGGCGCTCGTACGCACGCCGCAGGCGGCTGACAGGCTCGCGTCTCGCGGCGTCACGCCTGTGCTCGGCGATCTCTCGTCCGTGAAGTCGTACCGCGCGGCCGCGGATGGGCACGACGCGTACATCCACGCGGCAGCCGACTCCAGCCCGAAGCGCCAGGAAATCGATCGCAAGGCCATCGAGACGTTGATCGCGGCGGCTGCCGCTCGTGCGAAGTCGTCTGCGGTGTCGTTTGTGTACACGTCGGGAGTCTGGGTCCTGGGATCAAATGCGCAGCCGATGGACGAGACGGCTCAGCCGAACCCCGGACAGCTGCTCGGCTGGCGCCCGGACCACGAGCAGGTCGTGCTGCAGGCGGCGGGCCCAAATCTCCGCACGGCCGTCATCCGCCCGGGCGTGGTGTACGGCGGAAATCGGGGAATTGTCTCGGATTTATTGAAGAACGCGTTGAACGGTCTGATTCGCGTGATCGGCACGGGCGCCAATCACTGGCCGCTCGTCTACGATCGCGACCTCGCTGATCTGTACGTTCGCGTTGCGTCGATGCCCGACGCCTCTGGCATTTACCTCGCGAACGACGAAGGCGACGAAACGGTCAACGCCATCGTCGAAGGCATTGCCGGCCATCTATTGACGAGACCTGACGTGCGCCACGTGCCACTCGAAGAAGCCCGCAAGAAGCTCGGCGCGTATGCCGATGCGCTCGCCCTGGATCAGCGCGTCCGAGGTCCGCGCGCCCGCGCGCTCGGCTGGTCTCCAACACTGCACTCCGTCGGCACCAACGTGCCGCGCTTGTTGGAAGAGTTCCGGCGCGCGCAGGAGCGCGCCGCGTGAGTCGCTGTGTCTTCACCGCAAAGACGCGGGGACGCTGAGTCAGAATTTTCCAAGCCCCCGACGTCTCAGCGCCTCTACTCAGGCGTAGCGTCCGCCTTCAGGCGGACCAACTGCGACGCCAATGCGATCCCTTCCTCCGTGCTCTTTATCTCCCCGTCCAGCTGCTTCTCGTAAATCTGTTTCAGCAACGCGCCCATTTCGGGGCCTGGGGACATGCCGAGCTCGAGCAGGTGCCGTCCGAGCAGCAGGGGCTTTGGCGGGCGGCGATCGACGCCGAGCTCGCGCGCGCGTTCCAGAAACCAATCCATCGCCGAACAGTCGAAGCGTCCGGGAGCGCGGCCCAGGCAATCTGATTTCGCCACACGCGCGAGCAGCTCGAGGTTGGCTTTCTGCGACAACCGCCGGAACGCGCCGTCGGTCAGTTCCTCGCGTACCTTGTAGAGCATGCCGGGCTTCAAGTGGTGCGCGACCAATCCAAGCACCTGGCCGCGCACATCCTTGCCATCGATCGAATGCACATTCAGGCGATCGAGAAAGGCGGCGGCCGGCGCGACGCCCTCCTCTTCGTGGTTCATCGATCGGATCCGGCCGTCGAGCAGCGCCGTGGTCGCGGGCTTTCCGAAATCGTGGGTCACCGCGCCAAGCATGACGATGAGCTGATCGGGGCGATCGAGATCGCCGATCCGCTGACGTGCCTGATCGACAACCTGCAGCGTGTGTACCCAGACGTCCCCCTCAGGGTGCCATTCGGGTTCCTGGACGCAACCGACCAGCGCTTTCAGCTCTGGAAAGAGCTGATCGACGACACCGAGCTCCAGCGCGAGCGCGAAACCAATGGATGGACGCTCGGCCCTGAGGAGCAGTTTTTCGATCTCGCCCCAGATCCGTTCCGACGGCAGGTCGTCGAGGCGTATCGATCGGCAGAGCGCCTTGGTGTCTTCATCGAGCGTCATCTCGAAGCGCGCGGCGAACTGAACCGCGCGCAGTACGCGCAGGCTGTCATCACCGAATGTGCCGGGATCGACCGCCTTCAGAATCCTCTGTTCGAGATCGGCGCGGCCCTCGAACGGGTCCTCGTACTCATCAGTCAACGGATCGCACGAGATGGCGTTGACGGTGAAGTCCCTGCGTCGCGCCGCGTCCTCGATCGACATCGAAGGGTCGCCCGCCACGATAAAGCCCTTATGGCCGCGGCCGGTCTTCGACTCGCGGCGGGGAAGCCCGATATCGATCGTGCCGATTTTGTAGACGGGAAAACTCTGGCCGATCGGTTCCACCTTGCCGAACGGCTCGAGCAGCGGCGGCAACTGATCCGCGGGAATGCCGAACACCTCCATGTCGATGTCTTTGCTGCCCTCGCCGAAGCCCGGCGGGTGAGAGCCGGAACCGATTGCCAACAACCTGTCTCTGACCCAGCCGCCGACGACGAGCGCGCGCCCGCCGCGATCGCGTACTGCGCGGGCAATTTCGACGGCCAGGGGAGGCGCCGGGGTCATTTCGAGATGATAATGGCGAAATCATGAGCCATCGAGTTTTCGGGGCCGCGGCCGTACTGGTTGCCGCCGGCCTTGCTGTACACGGTCAGGCGCCGCAATTGCCCGAGCGGCACCTCGCCAACGTCAAACAGCTCACCTCGGGCGGCGAAAATGCCGAAGCGTATTTTTCTGCCGATGGAAAGCAGCTGATCTACCAGACGACCCCTATTGCGCCTGGCACGTGCGATCAGATCTTCACGATGAACGTCGACGGATCGAACAAGCGGCAAATGAGCAAGGGCGGACGTACGACCTGCGGCTATTTTTTCCCGGACGGAAAATCGATCGTGTACGCATCGACCCACCTGGGTTCGGTCGAGTGCCCGCCGCGTCCGAGCTATGCCCGTGGCTATGTCTGGCCGATTTACGACACGTACGACATCTTCCGCGCCTCGTCCGACGGATCGAACCCCCGCCGCCTCACGGCGACGCCCGGGTATGACGCCGAAGCCACCATCGGTCCTGACGGCCGCATCGTCTTTACCAGCGTGCGCGATGGCGACATGGAGATTTATTCGATGAACGCCGACGGCTCCGACGTGCGCCGGCTCACGAACCGTCCGGGGCCCGACGGCGGCCCGTGGTTCTCACCGGACGGCAAACAGATCGTCTTCAGGGGACGCCCGATCAGCGACGCGAAAGAGCTCGCCGATTACCAGAGCTTGTTGAAGGAGGGACTGTGGCGTCCCACGACGCTCGAAATCTACGCGATGAATCGCGACGGCAGCAATTTGCGCCAGCTCACCAAGCTCGGCGGCGCCAACTTCGCGCCGGCGTGGCATCCCGATGGGAAGCGGATCATATTTGCGTCGAATGTCAAAGACCCGAAGGGCCGGGACTTCGACATTTTCATGATCAACCTCGACGGGTCTGGCCTCGAGCAAATCACGTTCAACTCGACGTTCGACGGGTTTCCGATGTTTTCGCCGGACGGCAAGAAGCTCGTGTTCGGCTCGAACCGGAATGCGAAATCGGAAGGCGAGACGAACGTGTTTGTCGCCGACTGGCAGGAGTGACTTTCAAACAGGAGATTGGCCGACACCCCACCGT
>Ga0184625_10000065_pt1 | contig 26321 bp, 22 predicted proteins | sample PLM3_30_b1_FD_133151 | JGI IMG/M metagenome (GOLD analysis project Ga0184625, IMG submission 133151) | Groundwater sediment microbial communities from an aquifer in East River, Colorado, USA - PLM3_30_b1 | ecosystem: Environmental > Terrestrial > Soil > Riparian zone | place: USA: East River... | reverse complement strand
CAGGCCGAGCACGACGCCGCCGGTCTCGAGATCATAGATCATCACGCTGCCGTCTCCTGCACCGATCGCCACGCGCGTGCCGCCGACGGTGGCGGCGAAGTACATGTCGCCATTGAAGGCGACGAATCCCGAGGGGGAGGAGCTGGCCGAGCCGGCCGCCATGTCGAGCTGCGTAATCGAGCCGGAAGTGCTGATGCGAAACAGCTCGCGCCCGTCATGGCCGGTCGCCGCGAAATACAGGTTCTGACCAAAGACGAAGAATTCGCCCGGCGAGGAGCTGGCCAAGCCGGGGCCCAAATTGGCGACTTTGGTGACCGTCTCTTTGCCGCTATTCGAGACCGACATCGCGAACAGCTCGCGGCCCTCGCCTGGGTGCAGGGCGCTGAAGTACATCCGATCGTCGAACGTGACAAAATCGCGTGGATCGGTGACTCCGCCGCCGAGGCTCACGAGGACCGGATCGGACGTGCCGCTGGGAGCCTCGCGGAAGAGCATTCGCCCGCTGGGCGTATCCGCAGAAAAATAAAGGCTGCCAGCGAATTCGTACAAGGCGCTGGGATTCGACGACGCCGGACCGAGGTTCAGGTCGGCGATCAGTGACACATTGCCGCCGTTGTTGACGACGTAGGTCTCGCGCCCTGTCGTGGAGGTGAAGGCCGAGAAGTACAGCTTGCCGCTGAACTCCGTGAGCATCGTCGGATCGGAGCCAGCGACGCCCGGATTGACGTCGAACAGCAGCGTGACGTTGCCGCTGGAATCGAGCTGATACAACTCGCGACCCTGCGGCCCCGTCGCCGCAAACAACAGTCGGTCCGAGCCGCTGTTGGGTTGAAAGATCGCAAAATCGCCCGGGCTGGAACCCGCCGCGCCGGGATTGATGTCGGCGACCAGCGTCACGCTGCCGTCGGCGTTCAGCCGGAAGAGTTCTCGCCCGACGTTTTGCCCGCTGGCGTTCGTGCCCTCGGCGGCAAAAAAGATCGCGCCGTTGAACGGCGTTAATTGAGTCGGCGAGGAGCTATTCGTGCCTGGATTGAGGTCCGCGACAACGCCCGCGCCATCCAAAACGACGCGGTCCTCCAGCCGCGTCAGTCCCAGGCGGACGAAATCCTCGTCAGCCCTTGACTTTGCCCCCTTGCGCCCGCGCCGGGGAGCTGGAAGCAGCCGCTGAATCAAGGCGCTGAGGGGCATGGGGTGCCTGCCTGGCAAGTAAACGACGCTGCGATCGGGCTGGGCGCGACCACGTACCGACCGCCAAGAGAGATGGCTGGCACTGCGCGAGATGCCTTCCGCGAAAACGACCAGCGTTGATTGTCATTAAGCGTACGGAAACTGTCAAACGGACTGCGCGCAGGTGGCTCGCCGGTGAATTCCCCCGCCAAAGAACGATAAGCCCGGCGCGACTATCGCGGCGGAAGCGGCCCGGGCAGCGGATCTGGCATGGGATCCGGCAGGGGCAGCACCGGCGGCCGAGCTTCCGTGGGCTGCGGCTCCGTCGGCGGAATCTGCTCGCCAGCGCCCGGCGGCAGCGACTCCTGGGCGTACGGCCCCTGGCTGATGATCCGGTCGTCGCGCACGTAATTGTCCAGTCGCGGGGGCGTCAGCCGTAGCCTCTCGCGGAGCGCGGCATCGTGATAGGCCTTGTTGGGCCAGGGGCCCTCTGCAAGGAAAATCCGGTTGTATTCCAACAGCGATCCCTTTTCGAGGTGCACGTTCTTGATCGCCACCTCGTGCTCGGCCAGCGCTCGGTGGTATTGGCTTTCGGCATCCGCCATTCGCCGCTGAGCGTCGAGCTTCAAATCGAGCAGGCGGGGTTTTTCGATGTCGTCGGCCTGCAGCAGCAGCACGCTCGTCGTGTCGAGCTGCCGCTGGGCCGCCATCTTGCGGTTGTAGTTCGTGCGGGCCAGCTCATAGGACCGATCCAGCTCGCCGATGACGCTGCTGAGGTCGGCCACCACTTGCCGCTCCTGCTCATCCAAAACCGCCCGCTCTCGAGCCAGTTGCAGCTCGGCGTTGCGGACTGCGGCGTGGCCTTGGCGGAAGCCGACCGGGGCCGTCATCTCGACGCCCGCGGTCCATTCCTGGTAGTCGCCCGTCACCAGATCCGACAGCGCGCTGCCGAACTGGGTATTGGAATTGCCCACCAGGTCGTGCCCCAGACCACGAAAACGGTAGAGCCCCACCGCATCCAGCCGCGGCAGCAAATAGTTGCGGGCCGCGATCAACTCCAGCTCCCGGCGTTTGACGTGCCACTTCTGGCGGCGGAGCTCGACGCGGCGGACGAGCGACTCGCCCAGCACTTCTTCCCACAGAAACAGGTTGCGGGCGATCGTGGGTTCGTTCGACGGTCGCAGCAGTACGCCGTCGGCCGCGGGCAGGCCGATCGTGCGTCGCAGACGTCGCTCCGACGCATACACTCCGCCGGTGCCGCGAAAGATGTTCGTGTTCGACTTTTCCTGTTGCCGGCCGACTTTGGCGTCCTGCACTTCGGCTTCCAGGCGGAAGAGCTGCTCGCGGGCCTGGGCCTCGGCCGTCGCTTCGAGCTGCCCGCCCGGGCCGCGGCGAAACAGGACGCTCACCTGCTGCCAGGATTCAAAGGCCTGCTGCCGCGCCAGAATCTTGGCGTCCAGGTCGCGGTAGGCAAAATACAACTCCCAATAGGCGTTTTCGACCTGCGACACCAGTTGGATGACCGCCGCCTCGAAATCGGCCGTGCTGATGTCGGTATTGATCCGTGAGATCAGGACGCCGTTATAGAAGCCGGGAATATTGGCCGGGCCGGCGATCCGGTTGAAATCGACGCCCGCACCCTGGAGCAGCGGCTGACGCAACTCGCCCTCCAGCCGCATCGTCCAGGGCAGGTTGGGCACGTTGTTGAACGGCGAGTTGTTGAAGTCGTAGTCGAACTTGCTGCGGGCGGCGAGGATCGTGCCTGCGGCGGTTCGTTTGCGCAGCTCAAGGTTGTAGGTGTTCAGATCTTGCTGAAAGGTCTGCGTTCCCAGGCCCGCGATGGCATTGTTGAAGGCCCGGTCGTTCTTCTCGAAAAACGCACCTGCCGATAGCTGCGCGTCGAAGGCGCTTAGTGCCGCATCGACGCCAAACCGCGGGTCCGTTTCCGTGATCGAGGGGCCGTAAGTCGTTTGGAGGGCTGCCGGAGACTGCAGCACGAGGCCGCCCACGTCGCGGAGCACCGGCGACTGGGCCAGCGCCGTCTGAATGGCCTCCTGCAGCGTGATATCGCGCATCGGGGGCGGGCCGCCGCCGCTCAATAGCCAGGGCGGAGCGGTGTCGAGCGTTCCCGGCCCGGGCGGCGCCAAGGCGTCGGGATACTCCACTTCGCGGGCCTGGCTTTGCAGGTGTGCCAGCTGCGGATCGAACGGGGCCATCGATTGGCGCGCACGGCAGCCGCCGGCGCAGATTGCGGCCGCTAAAAGCAGTGCCAAGAGTTTCCGGCCCGCTGGGCGCATGGTAGCCTGTGTAGTGCCCGGTTGGTGGGCAGCCGATTCGTCGCGCGATGATCAAATAGGCTGCCTTGGCGAAATCGGCAAAGTCGCCAATTCAGAATCAATGCAAATGACGCGTAGTCTGCGTCTATCCGTTGAAGCCGGGCAAACTGGACCAGGGTTGGCAGCTCATGGCAGCCGAGTTTGCGGAATCTCTGGGTCACAACGTCGCGCCGCCCGCCGAGTTGGGCGAGCAGACCTGGCGCGAGATCGATCGGCTAGCGGACGAATTGGCCGGGCTGTCTCGTTCAGCCGTCGCCATCCCAGAGTTCTACGCGGCGCTGCTGGAGCGACTGGCGGCGGCGCTCGCCGTCGATAGCGGGGCGGTTTGGCAATTTGTGCCGGCCAAACCGGTTGTCCGGATTGCGGAAACGGGACCGGCGCTGGCGATCGGCGGCGATCTGGTGCGGTGGGTCGATGGACTCCGGGCCGACGCGCGGAGCGCACCGGATCAGAGCCTGGTGGCGCCGCCGCATTCGACCGGCAATCGATCGGCGGTTGCCAACCCGTCACCGTCGCCGTTGGTCCTCCGCTTGCTGCAGCCGGACGAATTGCTGCAGCCGAACGAACGGGCCGCCTGGCTCGTCGTGTTGGCTCTTTCGCCGACGGCGTCGCCCGCCGCGCAGCGGGCCGCCGCCCAGTTGCTCGATCTGTTTTGCGAGTCGGCGCTCGACCTCCACCACCGGCACGAATTGCAAGCGCGGCGGAAGCAGGAATCCAACCTCCGCGAATTCGATCAGCTCGTCGCCCGGCTCCACGGCAGTTTGAACCTGAATCAGACCGCCTATACGCTCGCGAATGACGGGCGGCTGTGGATCGGCTGCGACCGCGTCAGTGTGGCGCTGTTGCCGGGCGGGCAGGCGCGCGTGAGAGCGGTCAGCGGCAGCCAGCAGGTCGATCGCCGGGCGCAGCAGGTCCGCAGCCTGGAAGCGCTGCTCACCGCGATCAGCGCCAGCGGCGAGCCGCTGCAGTGGCCCTTTGAATCCGGCAGCGAGCTGCCGCCGCAGCTCGCCGCGCCGCTGCAAACCTACCTCGACGACTCCCACGCCCGTCAGTTGCTCGCCGTCCCGCTGCGCGCTAGCTCGAAGGACGATCCATCGGGAGCCGCTGCGGAATGCGTCGGAATGCTGTTGGCTGAATCGTTTGACGCCGGCCAGCCGAACGAGCGACTTCGCCAGCGCGTGGACGAGGTGGCCCGCCACGGAGGCGCGGCGCTGGCCCATGCGCTCGCGCATCACGATCTGCCGCTGCGGCCGCTGCAAGAACGCGCCGCGCGCATGCTGCGAGCACTGCGGCGGCGGCCAATCGCCGCGCTTTGTGCAACCCTTGGCGTGGCTGCCGTCGTGGCCGCCCTGGTGTTCATCCCGGCCGACTTTTCGGTTTCTGCCACGGGCACGCTGGTGCCGCAGTCGCGGCGGCACCTGTTTGCTCCGGCCGACGGCGTCGTCGAAGAAGTTGTCGCCCAGCACGGCCAGCAAGTTGCAGCGGGCCAGGAGCTGTTGCGGCTGCGCGATCCGCAGTTGGATCTCGACTACAGCCGCATCAGCGGCGAATTGCAGACGGCGCAGGCCCGCCTGGCCGCCATTCGGGCACGGCGCTCGTCGCGGAGCAGTGCCACCAGTCCGCAGGAAGAGGAGCGGCAGTTGGCGGCGGAAGAGGAACAGCTCAAACAGCTTCAGGACGGCCTGGCCGCGCAGCTCCAGGTGCTCGAGCGGCACCGCGCGGAGCTGCGGATCACGAGCCCCATGGCCGGCGTCGTTTTGACGTGGAATCCAGCGGAGCTGCTGCAGGACCGCCCCGTGCGCGAGGGCCAGCGACTGCTGACCGTCGCCGATCCGAGCGGCGCGTGGGTGCTGGAATTGCCGGTGCCGGACGCCGCCATCGGTCACATTCTCGCCGCGCAACAGCGCGACCAGGCCGAGCTAAGCGTCACATTCTTGTTGGCCACGGAACCGGCCGTCACGCATCGCGGACGACTTGCCCGAGTCGCTCAAAACAGCGAGACCGCGGACGGGCAGCCTCCTTCCGTGCTGGTCACGGCTGTGTTGGATGATGCAGCGCCGGCCAGCGCCCGCTCCGGCGCGGGCGTCAGGGCGCGGATTCACTGCGGCCAGCGGCCCATCGGCTACGTCTGGCTGCACGATCTAATCGACGCTGTGCGGACGCAAATCCTGTTCTAGTCGGAGGCATCCATGAGTCGCTCTGCCTTGCTCGCCGCCGCACTGCTGCTCGGCTTCACCGCCGGCGCGATCGCGGCCGACGTTCCCGTCGAGTCTGTCGTCCTCAACCTGGTGGCGGACGTTGAGGTTCCCGCGCTTGAGGCCGGGGCCCTGGTCGAGCTCGTCAGCCCCGAGCTGAAGCGTGTGGAAGCCGGGGCGCTGCTCGTGCGGCTGGACGACCGCGACGCCGCCTTGGAGGTCGTCAAGGCCCAGATCGCCCTGGACCACGCCGAGCATCTGGCTGCCAGCGACGTGAAAATCCGCCAGGCCCGGCAAACGCTGAAGCTGGCCGAGCTGGAGCTGAAGAAGTCCGAAGACGCCAACCGCGAAGTCCCGGGCGTCATCTCGACCACGCAGTTCGAAAAGCTCCGCATCGCCATCGAAAACGCCCAGCTCGAGATCGAGCAGGCCACGCACGACCAGGCCGCTGCCCAGCGGGCCGTCGTCGCGGCGAAGAACGACCTGCAAGTCGCCCAGCGGGCGGTCGAGCGGCGGCGGATCGTCGCACCGATCGCCGGCCTGGTGGTCGATGTGCGGAAGCGGACCGGCGAATGGCTCAAGCCGGGCGACACGGTCCTCCGCATCGTCCGCGACGATCGTCTGCGGGCCGAGGGCTTTGTCGATGTCCAGCAACTCACCGTGCCGCTACTCGGCGAGCCCGCCGAGCTGACCGTCGATTTGCCGGGCGGCAAGTCGGGTGTCGTTCGCGGCAAGGTGACGTTCGTTTCGCCCGAAGCCAATCCGATCAACCGGCAAGTTCGCGTGTGGGCCGAGTTCGATAATCCCGACGGCCGTCTGCGGCCGGGACTTTCCGCCCGGATGGTCGTCCGGCCTGCCGCCAAGCCGGAATGACCAAGCAACAATCGCCAAATCACAAACAAGTCCAAAGCTCCAATTTACGTAAAACTTCAGCCGTTTGAAGGCGGAAGGCGGCAGGATGAACCGCGGATGACGCGGATTATCGCGGATAGATCAATGGTGGTCAGGTAATTGCAGCCGGCTGCCTTCATCCGCGCCCATCCGCGAAATCCGCGGTTACTTTGCGGTTGCTCCATCCGGCTAAATAGTCACTGATTTTGATGATTGGAATTTGTCTGTGATTTGGTACTTGTGATTTGGTGCTTCGACCGTCTATGTCCCTTGCCTCGCCGACAACGATGCTGCCGCTGGCCCGCCGAGATTTGCTCGCGGCGCCGACCGAGCTGCGCGGCCGGCGGTATTGGACGATCAAGGATCCGATCGCGCTGCGCTACTACCAGCTGCGCGACGAAGAGCACTTCCTGTGGGGATTGCTCGATGGCACGCGGACGCTGGAGCAGATCGTCGGCGAATTCGAGCGGCGCTATGCTCCTCGGCGGCTGCGGCGCAGCGAGCTGTCCGGCTTCCTGATGCTGCTCCATCGCGAGGGCCTCGTGCTGGCGCCCGCCTGGGGCCAAGGTCCGCAACTGGCGGCCCGCCGCGAGCAGCACCTCTGGCAGCAGCGCCTGTCGCAGCTCACCAACGTGCTGTCGATTCAGCTCCCGGGCCTCAACCCCGACCGCCTGTTGTCGGCGATTGTCCCAGGGCTGAGCTGGATCTTTTCGGCCTGGTTTCTCGCCGCCGTGATGACGTTGTTCGTAGCCGCCGCAACGCTGGTCGCCGTGAATTTCGCCGCGCTCGCCGCGCGGCTGCCGCATCTGCGCGACTTCTTTTCGGCCGGCAACCTGCTGTGGCTCGCGGTGGCGTTGGCCGTGGTCAAGACGCTGCACGAGTTGGGTCACGCTGTCACCTGCAAGCATTTTGGCGGCGAGTGCAATCGGCTGGGCCTGATGCTGCTGGTGTTCACGCCCGCCCTCTACTGCGACGTTTCCGACGCCTGGATGTTCGCCAGCCGCTGGCGGCGGATCGCCGTCAGCGCCGCCGGCATGGTCGTGGAGCTGATCCTCGCCTCGCTGGCCGTCATCCTGTGGGCCACGACCGAGCCCGGCTGGTTCAACGCTCTGTGCCTGAACATCGTGGTCGTCTGCTCCCTCGGCACGCTGCTGATCAACGGCAACCCGCTGCTCCGCTACGACGGCTATTACATCCTGGCCGATCTGCTGGGCGCACCCAACCTGCGGCAGCAGGCCTCAGCCACGGTCAGCCGCGGACTGGCCTGGCTGCTCGCCGGCGTAACACTCGATCAGCCGCGGTTGCTGGCCGAACCGGGCTGGCCGCTGCTGTGGGCCTATGGCCTGGCGGCCGTTGTCTATCGCATGCTGGTGCTCGGGGCGATTCTGTGGCTGATGTACGCGGCGCTCGCTCCGCGCGGCTTGGCGGTCGTCGCCCAGCTCGTGATCGTGCTCACGCTGGCCGCGGTCGTGGCAGCGCCTGTCGCCGGCGGCGCGCGCTGGCTGCGCGAGCCCACGCGGCGCAAGCAGCTCCGGCCGCGGCGACTGATTCTGACAACCCTCGGCCTGGCAGCACTGGCAGCCGCAATCTTGTTTGTCCCATTGCCGTCTCGAATCACCGCGCCGGTCGTCTTCCGGCCGCAGGGTGCGCGGCGGATCTATGTCACCACACCGGGACGCCTAGTATCGGCCGCAGCGGCTGGCTCGGCGGTTCGCGAGGGCGACGAAATTGGCCGCCTGCAAAACCCCAAGCTGGAACGGGACGTCGTCACCCTGGCGAGTCGCCGCGACGCGCAGCGGCTGCACCTGGCACAGTTGCAACTACGGCGGCACGACGACGCCAGCCTGGGCGACCAGTTGCCCGCGGCGGCAAAGCTGCTGGCCGACCTGGAAGCCCAGTTGAGCCAGCAGCAGCGCGAACTGGCGCGGCTCACGTTGGCGGCGCCTGTCAATGGCACGGTCCTGCCGCCGCCGGCCCGGCCGCAGCAGCAACAGGCCGGCGAGCTCACTGGCTTCGCGGGCACGCCGCTCGACGAGGCGAACCAGGGCTGCAAATTGGACGCCGGAACGCTCGTCTGCCTCATCGGCGATCCCACGCGGCTGGAAGGCGTCGCGATTGTCAGCGAAGCCGACGTGCAGCGCGTGAGTGTTGGTCAGCGAGTGCGATTGCGGCTGGACGAGCTCCCCGGAAAGGTACTCTACGGACAAATTGCCAATGTCTCGCGGATGAACTCCGACGAGCTGCCGCCGGAAGTCTTGGCGCGACAGCTGCTGCCGGTGCAGCGCCGCCCGGACGGCAGCGTGCACAGCGCGGACGCCTATTACGAAGCGGTGATCGCCGTCGATCCCCACTCGGCCCCGCTGCTGCTCAACGCGACAGGCTGGGCCCGCATCGAAGTCGCACCGCAGCCGCTCTGGCTGCACCTGTATCGCGGCCTGCGGAGCACGTTTCGGTTGGCGCTGTGATTCTCCTTCGCTGGCGCATTTTGGTAGGGCGGGCTTCCTAGCCCGCCTTTGACGGGCTAGGAAGCCCGTCCCACAGCACATTTCAATTCGCGTGTCCACTTACGGAACGAGATACGCCAGCCCGGCCACTGCGCCGGCTTCGTAAATCGCGCCGCGCACGCTGACCGGCGGTCGGTACACGCCGTAGGGCGCAACGGTGCCGGGCCGGCCGCGGCCCAGCGTGTAGATGCACTCGTGCGGCGGGAACGCTCCCGCCAGGTACGGCCACATGGCGATCCGGCCGGCAAAGTGCGCCGCCGAAACCGCCGGCTGAGCCAGGCCATAACTCCGGCCGTAGCGTTCCAGGGCCTCGTCCTCAAAATAGAGCGGCCGATGGCAAAGGGCGGGCGCTTCCCAGGCCTCCACCGTGTCCGCCCAGACGCGGCTGGTCCCGGTCCGCTGCATGAGCGCCGGTTCCCGGTCGAAGAAGGCTGCCGCCAGGTCGGGCGGGCCGCTCCGCAAGGGATTTTGCGGCTGAACCACGCTTCGCCCCGGCGGACTGGGCTGCTGCGGACTGGGCTCCGGCGGACTGCCCTCGGGCTGCACCGCAGGCGAAGCGGCCTCACCGGGCAGTCGCGGCAAACCTGGCGTGAGATCGTAGGCCACCGAGGCATCGCCGATGCGCACCGGCGCTGGCGTCTGGCCTGGGCAGATTCCCGCCCTGACCGCGACCAGGATCAGACACATTCCTGCGATCCGTCTCATAGAACGGGCTGCACAAATGGGAGAACTGGGGCCACGCGACTCCTTGCCATCATCGGTGCGCCGGCCACAAGCGGTTCAAGTGGACCAGCCTTCCAAGCGGGAGGCAACGATTGTCGCTGCCCAACCTGCGGGATGGTCCCAATCTGTCGCCGATTTCCGCCGTGCGGGTCGTAACGGAAGTAGCAACCAGTCCGGACATTCCGGCGGCGGGCCGCCTTGCAGCCAGCGATTCAGCCCCGGACCGGCGTGAGGAGGTCGCGCATCGTCGTCCCCGTAAATCCCGACTCAAAGCAGTGCAAACCAAAGCGTTCCGACAACTCCCGGCACGCCAACACGCCGCGCACGCTGTTGCCCTTGGCGTCGAGCGGCGGCGAAAAGACGCCGATACCGAACTGCCCCGGAATCACGCCGACGATGCCGCCGCCCACGCCGCTCTTTGACGGAATTCCCACGCGATAGGCCCACTCGCCGGCGTAGTCGTACATGCCGCACGAGAGCATGATGCTGAGCAGGTGTTTCACGTAGGGCTGCGGGATCGCCCGAATTCCAGTCAGCGGCTGGACGCCGCCGTTGGCCAGGGTCGCCCCCATCAGCGCCAGATCGCGGCAATTCACCAGCACCGAGCACTGCTGAAAGTAGATCTCCAGCGTTTCGTCGAGCTTCTCGCCCACCATGCCGAAGTTGCGCATCAGGTGCCCGATCGCCCGGTTGCGATGGCCCGTCAGCCGTTCGGACATGAACACAGAGTTGTCGATATAGACGTCGCGGCCGCAGTATTTGCGGAACAGCTCCAGCAGGCGGGCGACGCGCTCGGGATAGTCCTTGCCTTTGACGAGGTCGGCGGTGGCGATGGCCCCGGCGTTCACCATCGGGTTGAAGGGCCGGTTCGAGGCTTCATCGAGTACGATCGCGTTGAACGCCTCGCCCGACGGCTCGACGCCGACTTTCGACAAAACGTGCTCCAGCCCGCAATCCTCGAGCGCCAGGCCATAGACGAACGGCTTGGAGATCGACTGAATCGTGAACAGCTGCTTCGAGTCACCGACTTCGAACACCTGGCCGTCGGGGGTCGCAATCGCGATCCCGAACCAGCGGCGGTCGGCCTTGGCCAATTCGGGGATGTAGTCGGCCACCCGGCCTTCATCGACCGGCGCGTAGCGGGCGTGCAACTCGCGCAGCACGTCGCGGAGCGGCGCGGCGGCCGTCTTCATCTTGCCGATCAGCAGCTCGACTTCATCGAGAGTAGGCGGCACGTTCGTTGGCTCCAAAAGCAGCGCTGCATGCGGCGCGTACGCGGGCGGCGCGCATTACAGACGCGCGATTCTATCGGCGACTGTTTGCAAGGCGGTGGCGAGGGGATGATCGGGGTATCGATTGCAAAAAATGTCGCCGCTGGCCGTGCGGACCATCTCGGTGCTCAGCGGCAGCACCGCGGCGACCTCGGTCTCGAACATTTTTCCCACCTGGGCCCGGAGCGCATCGGCGTCCATCCCTTGGGGAACTTTGTTGATCACGATGAACATCTCCGGCACCTTGAGCTTGCGCGCCAGCTCCACGGCGACGGCCGTCCCCTGAAAATCCTGTTGATCGGGACGCACGATCAGCACCAGCAGGTCCGAGACGGCGATCGACAGCAGCGTCTCTTCGTTGACGCCGGGATGCGTATCGATGAACAGGAAGTCGAGCTGCAGCCGCTTGAGCAGGTCGTGCAAGCCGTCGTTGAGCAGGCCCACGTCGTAGCCTTCGCGGAGGACGCGGGCGATCTCGCCGGTCTTCAAGCTGGACGGAATCAGGAACAGTCGCGGGCGCTCCGAATCTTCGTGTACGTCGCCGATGGCCCGCATGGTCACGTCGATCGCCGCCTGCTCGATGCGGCACTTGCCCCACAGATAATCGTTCAGCGAATGCCGGAACTCGCTCTCTTGCAGGCGGAACAGCACGTGAATTCCGGGCGACTGGATGTCGGTATCGATGATCCCGACTCGCCAGCCGGCCCTGGCGACGAGTACCGCCAGATTCGCCGTGGTGTTCGACTTGCCGGTGCCGCCGCGAAAGGAGTGGGTGGAGATGATCTTTGGCACGGCGACAGTCTTCGTCACGTGAGGCTAGGTTCGAGAGCGCAAACGCAACGTTTCGGCCTGTTGTTGCAGTTTCTGAAAGTACTCGCCCTCGGTGATCTGCCCGACGTCATCGCGCAGCTTCGACTCATCCACGAAGCAGACGGGGACCGTTTCGGTCTCGAAACAAATCGTGTTCAGGTGCTCGCCCTCCTCCTCACCGGTGCAAAAGCGGAGCGCCGGCCCCAGCGAGCCGAGGCGGAACTGGGTCTCGTCCGCCAGCGGCGCCTCCACGACGGGCTGCGATCCAACCAGGACGCCGTTACGCCCCTTGGAGATGAGAATCCACTCCTCGCCACGCCAGACCAATTCGGCATGCAAACGCGAGACGTAGGGATCGCTGATCTCGACGTCGCAACCGGCTTCGCGGCCCACCGTGATCGTCGTCGCGCCGGTAAATCTCCACGTCTTCACGGGCCTGTGATAGGTAGGATCCAGCAACTGCAAAACCACCTCCCGAGGTGGTTCCAGCACACCACCATCGCCCACGATGAGGTCTCCCGTTTCCCGAATTGCTTTCCACGTGCAAAATCGGATCCAGCTGTGCAAATCACATGCCCCGTATCCTGCACCGTGAAATGCACGAATTGGACTGATTTTACGTCGATCGCGATGCCCTTCGTTTTCTCGTCAACGATCCGTGCCAACGAGTTCGGCAAACGATGATGGATAAATGAGCAACACGCGGGGCCATTGACGCCACGGCTGGTCGCAGCGCAAGGAGGGAGGCGCTATTGGTATGTCTCGGGCTGGCTTACTTCAGCTCTTTGATCCGCAGGTCCTTGAACTGCACGGTCATTGCCGGGCCCGTGTGGACTTGCAGGGCGACGATGCCGCTCGTCGCGGCCTTGTCCTTCTGGTTGTCGATCGTCTCCGACATCAGCGTGCCGTTGATGATGTGCTGCAGGTGGTTGCCCTTTGCGATGATCGTGTAGTCGTTCCAGTCCTCCTTCTTGATCTTCGTCGCCAGCTCGTCTTTGTTGCCGATGGTCGTCGGCTCCTTCTTGCCGTCGGCGCCGATGGTCAATTTCATGCCCCGCTCGGCCAGGATGCCGCGGGCCTTTTCCTCGTAGAGGATGCCGGTGTAGCGCTGCGTGGCGTCAATGTCGGCCTGATAGCCGCCGACGACGAACTTGGCCTCGTCGATGACCTTGCTGCGATATTGAATGCCCGAGTTGCCGCCGACCATCTTGAACTTGCCCCGCAGCTCGAAATCGCCCGGTTTGCCGCCCTCCCAAATCAGAAACGTGTTGTAGGTCAGCGGGTGTTCGGCCGAGGTCTTGGCAGTGATCGCGCCGTCCTGCACGCTCCAATAAGTCTTGTCGCCGCGCCAGCCCGTCAGGTCCTTGCCGTTAAACATGCTGGCGAAGCCCTCTTCGTCGGCGGCGCGGGCCGAAGCAGCCACCAGCAAGCCGAGCACCAGCGCAGTCGAGGTGATTACAGTCGAGCGGATCATGGATAGTCCCTTGCATCAATGGAGAGAGCGGTCCTGGCACCGGCCACCAGCATACCGCGGCGGCTGCCGGCCGCGTAGCTGCCGCGGCCCAAGGAGATGGCAGATGCTGCAAAAAAGGCTGCCGAAGCCGACGCGCGTGGGGCAGACATTCTTGTCTGCCGATGCAGGTAAGGCAGGCTGGAAAGCCTGCCCCACTTAAGCCCGCTTCTTTTTGCGGTGGATGCCCAGGGCGTCTTCGATGTCCTTGCGGAGGGCGGAAGTCTCGTACTTCTCCTGGACCCTGACTCGCAACAGCGGCACGCCGGCGGCGGCCAGGGCGATGTTGACGAAGCGGTCGCGGCGGGTCCGCTCGGCTGTGGCGGGGCCGTCGTCGAGCTCGACCGCCAGCTTCACCTCGAGCGTTTCGATGTCGCACAGCACGAAATCGAGCTGCTTGCCCAGCAAGCGATTGTTCCAGCTCTGGAATTTGCGCGTCTTCGAGCGGACTTTGAGGATGTCCGACAGCCGCACCAGCGAGAAGATCAGCCAGTCCTCGCGAACGGCGGATTGCAGCGTGCGGAGGAAGTTGATCTCGGCCGGCGAGAGCAGGCCGCCGCGGCGTTCGTAAGGCAACGGCCCGTCGCGCAGCGAGAAGAGGGCCACGATCACCAGCACGACGATGATCGCCGCGAACAGCACCAGCGGCCAGTTTTGCACGAGCAGCGGCATCGACGGCAGCCAGGGGCGGACGGGGCTCGCCGCTGGCGAAGGGGCGGGAGGCCAAACGCTGCCAGCGTCTGCCTGTGCTCCGCGCGAGAAGCCCGCCCGCCAGCGCGACAACAACGCTTCATCTTCATCGGCAAGCGTTGATGCCTGGCTGCACTGCCTGGCGCCGGGCCGCTACAGCTTCGCAGCAGACATTGCTCTTGTCCAAATTGGCGGGTTTTATGACACTCCGCCGGCGCATTCGCGAGCTGCTAGCACCCCCAGGCCGACGCGGGCGCACATGAGGAAGCAACACGGATGACCACGACCTCTTTGGGCGGCTCCCTGCGGCAACCACTCGAACTGAAGCTGGCTGAGGAGAATCGCCAGTGGACCGAGCGGATCACGCAGCTCACCTGGGCGTTCGTCGCGGTGGGCGTCGCCATCCGGCTGATCCGCTACCTGCTCAAGTTCCCGTTGTGGGGCGACGAGATGCTGCTGGTCGAGAATCTCCTCGATCGGGGATATGCCGACCTGACGCAGCCGCTGAACAACTTTCAGTGCGCGCCGCTGCTGTTCCTGGGCGTTGAGCTGACGGCGATGAAGTTGCTGGGATTCTCGGAGTGGTCGATGCGGCTGTTTCCCACGCTGTGCAGCATCGGCGGCCTGTTTTTGTTTCGCCACGTGGCCGGCCGCGTGGTGCGGGGCCTGCCGCTGCTCTTGGCCGTGGCGGTTTTCGCGGTCTCGTTCTATCCGGTCCGGCACGGCGCGGAGATCAAGCCGTATGCTTCGGACCTGACGGTGAGCCTGGTGCTGCTCGCGCTGGCGATCGAAGCCTGGCGCAGCCCGCAGCAGTCGCGGTGGCTGTGGCTGCTGGCCGCGGCGGCTCCCGTGGCGATTGGCCTGTCGTTTCCAGCGGTGTTTGTCGCCGGCGGCATCAGTCTCGGCCTGACCTGGCAAGCCTGGCGGGCCGGCTGGCGGCCGCGCCTCGCCCTGGCGAGTTACAACCTGGCGATCGTGGCCGCGTTTGCTCTCTTCGCAGCCTTGTCGTTCCGCGGACAATTCGATCACACGGGCGAATTCATGCGCCGATATTGGTCCGCCAGCTTTCCGCCGCTGGCTGATCCGCTGAAGCTCGCCGGCTGGCTGTTCAGCACGCACACGGGCGAGTTGTTCGCCTATCCGTTCGGCGGCGAAAACTGCGGCAGCATCCTGACGTCGATTGGCTTCGCCGCGGGCGCCTGGCTGCTCGCCCGGCGGCGGCAATACACGCTGCTGGGCATTGTCGCCGGCGTGTTTGGATTGGCCCTGCTCGCCGCGGCGCTGCGGCGGTACCCCTACGGCGACAACTCGCGGCTGGTGCAGTACCTCGCGCCGCTGATCTGCCTGCTGGCCGGGCTGGGCTGGGCGGGCCTGGTGGCGGGAATCCGCTCCGCAAACTGGCAGCGGCTGGGGCTGAGCGGCGCCGTGGTGGCACTCTTCGTCTGCGGCGCTGGCATCGCAGTGTTTGACATGGTTCATCCTTACAAGCACCGTGTCGAACTCGTGCATCGCGGATTCGCGCGGTGGTTTTGGACGGAGCACCTGGCCGGGTCGGACGTTGTTTGCTTGAGCGTCCCGCCGGCCACCGGCACAACGGCCAACAACCTGGAGCGCTGCTCGTATCGCTGCTTGCAGCGGATCTATGCCCCTCAGCTTGCCATGGCGCCGCCTGAAGTCATTGCGGCCCGCGTGGCCGCGGCTCGCGATTCCCAGCGGCCCATTCGCTACGTCCGCTACAGCTCGACATCCGCGGCACTCGACGACGCCGGCCGCACCGCTTGGATCAACGAAGTGCAGTGCCGATACGATTTCATCGGGCACGAGCGTTTCGCGGTGACGCTGAACACTCCGAACGTCAAAACGCTCATCGGCGAATACAACGTCTATGAGTTCGCCCGCCGCCCCGAGCCCGGACTCGCCGAGGCGCCGCGCGCCGGGCTGATGCGCTGACCCCTGCTCGCCGTTAGCCCGATTTACTCGACCTTCCGCGGCGCGTAGGCGTGGTCGCGCTTGCGGACGACCTCGGCCTTGATGATCTTGTCGGGCGTGGGCTTGGCCATGTCCTCGGGGTTGACGCGCTGCAGCTTCGCCAGCACGTCCAGGCCCTCGACAATGCGGCCAAAGCAGGTGTGCTCGCCGTTGAGGTGCGCGGTGGGCAGGAACGTGAGGAAGAACTGCGAGCCGCCGGTGTTGGGGCCGGGCGACTTGGCCATGCTCACCGAGCCGCGGAAATGCCGGCGGAAGTTCGGCTTCTTGCACTCGTCGTAGATCGCATAGCCCGGCCCGCCGGTGCCGGTGCCCGTCGGATCGCCGCCCTGGGCCATAAAGTTCTTCAGCACGCGGTGAAAGGGCGTGTCATCGTAGTACGGCTTGGGCTGTTTCTCGACCAGGCTGATGAAGTTGCCGACCGTCTCGGGCGCTTCGTTCTCGAATAGCTCGATCACGATCTCGCCCTTCGTCGTGGTGAGCTTCACGCGGGGCAGGTCGTTCTTGGCCGCTTCGTCCGCCCGAATCTTCTGCTCCTCGTCCCACCAGGTCTTGTACTGCTTCAGATCGACGTTCGAGCTGCTGAACGCCGCCGGAGCGACGCCCGCCTCGGTGGCCAGCTTGAGGTATTCGGCCGCCTTGTCGAAGTCGTGCAGGGCGTAGCTGGCGAGCGATGCCGGCCCGTAGATCGTTTTGTCGTCGCAGTTGTTCTTGATGAGCAGGTCGCAGATTTGCATCACGGCCTCATACTCATCGCGGTCCGCCGCGTCGGAGGCCAGCTTGACCAAAAACCGCATGAGCTGCGGATCTTCGTTGGGAGCCTCGGCAAATGCCTTGAGCCCGGCCGCCTGCAGCGTCGCCAAAGTCGCATTGCCCTTGGTCACCAGCGCCGCCCATTGATCTTCCAGCGGCTTCTGGTTGGCGGCGTCCGCCGACTGATACTGAATCTTCAGCTTGCGGAGGTCCTTCAGGATCGTCTTCCAATCCTCGAACGTCTTGAGATACTCGATTGTCGCCGGCCCGGCCGGCTGGGCCGCAACCGCGGGCGGCGTGGTTGCCGGCGGTACTGTTCCCGGCGCGGTTACAGCTGGCGTGGTCGCAGCCGGCGGCTCGGCCTTGCCTTTTTCGGCGGTTTTTCCCGGCGGTTCCTGTCCCCACGCAGTTCCAATCAGTCCAACGACCAACCCCAAAGCCACAGCAAATAGAGCACGCATCATCGAGTCCTCAGCGGTTCACCTGACTCAAGTCTTGATCTGGCCACAACTTACCATGCCGCCGGGCAGTGTTTAAGGCGGCATGGTTGGCTGCAAACCGTCAGTACGCAGCCGGCCCCGCCGCGGGTTCGCGCCGGCCGCGGCTGCCGTACACTGGCGGAATGCGAAAAACGAGGCGTCCGGCGACTGCGGCGGGCGGGCAGGCCGGCGATACGCCGGTGGTCGGCCTGCGGATCATCGGCGGCAGCCTCCGCGGCCGCAAGCTCCAATACACGGGCGACTTACGGACGCGGCCGATGAAGGACCGCGTTCGCGAAGCGGTCTTCAACCTGATTGGCCCGGCGGTTGTCGGCAGTCACGCGATCGACCTCTTCGCCGGCACCGGGGCGCTGGGTCTGGAGGCGATCAGCCGCGGCGCCGTGCGGGCGACGCTGATCGAGCGGCACGCGCCGACCCTGGAGCTGATCAAGCGAAATGCCAGTGCCTTGGGGGTGGCGGATCAAATCGACGCCCGGTTTGGTGATGCGTTTCTTTGGACCAAATCGCACGTACCCGCCGACGGCACGCCGCTGGTGGTGTTTTGCTCGCCGCCCTACGAATTTTATGTCCAGCGGCAGACGGAAATGCTGGAGCTGATCGAGCACTGGCAGCGGGTTGCCCCGTCAGCGAGCCACATCGTCGTCGAAACGGATGAGCGGTTTGACGTGGCCGCCTTGCCGGCAGCCAACCAGTGGGATGTGCGGACCTATGCTCCCGCCACCATCGCCATTTACGCCACAAGTCCTTAATACATCTGTACTTAGTACTTAGTACTTTGTACTGACCGCCATGACCACGCCTGTACTCACCGCCAGCCATTTCACCGACCGCCTGGCCGCCGCCGTCCGCCAGAAAGGCAACCCGGTGCTGGTCGGCCTCGATCCACGAGTCGAAAGCCTCCCGCCGGGGTTGATGACAGGCAGCGGCCCCGCAGCGGCTGCCCGCGGCTACGAAGCCTTCTGCCGCGGCGTCATCGACGTCGTCGCCCCGCTGGTCGCCGCGGTGAAGCCGCAAGCGGCATTCTTCGAGCAGCTCGGTCCCGCCGGCATGACTGCGCTCAAGGCGGTTATCGACTATGCCGCCGAAAGAAGGCTGCTCGTCATCCTCGACGGCAAGCGCAACGACATCGGCAGCACGGCCCAGGGCTATGCCGAGGCGTATCTGGGGCCGGGCGCTGCGAGTCCCTGGGGCTGCGACGCGCTGACCGTCAGTCCGTATCTGGGCGACGACAGCCTCACGCCGTTCGTCGAAACGGCCCAGGCTCGCGGCGCGGGCATTTTCGTCCTGGTCAAAACGAGCAATCCTGGTGGCCAGCGATTTCAGGACATCGTCGCCGAGGGCCGCCCGCTCTATCGCCACGTCGCCGATTACGTCGAGTCCCTCGCCGCGCAAACCGCCGGGTCCAGCGGCTACGGCAGCGTCGGCGCGGTCGTCGGGGCGACCTATCCCGAGCAGCTCGCCGAACTGCGGGCCGCGATGCCGCACACCTGGCTGCTGATTCCTGGCTACGGCGCTCAAGGCGGCACCGCCAAAGACTGCGCCGCGGCCTTCGATGCCAACGGCCTCGGGGCCATCATCAACAACAGCCGCGGCATCATCTTCGCCCACAGCCGCAAAGAATATAAAGACCGATTTGGCCCGGCTCGTTGGCAGGAGGCCGTCGAAGCGGCAACGCGGGAAATGATCCAATCGTTCGCCGACGCAATCGCCACGCGCGGCGACTAAGCCAGCCAGCGCTCGTTCGTCGAGGGATTGGCAACCTCGATCTGCGGCCGCTGGGATGGCCGGGCGAGCAGCTTGAAAGTGAGCGGCAGCACCTGGCTCGCCAGCGCTTGCTGAGATTCCGGATCCATCACACCGGCGGGTTTGAATCGCTCGCCCGCCAGGCGATACAGCTCCAGTTGCCAGGGATTGCGGTCGATCAGCAGCAGCTCGCGGACCCCGACTGCGGCATAGAAGTCAAACTTCTCCCGCGAGCGGTCGTAGTCGCTGATGATCTCGACGCAGAAGTCAGGGCCGCCGCAATAGAACGCCCCGCAATCAACCGCCCGCGAGCCGGGCAGGACCACGGCGACATCCGGGCAGCGATAGTTCTTTTCCCAATCCTCTTCGCGGTCACTGACGTTGACGCCAGCGAAGACGCGGACCTCGGGTTGGCTTGCAAAGGCGTTGCAGAATGCCGCGCTTAACTTGGCCATCAATTCGTGATGCTCAAGGTTTGCGAGCGGCGCCATGACGTAAACTCCGTCCCAGACTTCATCGAATCGGTCGCCTTCCCAAGCGCGGCGCTGCTCCAGCAGTTCCGCTTCGACATGCGGATCGGTGATGAGTGTTGGCACGGAACTCCTCCGAGCAGTGACCATTGTCTTTACAGCATAAGCTGCCAGAACACCCTGTCCAATCGCCAGACGGCCCAACGAACAACTAGGACCTGCGGGCGCAGATGAAGTTGCCGATCCCCAGCAGCGGCACGCCGCTCGCCCGCCAGCATTTTGCCGGTTTCTTAGGTGACGCCAGCGATTCGAGACTTTGGACAACCACGAAAGATGCGAAACTCACGAAAGGAGACCGAAGCTAAAAATACGAGTGGAACGTGATTTGTCGCTCGATTTGCCTTGCTCGTTTTTTGGTGCCTTTTGTGCGTGGGGTCGGCGCAAGGTGCGGTGGCCAATGGGGTTGGGGAGAACATCGTTGAAAATGAGACTAAAAACGAGAGCGAATCAGTGGGGGCTGCTGCAGCGGGAAGAATTCCTGGGCTGTCGCGCGAATCTGGTGGGTCGGGCCGCTCGGTCGCGGGCCGATTCCGTTGGTTGACCGGCCTGGAGGCGCGAATCATACTAGGGCTGGCTGGCAATTGGGCGGCTGGTCGTAAATCTCTTCCTGATAACACACTTGCGTCTATGCGTCGTCGAGATCTTGTGGCCGCGGCTGCTCTGGCCTGGATGGCTGCTGCCGGTGGGGCGCTGGCTCAGCGGCCGGCTCAGCCGGCGGTGCCGCAGCGGCAGTTTGCTCCGGGCGTGGTGACGACGATTGCTCCAGAGCCGCAGGAAGAGGAGATGTTCAGCGGCCCGCGTCCGCTGGTCGAAGTGCCGCTGAATATACCGGGGCTGGAGTACGACCCGAAGCTGGCCTCCAAGACCTCGACGATCTTCGAGCGGGCCAAGCAGGCGACGCTGCGGCGGACAATCTGGAACCTGGAGTTTTCGTTCAAGCCGCTGCGGATGCTCTATGTCGATGTGCCGCAGCCGTCGAACCGGATGCAGCGGCAGCTGGTGTGGTACATGGTCTATCGGGTGCGGAACCTGGGCAAGCACATCACGCCGGTCGAGGAGACGGAAGAGGTCAAGCTGGAGAGCGGCGAGACGACCCGCGTTCACGTGACGTTCAAGCGGGGGGAGACCAACGAGGTCGAGGTGTTCGGCCGCAAGACAACCGAGCTGCGGTTCTTTCCGAATTTCGTGCTGTCCTCGATCGAATACGACAAGGAATATCTCGACCGCGTGATTCCCGCGGCCCTGGCGCCGATCAAGGCCCGCGAGTTTCCGGGCCGCAAGGATCAGGCGCTGTACGACTCGCTGTCGATCGGTGAAGTGCCGATCAAGCTGAGCGATGAGAAGAACGACAACGGCGTCTGGGGCGTGGTGACCTGGACCGACGTCGATCCGCGGATTGACTACTTCGTGCTCTACGTCCAGGGGCTGACCAACGCCTATCGGTTCGAGGACCCGGCCGGGGCCTACAAGGCGGGCGACCCGCCCGGCACCGGCCGCAAGCTGACGAAGAAGACGCTCCAGCTCAACTTCTGGCGGCCGGGCGACACGGTCGATCCCAACGAAGAAGAGCTGCGCTACGGCGTTCGCGTCGATGCCGACGAGGAGGAGCAGAAGAAGATCTTCGCCGAGTACGGCATCGAGAAGCCGATCGATCACCTCTGGATCTATCGGGCGACGGAGCCGCCGCCGGCGGCCCCCGCCGCTCCTGCTCCTGCCCCTGCGACTCCCGCCCCTGCGGCGGCCCCACCAGCGGCTGCCCCGCCGGCTGCAACACCCTGATTTTGCATTCCTCAATCCCGCTCTTCCCCATTGTTGGCGATCGCCAGCGCCGATAAACTCAGGGATTCCAAGCGCATTCGAGGAGCCGGGTTATGGCACATAAGAAGGGACAAGGTTCGACCCGCAACGGTCGCGACAGCAACTCGCAGCGCCGCGGCGTCAAGCGGTTCGGCGGCGAGCGGGTCATCGCCGGCAACATCATCGTGCGGCAGTGCGGGACGAAGTTTCGCCCCGGCCGCAACATGGGGATGGGCAAGGACTTCACGCTGTTCGCCCTGGTCGATGGCACCGTCCGGTTCGATCAGGAAGGCCGGCGAGTGAACATCGACGCCGCGGCGAATTAGCCGTGGAGCAGACATTCCTGTCTGCCGCGACCGCATATAGATTTATTTTAGGGACGCACTCTTACAATCGAGTGCGTCTTTTGCTTTTACGGCAGACAAGAATGTCTGCCCCACGTGGCATGTTCGTCGATCGCGTTACTATCGAGGTCCAGGGAGGCCGCGGCGGCAACGGTTGCGTCAGCTTCCGGCGCGAGAAGTATATCCCGCACGGCGGTCCCGACGGCGGCGACGGCGGCAGCGGCGGCAGCGTGATCGTCGTCGCCCGGCAGGGCGTGAACAACCTCGCGGCCCTGGCCCACCACCGCTTCTGGCGAGCCGACAGCGGCAAGCCCGGCAGCGGCGCGAACAAGAATGGCAAGAGCGCACACGACCTGGTGATCGAAGTTCCGCCCGGTACGCTGCTCGTCGATGCGAAGGGCGGGTTCGTGCTCAAGGACCTGATGCAGGAAGGCGAGCAGGTCACGGCGGCCAAGGGCGGCGACGGCGGCAAAGGCAACGCTCACTTCAAGACGGCGACCAACCGCACCCCGCGCGACTCGACGCCCGGCGGCGATGGCGAACGCCGCGAGCTGGTCCTGGAGCTGAAGGTCATCGCCGACGTCGGCTTGATCGGCAAACCCAACGCGGGGAAGAGCACGCTCCTCTCGCGGCTGTCGCGGGCCCGGCCGCAGATCGCCGACTATCCGTTCACCACGAAGCACCCCAATCTCGGCATCGTGCGGATCGATGGCGACCGGCAGTTCGTGATGGCCGACATCCCCGGCCTGATCGAAGGCGCGCACGCCGGCGCGGGGCTGGGCCACGAGTTCCTGCGGCACATCGAGCGGGCCGGCATTCTCATCCACCTGGTGGAGCCGATGCCGGCCGACGGCAGCGATCCGCTCGAGAATTTCCGCGTGATCCGCGACGAGCTGAAGCAATACGACGCGGAACTCGCCGAGCGGCCAGAAATTCTGGTCGTTTCCAAAGCCGAGCTGCCCGGCTCGGCCGAAGTGTGCGAGCAGCTCGCCGCAGCCAGCGGCCAGGAGCCGCTCTTGATTTCGGCGGTGACCGGCCAGGGGCTGAATACGCTGGTGCAGCGAATCGGCGGGCTGCTCGCCGAGCAAACGCAGGAATCGGCATGACCGCGCCGCGGCTAGTCGCCGTCGATATCGGCAACAGCACGACCAAGCTGGGCTGGTTCGGCGTCAGCGCGGCAGGATTGCCCGTGCCCGAACAAGTCCACAGCTTTCCGACGGGCAGCTCGCCGGAGGAGAGCCTGGCGGCGGAGCTGCCCCGCGAAACACTGGTCTGGCAGATCTCCAGCGTGCATCGCGAAGGCACTCGGCTGCTCACCGAGTGGATCGCGGCTCAGCGGCCGCAGGAGCAGGTCCGATTGCTCACTTATCGCGACTTGCCGATTCGCATCGACGTGGAGTTTCCCGAGAACGTCGGCCTCGATCGGCTGGCCGCGGCGGTCGCGGCAAACGTCCTCCGCGATGCCGGCCGCCCGGCCATCGTCGTGGGCGCCGGCTCGGCAATCACCGTGAACCAAATCAGTGCCGATGGCGTGTTCGAAGGCGGCGCGATTCTGCCGGGCTACAAGATGCAGGCCGACGCGCTGTACAGCGGCGCGGATTTGCTGCCGCTGGCGAAGCTCGCGCCCGACGCCGAACCTCCACGGCCCGTGGGCAGGAACACCGAGGCCGCAATCAAGAGCGGTCTGTTTTGGGGCGCTGTCGGCGCGGTGGGTGAGTTGGTGCGGCAAATGTCTGCGCAGCTGCCCATGCCGCCGCAGGTGTTCGTCACCGGCGGCGACTTGCGGCAGCTAGCAGCTCAGCTCGGCGGCGAAGCCCGCTTCGTGCCGCACCTGGTCTTGTCGGGAATCGCCGTGGCGAACGGTCAGGCGCGCGGCGAATAGCCGTGTGCGTTGACTTGTGGCACGAACCCATTGGTTCGTGCCCAGTGAGCAGTTCGTTCCTGCGAGCACAGTCCCGCTCTTGGATTGCGTCGCTCGAACCAAATGGGTTCGAGCTACTGCCGCATTGCACCAGATTTTTCCATCCGCAAGTGCCAGCGGAATAAGGGGTTAAGTTCGCATCAACGAAACCGAATGGACCAGACTAGTCCAAACCTCCGCGAAGAAATCGCCAGACAGGCACGCACTCCGGGGCGTGCGCTGTAGGGCACCCCCTCTGCGGCGTGCCGAAATCGGCGGACACGTTGTCCATTCGCAAATCCGGGAACGCCACGGAGGGCGTTCCCTACAGTGGAGATGACTCATCATGGCCAAGTTCTACGTTCAGTCGGGAAACCTGGAAGTTGTTCTGCAAGCGCACGACAGCCGCTGCGCGGCGATTTGGGCGGTGCACCGGACGCTCTCGCCGTCGCTGCCGTTTTTGTGCGAAGAAGCGGGCGACTACCTGGAGTTAGACGACGCGGGCCGGCTGGGCGACACGATTCGCGTCAGCGAGCGCGGCTTTGGCAGCCCAGCCACCGCGTGGTACGACACGCTCGACATCGTGACGGAGTGGAATCAACTGCTCGTGGCCATCGATCGCTTGCAAGAGCACGTGAGTTCCCTTCCGGAAACTGGCGCGGTATGACGTTTGCAAGGTCAACTGCGGCTGCAACGTTCTGAGCGGAGAGGCAATCATGCGCTGGCAAGGCAATCGGCAGAGCGAAAACGTCGAGGATCGCCGCGGAGCACGGGGGCCGGTGATGATCGGCGGCGGCATCGGCGGCGTGGTCATTTTGCTGTTGGCGCTGGTCATCGGCGGACCGAAGTTGGCCATGCAATTGGTCAACCAGATGCCGCAGGGCGGCGCGGCAGCTCCGGGGGCGCCCGGGCCGGAGGCCAACGACCAGACGACGCAGTTCGTCCGCACGGTGCTGGCCGATACCGAGGATGTTTGGGGCGAGCAGTTTCAAAAGGTCGGTCAGCAATACCAGCCGCCGACCCTGGTGTTGTTCGGAGGCCAGGTCGAGTCGGGCTGCGGTTTTGCCAGCGCGCAAGTGGGGCCATTTTATTGCCCGGCCGATGAAAAGGTCTATCTCGACACGCAGTTCTTCCGCGAGTTGGAGGAGCGGTTCCAGGCCCCCGGCGAATTCGCCGAGGCCTACGTGATCGCCCACGAGATCGGCCATCACGTGCAGAACCAGCTTGGCTGGAGCGACAAGGTCCACGCCGCCCAACAGCGGGTTGATAAAGTCGAGGCCAACCGGCTGTCCGTGCGGCTGGAGCTGCAGGCCGACTACTTAGCCGGCGTCTGGGCGCACCATGCCCAGCGGGCCCGGAACATATTGGAGCGCGGCGACGTCGAAGCGGCCTTGAACGCAGCCACGGCGATCGGCGACGACAAGCTGCAGCGCGAAGGCCGGGGGCGGGTCGTGCCCGATTCGTTTACGCACGGCACCAGCGATCAGCGGGCCCGCTGGTTCAAGCGCGGTTTGCAAACTGGCGACTTCAGGGCAGCCCAACAGCTCTTCGAGTTGGATTACTCTCAGCTCTAACTACGTCGCCAGCCGCTCCAGCAGCTTGCCGACGGCATACGCCACGCTGGCCGCGGCGCCGCCGATGAGCAGCGTTTCGAGCCCGGCTGCCCAGGGCCGCCGATCGACGACTTGGCCGCGGATGTAGCCGACCGCGAAGAACGTGATGGCGGTGAGGATGGAACTGGCGACAAACGAGTTCCGCGATTGGCCGTGCGGCAAGAGAAGCGGCGGCAAGAGCGGCACGAGTCCCGCGAGCAAGAACGCCACGAAGGTCGCCAGGCCGGCTTTCCAGGGCTTCGGCTGATCCAGCCGCAGGCCCCATTCCTCGGTGAGCATGGTGTTGACCCACTGCTGGCGGTCCTCGGTGATGACCTGGACGATTTTGTCGAGGACTTCGCCGTCAAAACCCTTGCCGCGGAAGATTTGCCGGATTTCCTCGCGCTCGCCTTCGGGAACCTGGTCGATGTGAGCCTCTTCCTGGCGGCGGAACTGCTCCAGCACGAGCTGATCCGCGCGGGCCTTGAGAAAATTGCCCGCGGCCATGCTGAAGCCATCGGCCAGCACGTTCGAGAAGCCGAGGATCAACACAATGCCGTTCGATAACCCCGCGCCAGCGCCGCCCGCCACGACGGCGAACGTCGTGACGGCGCCATCGACCGCGCCCAGCACGAAATCGCCGAGGTAGCTATGCCGCGTCGCCGCCGCCAGCCGGCGGGCAATCGCCTCTTGCGTGTGGTCGCTGTGCAAGGTCGTGTGGTCGTGATCTGTCATGGCGGTCCTCAGTAGGTCCCGCCTGCCCGGCGGGACCTGAACTGCGGCAGGTCGCTGCGCTTCCCCAGGTCCCTACCGGCAGAAGGGATCTGCTGACTGGCGGGACCTGCAAAGCGACATTACCGGTGGGGGGCATTCAGGTTAGACTGAATCGCAGGAGCCATGTTCCTCGCCCTCGGCCGAGTTTCCCGTATGCGCACGCTGGTGATTGTGATGGTGGTCGTGTTAGCGGCCGGCGGCCTGGTCGCAGCCGGCTACCAGCCCGTGATGGAGGCCTGGCAGAAGCAGAGCATGCCCAAGTGGCGCGTGGCCGAAGTGACCCAGGGTGACATCGTCGAGGTCGT
>Ga0184625_10000064_pt1 | contig 26370 bp, 17 predicted proteins | sample PLM3_30_b1_FD_133151 | JGI IMG/M metagenome (GOLD analysis project Ga0184625, IMG submission 133151) | Groundwater sediment microbial communities from an aquifer in East River, Colorado, USA - PLM3_30_b1 | ecosystem: Environmental > Terrestrial > Soil > Riparian zone | place: USA: East River... | reverse complement strand
TATCTTCATTCTTATTTTATCAACACCTGTACCATCAAGCTGTCCATCGGTAACTGTCATTGTAAATCCAATCCCGCTTTGGCCGCCGACTATTTTTCCAGTGCCTTTAAATTGCGCCATTGAATTACTGATAACGAGATAATCAAAATTCAAAGCATTGAATTCAAAACTTCCAACCTTAAATTCAAATTGTGTTTCTCCTTTTGGATTAGTTGAATTCTTAAAATAGTTCATTGCAAAACCATAACTTGCTTTTCCTGTTACTGAAGGATCTGATCTTAAAGCACCTGCAGGTGAATTGAAGTAACCACCACCATAAGTATGACCACCATTCGGATCATAGACCACTACAATTGCTTCGAGGTCTCCATTTGTATTCGCATAGCCTGTTACTCCATTTTGATCTGTAATATTCATTTGCAGTTTATAAACTCCCGGAGCTGAAAATTTATAACTGCCACTAACAGTTCCATTCTTAGTTGCGGTAGGTTCTGTCACTACTCCTTTTACTGAAATGTTATCATCAATCAACCATTTAGCTGTATGCTTGTTACCAGGTTTATCCCAAAACTCGCCACTGAAATTAATTGTTGATCCAATAATAAATGCTTTGCCTGATTGTGGGGAAGTAATATTATGAGCCACTCTAACCTCAGTTGTAGCTGTTGTTAAGTTTCCTTCTGCATCTCCACAGGTAATAGTAATTGTATAAATTCTTCCATTACCATTGGCAGATCGTTCTGCTCGAAGCTTCACATGGTGATCATCAATTATCTCCCAGTCTGGATCTGTATCTCCATCACCAGTTCCATTTACCGGTTCATTACTTGTTACAGAAAGCGTACAACTTGTCACGGGACCACATAGATCTGTACTCGTATAATTCACAGTTACATCCTGCATCTTGTGATTTGGCGGAAATAATATAGCGGGACCAACACTTATATTTGAAACTACCGGAGGTTCGACGTCTTTAACTTTTACTATTTGATTGCATGTACGTGAGTTTCCCGATCCGTCAGTTATAGTATAGGTAATTGTAGTGTTGCCAACGGGATAAATATCATTTGCCGGTACACCTGTACGATCCATACTAATATATTTATAATCACAATTATCGTCGTACGAAGGAATTCCCAAATCTGATTTCGGAATAACAACATTGCACTGGCCCGGCAAAGCATTTACCACGAGGGGCGGTGCGCAGAAAATAATAACCGGAAAGGTAGTATCTGTCTTTTCAATTTTTAAATGACATGCATATTTTGATTCTTCCTTATTCCCCGAAGCATCTGTTGAAGAAAAGCCAACCGTAAAGTCACCTGTTCCATAGACGATAGTGCCGGGAGCTGGAACTTGTTCCACTGTCAAACCTTCCGGGCAATTATCCCAAATTGTGACCAGGTCGGTGTAATCAGGTACTACCGCTTTACATCCATTATCCAAAATCAGTATCTGAGTTTCGACAGTTTTACAGGAAGTTATTGGATCAATTTTATCAATTACAGAAACATTAAACGAACACGATGATGAGTTGCCAGCTGCATCCGTCGCAGTTACAGTAACAGTCGTGGTACCAATAGGGAAATAAGCAGTGTGTGTAATAGAAGTTCCGGGACTCTGAACAGTAACTGATAAACCTGCCGTACTTGAAACCTGGATGTTACTACCTGCAACTCCACAATTATCTGTTACCTGTAAACTATATGTTACCGCCTTGCCGCAATCGTCCGGACCAGTGTTTGTAGTTATATCTCCGGAACAACTGATGACTGGGCAGATACCAGGGGTCACATTCGGCTCATTAAATGCTGATATAAGTGTTAAAAGAAAACCGAATAAAAATGTAGAAGAAAATAGTTTTCTCATAAAGTAGTTTTAATAGATACAAATTTGATTTGCAGGAGAAGAGAAACAAATACCTCAATGGGGTAAATTAGATCAGGCGATCCCTTTTTGAATTGCTTTGGTCACCGCTTCGTTACGGCTTGCTACGTGAAGTTTTTTGTATATATGTTTAACATGTGTACGCACAGTTTCATAACTAAGAAAGATTTTCTCAGCAATCACAGGATAACTTTCGCCTTTCACCATCAATTGAAGAATTTCATTTTCCCGCTGGCTGAGCTGGTAATCTTCTGCTCCTGGTGAAACAAGGATCACATTTTTATGCGCAAAAAAACCAAGTATTTTTTTTGCGACACCTGCACTGATCGGTGCCCCGCCGTTATATACATCGGTGATCGCTTCCAGGTATTTATGTGGCGGATCTGTTTTCAATATATAACCAGAAGCGCCGGCGCATAATGCAGAAAATATTTTTTCGTTATCGCTAAATACAGTTTGAATAAGGATTTTTATGCCCGGAAATTTTTCAGAAATAAATTTTGTTGCTTCTACTCCGTTCAAGCCCGGCATTTCAATATCCATTAATACTACATCGGGTTCACTACGATTAATATCTGTTTCCCAACGATTGCCATCAGTAAAAACTCCAGAGCAATTAAAACCCGCAGTACCATCAATAATGGCCTGCAGAGCATCTCTTAGTAGTTTATTATCTTCAAATATGGCTACACGAATTTCCTTCATTCATTTAAAATTGAGTGTAATTACTATTACTAACTATACCCCATCAGGTGATTTTTAAATTGAGCCCGATCTTTGTTCCTTGTCCCGGCGAAGATTTTAATAAATACTCTCCGCCCATAGCTGCCACTCTTTCCCTCATGTTTATTAAACCATTTCCATTTCTCAATGCAGTTGTATCAAACCCTTTTCCGTTATCACTTACCAGTATCTCAATCTTTTTATTATCCGATTCCTGCATAGAAATTTCCAGCAAGTTTGCATTGCTGTATTTAACCGCATTATTGATCGCTTCTTTACAAAACAGGTAAATATTCCGACGGCTTTCTACCGGCAAACTGATATTCTCCAGTTTTGGTGATACAGTAATTTTTATTTCCATGCTTTTGATCATGGCCATTTCTTCTGCATATTGTTCCAGTCGTTCTATCAATTTTTGTAAAGAGTCTTTTTCCGGGTTTATCAACCACACAATATCACTTAGCTTATTCACCATGTCGCCAGCTGATTGCTGAATATTGTTCAAAGACCTTTCAACATCTTCTGTTTTTGCAGCCTTGATCTGTTCTTTTGTTAAATGACTAAACATGGCAATACCTGTGAGTGTAGAACCTACTTCATCATGCAATTCACGGCTGATGCGTAAGCGTTCGTTTAAAACTTCCTGCTGGCTCTGCAATTTTTTTCTTCGTATATAACGATAAATCCCGGCCCCAGCCAGGATCAATAGGCAGGCTATACTTATAAATACAATTTTCCTTTGCTGGTCTTGTTTTGCGGCAAAAAGTTTTTGATAAGCAGCTTCCTGTTCCAGCAGTTTCAGCTTGGCCTGGTTCTTTTCATTTTCTTTTTTTTCATTTTCAAGATTCAGTTCTTTTTGCGAAGCATCGAGTTTGCTGATCTCATTCTGCTGTGATACCAGTGCCAACTGTTGCGTCTTTTTATCATTTTCCAATTTCTGTTTTTCTATTTCCTGGTTTCTTAATTGCAACAGGTATGAATTCGCTTCGCTTTCTTTTTCAAGGATCTTTATTTCCTGTTCTTTTTTTCCTGTTTCATAACGGGTAGTAACTTCTATAATTGCTTGTTGCTTTTGTAAAGACAGTACAGAATCTTTAACCAGTGAATAGTTCCGGAAATAATATAATGCAGAATCAGGTTTACCAGACCTGGAAAAAGATTCTGACAAAAGCATATAAGCTTCAAATACATTCAGCCATGATCTTGTTTGTTGTGAAATTTCGGCTGCTTCTCTCAAATGCACGATGGCACTATCATAGGAGCCTGTTTGAAACTCTGATCTGCCAAGACCAAAGACAATATCCTTAATGTCAAATAGCGGCATTGCATTTCTATCCATTTTATGATAAGCCTGTCTTAAATGATTTAATGCTTCCTTGTAATGACCTTTCTCGTATGCAAGGATCCCCTTTATTTTCGATGAAGTAACCAACCCCCATGGATCATTAAATTTTCTCGTTATTTGATCAAACTCTATGATAGCAGAATCTGCTTTATTAAACTTCTGCATCATCGCAAGGCAAATTGCATACTCTCCAAGAATTTCCCTCAACCTTATCTTGTCTGAACCAGGGCTCCTGCTCTTTAATCCGTAGTCAAGATATTTATACGCATTTGGCAGATCATTTAATCTTAAAAAGCATACTCCAAGTTCGGTGCTGCTTTCATATATCCTGTTAGGGTTTTGAAGCCTTTCCGCTAATTGAAGAGATTTGAAATAATAAGCAGCAGAGCTATCCAAAACCGAAAGATTTTCATATTGTCTTGCCATCCAAAAAAATGCCTGGTATAGATTTCTTTCATCCCCGGCAGCTTTTAAATAATGAATAGACTTACTTATAGTGTTCAACGCAGATTCAGAATTATCGGTCATTTTGTAGATCATGCCAATTTGCAGGTAACTCATTCCGAGCAGACGATTATCTTTCAGTTTAGAAAAGATGTTTACCGAAGTATCAGCATGATCTCTCGATTCTTTAAACTTGCTTCGGAAATAGATCGCTTTGGACACAGCAAGATGGTATTCTCCCAATCCCCTCTCATAATTATCCTGTAAACTGTATTCCTTTATTTTATTAGCAAATAAAAGAGAGGAGTCAATTTTAAGAAGGAATTCTGAATAGGCCCTTGACAAATTAAAATACGCATCTGCCTTTGCCCTGGATGTCTTCGCCTCATGAAGGCTATCTTGCAGATCTGAAAGTCGCAATTGAGAAAACACAGACATGCATGACGAAGCGATCAATGCAGTTAATACAAGTTTTCTAAAAAGTCTGACCACAACCATAGTAAGCAGAATAGTGGTTCAGTTTAAAAATAGCGATGTAAAGTGGCTTGTCACATACCCCAATGGGTGAGTTTATTCTTTGCTTTAAATTACAAAATCTTTTACTACTCAATTACAGTTGGCACTTCGACCTTAAAATAAAAGTGCCCCTGAAAACCGAAGCACTTTACTAATTGCTCGCTACTAAATTAGGCTGAAATCTTAATTAGTTTTCCTGCTGATAGCAAAAATGAAAGAGTATTAAAAGTTCTAAGAAAAAATAAACAATACACAACGGGCAATTGCCAAATCAGTACTAATCAGGATTGCCACAAAGTTTGTTGATTGCTATTGTCTATTGCTTATTGTCTATTGTTATTTCCCCCTGCATATAGAATACACATTGACCGGCCATAGTTACACGATCACCCCACCATTTACATTCAAGTTCACCGCCACGTTGCGAGACCTGTTTTGCAAACATTTTCTTTTTATCGAGTTTCTCGGCCCAAAAAGGTATAAGCTGTGAGTGCGACGAGCCTGTTACAGGATCCTCATCAATACCGGCAGAAGGTGCAAAAAATCTTGAAACAAAATCAACACCATTATTTCCGGGCGCAGTAATGATCACTTTATAGCCTGTTTCTTTTAGCAATGAAAAATCCGGGGAGCATTTCTTTACTTCTTCTTCATTTTGCAGTTCAATTAAAATATCCCGGTGTTTATAAACGCCAACAACCTCGTTCATTTTTAATGCTTTTAATAATTCATCAGGATAATCATTGAACCTTTCCGGCTTCCATGAAGGGAAATCCATTTGTATTACATCACCTCGCCTGTCAACGGATAATTTTCCGCTCTTGCAACTAAAATTGATCTGTTCTTTCTTATAATCAAGTTTATTAAAAATGACCCATGCAGCTCCTAATGTGGCATGACCGCAAAGATTGATCTCAATAGCCGGGGTAAACCACCTGATATCAAAGTCAATATCTTCCTGGGAAGAAGGAACAAAAAATGCAGTTTCAGCAAGATTGTTCTCCATTGCTATAAGCTGCATCATATTATCATCTAACCATTTCTCCAATGGAACAATAGCTGCAGGGTTTCCCTGGAACAATTTTTTAGTAAATGCATCGACCTGGTAAATGGTGAATTTCACGGTGGTTTATTTTTTTCTTAAAACAATTTTGGCCTGGCTGAATTTATAGGCTGCTTCAAGAAAAGCAACATAGTTTGGCCACATCTCTTTTTTATCAAAATTCTTTTTATAAATTTTCTTGGCAGTGATGATCAACTTTTCATTTTCCACCTTGCTATCAGTAATAAATGACCCGCTTTCATTGTCAACACTGAACTTCAGATCCTGCAAGCCATCTACAGTATAACCTGCAGGGATATTGATCGTAATATTATTTTCGATCGTTCTCGCAAATGGCAACCAAATATCCGATTGTCTTGTGGTAAGTTCCGTTTGCTCCAATTTTATTTGCCCACCAACCAGCTTGCCTACTTCAAACACATAATTCCTGCCGGCTTTTGACAATAATTTTTTTAATGCGAATCGTTCTTTGTACTGCAACATAGCGGTATCACCATAACGCCCATCTTTTATCAACTCAAAATTTTCATACTTATCAAGGTCAAATTCGCCTTTTACATCCGTTTCATAAAGTTCTGTTCTTTTCTTTTTCCGGTCTTCTTTATCAGGATCATCATATTTTGTGTTGGCGCTTGTGATCTCCATCACTTCGTCTTCTTTTTTCTTTTTGCCCTTGTCTTTTTGCTGATCCACGAAATATTTCTGGAAATCAACATTCAGATAGTCACGGTCAAAATTTGCCTGGCTGATCCGATCTGTTTTTTCATAACCCAAAAACGAACTCGTTCTTTCCACTTTTATCACTTCCATGCTTTCAGGGAAACTTACAATATATTCCTGCCGGTCAAGATTATCATTAAAATTTGTAACAGGCCCCGGCGTACGATAATATTGATTCGCTTCTGCGTAACCAATGCTATAACCTTCTACCGCTTCAAGATATTCGTAAGGTGAGGCAAATGCATCAAAATTGTTGAAAGCTTCAAAATAATAGTTTCTTTTCCTGGTTTTTATTTTCATAACGAAATCCAACTCTTCCAGGAACAATGCATCTCTCCATGCTCCTAGTTTTCGCGGCATGTAAACAAACATTTCAGCGGAAATTCCCTGGGCTCCCAGCGCCATGCGAAATGCAGTTGCAAACACTATGCTGTTCATTCTTATTTCATCTTCTCTTTCCTCTTTTTTTGCTTCCCCTTTTTTTTCCTGTTCCAATACTTTTTTATAAAGTTTTTTCCCGGTCATCGCTTTTTCTAATTCCGAATGTACCGGTCCCCGATAATACATTTCAAGAAAAACTTTTCGCAAACAATAATAAGTTTCACGGATGATCTCATCATCTGTTTTTAATACCCCATCAGTTCTCTTTTTTGTGATATATTCTGTCGTGTAAGCCACTAATGTATTGCCTGTAGTTGTTTTATAAAATGCCGCGCCTGCAAATCGCTTGTACATATCTTCCAGGTCAAGAAAAGAACGATCAACATAAGCCATGCCCAATGATTTTGAATCCGGGTCATTATCAGCCAGCATGATAACACGAAACTTAATGCTTGGTGTATTTCTTAATTCATAATTCCATCTTTCTTCAATTGTTTTTTCCCGATCCTTATCCTGTAAATAATAGGCTACATAAGAAAGATCATCTCCAAAGATGGACGCCTTGGTATCCATCTTCAAATTTGGCGCCCCGTTAAATGCTTTGAATCTCACTTTCATACCATCGACCAATGTAAACCTGTATTGCTGGTAAAGCGTGGGATAATTATTTGCCAATGAAAAAATAAAAGGAGTAAACCCGATGCCGTCTGACCGCATATCCCAATCGAAAGTGCTTCGGATATTGTAATCAATGATATCGCCCACTTCAAGATCCGGAATAGCGATCTTTAAAAATTTAATTCCGAGCTTGTAATAAATTGGTCTATAAATGGAAGGGATGTCTTTTTCCTCTTCAATTGCACTCTTCATATCAATATCAACCAGTTTCCCATCAGCCTTTATCACTTTATATTCTGCTTTTCCATCTTTTCCCATCGTGACATAATAGAAAGTAGAAAATTTCTCCAACGCATTTTTATCCTGCAGCTTAATTCTTTTGTGTATGTACTCACGAATGCGGACTACGGGTGTAAGTTTTCTTCCCGATACAAGACGGCTAAAAAGATACTCTGTTTTTTGTCCAATGATCACAGCACTTTCATTTTTCCATTTATCGGGAATAGCGGTTACTTCAAATTCTTTTTCAATTTTATCACCCAAAACAGGTTGCTGCGACCAGGCGCTTATAGAGATAAATAAAAGTAGTCCTGCAAAACTCAATTCTCTTTTCATTAAAAATGCTTTATCAGTGGCTTGTTAGAATAGTTATTATTTTTTTACCAGTACAACCTGGTCATTATAAAATGTGTTGATCTCTTTGATAAATTTATTCCAGTCTTCAAATTCTGATCTCAGCAAAACAGGTTTATTTACAACGATCAGTTTTTTATACAAAATACTTTTCCCTTTATTCGTGTAAGATCCTTCAAAAGAATAATGCGATGTTGTCTTTTTAAAGGCCGCTGGCAAATAATCCACTTTATATCCTTCTGGGACCATGAGCTCAGCCTGTACATCAAGGTAGTATTTGTTATTGAATTCATAATCATTCTTTCGTTTGTCATCAAATTCAAGAGAAGAAAATTCCTTATTCCAATCCATCACAATGTAAAGTTCATTGCCGGCTTTTGTTAACTGGTTATTTGCTTTAAAATCAAAACTCACCTCCAACGGTTTTTGCCTGTTTTGAAAATCAGGCTCTTTAACATTTGATAAAACAAGATTATCATCACCATGCCGGAGGAAAGATGATAACGCATCTTTCTTCTTGTCATTACGAATAGAAGTGTACACTCCCTGTAGCATTGCTTTTGATTCACCATTGTATTCTACATGGGTTGTCCCTTTTAAAGTATCGGCCCCGATATTGATAGTGGTAATTGATCTCATCTTATTTCTTTCCGCAGAAAAATCAGGTATCTTATCAATGATATAGTTTTTACCATCCTCGATCAGCACCTGCTTGCCTTGTATACGTTGCGCATAATCATTCAATCCAATAAAATTTTCAGTGCCATCAAGGAAATATCTTTTACCTCCGGCAATCACTGTACATATCATATGATTGTCCACTGCTAATGAGGGGATCGTGTAATCATATGGCAGATCCGAAGTACCTATCCATGTTAAACGGGCATCAAAGCCTGCCAGTTTGAGCATTTCTTTCAAAAGATTTGCCTTGCCTTTGCAATCTCCATACTTTTTCTTTAAAACATTTTGAGCAGCATCGGGCTTAAATCCCATAATGCCATCTTCAAAAGCGATATAACGAATATTATCCTGGACCCAATAAAAAATTGACTCGATCTTTTCGAGATCTGTTTTCTTACCCGCTGTCAATTCATTTACTTTATCCTTTAAGGTGGTTGCATCATTACCCGTGCTATCACAAATGCTGCGATACCATGCATAAAGATCTTTTACTGATTCAAACAATACAGTGCGCTGGCCGTTCTCAGTATAAGCTTTACTTATTGTGATGATATGAGGATAGCTCAATGCATGATTTGGAGCTGACCTTTCATGGGTGTATGCCTGCACATCTTTCAACTTATAGATAACCTTGTTGATATCGCCATCTTTTGCTGTACTTTTTTCAATACCATGATTTGAAAAATTAAATTCACGAAAATCCAGTTCGAGCCAGGCAGGAATTCTGAATTCAACAATTCTTTCAACTGACGGGAACGATTCATGGAAATATTGCGAAGTAAGATATTTGACATCATGATAATTTTCTTCATAAGAATAGATGAACGCTTTCCCTTTTTCTTCTGTCCCAAATTTTATAGTGCATAGCTTTGAATCATCATGAAAAATATCTTCGCTTTGATAAGAACCGCAAAGTTTCTGTAAGGGCACTTCCTTTCCCTTTGGGTTGACCGCTTTTACATTATCGATCGAAACTTGCTGATTATAAAACAAACCATCATCAAAAGCTTTAAAATCTTTGGTGGGTACAATTGTTATTTCATTCCTTACTAAAACATTTACTTTAGCAAAGCCAGGCTTTGGATTTGCATTTAATGTAAAGCTGATGATCGTTTTATAGCTTGCAGCAACAAATTCTTCTTCAGGGAATTTTGATTTCCAGGCACTGAGTTGTGATGAATAATCAGTTTGCGAAAAAGAAACAATGGAAATAAAGGAGAATAAAATAATAGTTAGTGCACGATCCATACTCCATGTCCTCATATGCGGCCTATTTAGTAATGGTAATTACTGCTAATCTAAAAAAACCCCTGCTTTCTGCAAATTAATTGTGGAAACTTTTAATGACTTTATTCCCGCATCATTTTTTTGATGGCAGTTTCGATCTCTTCTGCATTGGGTTTACTGAAGTAATCGCCATCGCTGCCGTAGGATGGTCTGTGTTCTTTGCCTGTTAATGTTCTTGGCGCTACGTCAAGATGACGATAGCCGCCTTGCTCTTCCATTACCTTGTTAAACATGAAAGCCGCAGCTCCACCTGGAACATCTTCATCAATAAATATAATGCGATTCGTCTTTTTTAAAGACTCAAGGATCTTATGATTGATATCAAAAGGCAGCAATGTTTGCACGTCGATTATTTCGCAACTGATGCCTTGGCCTTCCAAGACGTCAGCAGCTTCCTGTATGATACGCAATACCGAACCATAGGAAACAACTGTTACATCAGAACCTTCTCTTATCACTTCCGGTACACCAAGCGGAACAGTAAATTGAAGGAGATTGGAGATCAATTTTTCTTTTAAGCGATAACCATTCAGGCATTCGATAATAATTCCGGGATCATTACTTCTTAATAATGTATTGTACATACCAACAGCCTGTGTCATGCTTCTTGGCACACAAACATACATTCCTCTTAAAGAGTTTATGACCATGCCCATTGGCGAACCACTGTGCCAGATGCCTTCGAGCCTGTGACCGCGGGTTCTTACAATTAGCGGGCAACTTTGTTTTCCTTTTGTGCGAAAATGTAATGTCGCTGCATCATCACTTAATGGTTCAAGGCCGTATAATAAATAGTCCAGGTATTGAATTTCTGCAATAGGCCTTAAGCCACGCATTGCAATACCAATGCCTTGTCCCATTATTGTAAGTTCACGAATACCACAATCAAATATTCTTGCTTCGCCATACTTTGCCTGCAACCCGCTGAAACCCTGGTTCACGTCACCGATCTTACCAACATCTTCTCCAAAAGCAACAACAAGTGGATTGTTTGCAAACAGAGTGTCAAAATATTTATTCAATATTTCAAATCCATTTATCATTGGTGCATCAGTAGCGATCACAGCTTTTGTTTCAACAACCTTTAATGCACTTTTTTCACCAGTGTTATATAAATGAGAATTGTAAAGAAGTTCATTCTCTTTTAAAAGATCGTTATAATAATCTTTTGCCCAGAAAGCGGCATCGTTATCTCCTGCAGCATTTAATATCAAATGCAATGATCTCATTACCTCACGACGCATTGGCTCACGGTTAGAAGAAAGCTCCTTACTGATCTTCTCGATAGTTTGAGCTTTATTGGGAATATTAGCTGCTAATGATGTTGCTAACTCAGTGATCCTTTTTACTTGTTCTTTTATCGGTGACTGATATTTCTCCCATGCTTTTGTTCTTTCATCCTTCACATGGTTCTTCGCTTTTGATTCAAGGCGATTTAATTCTTCATCACTTGCCAATGAAGAATCAATGATCCATTCACGTATTTTCTTAATACAATCATGTTCTCTTTCCCATTCAAGTCTTTCCGGAGTTTTATAACGTTCATGGCTGCCGGAAGTGGAATGGCCTTGTGGCTGTGTTACTTCTTCAACATGAAACAAAGCCGGGGTATGTGTTTCTCTTGCAAGCCGGATCCCTTCTTCAAATGCTTCGCACATGCCGGCATAATCCCATCCTCGTACTTTATAAATATGAAACCCGTTAGAGTCATCTTTTTTCTGAAAACCACTTAGTGCTTCGGATATAGAGGCTTTTGTTGTTTGTAATTTTTTGGGAACAGAAATTCCATACCCGTCATCCCAAACAAACAAAGCCATTGGCACTTGCATAACACCGGCAGCATTTACAGTTTCCCAAAAATGGCCTTCCGATGTTGCTGCATCACCAATTGTTACAAAGCAAACTTCTTTGCCATTATCAGAAAGATGATCAAATTGTTTCAACTCTTTTATCCCACGAAAACATTTTGAAGCCAGGGCAACACCCAAACCTCTTGGCATTTGGCCGGCAGTTGGAGCAAGATCTGCAATCGTATTTTTCCGATTTGCAAGGTCGAGCCAATTGCCCTGCCCGTCCGTTAATGAAGTACAAAAGTGAGAGACCATCTGCCTGCCAGCACTATTGGGATCATTCTTATCATCGGGATCGGCATACAATTGGGCAAAAAATTGTTCAACTGTTGCCTGTCCGATAGCGAATTGAAAAGTTTGATCCCGGTAATAACCGCTGCGAAAATCACCCTCTTTGAAAAATTTTGCCATTGCAACCTGCGCAACTTCCTTACCATCCCCAAAAATCCCAAATTTGGCCTTACCCGTCAAAACCTCCTTGCGGCCTAAAAGACTGGCCTCACGGCTTATGCATGCCATGTAAAAATCGTTTAATACCTCGTTGCGGAAACTTTCGAAAGAAAGTTTATCAGCGGCAAGCATTGAAGGATGAGGGGTATCCATGCGACAAAGATATAGGAAAGCCTACCCTCGTTTTTGGCATGTTAAAAAATACTGAATTTCTGTGCTTTTAGCCTATGGTTTTTGGAGTTGAAGTCTTATTTTTGATCCCGATAACTATCGGGACTAAATCATCTTAAAATGAAAAAACTCTTTACTCTCTTTTCAGCAATTGCAATAGCAGTTGTGTTGAATGCACAAACAACAGCCTCACAAGAAGTGCTTTCAGTAAAAGAAACTGAATTTAATTTTGGAATCATCCCACAAGGCAAACCCGTTTATCATTTCTTTGAAGTTATTAACACCGGGAAAGATCCGATGGTAATTTCAAACGTTCAAACAAGCTGCGGATGCACAACACCAGAATGGAGCAAAGAACCGATAGCTCCCGGTGGTACTGCAAAAGTCAGAGTAGGATATAATGCAGCCAGTGAAGGTCATTTTGATAAAACTATTACGATCATGTACAACCAAAATCTGTCAAAAATGGTCAAGATAACCGGAACCGTGTGGAAAGCACCTGCAGGTTCAGCACCAGAAAACTCATCAATCACCTTACTAAAACAAAAAAACAATTAAGATCATGAAGAAATTATTATTTATCGCAGCAGCATTCATCGTAACAAGCGGTGCAATAGCGCAAACAACAAAGCCGGATCAACTTGCAAAATTCAATACTGACAAGTATGATTTTGGAAAAGTAAAACAAAATGTTCCTGCTGTATATTCTTTTGAGATCACCAATACATCTAACAAACCATTGGTAATAGAAAATGCACATGCTACATGTGGTTGCACTGTCCCTGAATGGCAGAAAGATCCGATCTTACCAGGTAAAACAACAAAGATCAAAGTACAATACAATGCAGCTAACTTAAACCATTTTGATAAACAAGTTTTTGTAAAGTTCGCAGGTGTTGAGGAAGAAAAAGTTCTTGCAATCACAGGTGAAGTATTAGCAACCGATGCATATGATGCATATGTAAAAGAGGAAGCAGCAAAAGCGGCAGCAGCTGAAAAAACTACTAAGTCAAAAAATAAAGGAAAAAATAAATCTGGTAAATAAAATTCCTTCCCAAATAATTAAGATCCCCGTCAATCGACGGGGATTTTTTTATTCTTTCTCTGTTACTACATCTTCTCCCTCAACTGCCGGCCTTACAAACCACCTTCCTTCGTGACAGGAGAAAATTGCAAGTGCTACTTTCTCCCGAAAATCCTCTTCTTTTCTTAGTTCTGACTGGCGCTTTAATTCAGCTTGTTTGAATACCTGGTACTCAAATTCTGTCTTTATATCTGCTGATCTTTGTTTTGAATAAATGTTTAAGTTATTCTTCAATCCTTTTCCAGTTGTCAAAGACAATTTGAAAACATGATCGCCGGGTTGGATAGTATTTTGACGATAGAAATATGTCTTATCGTCTTTAAATGCTAAAGCAACAGCATCATAGCGTAGTAATGAATTCAATTTTTCTTTAAATGTATTCCCTTCCTGCTCTATTCTTTGAAAGCTATTTAAACTATCGGGGATAAGATAAACTAGCACCCTTTCATATTGCTGTTGGTCTTCTATTGTTATATTTAATTCTTTATAGGTTAATGTTGCCGTTTTGCCAGTAACAGGATCAGTATAGCTCATGCTTTCCCGATTTGCAGTAGCATCAAAAACATACACATCTAAATTTTTCCAGCCTACCGTATCAATTGTCACGGTATAATACTTTGGTAGTGACGGCGGGGGAATAGTATCATTACAAGTACGTTTTATACCAATTTGCTTATAAGCGTCGGTAAGGTTCATGCAAAATTCTTCATTAAAGTTTTTGTCTTCCCTGATTATATCTCTTGCTGCTTGTTCTATTCCTTTATCATCAGCTATCTTACTTAAACTATCCAATTCAGCCTGGTGCTTTGCAAAAGTTTTTTCAGTTGCTTCCTGGTATGCTTTATACTTTTTTTGAAAATAATCGCTTAGTTTTTCCTGCATCCCTTCTTTTAACATTACTCCGCCATCTTTTCTTGCTGCAAATTCCAAAAAAGTTTTTCGAGTTTCCCCTGCGCTATTATCTGCACACCATTGGTCTATTTCATACAACGGTTTATTCATTCCCTCCAGGTAAGCCTGGAAATATTCCGCTGTACACAGCCCATGCAGGAAGTGAAGTCGTTCTTCAAATTCTTTGGTAGCAAGAATTGTATTATTAAATTTAGTATCCCAAATAGCCCTGATCCTTGATGGGTCTATTTCCAGATGCCCTTCAAAAATAAGCACATCAGACAATGAACTTGTGGTATCCTTCTTTATATGAGATCCCTTATTCGTTGTATCACGTAGTTCTACCTGTGGCTGCCATTCATTAATCCACTTGATAAGAGTTTCCAATTCTGCATCATTAAATGCCCCTGCGAAAACTTGCTCAGCAGCCGTGCTCCAATTAGCTATATCTGCCGCATATGGATATTTTTTAACGGCATCCTTCCAGTTTAATATCCAATCCTTAAGTGCTTGCTTACTGGGCCATCGGCTAAGAACGCCTTGTAAATTCGGGCCTGTAAAATCCTTTCCCATGACATGGCAGCTTGCACACTTTTGAAAAAATATTTTGCCACCCTGTGGTTGGTTAGCCATAGCAGCAGGATCTTTTTCAGGATAACCACTGAAGGAATAATACAGACTGTCAGTGTATTCCTTATTCGAATAGTTTTTTCCCAACGCTTTTACTACTGGTATGTAGTTAGGAGGATAAAAATCAAGTGTTGTAATATCATAAGTCCTCAGTCTTTTTTCTATAGGTTTTGGGTTTATCCAGTTGATCCGGCCACTGCTATCCATCACACCATCAAATAACTTCATAGCAGGATCTATTTCGTTTGCAGGGACACTTACATCTATATTTTTTACCAATGAAAGTGGTTTTTCATTTTCATATCCATTGATATAGAACATACCTGCGGTTTGCAATAAAGACCCATTGCTTGTCGTAGAAAGTCCCTGTTTCATAATATTATAAGGACTTATCGCTGTTTTAATTTCCAGTTGAACCTTATCACGCTTGCTATTAAAAGCATGTGCCGGTATTGCAAACACTACTCCTTCTTCTGTTTCTATAATTGTATCGGCTGCATTATTTATAACAAATGTTTCAGCGCTTTCAGTACTTGTTCTTTCACCATGAGACAACTTATTAGTTTTTATTGCATAGAAAACAAAAGCAGCAGCAACAAGAATAATTGCCGCGATTCCGAATTGGATCAGTCGTTGATTGATCAATCTCCTGTGAATAGTTTTTCTAAAAGTGTTTTTTAATCCCGCAGCTTTCACAGCTTTTACTATTTGTATTTGAACAAAAAGCTCCTGCTGCAGGTCTTTATCATTGGTTAATTGTTTTTCAAAGGCAGCTTTTTCCTCTACATTCATTTCATTTTGCAAGTATCTTCCTATTTGTTCACTGTTGTTATTCATGGCGGTTGGTTGAAAGGGTTAAGTAATTTTCTTTGGCTTTTTGCAGGCAACGATATTTTTGGTTCTTTGCCGTTCTTTCATCACCAAAACCAAGAAAGGAAGCCAGCTCACGATAAGTTTTCTTTTTAAAATAAAACAGGATCAGCAGTTGCCTGCATCTTTCACCAAGTAAATTGAATGCCGCTTTAGCAAGGTTGCTATCCTTTTCTTCAGAAGGTAATGCATCAGGTATATCAACTTGTTCTGTTGAAACGGGCATTTTATTTCTTCTCCTTAGTTCCTGAAGCCAAATATTTTTTGTTATTGCAAGCAAATAAGTTTTCAAAGGCACGGTCAGGGCAAAACTTTGCGATTGCACTTTTTTATATAATACCACCAACGCATCCTGGAAAATATCTTTTGCATCATCTGCAGTGCCGCTATTAGCGGAAATATATTTCTTTACTGCGGGCAAAACATTGTATAAGCCGTTGGTAGCTTTCTGATATTTGTCGTTTCGTAAATATTCGATTATCTCTTTGTCAGTCATTTTGTGGCTTTATATCTATTAATGTCAGTTTTGGCAAAAGGTCATCAAAAATGTAAATATTTTTTTGTTTTTACCTATATGCCTGAAAACTATTAACTCATACCTTTGAAAAATGCTAAGAATTTCAAACAGGGGCGAACATATGCCTGCTTCACCAATTCGGAAATTGGTGCCTTATGCCGAAGCCGCAAAGAAAAAAGGAATTAAAGTTTATCATCTTAATATTGGCCAGCCGGATATAGAAACTCCGCCAGCCATACTTGATGCTGTTCGAAATGCTGATATCAAAGTATTAGAATATAGTCACAGTGCCGGTAATGAAAGTTACCGGAGAAAACTTGTACAGTATTATAAAAAAGTAGGCATTGATGTTACTCATGAACAGATCATCATTACCACTGGCGGCAGCGAAGCGATCATGTTTGGTTTCTTTTGTTGCCTGAATGCAGGCGATGAAGTAATTATTCCTGAGCCGTTTTATGCAAACTACAATGGCTTTGCCTGTGCAGCAGGTGTAAATGTTGTTCCCATCACTTCTAATATCGAAACAGGTTTTGCCTTGCCTCCTATTGAAGATCTCGAAAAAGTAATTACATCAAAAACAAAAGCGATCATCATATGCAGTCCCAATAATCCTACCGGTTATTTATACAGTCGCCCTGAAATGGAAGCATTGAAAAAAATATGCATCAAGCATGATCTTTATTTATTCAGCGATGAAGCTTATCGTGAATTTTGTTATGATGGTGAATATGTAAGTGCTATGCATCTTTCTGGATTGGATCAGCATGTGGTGATGATGGATACTATTTCAAAACGATATAGCGCATGTGGTGCAAGGTTAGGAGCCTTTGTTACAAAAAATAAAGAAGTTTATAATTCTGCCATGAAATTTGCCCAGGCAAGGCTTTCGCCTCCGGGGCTTGCACAAATAATGGGAGAAGCTGCTGTTGATCTTCCCGATTCTTATTTTAATGCGCCCAAAGCGGAATACCTATCAAGAAGGAATTTAATGGTAAGCAGGTTAAATAAAATGCCGGGTGTATTTTGTCCAAATCCCGGCGGTGCATTTTATGCTATTGCAAAGCTCCCTATTGATGATTCAGATAAATTTTGTCAATGGCTGTTAGAAAATTTTTCTTATAAAGATCAAACAGTGATGCTGGCTCCTGCAACAGGGTTTTATGGCACAGAAGGATTAGGAAAAAATGAAGTAAGGCTGGCTTATGTATTGAATCTTGATGCGCTTAATGCCGCAATGGATTGTTTGGAAAAAGCATTAGAAGAATATCCCGGAAAAACAATTACGAAAAAATTATCTACAGCAGGGGCAAAATAATTATTGTACAAATAGTTTCAGCACAACGTCCTCCTGGTTTTTCCTGGTTATAAGTAACAGGTTTAACCCTTTGCTTAATCTCCCTGCAGGCAATTGATTGCTTATATCATTTAATTTCATTTCATAAATTTTTTGTCCTTGCATATTGATCACTTGTAAGATTGCCGGTTCAAACTGGTTATCAGAAAGGATCGTTATAGTAGAATATTGAGATGCAGGATTTGGATATACTATAAATTCCGAGCCATTGAAGTAATTGACTGTTTCAATGGATGAATAAATTATTTTGCCGCCTGCTAATTCAAGCTTAACCCTATATACATTCAAACCTTTCTTCAAAGACGCATCAGTAAAATTCGACAACAATGAAGAAGGATTTACAATTTGCTGCAGGCTTACATATTCAGTTCCATTAAATTTTTCCAAAACGATCTTATTGATATTATATAAAGTACCAAGCGAAACTGTGAGTTGTGCAGAGTTACCAACCAGCGAGGCAAGAAAAGAACGAAAATAACATTCAACACCCTGGGTAGTATAATTAAAAGTATAACTCTTCACGCCTTCTTTTGTTGCTATGATCGGAGCAACTGCATAATGCAATGAAGGGTTTGTGGTTTTTGCAAGTACCAAAAAGCTGTCTGCTGTTACAGTTATTGGTTCGAGATATTTACTTCCAAGTTTATAAACCCTGTAATTTGCAATACCGGGCAATTTATTCCAATAAAACAAAAATGAGTCCAGGCAGTTGAAACCTACACCGGTAGTGGTTCTGTTTGCAATGGTAAATGTATCGCTGGTAAAAACATTTGAGCCAATAGTCATTCGAAGTAAACCAATACTAGTTACAGCAGGAACACTCCAATTATAATGACCAGTATTTAAATCAATAGAAGCTTGCACCGGTTGCCAGGTATTCCCACCAGTGCAATATTCTAGGATTCCGCTTGACGCTGCAAAAGATGATTGCCACCTGACCGTATTATTTGTAGTTGGAAAAACAAAGTCATTAGCAGTTGGAAATTGCCATTCAAATTTATCTACTGAATCTAACTGCCATGCAATATGAAAGTTTTGTGCTGTGGTGGTAACATTAAAGCCAGTTACTTTAAGCTGATAATTTCCTGCGCCGGGATTATCAAAAGTTATTTGTTCAATATTATTCAACGTGTCCCTTTTTCTCTTAGCCAACTGTAATAATGAATCAACATGAGGAAAAGAATTTAAAACCCAAGGCTGCCATGTTTTTCCAGATGAAATTTCCCTTAGTTCAAGATCAAGATCGTTTATCAATGCCTTTGCTGCATTAGGAACAGCGGGTGGGTCATTCCACACTAACGTTGCTTTTAATTTTTTTATTCCTGCCGGTACTGTAATATTGAAAGATTGACTTGATGAATTGGAAACACTGCCAGCAAAAAACCTATTAGCCTGTAAAGTTTTCAACGCATTATTTGCATTTAAACTACCGAATCCATTTTTGTAATCAATTTCGGCACTGCCCACATCATCAGCGCTGTTGATAAGAATTGACTTTGTCAATGAATTTGCCGGCAACACACCATTTACCTGTTTATATAAATGTTGAAGAAGTAACGATGTACCGGAAACTAATGCTGCCGCACCTGAACTTCCATCTTCCCCAAATGCAACTAGCTCAGGCTTTACCCTGCCATCATGTGCAGGGCCCCGGGAACTTAACGCCGCTACAATAGAAAAAGAATCTGTTGCTCCAACAGTAAGAATGTTCTTAGCCATTTTAAAGCTGCCCGTAAGATTTGCAAAGCCATTTATGCCGGAATAAATTCCCGTAGTTGCCGAAGATGTTCCTGAATTACCTGAAGAAAAAACATGAAGTAATGAACCATTAGTGATAGCACTTGCATCATAAGCAGCTGCATCTGCACCGTAATAACTTTCAACTCCAACTCCGTAAGAATGATTTTGAACAGAGATATTGTATTGCTGGTAAGCACTGTTAGGGTCAGGTAATAGAATCGCAAAACTTGAAGAGCTAATTGTGCTTCCCCATGTTGCCCCCTTTCCCAAATGCCAGCTATTGGCTCCGCCTGCGATCATTGTTGACATAATGGAAGCATGAGAATTAACAGTATTTGATGAAAGATTGGTTGAAAGAAACCTTCCTTTGAGATCAATATCAGTAGTATCGGGCTTATTTTCTTTTACAGATACTGTTACTCCATCTCCATTTACCGATGAAAAATTCCGATGAACAAGATTTATTTTATTTACAGACAGGTCAAGATTACCAACCTGTATCTCTTCTTTTGGGGTCCTGTTCCCTTTTTCAATAAAAATTATTCCGGGTAATGGTAGAAAAATTGAGTTTATTTCTTCAGCAGTGGCAACTAATTTGAAAACTGAAAAGGTTGAAGATTCAAATATTTTTTTAGTTTGATAAACTGGTTTCCAAATTGTGGATGGGACTTTATCATTTTTAATTGTGACCTCCAGCAAAAGACGCCCTGCAATTTTCGCATTTTTTATTTCATTCGATAAACCCGGGGAAAGCTTAGGGTTGTCATTTAACTGTGCAAAAGAACAATGCGTAATAAATACACTTAGTAAAACGATCGAAAACCTCACTATGTAATTATACCTTCTTTCCCGACAGGTAGTTTTCATTTATTAAAAATATTGATTTCCTGATACTCATTGATACCGGAGTTTAACCTTTGTCGAAACTCCGGTTTTTTCAAAAAAAAATGGCCAAAACAGTTGTTAGTATTAAAAAAAAACATTTATCTTTTCAAACTGAAATACCCCACCTGTATTTTGAATTAATTACGTTATTTAATCACACTAAAACAGACCGCTCATGAGACAAATGTTAAAACCATTGGCCTTTTTGCTTATTGCAGGCTTTGCAATTACATCTTGCAAAAAAGAGGTGAAAGATGCAGCACCAGAGGAGATTTCACAAGAAGTATTAACCCAGATCAAAGACCTTGGATTCAGTACATCTAATGTTCAAAAAGTAGATGAGGGATACCTGGTAGAAGGAGATATAATCCTTACCCCTGACAGGTTGAATGAAAGACCCACTACTCCGCTACTGAGAATTGCAGATGAGGAACAGTACCGCACATTTAATTTGGTTACCGGTTTACCGCGTGTTATTACAGTCAGCTCAAGCGGAAGTGTAAATACGAGTGTATCGAATGCAATAGATGCGGCAATCGGTCGATACAATGCTGAAAATTTACAAATAACATTTACCCGGGTAGCAAGCGGTGGTGACATCAATATTAAACTTATTAACGGCGGTAATTACATAGCGTCTGCTGGCTTCCCTAGTGGAGGCGATCCCTATGGTGAGGTTAAGTTCAACAAACAATATCAGAATTACAGCGCTGGGTTTCTTACAACTGTAATTTCACACGAAATGGGCCATTGCATTGGATTCCGCCATACTGATTATATGAATCGGGCTTATAGTTGCGGCTCTGGTGGGAATGAAGGACAAACAACAACTGGCGTTGGTGCAGTCCTTATACCTGGTACACCTTCGGGTCCCGATGCTGCATCATGGATGCTGGCTTGCTTAAGTGCCACAACCAATCGTCCATTTAACTCTAATGATAAAAAAGCCTTAGATTACTTATATTAAAAATATTACAGACTTAACATTCCAAAGCGTTCCTCTTCAAGGAACGCTTTTTATTTTTCTATTAGATAGCAAACTCTGTTTATTCTTCCTTCAAAATCAAACGGAGTAGTTTGTTTTGTTATGTCTTTTATTAATGATGATTGAATTGATACTGTATCCAATACAAATCTTTTATAGTTCGAGCTGAAATAAACTTTTCCTCCAGGGGTTAAAACTCGTAAGCAATCATTGATGAGTTTCACATGATCACGTTGAATATCAAGAATATCTTCCATTCTTTTACTGTTGCTGAATGTTGGGGGATCGAGAATGATGATATCAAAATAGTTTTCCGGGACAGTATTCAAATATTGCAATACATCAGCTTGTATGAACTTATATTTTGACAGATCAGTAGATCGACTAAGCTCCATATTCCTCCTGGCCCAATCCAAATAAGTATTTGAAAGGTCAACCGTCACTACTTCCTCTGCTTCGCCAGATGCTGCATAAACAGAAAAAGAACCTGTATAAGAAAATAAATTCAAGACTCTTTTACCCTTAGCCTCTCCCCTAACCTTTTCTCTCGTTACCCGATGGTCTAAGAACAAACCTGTATCGAGATAATCACTTAGATTAACAATAAACTTCAATCCATTCTCTTCGACAATAAATTCTGATCTTCTTTCTGCAGTTTTTTGATATTGCCCGAGACGACCTGGTTTTTTCTGTCGAAGCTTAAGGAAAATATTTTCTTCGGTAACTTTTAAGATCTCACAGATAACGATCATACTCCGTCCTATCCATTCATCGTGTTCGTCCTCACTCATTCCATGGCGTCGTTTATATTCAGCCACATAAACATTTTGTTCATATATCTCAATGCAAAACGGGAACTCCGGCAGATCGTGATCATAGAGCCGGTAACAAGTAATGGCCATCCTTTTTGCCTGTTTGCCAAGATGGCGGTAAACTTTCTCCAGCCTGTTTCCAAACATTATAAATTTATCTTCTGTCATAACAAATATTTTGCGAACTTAGTCTGCTTTTTTGTAACCTGATCATATTGGAAATAATCATGTACGCTATAGTTGACATAGAGACCACAGGAAGTTATGCATCGGCTAACGGAATTACCGAGGTGGCCATTCATGTTTTTGATGGTAAGAAGGTTGTAAAAAAATTTGAGTCGCTGATCAATCCCCTGCAACCGATCCCAAGATATATACAATCTTTTACAGGCATCACTGATGAGATGGTTGCCAATGCACCCCAATTTGATGAGGTGGCTGAAGCCATTTTCGATCTTTTAAATGAGAGTATTTTCATTGCTCATAATGTAAATTTTGATTACAGCTTTTTAAAAAGTCATTTATTAAGAGCCGGGTTCGATCTGAAATCAAAAAAGCTTTGTACAGTCAGGTTAAGCCGGAGAATATTTCCGGGATTTACCTCTTATAGCCTTGGAAATCTTTGCCGTTCCCTTGAAATTGATATCAATAACCGGCATCGGGCCGGCGGCGACGCGGAAGCAACGGTAAAAGTTTTTGGTAAACTTTTGGAAAATGATAAAGAAGATTTCATTTCAAAAAGTTTATTGCGGAATTCAAAGGAACAATCCCTGCCACCCAATGTGCCCAAACAGCATTTCGAAATTTTGCCAACTACACCTGGCGTCTATTATTTTCATGATGTAAAAGGAAAAATAATTTATGTAGGAAAAGCGATCAACATCCGCAGTCGTGTTAACAGTCATTTCAGCAATAACTCTGAAACAAGACAAAAACAAAATTTCATTACGCATATTCATTCCATCAGTTTTAAAAGTTGTGCTACAGAATTAATGGCAAGTATTCTTGAATCTGTTGAAATAAAAAAGTACTGGCCAAAATTCAATTACTCACAAAAGCATTGGGAAGATGTTTTTGGCATTTATACTTACGAAGACCGGAATGGCTTTCTCCGTCTAATCATTGAAAAAAATAAAAAGAATCTTAAGCCTGTTCACAGCTTTCATAATTTATCAGAAGGATATAGCTGGTTGAGAACAATTATTGAGGAGTATAAGCTTTGTCCAAAATTATGTTTTTTAGAAAAAGGGAGTGGCCAATGCACAGGCGTAGAAAATAAAACATGCAAAGGTGCCTGCATAAAACAAGAAAACAGGTCATCTTATAATAAACGGGTAAACAAGGCGATTACTGAAATGAGTGACGATTCATCTTATGCTATCGTTGACAAAGGTCTTGAGGAAACTGAGCTATCTTGTATACTTGTTGACAACGGAAAATTTTTCGGGATGGGTTATTTGCCGTCAGAATTCAAATTGTCGAATATTGATGATATCAAGGAGTATTTAACATCCTACCGGGGAAATAACTATATTCGGAATCTACTTACCGGTCATAAAGAAAAATTTCCTTCTGCGATCATTGATCTTACCGGGAGAAATGATAAAAAACAGAAACATAAAAACTTGAACTTATAAAGTATATTTGCTACCCAAAATTTTTTTATGCTAAGAATAATTTGTTTGATCACATTTATTTGCTTTTCACTTACAATATTCTCACAAAAACCAAAAACGGTTACAGTTAGCACCCAAAAGCCAGCTGCACCAAAACCTGTAACACCCAAATTATTGAAAGACCTTCGTGACTCTGCAAGCTATACAGCGGGAATACATATAGTAAACAAGTATCGTTCTCAGAATATTTACAATTTTAACGGCGCCGTTGTAGCAAAAGCATGTAATGACCTGCAATCGAATAAGCCGCAACTAATAAGTAATTCGGATGCAGATAGTGCAGTAATGGCTTATAGAAGTCAATTAATGGCAGATCCGAAAAAATCTGTAAAACCGCCTGTGACAGGTGTTGTTTTAAATGATACGAGAGATTCCGCAAGCTATGCAGTGGGTATTTATCTAATAAGTTTTTTTCGTGAATTTGATATTACCAATTTTAATCCTGTCATCATATCAACAGCTATTAATGATCTGCAAAGTCAAAAAAAACCATTGATGAATGACAGTCTTGCAAATATGGTTGCCATGCGGTATCAATCAAAACTCCAGGAAGTAAAAAATAAGCCTACGATCGATGCCGGTAAAAAATTCTTAGCCGAAAATAAAAAAAGACCCGGTGTAAAAGTTACACCAAGCGGTTTGCAATACGAGATCATTACCGTGGGAACCGGGAAAAAACCAACAAAAAAAGACAAGGTCTCTTGTAACTATACAGGTGCATTTATTGATGGCACACTATTTAATAATTCCTATGAGATGGGGGGACCTATTTCATTTGACGTAACCGGTGTAATAAAAGGCTGGACAGAAGCATTGCAGATGATGCCTGTTGGTTCAAAATGGAAATTATTTGTTCCTTATAATTTGGCTTACGGGCCGGGGCAATATCAAACAATACCCGGGGGATCTGCATTGGTATTCGAAATAGATCTGCTGGAAATTGTAAATAAATGATCAGTCAAGATTATTTTTCATGTCAGCGATCTGTGACCGGGTGCCGAACACAATTACTTTGCAGCCTTCCGTTACAAGCGTTTCACCCGGTGGGTTGATAATAAATTTCCCTTCTTTGCTTTTTATCCCTAAACAATTCACTCCAGTTTTATTCCATTCCATTACTACTTTAAGTGGTTTATCCTTTATTGTAGGGGGTAACAGATCATACGGAACAGATTCCATATTTACTGATTCACCATCTTCACTCGAAAGAAAATCCATAAACTCTATTATATCAGGTTTTGATACAAGTGTTGCCATGTGAGAACCTCCGATCTTATCAGGCATAATAACATTATCAGCACCTGCCTTTCTTAGTTTTGGATAAGAACTTTCCTCCGATGCCCTGCTTATGATCTGCAGTTTTTGATTAAGCCCTCTTGCCGAAAGAACAATAAAAACATTATGGGCATCTACCGGTAATGCGGTTATTAAAGCGATCGCTTTTTCAATACCGGCTTTTTTCAACAGATCGTCATCAGTACCGTCTCCTATCAGGTAAATAAGCTCTGGGAAAAAAGGTAGAGTTTTTTCCAGAGATTCTTTTTCTTTCTCAATTACCACAAAATCCATGTTATGATTTTTCAATGTCCTTGCCGCCTGCTGACCATTTCTGCCAAACCCGCAGAGAATAACATGGTGGTTCAATTCGGTTACTGCTTTCATATTCTTTCGTGTTTTAAAATATTGATTGATCTCGCCGGTAACTACAAACTGTGTAATGCGGGTGATAACCCAGGCAAATGTGGCCCAACTGGTAAGAAGCAGAAAAACGGTGAACAATCTTCCCTCATCACTCAAGGGTCTTACTTCGTTAAACCCGGCGGTGGTAATTGAAATAGTTGTCATGTAAAGGGCCTCCAAAAAAGAGTATCCCTCTATAATGATATAACCCATGATGCCAAAGAAGACGATCAAAAGCAGCACAACAAAGGGTTGAAGGAGCCTGTATGTCCATCGACGTATCAATAATTTACTTTTTATAAAAGTAAATTACTATTATCGTTTCCAGAAATGAGTTTGGACATATCTATCCCTGATCTCATTTGCTAAAATAAAAAGGGGCGACTCGAAGATCGCCCCCGCCGTTGGTTAAAACCTTGAAGCTTTAACGTTTTTTCACTACTATTTTTTCCACTGTTTGTTCTCCTGTTTCTG
>Ga0184625_10000063_pt1 | contig 26390 bp, 26 predicted proteins | sample PLM3_30_b1_FD_133151 | JGI IMG/M metagenome (GOLD analysis project Ga0184625, IMG submission 133151) | Groundwater sediment microbial communities from an aquifer in East River, Colorado, USA - PLM3_30_b1 | ecosystem: Environmental > Terrestrial > Soil > Riparian zone | place: USA: East River... | reverse complement strand
GTCTCGTCGACAGGTATCGGGAACGTGTGGCCGCCGCGGCCCGTTCGGCGATCGAGCACGAAGCAACGCGCGAACTGCCGATCGTCCCCGCAACGCTCGGCCCACGAAGCGGCGTCGTCGGTGCGGCGCTCGTCGCTGCACGCTGACCGTTATCGTCGGCGGCCATGACTGGGCTTCAGGATCTCGGCGAAGGTGTGTGGGTGTCGCAGACGCCGCTCTGGCAGACGAACGCGGTCTTCGCGCGCTCGGGCTCCGACGCGCTGCTCTGTGACCCGTGCTACACGCCCGACGAGATCGAGCGTCTCGTAGCACTCGCCCGGGAGACCGGTGGGCCGATCCATCTGCTCCTGACGCACGGCGACTTCGATCACGTCTGCGGGATCGGCTTCGTCCCGGAGGCGGTCGTCGTCGCCGGTGCTACGACCGCGGAGCGGATCGAGAGCGGGACGGCCGCCGACGAGCTCGCGGCCGCGGGTGTCGAGTGGGGTTTGGAGTGGCCGACCGAGCTCAGGGTTGATCGAGTGGCGGAGCCGGGCCTCCTGGAATGCGGCGCCTTCCGGGTGAAGGCAATCGAGGCAACGGGGCATACGGCGGACGGACTGGCTTTCGTCCTCGTCGGTCAAGGAGTTCTGGTCCCGGGCGACTACCTCTCAGACATGACGTATCCCTTCATCGGCGGCGGGCTCACCGCGACCATCGCGACGATGCGAAGGCTGCTCGACGCGCTCGAGCGCCACGACCTGCGCTGGGTCGTGCCGGGACATGGTCGTCCACTGACACCCGAGGAAGCCGCTGCGGTCGGAGCGTCGGATCTCGCATATCTCGAGGACCTCGCGCGGGCGGTCGGGGAGGCCGCAGCGGACGGCCTCAAGGCCGGACGCGCCCTGCTGCACGTGTTCGCGGTCGAGCCGCCGCGTCAGACCACGCCCGACTTCGAGATCTACGCGCTCCGCAGCGCAAACGCGCGGAGCGTGCTGGCGAATGCCTGAGCACGCCGCGATCGTCACGGGCGCGAGCCAGGGGATCGGGCTCGCGATCGCCCGCGCCCTCGCGGCAGAGGGGATCGGTCTGTGTCTCGTCGCCGCACCGCGCGACCACGAGAGACTCGCCGAGGTGGCCGACGACCTCGACGCCGTCCCGCTCGCTGCCGACGTGGGCGACCCGGAGACTGCCGAAAGAGCAGTCGAGCTGACGTTGAAGCGGTACAGACGCCTCGACCGTCTCGCCTCGAACGCAGGCATCGCCTACTTCGAGCACGTGCTCGATGCCCCGCTCGAGCACTTCGACGAGATGATGCGGGTCAACGTCCGAGGCATGTACCTCATGACGACCGCTGCCGCCAGGTACATGGCCGCGCACGGTGGCGGAGCCGTCGTCTGCACGGCGTCGACGGCGTCCCTCGCCGGGGAGGAGCTGCAGGCGGTCTACAACGCGACCAAGGGCGCCGTCGCCCAACTGGCCCGCTCGCTCGCGGTCGACCTCGCACCCCACGGCATCCGTGTCAACGCCGTCGCACCAGGCTGGGTGCGTACGCCGCCCGTGGAGGACGTCGTCCGCGACTCCGCCCAGTGGTCGAAGCACCGGTCGAGGATCCCTCTCGACCGCCCGGCGGAGCCGCACGAGATCGCCGCGGTCGTCCGCTTCCTGCTCTCCGACGAGGCGTCGTACATGACCGGGTCGCTGATCGTGGCCGACGGCGGACTCACCGCGGGTTACCGCGACAGCGACTGGGAGGCCGTGCGCGTGCCCGAGGACCCGCGTCCGGTGCGACCGCACGAGGAAGGGCGGTGAGCCGCCGGGTCGCGGGCAAGGTCGCCCTCGTCACGGGCGCCGGAACCGGCATCGGCCGTGCGGTGTGCGTGCGGCTGGCAGAGGAGGGAGCCGACGTCGTTGTCACCTCGCAGACCGCCGCGCACGTGGAAGAGACCTGTCGGCTCGCGGCAGAGGCCGCAGGGCGGGAGTTGCTCGGGCTCCAGCTCGACGTGGGTGACAGCGACGCCGTCGACCTGGTGGTCGGTCAGGTCGTGGAGCGCTTCGGCCGGATCGACGTGCTCTCGAACAACGCCGGCATCGAGCTCGTACACGGCCCTTCCGTGGTGGAGACGACCGACGACGAATGGGAGCGTGTGTTCCGCGTAAACGTGGCAGGCACCTTCTACGCCTGCCGCGCGGCCATTCCGCACATGCCGGAAGGCTCCTCCATCGTGAACATGGCCTCGATCAATTCGTTCGTCGCCTGGGAGAACGACGCGCCGTACACGGCGACGAAGGGAGCCGTGCTCCAGCTCACGCGCGCGCTCGCGCTCGAGCTCGCGCCGCGTCATGTGCGTGTCAACGCGGTGTGCCCCGGAGTGATCGACACACCGCTCACCGACGCGTTCCTAGAGCGCGCCGAGGATCCGGACGCGCTCCGCGCGGAGTACGCGGCCGCCTCTCCGCTCAACCGGATGGGAACGGCGCGCGAGGTCGCGAACTGCGTGCTCTTTCTCGCGTCGGACGAGGCCTCATTCGTGACGGGCTCGGCGCTGGTGGTCGACGGCGCGACGACGGCGCGCTAGCGGGCGCCGAGAGTCTCCACGACGGCTGCGATGTACTCAGGCGTCGTGCCACAGCAGCCGCCGACGATCTGCGCACCTTCGACGTCGCGCCAGCGCGCTGCGTCCCCCGCGTAGTCAGCGGGGGTCACGTCGTCGTCGAACGACCAGCCGGGATCGCGGTACGTGCCGACGTTCGGATAGACGCCGAGGGGGAGACTCGTGGCGCCGCGGAGGAGCGGGAGCATCCCCACGACCAGCTCTCGCGGCAGACAGTTGAGGAGTAGGGCGGAAACGCCCCGCTCCTCGAGAGCAGTCGCAGCTCGAACCAGCAGGCTGCCGTCCGCTTTTTGCAGCGTCCCGGCGTACGGTGGAATGCCTTGGTGGCGCAAGTCGGGCGGGCCGTCCACCGTCCAGCGGAACGAGACCCAGAGGGGCAGCCCGGTCTCGAGCAGCAGCTCGAGGGTCGAGAACCGTAGGTCGGGCGGGATCGTCTCCACGGTCTCCGCCAGGATCAGGTCGGGACTTGCCTCGACCAGCGAGCCCGCGAGCTCCCGCGTAAAGGCGGGTGAGAGCGGCTCGGGCCAGACGCTGAAGGCGACTGCGGTCTCCGGGCGCCCGAGCTCCGAGGCAGCTTCGCGTGCGATCTCGACGGCCCGGCGCGCAGTTGTGCGTAGCGTGGGTCCGTCGGCATTCACGCCGTCGATCCGCCAGGTGTGGGTCGTGATCACGTCGGCACCCGCCCGCACGTAGCGTCGATGGACCTCCTTCGCGAGCTCGGGGGCTTCGAGCAGCGCGACTGTGCCCCAGAGCTCGCCGACGTTGCGGTCCTGTGAGAAGCCCACCCGCTGCAGCTCCGAGCCCACGCCGCCGTCCAGCACCACGACGCCGCCACTGCGCAAGATCGACTCCAGCCGCCGATACGGGTCGCTTCTCACGGCACCAGCATCGTCTTCAGGCCGCGGAGCTCCTGCACATCCGCGAATGCTTTCTCCAAGCCATCCAGGCCGCAGCGGCGGGTGACGAGCCGCTCGAGCGGGGCGCGGCCGGAGACAAGCGCGTCGAGCGCTGCCGCATAGTGCGCGCGCCGCTGGTTCGGCGGCGTGCCGATCCACTCGCTTCCGACTACGGCGATCTCGTCGTAGTGCAATCGGTTGAGATCGAGCTCCGCTCGCGCGACGTCGCCGAAGCCCGCGAAGAGGACGACGCGCCCTCCTGGGGCCGCGAGTTCGACGCACCTCTCGACGAGGGCGCCGAGGCCGATCGACAGGATCACAGCCTCGGCCTTTCCCCATACGTCCGAGAGGTCTGTCACCGCCTCGACGGCTCCGAGCTCGAGACCGAGGCCGCGGCGCTCGTCGTGTGGCTCGACGAGCACGGTCTCGGCGCCTTCGAGCGCGCCCGCGAGGACCAGCTGCAGTCCCATCTGTCCACCTCCGACGACGACGAGGCGCTGTCCGCGCTCGATGCGCGCCTGGTCGATCACCGCGTGGAGGCAGTCCCCGAACGGCTCGACGAAGATCGCCCGCTCCAGAGGCAGGTCCTCCGGGAGGAGCAGTGGCCCGTGCGACCAGGGGCCCGGCTCGACGGGCAGCACGGCGAGCTCGGCGTACCCGGCGTAGGTGTCGCCGTACAGGCGCTGTCCTATTTCCCAGCCCTCCACGAGTGGACCGAGCGCCTCCACGTGGCCGACCCACTCGTGCCCGGGGTTGAGCGGGTAGGCCGTCGTGCCGAGCAGGTATTTGCGCACGTCGGTCGGGCAGACGCCGCACGCGTCCACACGGACGAGCAGCTCGCCCGGGGCCGGGGGCGGATCGGCAAGCTCTTCCACACGCAGGTCGCGTATTCCGTGGAGCCGCGCGGCGCGCATCAAACTGCGTCCTTGGAGAGGCGGTGCATCACGGAGGCGGTCGCCGGATAGAGCTCGCGATAGGCAGCGTAGAGGTCGTCGAAGCAGGCGCTCCGAGCCGGATCCGGCTCGATCTCTCGGACGACGGGGAGCGCCACGTCGACGCCCATCGCGCGGAGTGCGAGCACGGCGGGTCCGACCGCGCTCCCGGCATGCTCGACGACATCGAGTGGAGCACAGAGCGCGTCACAGGTTGCGCCAAGCCAGGCCTCGTCCTGGGTGCCGCCACCGCTCGCTCGCCAGCGCGACGGCTCCAGGCCTACTTCCTTCATCCGCTCGACATGGTCGCGCGCGGAGAGCGCGATCCCGTCGACGAGCGCGCGGTAGAGCTCCGCACCGCCTGTCTCCAGCGACAGCCCGACGACGACGCCGCTCGCCTGTGGATCCCACACGGGAGTGCGCTCACCGGCGAAGTAGGGAAGCACGAGCAGTCCGCCCGTGCCTGGCTCCAGAGAGGCGGAGCCGTCAACGGCGCCGAACTCGCGCCGGAACCAGTCGAGGGCGAGGCCCGCAGTCGCGGTCCAGCCGCCGAGGAAGAGGCCGGCACCCGGATAGCGGGAGACCTCCAGCCCTCGGCACTCGACGGGCTCCGCCACGGCGCGGCCGATCACGAGGGTGGAGCCGAGCAGGACACACGCATCACCGGGCTGCCGTACGCCCGCCGCGGCGATGTCGGCGTACGTGTCGTACGTCCCGGCGGCAACGGGTGTGCCAGCGGCCAGGCCGAGCGCGTGGGCGGCGTCGGCCTGGAGGCCGCCGGCCTGTGCCAGTGGGTCGAGCGCCTCTGGCAGCGGGAGCGGCGGAGCCTCGGTCTGGTGCTCGTAGTCGGAACGCGTGATGGAGTCTTGGACGGCGCTTCCCGTGAGCTGCGCCACGAGGAAGCCGGTCAGGTCGAGAGCGAAGACGGCTCGTTGCCAGGTAGCCGGCTCGTGCTCCCGCCACCAGAGGAGCTTGGGGAGGGCGTGGTCGTGCGTCGTCCCGAGACGTTCGCGTTCGGCTTCGGCGCGACGGTCGAGTGCGAACAGAAGCGCCGGTGTAAGCGGCTCGAGCGATGCATCGACGAGTATCGGGGCGGGGCCGAGCGCACATACCGCGACCATCTCCACGTCCGGATGCACTCGGACGGCCTCGGCACCGGCGTCGAGGACGGCGTCGAGCCACTCGGCCGGGTCGAGCTCGGCCCGGCCAGCGGCGATCCGCGGCCGCAGCGGCCGCTGACTCGCAGCGAGCAGACGGCCGTCCTCGTCGAGGACGGCGGCCCGCACGCCGCTCAGACCGACGTCGATTCCGAGTGCAGCGCGCGGTATAACGCGCCTCCATGCTGGCAGCGACGTTCTACGGCCCCCGCGATTTCCGGCTCGAGGAGCACCCGGATCCCACTCCGCGCCCGGGGGAAGCGGTGGTGCGTGTCCACTCGGCGGGCATCTGCGGGGGCGACCTTCACGAGTACCGAGCGGGCGTGCAGCTCTACCCGACGCCGTATCCACGACCGGCGCAGGGTCACGAGATTTCGGGCACGGTGGCGGCGGTCGGCGTCGGAGTCGAGCGGCTCACTCCCGGCGACCGCGTCGCCGTGCAGCCGATGATCTCGTGTGGGGCGTGCAAGGAGTGCACGGCGGGTCGCTACGCACTCTGTGGCCGTCTCGAGCACATCGGAGTGGCGAGGTCGGGAGGCTTCGCCGAGCTCTGCCGTGCGCCGTCCGAGAATCTCTACCTCCTTCCTCCGGAGGTGAGCGACGACGAGGGTGCCTTGCTCGACTGTGTGGCCGTCGCCGTGCACGCGCTCGCGCGTGTTCCGGTGGTAGCCGGTGCGCGCGTGACCGTGCTGGGGGCAGGCCCCATCGGGCTCGCCGTGGCCCAGCTGGCGACGCTCTCCGGGGGACAGGTGACTATGGTCGCGACACGTCGGGCACCGCTCGAGGTCGCACGCGCGCTCGGAGTCGACGCCGGCGTCGATCTGGGTGCAGGCGAGGATCCACCGACGGATGCGGACGTCGTCTTCGAGACGGCGGGCGGCGCGACCCTCCTTGATCGAGCACTCGCTGCCGCCGGACGTGGGGCGACGATCGGCCTTGTCGGCGAAACGTTCGACTCGCAGCCCCTCGGGCTTGCGGCGGCGCTGCCGCGCGAGCTCACCCTGGCTTTCGTCTGGAGCCACGACGGGCGGAGCGAGTACGAGCGCGCGCTGGAGCTCGCCTCCCGCGGTGACGTCCGCCTCTCGCCTGCCGTCACCCATCACTTCCCGCTCGCCCGGCTCGACGAAGCCTTCGCGACGGCCTCGGACCGGAACCGGACCGGAGCGATCAAGGTCGTGGTCACGCCGTGAAATCCAGCAGCACCTTGCCGAGTTTCCCCCGCTCTCCGAGCCGGTCGAAGGCGGCCCTCACGTCGGCAGCTGGGTAGACGGAGTCGACAATCGGGCGCAGCCGACCGGACGCGAGCCCCGGGACGACCTCGCGCTCGAAAGCCCGAATTGCAGCCGCCTTCTCCTCGAGCGGACGCACGCGAAGGACGGTGCCCGAGATCGTGGCGCGCTTCTGCATGAGCGTGAGCAGAGGAAGGGTAATTTCGTTTCCGCCCGCCACCGAGACGATCACGATGCGTCCGCGGCGCGCGAGCGCATCGAGGTTGGCAGGGAAGTGCACGCCACCCACGAGCTCGAGGATCACGTCGGCGCTCACGGACGGGCCTCCCCGAAAGTCCTCGTCGCGGACGATCTCCGCGCCGAGAGCGGCGACGGCTTCCTCGACGTGCGCTGAGCGGACCGTGGCCACGACCCGCGCCCCCGCCGCGACGCCGAGCTGAACGGCAGCGGTGCCGACCCCGCCGCCAGCACCGTGGACGAGCAACGTCTCGCCGGTGCGCAGGCCCGCCTGTGTGAATACGGCGTCGTGCGCGGTGACGAACGCCTCGGGCACCGCCGCCGCCCCTTGCTCGTCAAGCGCGTCGGGCACGCCCGCCACGGAGCGCTCGTGTACGAGAACGCGGTCGGCAAGCCCGCCCCCGCCGACGAGCCCGAACACGCGGTCCCCCGACTGCCAGGAGGAGACTCGTTCCCCGCGGCTCTCCACCGATCCGGCGACCTCGAGGCCGGGCACGTCCGGCGGACTGCCGGGCGGCGCCGGGTAGTTGCCCGCCCGCTGTATGAGGTCGGCGGGGTTGAGGCCACCGTAGGAAACACGAACGACGACGTCCTCCGGGCCAGGCTCAGGGTCGGGTCGCGTCTCGACGGAGACGACCTCGTTCCCTCCCGCGCCCGTGAAGACCACCGCTCTCACGCAGCCAGGCTCCGGAGAAGGGCGAGTGCCGGCGCCAGACGCTCGCGCTGGTCGTCCACGTCCACGCGGTTGTCCAGGCCTTCGACGGAGAGATGGAAGTCGCGGCCGTCGAGGCCATCGCGGAGCGACGCCATGAGACGCGGGAGATCGGCCACGCCCTCGCCCGGATAGCGGTAGCGGACGGCGAAGCCGCGGCGGTGGTAGCCGTCGTCCGTCGGGATCGACTCGAAGATGTAGTCCTTCACATGACCCGCCGGCGCGAGCGGAGCCAGTGCGCGCACAACCGGCACGGGATCGTCGAGAGCTGCGATCGGGTTGATGAGATCGAGGAAGACGCCCGTCGATCCGCCGGCCTCGGCCACGAGCGAGCGGTACTCATCGGCCGTGAAGTCTGAATGGTTCTCGAGCAGCAGCGCAACGCCCGCCGCGTCCACCTCGGGTAGAGCCTCGCGTAGAACCGAGACGACATAGCGGCGCTCCGCCTCGATGAGCTCCGGACGTCCCATCAGCTCCGCCCGGTAGAAGCCGGAGACGACTCGCAGAATCGGGCTCTTCAGCGCGACCGCCCGCCCGAGCCAAGCGCGCACACGGCCGACGCCCACCGCCGGCGAGTCTCCGTTTCGGCCCTCTCCGAGGAAGTCTCCCGAGGCGAGCAGACGAAGGCCGAGCGCATCGGCACGCACGGCGAGCGTGCGGAGCTCTTCGAGCTCGCGATCACGCACATGGTGGAGGTTGACCTGCACGAACGCAGCGTCGAGCTCGGCTGCCTGCGCGAGCACGTCCTCGAGCGTCACCGCGCCCCGCTCGAGGCGGAGGTGCCAGCAGAGCGTGTCGACCCCGAGGTGGATCATCGGCGCGACCGCGCAGGCCGCCGCGTAGAGTCGGGTAGGTGGTGGGACTCGACTTCCCGGGACCGGCAGAGGTGCTCGTCGGCCGACCGGTCGGCCAGGTCGGGATCATCGTGCGCGATCTGGAGAGCTCGTGTCGCCGGTACTCGGCGCTCTGGCAGTGCGGCCCCTGGCGGGTCTACACCTACTCGCCGGCGATCCTCTCCTACCAGCGCTACCGCGGCGAGCCGTCGAGCTTCGCGGTGCGCCTCGCCCTCAACCCGACGACGCCGCAGATCGAGTTGCTCCAGCCGCTCGAGGGACGGAGCGCCTACGACGGCTGGCTCGATCGGCGAGGGGAAGGCCTGCACCACCTGGCCGTGTACGTCGAGGACGCCGACGAGGCGATCGCCTCCTTTGCCGCCGTCGGCTATGAGGTCATCCAAGAGGGACGCGGCTTCGGCGTCGACGGAGACGGCGCATTCGCGTACTTCGACACCGAGCACGATCTGGGCTACCTCCTCGAAGTCGTGCAGCCGCCGAAGACCCGCCGCGAGCCCGAACTCGTGATCCAGTAGTAGTGCGCAAGATCGGAATCCGCCAGTACGGGCTCCGATCGCGCGAAAATCCCTGTAGCCGGCGCTCCGCGCCGGGTGGCTACGTTTTCTCACCGAGCGCTCTGGCCGATACAGGCGCCCATGCTACACGGGTATCGAGTCACGTCCCTACGCCGTATCTGCCGACCCTGCGGAGCTCACGCGGCTCTACGTCGCGATGCTTCGGATCCGGCTCTTCGAGGACGCCGTCCTACGCCTTTTCCTGGCCAACGAGGTCGAGGGTACGACCCACCTCTGTCAGGGACGGGAGGCCGACCCGGTCGGGGTCTGCTCCGCCCTCGAGCCCGGTGACACGGTGCCGCCACGTACCGGGGCACAGTGCCGCGCTCGCACTGCGGAAGGCGTCGCCGCAGAGGTCGTGGACCTGCGCACACTGCGCGCGCTCGACGTGACGACGATTGCGGAGTCCGTCTCGCGCACCGGGCGACTCGTCGTGGTCGAAGAAGTGCCGCCGACCGGCGGGTATGCCGCCGACGTGATCGCGTCCGCGGTCGAGCGCGTCGGCCCGCTGGCGGCACGACGGGTGACGATGTCCGACCTCCCGATCCCGTTCGCAAGAACGCTCGAGGACGCCGCGCTCCCGTCGGCGGACGCGGTGGCCGCGGCGGCCAGGTTGCTGTCGTAACAATTCGCCGGCTGTACGCCGATTCCGTAGCGTGGTACGTTCGCGTGCATCGTGACGCGGCCCCACATGTCGTTTCTGAGACGACGTGCCTGCGCTGCAACTCGGGCAGCAGCGGTGGAGGTCGCCGCCCGACCAAGGAGGGACTCCTAGATGGCCGACAACATCCCCGGGCGTGACGTGCTCGTGACGACACGAGTCGCGCTCGAACATGCCCGCATCAGCCGGCTGACGCTCCTGCGCCGAGGCGGTACGGCCGCGCTCGGCCTCGGGCTGATGCCGACCGTGCTCGCCGCCTGCGGTGGCGGCGACGAGGCGGCCGCGCCTGAAGCGAGCGGGACGATCGACTACCTGTCGTGGACGGGTTACGACATCCCCGATCCGATGAAGGCGTGGAAAGCAGAGAACTCGGTCAACGTGAAGCCGACGTACATCGGCAACCACGACGACATCCAGGCCAAGATCAAGGCGGGCGGCGGTGCCTACGACCTGATCACCTACTACCAGGGCTACAAGGATCTCTACACGGAGCTCGACATCCTGAGCACGATCGACACCGGCAAGATCCCCAACATCGACGGCCTGTTCTCCGTCTTCAAGGAACCGGACGCGCGGAACCTGTGGATCGAAGAGGACGGCGACTGGACCGGGGTGCCCTGGACCTGGGGTTCCATCGGCATTACGTGGGAGGACGCAAGGGTTCCGGGCGGGCTCTCGTCGTGGTACGACCTGCTCGACGCGAAGTTCAAAGGCAGGGTCGCCATGGTCAACGACCCGCTCGGCGCTTTCACGCTCACGTCGCACATCCTCGGCAAGGATCCCGCGGCGCTACCCAAAGCCGAGTACGCCGAGATCCGCGACTTCCTCACGAAGATGGTCGCCCAGACGAAGACGGTCTCCCCGGGCTTCAGCGAGATGACCAAGGCCCTCGTCGACGGAGAGGCAGACGTCTGCTACCAGGGGTGGGCCTACCAGAACTATCTGGCCGCACAGGCCGGCAACAAGACCGTGAAGACGAAGACGCCCGAGGAAGGCGCGTTCTCCTTCTGCGACCTGTACGCGATTCCGACGACGACGGACAACGCCGACACGGTGCACGCCTGGATCAACCAGTCCCTCGACCCGATCCTGAACGCACGCATCGCCGAGTACCTGGTCGCCGCAGTGACCGTGGAAGCAGCTGCCGATCTCATCAACGCGGACACGAAAGCGCTCTACCCGTACGACGACCTCGAGCTGGGCGACACGACCGGCGAGCGCCTCAACAAGCTCTTCGAGCTCGCGCCGTTCTACGGCAACCCGCCGATCGAGTCCGACGAGTTCGTCACGTTCGGCGAGATGCAGGAGGCGTGGGAGGAGATCAAGCAGAGCGCGTAACCTCGTGACGTCCGTCGCCGAAGCTTCGCGCGAGACGCGCCGGGCCCGCTTCGGGCCCGGCGCTCTCACGTTGCCCGCCGCGTTCGGGCTGCTCCTGTTCTTCGCCGCCCCCCTCGGGACGTTCTTCCTCTACAGCTTCCTGACCAACTCGCTGTACGAGGTGTCCCGCCCGCTGACGCTCGAGGGCTACTCGGACGCCCTGTCGAGCGAGGTGAACAGGACGCTCGGCGTCAATTCGCTGGTCGTCGGTCTGTGCGCCGCGGCGGCGACGGTCGTCATCGGCCTTCCGGTCGCCTACTGGCTGCGCTTCGCGGCGGGCCGTTGGCAGGTGCTCGTTCTCTTCCTGATCACGGCGACCCTCTTCGCGAGCTACCTCGTACGCATCTTCGCCTGGCAGTCGATCCTCGGAGGAAACGGCCTGCTCAACTCCGGTCTGCGCAGACTCGGAGTGATCGACGAGCCGCTCGGCTTTCTCCTCTACAACCGCTTCTCCGTCACGGTCGCACTCGTACACATCTTCCTGCCGTACGTCGTGCTCGTGCTGTACGCCGGTTTTCGCCCGGTCTCTCCGGCGCTCGTCGAAGCCGCGCAGGACCTCGGGGCGAACGCGTTCACGCGCTGGCGCCGGGTGATCCTGCCCCTCGTCGCGGCCCCGGCTGTCACTGCATTCATGCTCGTCTTCGTCCTCTCCGCCGCGGACTACGTGACGCCTCAGTTCGTCGGAGGTACCGACGGTGCCCTGCTCGGCGTACGGATCCAGGCGGCGCTCACCGGGGTCGGGAACTGGCCCCTCGGCGCGGCGCTCTCCTTTCTCATGCTCGCGGCCTTCCTCCTCTGCTACCTGCTCACGGTGCTCGCACTCCGGCTCCTGCGCCTCGACCGCATCCGCTTCGTCTCATGAGCGTGACGCAGCGCAGTCCGATCACCTACGCGGTCACGCTGCTCGCCCTGGTCTTCCTCTACCTGCCGCTCGCGATGGTCGTCCTATTCTCGTTTCATGCGACCGGAGCGGTGTCGTTCCCGTTCACCGGCTTTTCGCTTCGCTGGTACCGGGAGACGCTCGGCGACGAGATCTTCCGCAGCACGCTGTGGAACTCCACGGTGGTCGCGATCTCGGTCTCCGTCGTCACGCTCGTGATCGGGACCATGGCCGCGTACGGGCTGACGCGCTGTGCCCCGCGTCTCCGGCCGCCGCTGACGCTTCTCTTCTTCCTCCCGATCACGCTGCCGGGCCTGTTCGTCGGGATCGCCTTGCTCGTCTACTTCGCCCGGCTCGACATCCAGCTCTCGCTGACCACCGTGATGATCGGGCACTTCGTCTACGTCTTCCCATACTTCCTCCTCGTCGCGAAGGCCGCGCTCGACCGCCTCGACCCGGCACTGGAGGAGGCGGCTGCGGACCTCGGCGCCTCGCCATGGAGGATCTTCAGAAAGGTGACGCTTCCCCTGATCTGGCCGGTGCTCGCCGGAGCGACGGCGCTCGCCTTCGCCCTGTCCTTCGACGAGTTCATCATCACGTTCTTCATCATCGGCCCCGACTCGACCCTGCCGATGTTCATGTACTCGAGGCTGCACCGCACGGTCGACCCGGCGATCAACGTGGTCTCGACCCTTTTGCTGGCAATCACGCTCGTGTTCTGGGTGATCGCCTTCGCCTTCGCGGTCCGCGCGGCCCGTGGTCGTGCTCGCGCCACGGACACCCTTCTCGGGGAGGCCGCTGCGTGACGGAGGCGAGCCGGCTCGAGCTCGAGGGGGTCACGCACCGCTACGGCACGGTGACGGCCCTCCAGGATGTCTCGCTCACGATCTCCGACGGCGAGTTCGTCACGCTGCTCGGCCCGTCGGGTTGCGGAAAGACGACGCTGCTGCGGATCGTCGCGGGGTTCATCCGGCCGAGTGAAGGCCGGCTGCTGCTGCAGGGGCGCGACGTCACGCGCATACCTCCCCATCGACGCCCGGTGAACATGGTCTTCCAGCGTGCGGCGCTCTTTCCGCACCTCGACGTCTTCGAGAACGTCGCGTTCGGGCTCCGGGTCAGCGGGGCGCCCGACATCGAAGCTCGAGTGACCGAGGCACTCAGGCTCGTCCGTCTCGTGGGGTTCGAGCGGCGGCGGGCGCATGAGCTCTCCGGCGGCCAGCTCCAGCGCGTCGCGCTCGCTCGTGCGCTCGTCAACCGGCCGCGCGTGCTGTTGCTGGACGAGCCGCTCGCGGCGCTCGACCTGCGGATCCGGCTCGAGATGGAGGCCGAGCTGCGCCGCGTCCATCGTGAGACGGGAGCGACCTTCGTCTACGTCACGCACGACCAGGGAGAGGCGCTCGCCCTCTCCGACCGGATCGTCGTGTTCGACCAGGGCAACGTCGAGCAGGTCGGGACGCCGGACGAGATCTACCGTCGGCCCGCTACGCCATTCGCGGCCCGCTTCGTCGGCGACGCGAACGTCCTGCCCGTACACGTCGTCGAGCTGAGCGGCACCCGTGCGACCCTCGACCTGGCTGGAATTCGCTTCTCCGCGCCATCTCATGATGGTCTCGCAGCCGGTCCGGGGTGGCTCGTCGTGCGCCCCGAGGTCATCCGCCTGGGAACCGTCGCCGGCGACGGGATGCGTGGCGTGGTGCGGGACGTCGCTTTCCGAGGCTCCGGCTTTGCGTGCGAGCTCGACGTCGAGGGCCTTTCCGAGCCGATGAAAGCGGAGGTCTCGGCCGAGTCAGGCGCGCCCCCTGAGCTCGGAAGCGCTATTGGCATCGCGTGGGACAGCGAGGCCGTTTGCCTGCTCTCCCGGAAGCCGGAGTGAGCGAAGAGCCGATGCTCGTCTACATCGAATACATCAGCCGTCGGCCCGGGGTCTCGATCGAGGCATTCCACTTCGCCGCCGGACGAGGACAGGGCGGCTGGGCCAGCGAGTACGCCGGCGACATCCTGCTCCTCAACCTCGGACGGACTTTCCGGCTGGGACCGGAGCCGGAATACGTCGCGGTCTGGTACGTGGCCGGCGCTGGCCTCGAGCGGATCGGCGAGTGGGAGCGCATCTTTGCCTCCGGCGAGGCGGATCACTTCGAGGAGACGTTCCGACTCGCTGCCCGGATCGACACGGCGGGCTGCTACGAGCCCTTGCTCGAGCCCGTCCAGGGCCGCGACGGGCTCTACTACGGCGAGTACCTCGACTTCGCGCCGGGTGCCGGCCGGGACGAGGTCGCATCCTTCTTCGTAGAGCGCCGAGACCGTCACGACCGGCTGACGCTCAATCTGCTCTGCGAGCGCATCGGCGGTCTCGGGCCCGACCCGCGCTGTCTCGCCGTCTGGACGGTGCCGGGCTGGGACGCCCTCGACGACGTCGTGTGCGACCTTGACGACGTGGACACGCCGGTCCGGCTCGTGCATGGCGCTCTGTACCGGGATCTCGGCGCCGAGACACTGTGACCGCGCCCGTCGGTGTCGGCATCATCGGTGCCGGGAACGTGCTGCCGGCGTACCTCCAGGTACTGGACCGGCTCGTTCCCCGCGGTCTCGCTCGCGAGGGGCCGATATGCGCGCGACAGCGTGAGGTGTGGCCGGAGCTCCTGCGACGTCGCCCGAATGCGCAGCTCGTCCGGGACGCACGGGACGTCGTCGAAGCGGACATCGACGTCGTCGTGGTTCTCACACCACCTGCATCGCATGCGGAGCTCGCCCGCCTGGCGCTCGAGCACGGAAAGCACGTCGTGGTCGAGAAGCCGTTCGCAGAGAGCCGCGCCCACGGCGAGGCGCTCGCGCTCCTCGCGTCCGAGCGCAGTCTGCATCTGCTGGCCGCGCCGTTCGTCCAGCTCTCGCCGACCCTCCGTGCGCTCTGGACCGTCGTGCACGACGGTGCGCTCGGTTTCGTTCATTCGGCCCGCGGCCTGTACGGCAACGCAGGCTCTCACTGGACGACGTGGTACCACTCGGGCGGGCCCGGCCCGCTCGCCGAGGCTGGCATCTACAACCTCAAGAGCCTGACGGCGCTTCTCGGCCCGATCGTGGAGGTGTTCGCCGCCGAGGCGCTCGCCGTAGCTACCCGGAACGCGGGTGGATCGGAGATCACGAACCCCGACCCTGACGTGTCGCACGTCATGCTCCGTCACGCTGACGGTGCGCTGTCGAGCGTCGTGTCGAGCCAGGCGATCCAACGCTACCGGCGGCCGGCGCTCGAGCTCTACGGCACGGATGGCACCGCGAATCTTCTCGGCGACGATTGGGATCCACGCGGCTTCGAGGTCTGGCGCAACGAGCGCGGCTCGTGGGAGGAGCACGACGCAATCGAGCCCACATGGCTCTGGGCCGACGGTCTACGCGAGGTGGTCGCCTGTGTGCAGGAGAATCGCCCGCCGCTCGCGAGCCTCGACCACGACCTCCACCTGCTCGACGTTGTGGCCGCCGCGCGGGTCTCCGCCGCAAAGCGGGCCGCAGTCGCCGTCGACTCGTCGTTCGCGCCGCTCGACCTCCGCCTCGAGCCGCCGTCGGGCGTCGAGCACTTCCACGACCACACCCGCCCCTCTGACGAGCAGTAGGGGCTCGAGCGTCCTGAGCGCCACCGACTGGCGGCGGATCCTCGTGCTGGCCTCAGCGGTCGGCTTCTTCGAAGCTCTGCTGTTCTCCGTTCTGGCACCGCTCCTCCCGAACTTCGAGGATGAGCTCGGGCTGTCGAAGGCGAGCGCCGGGCTGCTCACGTCAGCCTACGCAGCGGGTGCTTTCATCGGAGCGCTCCCGAGCATCTGGGCCGCGCGCCGCTTCGGGGTCAAGGCCACCGTGGTCGCCGGGCTGATCCTGCTCGCTGTCTCGAGCGCCGCGTTCACGGTCCCCGATCCCGCCTGGCTCGTGTTCGCAGCCAGGGTCGGCCAGGGAGCCGGTAGCGCGTTCGCCTACACCGGCGCTTTGGCCTGGCTGACCGCCGTGGCGCCACTCGCCAGACGGGGCGAAGCGATCGGGGTCGCCTTTGCGGCCACCTTCTCGGGTGAGCTCGTGGGGCCGCTCGTGGGGGCAGCCGCCGCCTCGACCGGGCTGGCGGTCGTGTTCTCCATCATCACTACGCTCGCATTGCTCCTCGCCGCGGTGGCCGCAACGATGCGGTCGCCGGCTCAGGACGATGTCAGCGTTCCGTCGATGCGCGCGCTCGCGGGCAACCGGGTCATTCGGCTCGGGGCATGGCTCATCGCGCTAACGGCACTCCTGTTGGGGATGCTCGGCGTTCTGGCACCGCTCAGGCTGGACGAGCTCGGCTGGGGGGCGGCGGCGATCGGGGCTGCCTTCGCGGTCGCAGCTCTGTTGCAGGCTGCCGTCAATCCAGTGATCGGCCGCGTCGCAGACACCAGAGGGGATGCGTTGCTGCTGCGGGCGGGACTGATTCTCTCGGGAGTGGCGTCGGCTCTCCTCGTGCTCGATGGACGCGCGCTCCTCTACGCCGCGATCGTGATCGCGGCGGGTGTTGCGTACTCGATGCTCTGGACGCCCGCCCTGGCGATGCTCTCCCAGACGGTCGAGCGCCACGGTTTCGACCACGCAACCGGCTTCGGTCTCATGAGCGCCGCGTGGCCGCCCGGGTTCGCGATTGGTGCTGCTGCAGGTGCTGCACTTGCGGGCGCGACCCGAGACGCTTGGCCGTACCTACTTGGCACCGTCTTGTGCCTGTTGTCGTTGCCGCTGCTCGGCGTCGCGGCGCCGCGCGCCGGCCCGGCTCGCAGACCGTGATGGCCGAGCACGCCAATCGGCGCCCCGTCCCGATTGTTCCCGCGCCGCCCCCGGATGGCGCGCGGGGGTCGTAGGCGCTTGACTCGCGGCTAGAGCAAGCGGAAGGGAGAAACCATGAGCGAAGACATCCGATCTACGGGCATCTGGCAGGACGCTCTCGAGATGCCGGAAGCGCTTCAGACGACCCTCGACGACTCCGAGGGCTTCGCAGACGTCGCGAGTTTGCTGCGCCGGAACGGGACCCGGCGCATCATTGCGAGTGGCAACGGAGCTTCGTACTACGTTGCCCAAGCGCTGTGGCTCACAGTGCTCGAAGGCGACAGGTGTCCGCTGGAGGTAATTGCCGTTCCCGGCGGCCTGCTCGCGAAAGGGGGGTTCCGCTGGAGGGAGGGCGATGTACTCCTCGCCATCTCGTCCTCCGGTGAGTTCCGCGACGTGATCGAGGCGATCGAGAGCCCCGGCTTCCCGCACCCCTTCGCGGCGGTAACTGCGAAACACGAGTCGACGATCGGGGCGACAGCAGGAGCCAGGGCAATAGTCAAGATCCCGCGCCAGAGGGCTGTGACTCACACACAGGCGTTTTGCGGCGCCGTGCTCACCTGCCTCTCCATTTGGGCCGACATCTCAGCGGACGACGTGCTTCGTCGGGCCGTGGCTGAGGCCCCGACGGCATGCGAGCGGGCACTCCGTTCCAGTGAGCGCTGGGCGGACGAGAGCTTCGACAGCGTCAAAACGCCGTCAGCAGCTGTCGTACTCGGAACGCGGACTGCATGGGCCGCTGCCCTCGAAGGCGCCCTTCTCATCAAGGAGATCGGACGCATTCCTTGCGAAGGAGTCGAAACGAGAGAGGGTGCGACGGCAGCGATGACTGCGCTCAACGCGGATCACCTCGCTCTGAGCCTCCCGACGCTGGGCGACGACCTGATCGTGGAAGCGGAGGAGATCTGCCGAGCGCGTGGCGCCCAGGTGCTGAGAGCTCCGGGAGGAGTCGAGGCTGACCCGCGTGTTTCGCCCATCACTGCTTTTCCGGCCTCGCTCGCACTTAGCGTCGCGCTCGCGCTCCGCGCCGGATGGGACGCCGACAATCCGGAGTGGATCTCCAGCTACTACACGACCGCCAGGAGATTGTCTTGACCCCCTGCGACAGCGCTCGGAACGTTCGGCTCTAGGCAGTGCTTGCCATACGGAATCCTCGGGCGCGCCTAGCTGTGCACCCCGATTCGCGCCGTCATGAGGCGGCGTCGAGATCGGATCCTGAGTTCGAACCGCTTATCGCATCGTCTGCACGAACTTTCTACAAGGTCGGTTGCCGGCGATGGATAATCGGCGCAACATGTCGCTACTCGCCGGCCGTACCGCGCTCGTCACCGGCGGGGCCAATGGAATCGGTCGAGCGATCGTCGCCCGTTTCGTCGCCGACGGCGCAAGGGTCGCGCTCGTCGATCGTGAGCCGGCATCCGAGGTCGACGGATCGGTCACAGCGTTTCGCTTCGACCTGGCCGAGACGGAGCGGCTGGACTCGCTCGTCGAGGAGGTCGAAGCCACCGTGGGGCCGGTTGACATTCTCGTGAACAACGCGGGCATTTTCGAGCCGGCGCTGGCTGTCGACCTTTCGCTCGAGTCGTATCGGCGCGTGCTCGCGGTCAACCTCGACGCGCCTGTCTTCCTGGCGCGGACGGCGGCGCGAAGTATGATCCGGCGCGGCTACGGACGAATCGTGAACATCACCTCGATTCACGGACAGTTCGGCGAGGAGACGGCTCTGTCGTACGACGTGGCTAAGTCGGGCCTAAATCAGGCGACGCGGACCATTGCGATCGAGCTCGGGCGACACGGCGTTCTCGTCAACGCGGTGGCACCCGGCTTCGTGTCGACGCGTATGTCCGTCGTCGAGGGCAAAGACGAGCTCGAGAGCGAGTGGTTTCGGGACGTCTACGTGAAGTACGGCAAGCTCCCGCTTCGCAGGCCTGCCGAACCGTCGGAGATCGCGCGGCATGTCGCCTGGCTGGCCAGCGAGGAGAACACGTATCTCACGGGCCAGGTCGTGACGGTGGACGGCGGGGTGACGGTGACCTTCTGACGGCAAGAGAGGATGGAGTGATGGGAAAAGCTTTGAGGATCGTGGCATTGGCGGGTCTCGCGGCCGCTCTGGCAATCGTCCCCGGAGGGTTCGGCGCGAGCCCGAAGTCGTCGAGTCAGTTCCCGACCGAGTCCGTGTCCCTGACCATGTGGTGGTGGGGTGAGCAGGAAGCCAAGGGCGCGAAGAACTGGCTCGCGCAGACCGTCAAGCTGTACCAGAAGAAGCATCAGAACGTCACGATCAAGACCGTCCTGCAGACGACGAATGGCCTCGTCCCGGCCTTCAAGGCCGCCGCTGCTGCAAAGAAAGGGCCGGACATCCAGTATTTCTGGGGCGGCATTTGGTCGCTCGAGGACGCCTGGGCCGGGTCGACGAAGCCCGTCTCCGACTACATCCCGAGGTCCGAGCTCAGGCATTACCTGAACGCCTCGGAGGACACCTACAACGGCAAGATCTGGACGGCCCCCTGGTACGTACAGCCGTCTTTCCCGGTCCTGTATCGCAAGGACGTGCTGGCGAAGGCAGGGGTGAACCCGCCGCAGACCTGGAAGCAGCTGCTCGCCGCCTGCGACAAGCTAGACGCGAAGGGGATAACGCCGTTCGAGGGTGGAGTCAGTGACGGTTGGTTCGGCGGCTGGCTCTACGCGATGATCGGCAGCCAGCGCGTATCGCTCCGCGACGTCTTGGAGGCAGTTGTCGGGAAGCAGAAATTCACCGACCCCAAGCACGCACTCTGGTGGACCCGGCTCCAGGAGATGCGCGACCACAAGTGCTGGAACGACGACGTCAACTCCCTCACGCTCTACCCCGGCCAGGACCGGTGGGCCGCGGGGAAAGGAGCGATGACGGTCACGGCAGGCTCGGACATCAAGAAGTTCGTCGAGCAGGTCGGCGTCAACAAGGTCGGCATCATGGCGATGCCCAAGTGGGGTAACGGCCCGTACGCGGGCAAGCTCGGCTCAACCTCGCAGACGATCGGCATCACGGCCTGGACGAAATATCCCGAGGTGGTAGCCGACTTCATCATGTTCACGCACACACCCGAGCGCTTGAGCTCGTGGTTCAAGACCACAGGAGCCTTTCCGGCGGACGACCGGTTCAACACGCGCCTGATCAAGCTTCCGCAGCAGAAGATCGCGTTCAACCTCCTCAAGCAAGGCGCGCCCTATATCGAGAACTTCATTCCGAGCGAGTTCGACGCGAAAGCGAACTTCGCGAACGTCCAGCTCCTCCTCGCTGGTCGGATCGACGCGAAGCAGGCGGCCGAGACTTCGGAGAAGGTCGCAGCGCGGATCCGGCGCACGAACCGCGACCTGATCGCGAACTTCGCCACGTGGGCGAACTCGTACAAGTAGAACGAAACGCGTTTCCGGGGGCGCTCCGCTGAGCGCCCCCGGAAGGCGCCTGGTCGACACCTCGCTCGTCCGTGCCGGGGTGCCTGGGGTCGGGCTCGATGCCGACGAGCTCTTCCTGTCGGTCTTTCCGGACGTCGGCGGCAAGATCCTCGAGCTAGTGCACAAGCCGACGGGGTTCAACCTGCTCTGGCAGAACCCGCGCGTCGGCCTCCGCCCAACGTACGCGGGGGCAGCCTTCGACGACGTCTGGTGCGGCGGCTGGGACGAGCTCTTTCCCACCGATCCGCCTTGCAGCCTGGACGGCAACACCTATCACGACCACGGTGATCTCTGGATCGGGGCGTGGGAGTGGGCGGTCGAGGAGGACGACGGCGAGAGGGCGACGATCCATCTACGCCGCTTCAGCGTCTCTCTGCCGTGCCTCATGGAGAAATGGATCACCCTGCGCCGCGACGCCAACGCGGTCGCCTTTCGCCATCGCCTGCGCAACCTCGGCACGCAGCCGGTGTCGTTCGTGTGGAACCTCCACGTCGCACATGCGGTCGGGCCGGGCTCGCGGCTCCACCTTCCCGCCGAACGCCTGGGGGCGCAGCCGCCGTACTACGGGCGGGCAGGGGACGAGGTCCGCGAGCTGTCCTGGCCGCTCCATGCGGATGCAGCGGGCGCCCGACACGACCTCAGCCTCGTTCCCGGCCCGGAGACTGGGATCACGGAGTTCTTCTTCGCCCACGACCTGCGCGAGGGATGGTGCGCGGTGACGCACCCGTCTGCCGGCATTGGCCTCGAACTCACCTTCCAACGCGAGGTTTTCTCGACGGTCTGGCTCTTCGGCGTCTACGGTGGCTGGCGAGGCCACTACTTCCTCCTGACGGAGCCGTGCACGAGCCCTCCTGGAAGCCTCGCCGATAGTGTCGCGAGCGGCAGCGCGGCGACCCTCGGGCCAGGCGAAGCGCTCGAGACCGAAGTCGTCGCGACCGTGCTCGCCGGCGTCGATGCCCTTGCGGCGGCAGACCACCGACCGGCAACGGCGCCCGCACGAGGGGGCAGCTTCTCGTGAGCGCCCCCGAAGCCGCCCTCCCCCGGCCACGACGCCGACGCCGCCGTGCGCTGCCGCTCGGACGCGCCGAGCCACTCGTCTGGATCGCGCCCGCCCTCGCCGTCGTCCTCTTCGTCTTCGGCTATTCGATGGTCGAGCTCGTGCGCCAGTCGCTCGAGCACAAGGGGAAGTGGGTAGGGCTCGAGAACTTCCGGCTGACGGTCACGGACCCGACCTTCCAGGCGGCACTCAAGCACAACGGCCGCTTGCTGCTGGCCGTCCCCATCCTCGTCCTGATCGCTCTCCTCCTCTCTGTGCTCCTTTTCGAGGCGCTTCGCGGCTGGCGTTTTCACCGGGCAACGGTCTTTTTGCCCTACATCCTCCCGATCCCGGTCGTTGCCGTCATCTTCGGCCAGATCCTGCAGCTGAACGGGCTCTTGAACCAGGGTCTGCGCGGCGTCGGCGTTGGTGTGCTCGCGTTCGACTGGCTCGGAGATCCGAGCTGGGCGCTCTGGACGATGACCGGGGTCATCGTGTGGAAGGAGCTCGGCTTCGGCGTGATCCTCTTCCTCGCTCGACTACTGTCGCTCCCGGCTGAGACGTTCGAGGCGGCTCGGATCGACGGTGCCCGCTTCTTCCGTCTGCACCGTTACGTGACCGTCCCTCAGCTCGCGGGCGTGATCGCGTTTTACGTCGTCGTCGAGGCGATCACGATGGTCTCGTGGGTCTTCAATTACGTCTACGTGATCTCGCAGGGAACTGGCGGTCCTGGCGATGCGACGCAGGTCAGTGAGCTCTACATCTACCAGTCCGCATTTCAGTACTCCGCACCCGACCTCGCTGCGGCGGCGGCCGTCGTCCTGTTCGGTGCGACGCTCGTCCTGATCGCGTTCTTCTTCCGCATCCAACGGCGGGCGGGAGTCGGAACCGTTGAGTAGCACGCTCGGCCGGCTCACGAAGCATGTCGTGCTGGCACTCGCCTCCGTCCTTGCGCTGTTTCCGATCTACGTGATGATCACAGCAGCCTTCAAGACCCAGGGTGACTTCCTCGACCAGCCCTTTGCTCCTCCGCTCCATCCGACGCTGCACGGGTTCGACGCAGCATTGAACGATCAGTTTCCGCGCTGGTTCCTGAACAGCGCGATCCTCACGGCAGGCGCGGTAGCCGCGACGCTCGCCATCGCCTCGCTGGCGGCCTGGGGCTTCTCGCGCTGGAGCTTCCGCGGCCGGGACCTGCTGTTCGCGCTGCTCATCTCGCTGATGGTCGTGCCGCCGGTCGTCCTGCTCGTGCCACTCTTCGTGTTCGGCGCAAACCTGGGCTGGATCTCGACCTTCCGTCTCGTGATCCTCATCTACGTCGGGCTGATGTTGCCGTTCTCGATCTTCATGATGACGAGCTTCTTCCGGACGATCCCGCGCAGCCTGATCGAGGCGGCGACCATCGACGGCGCCTCCTCGTGGGACGTCTTCCGCCGGATCGTGCTCCCGCTCTCTGGCGCTCCGCTCGTCACGCTGGCAGTCGTCAACGTGCTCTGGGTCTGGAACGAGCTCCTCATTGCGCTCGTCTTCCTCCAGGACGACTCGAAGAAGACGCTGATGGTGGGGATCACCGGCTTCCAGAGCCGCTACAGCCTCGACGTGCCGGCGATCATGTCGGGCCTGACGTTGGCGACACTCCCAATTGTCGCGCTGTACCTCTTCGGGCAGCGCTTCTTCGTCCGCGGGCTCGTCTCGGGCGCCGTCAAGGGCGAGTAATGGCCGACCGGCTGACTATCCGCGCCATCGAGACGATCCCGATTCGCGTGCCACTCACGCGCACCTACCAGGGCAGCTCCTACCGCATGACCCATCGGTCGACCATCGTCACCCGCATCCACACCGCCGAGGGCGTGACGGGCGAGGCATATGCAGGCGACGAGGATTCGGACCTGCTCGAGATCGATCGGATCATCAACCAGGAGATCGCGCCGCGCCTGATCGGCGAGGATGCCCTGGCCGTCGAGCGCTGCTGGGAGCTCGCCCGACCGGTGACGTTCGACATCTTGCGTGACCGGCGCCGCGGGCTCGTCGCCTGCGCCTGCGTCGACACGGCAATCTGGGATACGGTCGGCAGAGCGCTCGGGCAGCCTCTCTGGCGTCTCTGGGGAGGTTACCGCTCGAAGCTCCCGATGATCGCGATCGGTGGCTACTACGGGGACAACGCGGATCTTGCGGCGGAGGTCGGTGAACTGAAGGAGCTCGGACTGGCCGGGCTCAAGCTCAAGGTCGGCGGGCTCGAGCCGGAGCAGGACGCGGCGCGCGCCCGTCTCGCTCGACACGCGGGAGGCGACGGGTTCATACTGGCCGCGGACGCGAACCAGGGATGGACGCTGGAGCAGGCGATCCGATTCGCGCGGCTGGTCGAGGATTGCGATCTCGTATGGCTCGAGGAGCCGTGCCGGTGGGGGAACGACCGCCGCGCGATGCGCGATGTCCGCTTCGCGAGCGGGGCGACGATCTGCGCGGGACAGAGCGAGCACTCGGCCGCGGGATGCCGCGACCTGATGGTCGAAGGGGCGATCGACGTCTGCAACTTCGACGCCTCGTGGTCCGGCGGGCCGACCGAGTGGCGCCGCGTGGCCGGGATGGCGCTCGCCTTCGACGTCCGGATGGCGCACCACGAGGAGCCCCAGGTCGCGAGCCATCTCCTCGCCTCGATCCCGCACGGGACGGTTGTCGAGTGCTTCCACCCGGATCGCGATCCGATCTGGTGGAACCTCATCGCCAACCGGCCGCCGCTCGTCGACGGGATGCTCGAACTCGGAGGTACTCCAGGACTCGGCTGGGAGCTCGATGCCGACTTCATCGAGGCCCACAGGGTCACCTAATCGTTAGCTGCCGATCAGGGACTCGCCGCTCTCGAGGTCGAAGAGGTGCAACCCGCCCGCGTTGATCGCCAGGTTGAGACGCTGGCCAGGCGCGGCGCTCGTCCGGGGGTCGAGGCGCGCCGACAGCGCTCCGGCCAACTCGACCGGCCGGTCGCCGATCTCGACCGCCTCGAGGCCCTCGACGCGAAAGTAGGCGAAGGTCTCCGGGCCGAGCTGCTCGGTGACCTCGATCTCGGCCGGCACGATCGTCAGCGACCCGTCTGGGTGGAGGCGCGCATCCTCGAACTCCTCTGGCCGTAGCCCGACGAGAACGTCGCCGGCGTCGCGTCGGAGGCTTCGGCGGAGCTCGTCAGCCAGCTCGATCGCGTAGTCGCCGAGCTCGACCTGTCGGTCGGCGAGGCGACCGCGAACAAAGTTCATCGCCGGGCTGCCGATGAAGCTGGCCACAAACGTGTTCGTGGGGCGCCTGTAGAGGCCCTGCGGCGTGTCCACCTGCTGGATGACACCCTTGTCGAGGACGGCGACGCGCTGGCCGAGCGTCATCGCCTCGGTCTGGTCGTGCGTGACGTAGATCGTCGTGACGTCCAGCCGATGGTGAAGCTTCACCAGCTCGGCCCGCATCTGGACGCGCAGCTTCGCGTCGAGGTTCGAGAGAGGCTCGTCCATCAGGAACGCTTGCGGATGGCGAATGATCGCGCGACCCATCGCGACCCGCTGGCGCTGGCCGCCCGAGAGCTCGCGCGGCTTGCGCTTGAGAAGATCGTCGATGCCGAGCAGCAAGGCGACCTCGCGAACGCGATCGTTCGTCTCCGACTTCTTGAGCCGCTGCATCCGGAGCGGGAAGCCGATGTTGTCCGCGACCGACATGTGCGGGTAGAGCGCGTAGTTCTGGAAGACCATGGCGATGTCGCGATCCGGCGGCTCGAGGTCGTTGACGACCCGGCCTCCGATACGGATCTCCCCGGACGTGATCTCCTCGAGGCCGGCGACCATGCGTAGTGCGGTCGTCTTGCCGCACCCCGACGGGCCGACGAAGATCATGAACTCGCCGTCGGCGACGGTCAGCTCGATGTCGTCGACCGCGACCGTGCCGTTCGGAAAGCGCTTCGTGATGTGATCGAACTCGATCGCGGCCATCAGCTCACTCTCATTCTCTCGACAACTTGCTCGTTCAGATCGACCCCGAGCCCAGGGTCGGTCGGAACCGCGAGTTTGCCGTCCACAAGTTGGAAGGGCTTGGAGAGGAGCCCGTTGACGAGCGGCGAGTCCGCGACCGAGTACTCCGAGTACGTCGGCAGGTCGAGCGTGGCCGCGAAGTGGAGCGACGCGGCGACGAGGACACCCGTGGAGAAGCAGTGGGGTACGACCTCGACGCTCCGACGACGGGCGAGCTGGGCGATCTCGCGCGCGACCGTGAAGCCGCCGCAGCGTGCGATGTCCGGCTGGAGCACGTCGACGTGACCATGCTCGACGAGCCTCCGAAAAGGGCCCACGCACGAGTCGGCCTCTCCGGCCGCGATCCGGACGGCAGCCGCGTCCGAGAGACGGCTGTAGCCCTCGTAGTCGTCGGGCTCGAGCGGCTCCTCGAGCCAGTAGAGGCCGAGGTCCTCCAGCCGCCGAAGGAGCTCGAGCGCGCGCGTGACCGTGTACGCACGACCCCCGTCGAGCATGAGCGAACGGGTCGGCCCGAGCATCTCCCGTGCCGAGCGCACGAGCTCCTCGTCGTGATCGAGATCCCTCCCCAGCGGTCCCCAACCGAGCTTGAGTGCGCCGTAGCCGCTGTCGACCGCGCGTCGAGCGATCTCTCGAACCTCGCCAGCCGTCTCAGGCATCACCTCGCTCGCGTACACCGGAAGCTCCGGCACGCGCGCCCCGCCGAGAAGCTCGCAGACCGGCCGCCCAGAGGCCTTTCCGGCGATGTCCCAGAGGGCCATGTCGATTGCGCTGATCGTGTGTAGCGCAGCGCCCCCTCGGCCGTAGTGATCGCTCCCGACGAACATCAGCTGCCAGAGGCGGTCGATCTCGAGTGGGTTCTGGCCAACGAGCAGCTCCGCAAGCCCGCGCGCGATCGCGTGTGACGAAGGCATCTCGATGATCGTGCGCGCGACGTAGGGGGACGTGTCCGCCTCGCCGATCCCGACGATTCCCTGGTCAGTGTGCACCCGAACCAGGAAGGCGTCCTGGGTT